>Ga0075428_100000771_pt1 | contig 33322 bp, 23 predicted proteins | sample RhiMetdeltSRZDD2_FD_75291 | JGI IMG/M metagenome (GOLD analysis project Ga0075428, IMG submission 75291) | Populus rhizosphere microbial communities from Tennessee, USA - Rhizosphere MetaG P. deltoides SRZDD2 | ecosystem: Host-associated > Plants > Roots > Rhizosphere > Soil | place: USA... | reverse complement strand
ACTTCGACCGCAAGGGCTTTGCGCCGCACGGTGCGTAGACTCTGCGTAGACCTCCCATTTCGGAAGCATCTGTTTCATCGTTACCCCGTGATCTCTCGCACTGACCCTCCGGAGGTAGCCGCATGTCGTTGGAGAGACTCGGAAGTTTCGGCGGCAAGCCCAGGCTGCGATGATCGCCGCCGGCACTTCCCTCCTGCACTACCGCATCGTCGAGAAGATCGGCGAGGGCGGCGACCGCGACGTCGCGATCAAAGTGCTCCCCGAAGCGTTCGCGTCCGACCCTGAACGGTTGGCGCGATTCGAGCGCGAGGCGAAGGTGCTCGCGTCGCTCCACCACCCGAACATCGCCGCGATTCACGGCTTCCATGAGGTTGGCCCTTCGACCGGCTCAGGACCGGGCGTCGGTTTTCACAGTCTCTACGCGGTGACTCCGGATGGGCAGCGCTTTCTCGTGGTCACCGAGCCGGAAGGGCGCGCATCTTCCCCGATCACCGTCGTCCTCGACTGGGCCGTCGGGCTCAAGCCATGAGGATCGCCGTCGGGGGGAGTCTGGGCCCTTACCAGGTCCTGGAGCCTCTCGGGTCGGGCGGGATGGGGGAGGTCTACAAGGCAGTCGACACGCGACTCGGCCGCGCTGTGGCGATCAAGGTCCTGCCCGCCGCGCTATCGGAGGACCGCGAGCGGCTGAGCCGCTTCGAGGTCGAGGCCCGCGCGGCTTCGGCTCTCAACCATCCGAACGTCGTCACGATCTACGACGTAGGCCACGACGAGAAAGGTGAGGCCTACATCGCCATGGAGCTGATCGACGGCGAGACTCTGCGGAAACGGCTGCTCGCCGGACCTCTGCCGATGGCGTCGCTTCTCGCGATCGGGTCACAGGCGGCCGACGGCCTGGCCGCGGCGCACGAGTCCGGGATCGTTCATCGCGACCTGAAGCCCGAGAACGTCATGATCCGCAAGGACGGTCTCGTCAAGATCCTCGACTTCGGCCTTGCGAAGTCGGTTCCGGCCGCGGCCCCGCCGCCCGACGCCACGCAGACCCCGACCCAGACGAGTTTGACGGAGCCGGGTGTCGTGCTCGGTACCGTCGGATACATGTCGCCCGAGCAGGCCATAGGAAAACCGGCAGACCTGCACTCGGATCAGTTCTCTTTGGGCTCGATTCTCTACGAGATGGCGTCGGGACACCGTGCGTTCCAGCGTGGCACAGCTGTCGAGACGCTATCAGCCATCCTGCGTGACGAACCTCCTCCGATCGGCGGATCTCGGCCCGACGTGCCGGAGCCGCTGCGGTGGATCATCGAGCGCTGTCTCGCAAAGGAGCCCGGGCAGCGATACGCCTCGACGAGGGACCTCGCGCGCGATCTCGCGAGACTGCGCGAGCGGCCCGGGGAAGCGTCGGCGGCCACGGCGGCCGTGCGCCGGAAGCCCCTGGCGCTCGCGCTGGCATCGGTGGCGCTCGTGGCCGGGATCGTCGCGGTCGGCCTGCTGGTCTCCCGAGGTCGTACGCGTCCCGCCGGGCCGGCCGCAGAGTCGTCGATCGCGATCCTACCCTTCCAGAACGTGGGAGAGCGCAAGGACGACGAGTATTTCTCGGACGGCATGACCGATTCGCTGATCACGGGCCTGGCGCGCGTGCCCGGACTTCTCGTGATCGCGCGCCACAGCGCCTTCCAGTACAAGAACCGCACGGCCGACGTCCGGGATGTCGGGAAGGCCCTCGGAGTGCGCTATGTGCTGGAGGGCAGCGTCCAGCGCGCGGGCGATTCGGTGCGCGTCAACGCTCGGCTCGTGGATTCCGGCACCGGCTACCACCTCTGGGCTGCCAAGTACGACCGTCCAATGAAGGACATCTTCGCCGTCCAGGACGACATCTCCCGCCACATCATCGGCTCGCTGAAGCTCGCCCTCTCTCCGAAGCTCGCCGGCACCCCGGCGCCGCCGACGCAGAATCTCGAGGCCTACGACGCCTATCTACACGGCGTGCACCGGCTCCGACAGATGGACCAGAGGGAGCACGCCAACGCGATTCCCCTTTTTGAGCAGGCGGTGGCCCTCGATCCGGATTTCGCCATCGCACACGCCGCGCTCGCGCGCGCCTACATCAGCAAGTTCTTCAACCTCGACCCCGACCCGAGGTGGAAGGCGAAAGCCGAAGCCGAGATCGAACGCGCTCTCGCGCTCGACCCGAACCTCGCCGATGCCTACGTGGCTCGCGGGGACCTGGCGTGGACGCTCGCAAACGGCTTTCCGCACGAAGAAGCAGTGCGCGACTTCCGCAAGGCACTGGAGATCAACCCGAACCTGGCCGAGGCCAGGCGCGCACTGGGAAGGGTCTACATGCACCTCGGTCTCTTCGACGAGGCTCACGAAGAGTGGGAGGCGGCCCTGAGGCCGGATCCGCGCGACATGTGGGTCCTCTATCGCAAGGCGGGGCTGTACCTGTTCGACGGCCAACCCGAGCGCGCGCTGGAGGAGCTCCGCAAGTACCCCGAGCTCGAGAACACTCAGGACGTGGTGCTGGCGCTCCTGTGGCTCGGCCGCGACGCCGAAGCTGCGCAGGTCATGGAGAAACTCCTGAAGGATCCGCCCGAGACGGAGGTCCACGCCACCCGCGCCGTCCTGCTCGCGCGGATGGGCGACGCGCGCGGGGCCGAGCAGGCGATCGACTCGTCGATCCGGCTGGGAAAGGGGCTGGGCCACTTTCATCACGCCGAGTACGACATCGCCTGCGCGTACGCGGTCTTGGGAAGGAATGAGGAGTCGCTGCGCTGGCTCCGCCGCACGGCGGCGGACGGGTTTCCCTGCTACCCGCTGTTCGAGAAGGATCCGCTCCTCGCCAGGCTGCGTTCGGACCGCGACTTCCAGACGTTCCTCGGCGAGATGAAAGCCGGGTGGGAGCGATACCGGGCGAGGCTCTGAGGTAGGCTTTCGAGCGGTTGCCTTCCACGCAGTCTGGAGATGCTGGGTTCGAGTCCAGGGGGGGCACTCCGCCTTTATCTGCCGGTCTGGGAGGTGTCGTGTCCCGACTCGTGCTCGCGCTTCGCGTCGTGGCCATGATCGCGCTGATCGGCACGATCCTCTTCGGCGCGGCGGGACGGATCGACCTTCCTTTCTTCTGGGGGTACCTCGCCGTCCTCCTCATCCTCGCGCTCGGCGCGATGTTTACGGTGTCTCCCGAGCTGCTGGAGGAGCGCAGAAGGCCGGGTGGAGAGGGACGCGATAACCTCAACCTGCTCCGCGTGATGGCCGGCCTGATGTTCGTCAGCCAATGGATCATCGCGGGGCTCGATGTCGGACGCCGTCACTGGTCGGACTCCATCCCCGCGTCATTCCGCGCGCTCGGCCTCGTGGGCTTTGCCCTGGTCTTCGCGGTCTGGTACTGGGCGATGCGCACGAACCCCTTCTTTTCCTCCGCCGTCCGAATCCAGCGCGAGCGCGGACACCACGTGGTGGACACCGGTCCGTACCGCTACATGCGACATCCCGGGTACGCGGCGTTCGTCCTGATGGGCTGGGGCGGGCCGGTCGCGCTCGGATCGTGGTGGGCGGTTCTCACGCACGTCGCCGTGATCGTGGTCTTCGTGCGCCGAGCGTTGATCGAGGACCGGATGTTGCAAAGCGAGCTCGAAGGATACGCCGCGTACGCGACGCGCGTCCGATGGCGGTTCTTGCCCGGGATCTTCTGAGCACGATGTCGGTCCGGCTCACCTTCGGCATCGCCGTGAATTCTCCGCAAGAACCGGCGTTGTGATATCGCTCGCAGGGAAAGAAAGCTCCATACTCGACCCACCGAGTAGTTCGCGGGTCGACGGCCGAATGAGAGGCTGCACCTCGGTGTCAATTCGAAGAGTGGTCTTCAGCACATTCGTCGCATGGACGGCCGGGTTTGCCGCGCCAGAGCAACCGACGCCGACCGGACTCGAGGAAAAGGTCGAAAAACGCCTCGTTCAAGTCGACGTCGCCGTCGAAGGCGATCGTGAGGCGATTCTCCGCCTCACGGCGAAAGACGTTACGCTCTACGCCGGAGAGCACGAGGTTCAAGGGTTGATCGTCGACCCGCTCTGTGGCAAGTCACCGCGACCTACCCCGGCCCCACCGCAGCAGGAAGCCCCCGCGGGACGGTCCGCGCGCCCGCGCGCGACCTTCATCTTCTTCTTCGATCAGCCGCATCTGACGTTGCTCGGTCGAGAGCGATCATTCGAGACGTCCCAAGAGCTGATCACCAGACTGGTCGTCAATGGCGCGCAGGCGTCGATCGTCTCGAACGGTAAGCGCCTCGAGACCATCGTCCCGCTGACGGGCAACCCCGAACGGTTGCTCGAAGGACTCCTACGCCTTCGTAAGGATTTCGAGCAACTGGTGGCCTATGCCGATGGAGAGAGCCTAAGAGAGCGACAGGTCCGAGATGCCTATGAGATGTTATTCCACCTTCCTTGCGATCAACGCCGCTGCCCACCGTGGCTTGCTTTGACGTACGCACGCGAAGAACTCCGAATCGCGCAGGCGAGTACCGCACGGCTGGCGATCGCCGTGGTCGACCTCGCCGAGGTTTCAGCGCCGAAAGCGCTGGTCTATTTCGGGGACACGCTCCGCCAAAGTTCGGGACTTCATTACCTCCAGGTCATCAAATGCGCACCCTGCGAAGGCAGCCAACGCATTTGCGAAGCCTGTCGCGACCCGTGGCACGAGGTGGATAGGGCGGAGATGATTCCCTCTGCCGCCAGCGCATTCGATGGGGTCATCAATGCTGCGGTCGCGCGCGGCGTCCACTTTTTCACGATCGAGGCACAGGGGCTCATTGGCTACCGTCCAGGCTTGGAGGCCAAGCGAAACAGGCAGGCTCAGGACGCGCTCGGGGCTCTGGCGGCGGAAACCGGCGGGCAAGCGTTCTTCGGCGGGGCGTCGACGAAATTCATCGCGAATCGCATCGACGAGTTGACCTCGTGTCGCCTGCTCTTGAGCTTCCCCCCCGGGGAGCTGCCTCTGGACAAAGCGATGAACGTGACAGTCGCGGTGAACGTTCGAAAGGTGAAGATCCGCGCGCAAGGCCGCATCGTCGTGCCGAGCCAGGCGTCGATCCAGCAATCGCGACTGCTTGCCGCGTTCGTCAACCCCGCAGCGTCCGACGACGGGTCGTTGCGCGCGCTGCTCATCCCTCGGGGCGGTGACGGCAAGAACTGGAAGGCTTCGATCCAGCTGCGTTTGCGCCCGACGGGGTTCCCCGACAACAGCGCCGAGATGGGGGCATCGATCGTGCGTCACGACAAGGTGACCGATCACTTCGCGGCGTCGATCGCAACGGCGAGCGGGACTCGCCCCATGGTCCTGGAAAAGACCCTGGACATCCCTCCGGGGGAGTTCTCCGTCGTCGCCGTGGCTTTCGACTCCACGCGCGGTGAAATCGGGTCGAACCGGCTCGATGCAAATTGGCCCAACCCCGCCAAGAGCGCCGCCGCGATCGCGCCGATTGCCGTCTTGCAGACCGGTCCCGCCGCGATGACGAAGGATGACGTCGTCAGCGCCTCGGGTTCTCTTGCCCGCGACGTCGACGAGATGCTCGATCCTTCAACAGGCGTTTCCCTCGTGTCGGTCGTCTGCCGCGGCGGGAAGACTCAGGACCCTGTCGTCGTCGAGAGATGGCTCGAAGACGGTTCACGCGACGAGTTCGCTCCGATGACGATCACCGGGACAGACGGCGCGTGTCTTCAGACCGTGGACACCGTACGCGCTGGCGGTCTACGTCCAGGAGCCGTTGACTACCGCATCGTAGCCCGCGTCGGAGACGAAATCGTCGCGCAACAACGACGGACGCTCTCAGTCGGAACGAGGCCGTAAAGGCTCTGCTCCACAAGGTCCGAGACGACGCCCTTTCAGTTTTCACTCATAATCCGTTGGTCCCTGGTTCGAGTCCAGGTGGGGGCACTCCTGAGCGTCATCGGCACGCACAGGTCCAGGCGCGATTGACGCGCTTCCTGGGCGCGACCATCGTTCGAGAGCGAGGCCGGAGTGATCGAGAAGTCGCAGCCGGATGAAAGGAGCCGCACGCAGCGGAAGCGCGACTATCGAGCACTGAAGGCGCTTGCGATCGGGCTTGCAGGCTTGTCCAAGGGACAGCTGATCGCCATGCCACTGTCCGAGGAAACCCGCGCGGCCGCGCTGGCGGCGCAGGGAATGGCCCGAAACGCGCTCCATCGTCACTACCGGTACCTCTCCGCTTTGATCGCCGAAGAAGACGTCGCCGCCATCACGACCGCGCTGACCGGCGAGCTGCAGCCGAAGGTCAAGAAGGCCGCGAGGCAGCACGAGGCGGAACGGCTGCGCGACGAGCTCCTGTCGGGCGACGAGCGTCAGCTCGCCGCGTTCGTCGCGCGATGCCCGGATTGCGACCGGACCCATGTGCGCCTGCTCGTGCGCAATGCGCTGAAGGAGCTCGATCTCGGAAAGCCACCGAGGTCGGCGAGGTTGTTGTACCGGTATCTCAGACGACTCACCGACGCGCAGGACTAGAACGACTGTCTCTTGGCGGCCCCGTGCCCCCCAGATCGAACACGAGAAACTCCGCGCGGAGGCCGGCGGCGGAGGTCGGCTTGATCAGATAGGGCCGCAGATTGAAGGCGCGCTCGAATCCCTCGTTGGCGACGATCACCGCCGCGCGCCAGCCGTCGAAGCGTCTGAGCGTCTTGCCAAGCTCTCGATAGAGCCGCAGCACGTCGCCGTCCTCGCCCTGCATGCGGTGCCCGTAGGGCGGGTTGAACGCGAAGACGCCGCGTCCGGCGGGTGCGGCGGGAAGGATCTCGGCGAATCGCTCCGGTGTGAGCTCGGTTGCGTCCATCGATTGCACCACGATCGACTGCTCGACGTCGCGTCCGGTGAGACCGGACGCTCGCAGATTTCCGATCATCCAGGCGATGCATTGTTCATTGATATCCGATGCGAGGATGTAGGGACGCGTGTCCGGGTAGAGCGGAGGCGACTGGGCGGGGAAGCCCGCAAAGACGGGCCATCGCAGCGCCGGAAGCTCCTGCGGCTTGCGGACGGAGAATCCGCGGGCCAAGAGCGCCGCCTCCACCGCAATGGTGCCGCTGCCGGCGGTGGGGTCGACCAACGGCTCTTCGTGGGGCATCCAATTCGCCAGCATCACGAGCTGGGCTGCCAGCGTTTCGCGCATGGGTGCCGGCCCCTGGGCGACACGCTGTCCACGCAGGTGCCGTGGGCCCCGCCCGAGGTCGAGGATGACGAGAGTACGGCGGTCGCCTTCGACTCCGACGCGGCGCACGAGCATTTCCCACTCCGCGCCCTCGCTCGAGACGACCGCCTGGCCGCCGCGCTTCTGCATCGCCTGTTCGAACGCGCTCTTCACGGCGCCGCGCAGCTGCAACGGCCCCGCCTCGAAGTCTTCGACTCCCTTCACCTCCACCGTGAACGTCACCGAGCGCCCGCGCGGCAGGCGCTCATCCGCGGCCAGCAGCGGGACCAAGTCGGATACCAGGGGCTCGAGCCGAACCGCGGGCGATGAGGCCAGCTCCCAACCGATACGCGATGAGCTGCGATGGTAACAAGCGGCGACCCACGCAATCGCCGGATCGAACGGGTAACGCAGCGCCGTCGACCCCTGACGCGCCGGTTTCGGCACACGCACGTGAAACGGCGAGCGCTTCACGAGGCGGAGCAGCTCGGACTCCATGACCTTGTTCGAGCCGACCGTTCCCGAGAGCCGAAGCGCGGATTCCGTTTGCGCACCTTTCATTGCCGCTTCCCTTCGAGCTCTGACCACCGCACGTAAAGCCGATCGACCTCCCGCTTCGCATCTTCCAGCTCCGCGAGGCGAAGCTGAAGCGCTGTCGCGTCGCTGGCGATCGCCGGGTCGTCTGCCCGCGCCCGCGCCTCCTGCAGCCGAGTCTCGGCAGAGAGAACGCTTTCCTCGATGCCGTCCCATTCCCGCTGCTCGAGGTAGGACAGCCTCTTGGCCGACGCCTTTCGCGCCTTCGCGCTCTCCGGTCGCACGGTGTCCTTCGCCGGCGAAGCGTCTGTCCGCGCTCGGGTGTCCCACTGGCCGTAGTCGGCGAAGCGGAGGGCGCCACCGCATCCGTCCAGGGCAAGGATCGTCGTCGAAACGCGGTCGATCAAGTGCCGGTCGTGCGTCACGAGAACGAGAGCGCCCGGAAACTCGAGAAGCGACTCCTCCAGAACCTCGAGCGTGGGAATGTCGAGGTCGTTGGTCGGCTCGTCGAGGACGAGCAGATCGGCGGGCTGGAGCATCAGGCGCGCGAGCACGATGCGCGCGCGCTCCCCGCCCGACAGCCGCGACACCGGGGTTTCGAGCTGCTCCGGGCGGAAAAGAAAGCGCTTCGCCCAGGACACCACGTGTACGGCTCGATCGCGATAGATCACCGTGTCGCCGTCCTGGGCCAGCGATCGCTTGAGCGAGAGCTCCGGATCGAGCGTGGCTCGGTTCTGGTCGAAGTACACGATGCGAAGCGCATCGGCGGGGCGGATCTCGCCCGCATCGGGCGCCAGCTCGCCGACGATCATCCGCAGAAGGGTCGTCTTGCCGGACCCGTTGGGGCCGAGCACACCCAGGCGCATTCCGGGAGTCAGCAAGAGCTCGAGCCCGTCGACGATGACGATCGAGCCGAATCGCTTCGTGAGCCCCGTGCCGTGCCAGAGCCGCTTCGTTCGCCTCCCCGTCGCCGAAAGCTCGATGCCGGCGGATTCCACGACGCTGCGATCCCGGCTTTCCTTGAGCTCGTCGATCCCCTGGTGCGCGGCGTCGATGCGCGCCTTTGACTTTCGTGTGCGCGCCTTGGCGCCCCGGCGGAGCCACGCGATCTCACGACGCACGCGATTCGCGAGCGACTCTTCGTAGCTTGCCTGGTTGGAAAGGATCTCGACGCGCTTTTCGAGCAGGTCTGCGTACGGGCCGTCGACACCGATCAGGCCTTCCGCGAAGACGCGGTCGATCTCGAACATCCTGCGCCCGACATTCTGAAGCAAGTAGCGGTCGTGGCTGACGACCACGAAGGCTTCCGACGATCCGGCGAGGAGCGCTTCGAGCCACAGCCTCGATTCCAGATCGAGGTGGTTCGTCGGCTCATCGAGAAGCAACACCTCGGGTTCGGCGGCAAGAGCCCGCGCGATCGCAAGCCGCGTGCGCCATCCGCCGGAGAGCGAATCGGCGGGCTGGGAGGGGTCCGCGAACCCGACACGGCTCAAGGCGAGCGCGGCGCGCTGGTCCTTCTCCCCGGGCGTAAGCCGCGACGCGCCGGCAATCGACTCGGCGACGACCGCCTCAACGGTCACCCTCTGCGCGAACGCGGGATGCTGCGGCACGTAGCCGACTCGCAGGTTCCTCCTCCGCGCGCACGTGCCTTCGTCGGGCACTTCAATGCCGGCGAGGATCTTCAGCAACGTCGATTTTCCCGCACCGTTCGGTCCGACGAGGCCGATGTGATCGCCCTCGTGGACTGCGAACGTCAGGCCCGCAAAGAGCGGCCGGCTCCCGAACGCCTTCGAGATGCCGTTGCAGCTGAGGAGAATCGATGGGGGCATCGCCGAAGTGTCGCACGACGTTGCAAACGCGGTTTCGCCGGGCGGGGCGGCGCTCGCGCGGCGCCTGGCGGTCGGTGGGGGCACTTGCGTGCGAGCAAGCGCCAACCGCGCGGCAGGCTGTCCGGCCGGAATGACGACGCGTGTATGCTCCGCCGATGACGTGCACGTCCTGCTCGCGCACGGTTCCCGAGGAGAGCCGGTTCTGTCCCCACTGCGGCGCATCCGCGGGTGCCGCTCCGTTCGACGCCACCCGCACGTCGGCGGCGTCTCGCGGTGTTTCGGCTTCCAGTTCCTCCGATCACGGCCGGTTCGTTCCGGGGACCATGCTCGGCGGCCGTTACCGGGTCGTGGGCTTGCTGGGTCGCGGGGGGATGGGCGAGGTCTACCGCGCCGACGATCTCAAGCTCGGCCAGTCGGTGGCGCTGAAGTTCCTGCCGGCGGTCGTGGAGCGCGACCCGGAGCGGCTCCAGCGCTTCCTCAATGAAGTCAAGATCGCGCGACAGATCTCCCACCCGAACGTCTGCCGCGTGTACGACGTCGGGGAGATCGATGGGCACCACTACCTCTCGATGGAGTACGTGGACGGCGAGAATCTGGCGATCCTGTTGCGGCGGATCGGCCGGCTGCCGGGGGACAAGGCGATTCAGATCGCCCGCCAGCTCTGCGCCGGCCTCGCGGCGGCGCACGACAAGGGCGTGCTGCACCGCGACCTGAAGCCGGCGAATGTGATGCTGGACGGCGAAGGGCGCGTGCGGATCACCGACTTCGGGCTGGCCGCGATCGTCGGCCAGGTGACCGGCGCCGACGTCCATGCCGGCACGCCCGGCTACATGGCGCCGGAACAGCTCGCAGGCAAGGAAGTCTCCGTCGCCAGCGACATCTTCTCGCTGGGGATCGTCCTGTTCGAGCTGTTCACCGGGAAGCCGGTCTTCAAGGCGGACTCGGCGGCGGAGCTTGTCCGCCTGCACGAGTCGAACCGGACCTCGCCGTCGAGCTTCGTGCCGGATCTCGACCCGGCGGTGGAACGGGTCATCCTGCGCTGCCTTGCGCGCCATCCCGCGGAGCGTCCTACCTCTGCGCTGGCGGTGGCCGCGGCATTGCCCGGCGGCGATCCTCTGGCGGCGGCGCTCGCGGCGGGGGAAACACCGTCACCCGAAATGGTGGCGGCGGCGGGGGAGGTCGGCGGCCTGCGACCGCTGACCGCGTGGCTGGCGTTAGCAAGTGTCGTGATCCTGCTCGTGCCGCTCGTGGCGCTTGAAAGCAGGGTCGGCATCTTGGGGCGCACGCCGCTTCCGAAAGAACCGCAGGTCCTGAAGGCCGAAGCTCGCGCCCTGCTCAAACAGGCGGGATACCCCGACGCGCCGGGCGACACGCTCTGGGGTTTCGAGGAGAACAAGCTCTATCTCGACGAGCTCGAGAAGCTCGAGGCCGCCGACCGGTGGGATCGATTGGGAACCGGTCCCCGATCGGGGCTGATCTTCTGGTACCGCGAGTCTCCGAAACCGTTGCTCCCGCTCGATTCGGACTCCTACCGGATGTCGCTCACCGATCCTCCGTCCATTGCGCCCGGCATGGCGACCGCTTGGGTGGACCCTTCGGGGAACCTGCTGCGTTTGCAGGTCGTGCCGCCGGAAGGGGACCAGCCGGCAGCGGCGGATGCCATACCGCCGCGGACGGATTGGAGCCGGCTTCTCGCGGCCGCGGAGCTCAAGGAAGCCGAGCTCCACGCGGCCGATCCGATTTGGAATCCGCCGTTCCACTCCGACGGGCGCCAGGCCTGGACGGATGGGGAGCTTCGCGTCGAGGCCGCATCCTATCGCGGCCGACCGGTCTTCTTCCGGCTCCTCGGTCCGTGGGAAAAACCCGCGGAGTCCGCGGCGGATCCCCAAACGAAGGGCGAGCGTGTGGGGCAGGTCATAGCCTCCATCATGTTCGTCTCGGTTCTCCTGGGCGGCCTCCTTCTCGCGCGACGAAACCTGAAGCTCGGCCGCAGCGACCGCAGCGGCGCGTTTCGGATTGCGAGCTTCTTCGTTGCCGTGCACATGCTGGGGTGGGCTTTTTGGGGCACCTACTTCAAGGATGTCTCCAAGATGGTCGATGCCTTCATCGCGTCGCTGGCGTCCACGCTGTTCGAAGGGGTCATGTTGTGGATTCTCTATCTGGCCCTGGAGCCGTACGTCCGCAAGCGCTGGCCCGAGACCATCATCTCGTGGACGCGCGCTTTGGCAGGCAGGTTCCGGGACCCGCTCGTCGGCCGCGACATCCTCTTGGGTTGTCTGCTGGGCGTGGCGACGAGGGCGCTAGCCAACGCGCCGCGATGGCTGGGTCTCGACCCGCGCCGCCCCGAGACCTTCAACTTGCCGAGCCTCACCAGCACGCGGCACCTCTTCGGTGAGTTCCTGGACGGTCAGATCCACTCGCTGATTACGCCGATGCTCTTCCTCGTTCTCTTGCTGCTCTTCGGCGTCGTGCTGCGCCGGATGTCGATGGCCGCCGCGGCGGTCTTGGTCCTCGCGGGTATCTTCGGATGGGCGCTCGGCCAGCATTGGCTCGATCCCGTAAGCTTCCTGTTGCTCATGGGCGTCGTCCTGCTATCGCTCACACGCCTCGGTCTGCTCGCGACCACCGTGCTGTTCGCGACGGAGAACGCGCTGGATTTCTGCATCACGGAGAATCTCTTCGCCTGGTACGGGGCCGGGACGATCCTGGCCGCGCTCTGGGTCTTGGCGATCGCGGGCTACGGCTTTTACACGTCGTTCGCGGGGCGTCCGGTGTTTGGGGAGGGGTTGTTGCAGGAGTGACTTACGGTTCAGGCCTGAGGTGGCCCGTTGCCTCGCGACGACGCACTCTCAGTTTCTAATCATAATCCGTTGGTCCCTGGTTCGAGTCCAGGTGGGGGCAATCAGCGCGTCCCAGACGAAGTCGTACTTCAAGGTGAAGCCGACGATCGCCGGAGCGTTCTCATGCACGAGCGCTCTGGCGAATTCATCGACGCGCCGACCTCCGTGCCCAAGACGGCCTGCCGGACCGAGCTGTTCCGAACCACATTCCCACCGGGGTCCACGAGTGGTAGCCTGACCTCTCCATCGGGGGCTTCGAAGTGTTCGGCGGAAGGGGTGTTTCGATGTCCAAGCCGCGATATCTCCGACGCGCCCTCCTCTTCGTGACCACGGCGACCGTCTTCGCGCTTCGACTCGACGCGCAGGAAGCCGGACACGCCGCGCACGAATGGGACTACGGGAAGGAGCACGGTCCGGCCCATTGGGGAGCGCTTAACCCGGAGTTCGGCACCTGCGCGTCCGGCCACCACCAGTCGCCGATCGACATCGCGACGACCGAAAAGGCCGACCTTCCTCCCATCGAGTTCCGCTACGGCGCGTCGCCGCTGCGCATCGTCGACAACGGCCACACGATCCAGGTCAACTACGAGCCAGGTAGCTCGATCCGCGTCGGTGAGCACGAGTACGTCCTGAAGCAGTTCCACTTCCACCAGCCGAGCGAGGAGAGGGTTCACGGCAAGCGCCACGGGATGAGCCTGCACCTGGTGCACGCGGACGCCGGAGGGCAGCTCGCGGTCGTGGCGGTCCTGCTCGACGCTGGCGCCGAGAACGCGCTGGTCGGCCAGCTCTGGAATAACCTGCCGAAGGAGGAAGGGAAGGAGGAGCGCCGGAACGGCGTCCGGATCAATGCCGCCGACCTGCTGCCCGCCGACCGCGGCTACTACACGTTCGAGGGGTCGCTCACGACGCCTCCGTGCACCGAGAACGTGACCTGGTTCGTGCTCAAGCGGCCCGTCACTGTCTCGACAGGCGAGATCGCGCAGTTCGCGAAGGAGTACCCCGATGACGCCCGGCCCACGCAGCCGATCTACGACCGCATCGTGAAGGAAACGCGGTAGGTAGTCCAGGTGGGGGCACTTTCCTAGGATCCCAGTCTCAGGGCAGGTTCCCTCCGGCGTCGAGGTTGCCAGCCCCCGGGGCGACTCCACCGAGGGCGTTCCCCGGCGTGCGGTTTCTCCCGTAGATGTTCCCCGTGGCGGCGGGGAGGAACTCGAGGCCGTAGCGCTGGTTGCTCTCGCAGAGGTTTCCGTCGATCGCGTTGTTGCGAACGCTCGACGGTATCGTGTCGCCCACCAGGATCCCCGAGCCGCCGTTGAAGGCGAAGACGTTGTCCCCGACCGCGGCGGCGTGCGTCGCGAAGACGAGGTGGAGGCCCGCCTCGTTCGAGTTGGCAACGTTGTTGGCGCGGAGCGACACGTTCCCCACCGCCGACACGTAGACGCCGTCCTTCCCTGCCAGGGTCACCACATTGCGCTCGATCCGGGCTCCCACCAAGAAGGACAGGGCGATCCCGTAGTCCGCGGGCCGATGGATCGTGTTCCCCACGATCACCGCGTGGTTCGAGTTGCCCCCGCCCCCGACGAGGATCGCGGTTCCCGCCTGGTCGGAGAGGTAGAGGTCTTCCGCCAGGAATCGTCCCTCGAAGGCCTCGAGCCTCACGCCGTCGTGGCCCCCCACGATCCGGCCGTTCGAGACACGGACGGGAGAGAAGCCGTTCGCGTGGATCACAGGGGAGGATAGGTCGGTCGAGGTGATCGTATGGCCGTCGAGGTCGATCGTGACGTTTCCAGTCTGGACCACGATGGCGGTGCCCGAGCTCACCGTGAAGTCGCGGGTCACCTGATAGGTCCCGGGGCTCGTGATCGTGGTCTGCCCGTAGATCGGGATCCTTCCACCCGCCGCCATGGCGGGCGGCGCGAGGATGCAGGCCGCAATGGTGGTGACGGCGAGGACCGTGCGTTGAGTCATGGGTGGGCCCCCTTCCAGCACTCCCATCCGATCTACGTCGGGTTCTCGCTATTTGAAGATCCCGAGGGCCTTCAGAATGAGGATCAGGACAACTGCGCCGACTACCGCGACGCACCACCGGGCAATCGCGCCGTAGGCGGCCAGGCCGAGCACCCCGGCCAGCCAGAAGCCGAGGCTCGAGCCGATGATCCCGACCACGACGTTTGCGATGATCCCCATCTGGGCATTGGTCTTCATGAGGATGCTGGCCAACCACCCAACAATCCCGCCTACCACGATCGTGACGATCCAGTTCATGTGGCGCCTCCTGTATCGCTCTACGTGCGAGTAGTGGTAAGTCGCGTCGTGCTCGAAGTCTCCCACCGGCCCCACACGGAAGTCAATGCGATCACGGACGGGGCCTTCCCAGCCTTCCACCACACGCGTTGAGCGGGATCGACGCAGCGGTACGATCGTCGAGGTGGGGGCCTCAAGGGTCAGCAGCCAGCGTTCCCTTCCCCCTCCCACTCGAGGCCTCGGGTCGTTCGAACGTGATGGTCCTACCCGGGTAGTCGAACGTCACGACGTAGCTGCGCATGAAGCCATAGCCGATGTTCAGGTCGTGACCCCAGTCGCCGCCCTCGAGCTGTGCGGGTGCGATCATCACGCGGGGCGCATCCACCACGAGCGGGCCGACCGCGACCTTATCGACGCGGGCGAACTGAACCCGCGCCTGCGTGGCCTGACCGCCGCTGAGCATGCCGATCCCGATCTTGGACCCGTTGTCCGGCAGGACCTCGAGACCGGCGCGATCCACAAGCTGCGGCATCACCATGAAGCCTCCCATTCCCCCGGTGTCGAAGAGCGCCCGCACCGGCCGCCCGTCGAGCCACACCGCGTCCGTGAAGGGGAGCGCACCGGCACGCGGCGAGAAGACCATCGGGACACTGATGCGTGCGCTTGCGGAACCGGGAGACGAGGTTTTCGAGAACGGAGAGCTCGCGTAGAAGCGCACGACGCCGGCGGGATAGTCGATCTGGAGTACGAGGTCCTTGAAGAACGCCGTTGCGAGCACGCCGTCGTGCGGACCGATCAGAGGCTCGAGCTGGTCCGCCGGGAAGACCTCGAATGTGGCATTCCGCTTCACGGCTTTCCCGATCGCGATGGACTTGACACTCACGCGCGGAAGCTCGCCGGAAGGACCCTCCGGCCGGAGCTTCAAGCGCTTCGCCGCCGGCTCGACGAGCGCGAGCGGTCCCCACCCGGTGTCGAGGAGTAGGTGGACCGTCTCTCGGCCGTCGACGGTCGCCGCGAGAATGACCGCGTTCCGATCCAGCGTGAAGGGAACCTCGGCCAGCGGCGCCTGAGGGGATCGGCCACGGGTGGACGAGCACGACACCAGCAAGACGACCAGGAGGAGCTGCACGCGCATGCTGACCTCGAACGTCAAGGACTGTCCCCCCGTAGTACGAGCCAGCGGACGTTTCGCCTGAGCGTTGGAGCGGCGCGTCACGGTGTCTCCGTCGTCGCCGGAGCGAGCAGCCTCAACAAGGATTCCTGAGGCTTCAGCCCCAGACGCCGCGCTTCCTCGAGCTGCTCCCTCGCTTTCGCGGTCTCCCCTGCGAGGTAGAGCGCCATCGCCAGGTTCTGCCGGGCCTCCGCGTAGTCGGGATCCAGCTCGACAGCGGTGTTGAGCTGAACGAGGGCGTCCTGAACCTTCCCCTGCTGCGCCAATCTCAAGCCGAGCTTGCTGCGGACCTCGGCAAAGCGGGGGTCGAGGCCTAGCGCTTTCTCGTAAAGGCGCGTTCCTTCCTCCACCGAACCGATGCTGATGAGGGCGCTCCCGAGGTTGGTCAGCGCGGCGGGGTTGTCCGGCAACAGTCGCAGCGATTCTTCGAACTGCTGGATGGCCTCCCGCGTCCGGTCGTTGCGAGACAACGCGACGCCCAGCGTGTTGCGCGGCTCGGGAGCGAGCGGGTCGATACGGATCGCGGTTTCGAGAAGGGGGATCGCGGCGGCGGCGCGTCCGGTGTTGATCAACGCGAGACCCAGGTTGTCGTACGCCCGGACGAAGGAAGGGCTCATCCGAAGCGCGCGCTCGAACCGTGGGATCGCCTCGGCGCTCCGGCCTCGGTTGGCCAGCGTGACGCCGATGAGGTTCTCGACCAGGGGATTGTCGCCGACGACACGGAGGTCGTGCTCGTAGAGCGTCATCGAATCGCGCCAGCGCCGCGCCTGCGCGTGCGAGCAGATCGCGAGGACCGTGAGCACTGCGGCTCCGAGCGCGATGAGCGAGCGCCTCGGGACGGACGACAGGGCGTCGGCGGCGCCCCACGCGATGATGACGAAGATGCCGATGAGCGGGATGTACGTGTAGCGATCGGCGTGGGACTGCGCTCCGACCTGAATCAGACCGATCACGGGGAAGAGCGTGCCCAAGTACCACAGCCAACCGACGATCACGTACGGCCTTCGACGGCGCTCGCGGAGCGCGATCCCCGTCACCAAGAGGATCACCGATGCCGCGAGCCCGGCTTGCCACAGCGGACGGGCGCTTCCGGGATGAGGATAGAAAAACGCCAGGCCCGCCGGCCAGACCGTCTTCCAGAGGTAGACGCCATAGGCGGCGAGCGCATTCTCCGCACGGACGTCGAACGGGAAGATCTCGAGCGAATTGACCGCACCGCCGCGCGATTGCGCGGCGAACGTGACGATCGAGGACGCGGCCGCGAAGGGGATCAGCGGAAGCTTCTCGAGGAGGAGCTTCGCATACCCGAACGATCGCCCACGTGCAAGCGGCCAGTAGTCGAGGAGGAGCAGCACGAACGGGAGAGTCACCAACATCGGCTTCGCCGCGAGGCCTGCAGCGAACGCGAGCATCACCAGGGCGTAGCGCAGCACGCTCGGCGCGGCGGTGTACCGGACGTACGCCCCCAAGGTCAGCATGAAGAAGAACGCCGAGAGAACGTCCTTCCGCTCCGCGATCCAGGCCACCGATTCGACGTGGAGCGGGTGCACGCCGAACAGCGCGGCCACGAGAGCGCTCCGCCCGACGGCGCCGGTCATCGTCGTCAGCACGAGAAAAAGGGTCACCGTGCTGGCCAGGTGGAAGATCAAGCTCGTGAGGTGGTGGCCTCGGGCGCTCTTGCCGAAGATCTCGACGTCGAGCATGTGGGAGATCCACGTCAACGGATGCCAGTTGGCCGAGTCATACGTTGTCAGCGCCCAGCGAAGCCCACCCGCGGTCAGACCCTCTTGAACGTGATGATTCCGCGTGACGTACTGCTGGTCGTCGTAGCTGATGAAATCGTTTGAGAGAACGGGCGAAAGGGCCGCGACCGTGAGCGCGGCCAAGAGAATGGCGATGACGGGGCGATGCCTCGTTACCGGGTAGCGGCGCGTGGCCATCGAGCCCCGTAGTGTACGACGGCTCTCACGCGAGGAGGTCTTCGCGACCCCATCGCATCACATGGATCTCTTTCAGTTTTCCAGCTCGACTGCGTGGGTTCCGGCGGGCACGTCGACCTCGACCCACCCGGTGCCGGAATCGATGATGGCGGCGGGAGAGCCGTCGATCAGTACTCCGGTGATCTGTGGATAGGTGAAGCGGACGCGCGTTCCCGGTGACACGATGCGTCCTTGCGTGCCGCGGAGGTGCACGCTCACCGGAGCGATGGAGCTGAATCCGACCGGTGGACCGCCCGTCGTGGTGAACGACGTACCCTTTCGTACGAAGTAGAAGACGTTGGCGCCGGTGCCGTCCGCGCGGCAGAGCATCGCCTTGCCGGTGAAGGTATTGGCGCCCTGAGTCACGGGCGCCGCGCCGCTCGACTCGATCGCCGTATCGACGACCCCGGCGCCGTGATCGATGGTCGCGCCGCTCGCGCCAGAGATCGTCAGCCGGCTCATGGTCGCCTTCGGGTGATCGACGTCGTGCGGGAAGAGAATCGTGACCAGGTTCTTCAGCCCGTTCGCGGGGGCGGCGTACTCCGACTCGAGATAACGGCCGGTGAAGCCGCCGCCGGGCGCTTCCCAGGTGGAGAGCCCGCCGTTGAGATGGCGCACGGTGGTCGGCGGTGTGGCATAGAAGAACGTGAGCTTGGCCCTCCCGGGGACGAGGGCGATCGCGTCGATCGACGCCGTGTACTCCGTTCCGAGGACGTTCGTCTGGATGCCGGTCGTCGACAACGTGTTCGGATGGAGGTTCATGAGAATGGTCTCGCCGGGCTCGGCGGCGACCTCGTCGAAGAGGATGAAGTAGGGGCGGCTGGACGCGTCGGGGTGCACGAAGACGAAGTTCCTGATGTGCACGTCGTCCGCCAGCGCCGGGCCGTCGTCGGCCGAGACGTAATCGAGCAGGCTTCCGGTGAATCCCTCGACGACACCGCCCCCCGTCTTGCTGGCATGTCGGGAGGTTCGCAGCGTATTGCCCGACCGCTCGTCGTCGTGGATCCATGCCCACGAATAACCGGGAGGCCCGGACCCCCAGCCGGCGTACCCGGAATTGACGAGCAGGTACTCGTCGTAGCCGGCGAGCGCGATCGCATTGACGTCGAAGTGGCTGTGGTCTTCGAAGGCCTTGACGTTCCAGAGGGCGCCCCCCATCGCGGTCGGCCGCGCGTCCTTGGTCGGAATCGCTTCCATGAAGAAGCCTCCGCCGTCCGCGTAGACCTTGCTGGCGGGATACTCGCCGGGCGGGAGCGGTCCATCGGGAACGACGTAGCTGACCAGGTTGCCGCGGATCTGGTCGGGCAGATGGACCGCCGCATACTTACCGGGCACGGCGCCGAACTTCGCGGCGCGATACAGCGGGGGCTCGTCGTACGCGTCGTCCCGCGCGGTCTCGAAGGCGCAATCGCCGAAGGTGATCGGGCCTCCGAAGACGGCGTCGCTGTGCCCATACAGCCACGCGTAGAGTCCCTGGATCCTCGGGTTCTGGTAGTACCTCCGATCCACGCCGGTGAATTCCAGGACGTCCATGTACATGTTCTTGACGTAGCGGCTGTCGCCGTTCCAGCGCGCCCAGCCGTAGCAGCGTCCGCCCAGGAACACGCCGTCGAGGCTCAGTCCGGCCGTGAGGCTGTTGTAGTACGCGTCGTCCGGCGTGGTGCGCGTCCCCTTGTAGACGTTCCAGGTCCCGATCGCACCCAGCCCCGCGGACGACCAGTTCCCCGTCCAGACCTGGTTGATCCTCTGCTGCATCTTGTTCTCGATCGAGATGATCTCGGCCGGGGTGAGCTGGTTGTAGACGACGTCGAGGGCGAGCGTGAGATTGAACAAGGCGTTCGCCGGCGGAACGACCGTGCCCCAGTCCGTCCCGAAGATCAGCTCGTCGACGTGGTTGAGGATCGCGTCGCGCACGCGCGTGGCGTAGAGGCGGGCGTTGGGCGCGTCGAGGATGTAGGCGAGGGCCGACGCGCTCGAGTAACGGATCAGGTTCTGGGCGACCTCGAAGTTGTCCGCCCCGGCGACATAGCCCGCGTTCGAGGTCGCGATCGCATCCGTCCGCATCGAGAGCCATGGCTCGGCGGCGGCGCGATCGCGCATGCTCTGGTAGGCGCTCTGCCGGATGATCAGCTTCGGATGCGGGGTGCTCGCGGTCGTGACGAGGTAGTAGTGGATCCCTCCCGCGGGAGGGGCGTCCACGAGCGAGGTGGCGCCCGTGTCCGCGATCTTCTGCGACGGGCTCGTCACCGTGGAGGCGAGCGTGCCGCGGTACACCTCGTAGAGCGGTGCGCTTCCCGTCCACTGAAGCGTGATCGAGGGCCAGTTGTCGGTCACGCCGAGCTCGATGCCGTCCGGCGACGCCGCGCGAGCCGGTGCGCACAACACCATACCCATCGCTACGGCAACGCAAGCTCCAATGCGCAGGACGGACATTCGCGACCCTTTCCGATCGGTCTTAGCACGGAGCGGCAGCCGGCTCCAAACGGAATCTCTCGTCGGCTGGTCGTCGAGCTGCAACGTGAGCGGCGCGAGCAACGCATGAGCGATGGACGCGTTCACGTTCCCCGTGTGGCCGGCATGGTGGGCATCAGTCCGGAGGGCCTGCGCACGCGAGGGCTGCAGCCACCGGAGCCTCCCAACCGCCGCGAAACCGATTTCGCCCGATTCCCGCGCAAGTACCTGGTCTTTCCTCTCGTATTCGCCCCTCCACCCTAGGGTTTTCACCTAGGGGGTCCCGGGGGCTAGTCCCAATTCTTCGCGAGCAGTCCGCTCCGTACAGTTCAGGTGTCTTCGACGGAGTGAACCGTGAACCTGCAATCAACGAATCGAAAAGGAGATCGAGAGATGACGAGACAGCGCCTCTTCATGGGGGTTCGAACGTCACGACCAACCCGTCGAGCCGCCCCAATTGGGTCAGCTACGACGGCTCGATGATCGCCGGCTGGGACCAGAGCCCCGGCAGGAACGGCGTCTACTGGAAGAACGGCGTCGAGCACTTCCTCGGCACGCCCAACCAGAGCGTGTTCGTCAACGAAGCCTCGTTCGTCACCCGGGACGGCTCGACGGTCACCGGGGGGCAAAGCGCCATCGGGTCCCAGGGGCCCGATGGAGCCTGGATGTACTACACGACGAACGACAGCCGCGAGATCATCCATGTGGGTCCCAATGGCGGAAACTCGATTGCCTACCGTGCCAACGATGCCGCGAACGTCATCAGCGGCTTCGACCGGATCGGCGGGTCGTCCGAGGCCAAGTTCTGGACACCGCAGCTCGGCTGGGTCAATCTCACCGACTTCCTCAACTCGCAGGGCCTCTACGCGCAGGGGAGCATCTTCGGGTGGTCCACCGCGCTCTCCGCGGACGGAAGGATCTGGGGCGGCACGCTGGCGACGATTCAAGGCGTGCTTCCGACCCGGATCGAGATCCCGAAGGCGATCGTTTGCCACAAGGCGCCCGGGAGCCCGAACGCCAAGGCCAAGAACCTTGACGTCTCGTTCCCCGACGGCTTCGAGGATCACCTCGCCCACGGCGACACGGTGGGCATCTGTCAGATCGGCGGGGAGTAGTCCTCGCAACGCAGCAAAAGGGGAGAAGCCCGGGCCACGTGCCCGGGCTTCTTTTTCTGTGGAGAGGTTCCCATGACGATGAAGCCTGATCGCGCCATCGGCGTGCTGGTCGTCGATGACAGCCTGGTGTTCCAGACGGCCGTCGCGACGTGGGTCGGGCGGCAGCCCTCGACGCGGCTGGTGGGAGTCGCTTCGAACGGGCGCGAGGCCGTCGAGCTGGTGAAGCGGCTCGCTCCCGAGGTCGTCCTCATGGACGTCTTCATGCCGGAGATGGACGGTTTCGAGGCCACGCGGATCATCAAGAGCTTGCCGGACGCCCCTCTCGTGATCCTGCTGAGCGTCAGCGACGAAGCCGCGATGGAGCACGCGGCTCTCACCGCCGGGGCCGACCGGTTCGTGCCGAAACCCGAGTTCGCCTCGATGCTCCCGGGATTGGTTTTGGAGTATCTGGAGGAAAAACCCGCCACGGAAGGATAATCAGGCGCGTGATCCCCGGTGAGCGCCTGACCGCGTCGTTCCTCGTGGCTTCGTGCCTCGTCTCCGCTCCCGCCTTCGCGCGACGGGATCAACCGCGCCGCCTTCCCGCAACCGAGCCCGGGCTATCCGTCGAGACCGTCACCGCGATCTATGAAGACCGCGCGGGGTTCCTCTGGATCGGCTCGCGCGCCGGCCTCACGCTCTACGACGGCTACGGCTCGAGCCTGTTCGAGCACGACCTGTCCGATCCCGCGTCGCTCTCCGACAACGCCATCCGCACGGTCTTCGAGGATAGCGACGGTTTCCTCTGGATCGGCACGAACGCGGCCGGGCTCGATCGTCTCGACCGGTCGACGTGGACCTTCGACCACCATCGGCACGACGATTCCGATCCGGCGTCGATCAGCAACGACAGCGTCTACGCCGTGGTCGAGGACAGGGACGGCAAGCTCTGGGTAGGGACTCAAGGCGGGCTCAATCGCCTCGATCCGACGTCGGGGAAGCTCGAGCGATTCGGAGGGGACTACGTCGCGGCCCTCCGCCTCGGTCGCGACGGCGCGCTCTGGATCGCGACCGTCGGCGCCGGTCTGATCCGGCGCGATCCGGAGACGGGCCGCCTCACCACGTACCGAAACGACCCCCGCGACCCGAGGTCGATCGCCTCGGACCGCGTGTTCTCGATCGCCGAGGACGAGGGCGGGCGACTCTGGGTCGCAACCCAGCGCGGCGCGTGCCGGATGGACCCGGTGACCGGTTCCTTCGAGCGATTCCCGTTCCCGGTGGCCGACTCGCCGGCCAAGGCGCTCGCGACGAGCGTCGCGGCGGATACGGACGGCTCGGTCTGGGTTTCCTCGTGGGACGCGGGACTCTGGCGGGTCGGCCCTGGGTCGGGGCCCCTGGAGCGGCGCACGTTCCAGCCTGTCCCGGGAGGCGGCGCGACCGAGAAGATCGTCACGACGCTCCTCGATCGTCACGGGAATCTCTGGGTCGGCACGTGGGGAGGAGGCCTCGGGCGTGTCTCGCCGGGATCGAAGCGCATCGGCACGCTCTCGGCTTCGGGGGACCGTGGGGCTCCCGATCCCGACGTCACGACGCTGCTTGCGGACGGCGACAAGCTCTGGATGGGAGACGCGAAGAACGGCGTCTGGCTGGTCGAACGCGCCCGTGCGACGCGCGTCGGAACGCTTCCCGGAACGCCGCTCAGCATGACCCTCGACGCGCGCGGCGATCTCTGGGTCGGCAGCACCGCCGGACTCTACCGGCGCGATCCGGTTCGGCGGACCCTCGTCAAGGTCGAAGGCGCGCTCGATCCCGGCGGAGCGTTGGCGGACTGGGTGACGGGTCTCGCTCGGGATCGAAACGGAGGCCTCGCCGTCGGCACAGCGAGCGGCGGCCTCTACCTGAGGCGCACCGACGGCACATTCGAGCGATTCGTCAACGACCCTCGCGATCCGAACAGTCTGAGTGACGATCACGTGACCTCGGTCGTCGCGGATCGTCGCGGAACCCTGTGGGTCGGGACGCGCTCGGGCGGGTTGAGCACCTTCGATACGGCCGTGCGCCGGTGGTCCCGCTACCTTCCCGACCCCGACGATGCGCGATCGCTCTCGCATCACAACGTCACGGCCCTCCTCGAGGCCCACGACGGAACGATCTGGGTCGGTACCGGAGGCGCGGGCGTCGATCGGCTCGAGCGAAACGATGCCACGGGAGCCGTGTCGTTCGCGCGCTTCTCCGAAAGCCACGGCTTGATCGATGACAACGTGGTCAGCCTCGCCGAGGACCAGGACGGCACGATCTGGATCGGCACGCGCCGCGGGCTGAGCCGGTTCGACCCCGTCGTGCGCGCGTTCGCGAATTACGGTGTCGAGGACGGCTTGCCGGGCGTGGACATGCACGTGGGGGCGGCGTCGAGCGGGGCGTCCCGGATCTACTTCGGGACCCACCGCGGCGCGGTCGTGGTCCAGCGTGGGACCGCGTTTCCCACGCCCCGTCCCTCGCCGACCGTCCTCGTCTCGATGACCACGCCGACGGGGCCTGTCGAGAGCGGAAGCCCGCCGTGGGGGACCTCCGAGATCGCGATTCCCCACGGCCGGATGCTCTCCCTCGACTTCGCGACTCTCGATTACGGGGACCGCCGGCGGCACCGGTACGCCTACAAGCTCGAGCCGATCAACGGCGATTGGGTCGACCTCGGCTCGCGTCACGATCTGACCTTGACGGCGCTCGACCCGGGCACGTTCACGCTCCGCATACGGGCGCGGAACGACCAAGGGGTTTGGAGCGAGACGAGCCAGCCCCTGTCGATCCGCGTCGTACCCCCGTTCTGGATGACGATCTGGTTCCGGGTGCTCGTCGGGCTCGCCGTCGTCGGGCTCGCGGCCGGCGTCCACGTCGTGCGGACCACACGGCTCGCGCGGCGGAACCGCGAGCTGATGCAGCTGAAGGATCAACGCGAGCGCGCCCTCGAGGAAGCCAGGGCGAGCGAGCAGTCGCTCGGGATCGCCTACAGGAAGCTGCGCGAGCTGACCGGGCGTCTCGAGGCAGCCAAGGAAGAGGAGCGGAAGTGGATCGCCCGCGAGCTGCACGACGAGATGGGGACCAACCTCACGACAGCCAAGCTGGTCCTCCAGCTCCAGGCGGGCGCGCCCGCCTCGGACGACCGCGAGAAGAGGATCGGCGAGGCGATCGGGCTCCTCGACCGGATGATCGGGCACGTGCGCGCGCTCTCGCTCGACCTCCGCCCGCCGCTCCTCGACGAGCTGGGGCTCACGGCCGCCCTTCGCGGCTACACGGAGGCCCTGGCGCGGCGCGCGCAGCTGGTCATCGATCTCGAGGCGGCAGGCGTTCCGCGCCGGCTCCCCGAGGACGTGGGGATCGCGGCGTTCCGCATCGTCCAGGAGGCTCTCACCAACGTGATCCGTCACGCGGCGGCACGCCGGGTCTCGGTCGAGGTGCGCTACGATCCAGGCTGGCTGCATCTCCGCGTCGCCGACGACGGCAAGGGGTTCGACACGGGCGCGATCCTCAACGTCGCGTCCACGGGGGGACACGCGGGGCTCCTGGGGATGAAGGAGCGGGTCGAGTCGATGGAGGGGGAGTTCGAGGTGCGAAGCGCCTCGGGACGAGGGACCGAGATCAGGGCGCGGCTCCCCGTCCGGGTCGAGGAGGACGCCGGTGAACGTGCTGCTGGCGGATGATCACACGCTGTTCCGCGAAGGGCTGCGCTCGCTGCTCGAGCGGATGCCGGGCGTGACGGTCGCCGGCGAGGCCGGGGACGGCCGCGAGGCCCTCGACCTCATCGACAAGAAGCGCCCCGACGTCGCCATCCTCGACATCACGATGCCCGCGCTGAGCGGGCTCGAGGTCGCCGCGCGCGCGCGTCGCGCGTCCCCCGAGACCCGCATCGTCATCCTGTCGATGTTCGCCGGCGAGGCGTACGTGGCTCAGGCGCTGCGCGCCGGGGTTCAAGGGTATCTGCTCAAGGACTCCGCGGCCGCCGAGCTCGAGTTGGCGCTCCGCGCGGTCATGCGCGGAGAGACCTACCTGAGCCCCGCGATCTCCCGTCACGTCGTGGGAGGGTTCCTCCACGGCGCCTCGGGCGAAGCCGATCCGCTCGCCGCGCTGACGCCGCGGCAGCGCGAGATCCTCCAGCTCATCGCGGAGGGGAAGGCCAACAAGGAGATCGCAGCCGACCTCAAGCTCTCGGTCAAGACGGTGGAGGCGCACCGAGCGCAATTGATGGACCGGCTCGGAATCCACGACGTGCCGGGGCTCACGCGACTGGCGATCCGCGCCGGGCTGATCTCGTCGGACCCCTAGGGCCCTAGACGAACTTGATCCCGTAGCGCGGGGCGGCCTCGATGTAGCGAGCGACCACCGCATCCATGTTCGCCGGCGGCATCGCGTTCGGATCGCGGGCCACCTCGAGCGTCTCGAGGAAGAACTTGTCGATCCCGGCCGGCGTGAAGGTCAGGATCAGCCTCGAGATGTCGTGGTGGTCGTTGACGAAGTTGTGGACCAGCCCGCGCGGCACGCTGACGAAGTCGCCCGCCGAGGCCACGACCGTCCGCTCCCCGAGGCGGAAGCTGCACCGTCCCTCGAGAATGTAGAAGGTCTCGTCCTCGCGCGTGTGGATGTGCGGAGGAGGGCCGCCTCCCGGCGGAACGAACGCCTCCATCGCGAAGTAGGCCCCGCCCGACTGCTCGCCGGTCACGAGGAAGGTGTAGCGATCGCCCGGTCCCCAGAACGATGGACCGGTACGGGACGGCACGTGCAGGCCTTGAGCGCTCATGGTTCGAACCCCCAGCCGATGTTCGGCCATTCTACCTCCACGCTCCTCAGGGACAAGCATTCGGCGACTGAGAGATCAGGGGGTCCCGCGTTCCGTTCTGGCTGGGCGATCCCGCATCGTACGAGCCGTGCCCGCAGTCGTTCTTGCCGCGCACGAGGTACCAGAGGGTCTGGCCCGGATTCGGCCCGTCCCACACCGTCGCGTGCGGCTCATCGCTAAAGATGATCCGGCAGCTCGCATCGGTGAATCCTCCTGGGGTGCCGAGGAGCCCGAGATCGCCCAACACGACGTCGTACAACACAGCGGGTCCGGCCTGGGCGTCGAGACCGCTCCACGAGAGGCTGAGGTAGTCGGGCCCCCACGGGTGCTTGGCCGCGCGAAGGTTCTGCACCGGCGCCGGGACCTCCCACAGCTCCGGAAAGGCGATCCGGCAATCGCACGGATCTCCGTGACCGTCGCCGTCGGAGTCCTGCTGGGCCTGGTTCGCGACGAACGGACAGTTGTCGCAAGGGTCTCCGAACCCGTCGTGGTCCTTGTCCTCTTGATTCGGATTCGCGACGGCGGGGCAGTTGTCGAGCGAGGGCGTATTGGTCACGCCATCACAGTCGACGTCCTCGGGGACGTAGTGCGGAAGAGTCACGGTCGAGCTGACGGCGGAGGAGCGGGTGCTGTCGCCGGTCCACAGGGCCTGCATGTTCCAGTCTCCCGGCGCGACGACCGGAAGCGAATCCTCGAAGCAGCCCACCGCGTCCGTGGTGACGAGGTGCGACACCGTGCTCGCCGGGCCGCGGTAATCCACCGTCACAAACGCTCCCGCGACCGGCTCCGAGAGGCAAGCGTCGACCTGGATGATCGCCGGCGCGCAGCTATTCGTCGGGGCGGCGGCCGCAAGATCGATGTGAGTGTCGACGACGGTTCTCGCCTCGAGCACCAGCCCGGCCACCTGCTGGGCGACGGCTTCCACGTGGGAGCCGTCCGGGGCCTCCACCCGATCGAGCGCGAAGCCCTCCACGCTCACGCGGTGGCTCTGGCCGAGGGGAGCCCCAGCGGGAGCGTCGATGCGAACCGGAATCGGCAGGGTCTGGCCTGGGGAAAGGAAGAACGATGACCGCCCGTTCCCCAGTTCGAGCGTCCACCCGTCGGGGAGCTCGGACTCGACGCTCAGGAAGAACTCGCGTCCCTCCAGGCGATTGTTGACCGGGTGGTGCAGGAAGATGTGACCCTCGGCGACGTGATAGCTCGCGCTGAGGGGCTCCCGACGTACCTCGAAGTAGCCGATGTTCTCCTGCTCGCGGTCGCCGTCCTGGTTCGCGAAGGCGACCGATGGCTCGCCCGTCACGAGATCCATGCGGGTCCTGATGCAGCTGTGCACGGCGAAGCGCGGGTCCTCGAGCGGAACGGCGATCGCATCGTCCACGTCGTCCTGGGTCGGTGTCCAGGTGAAGTGCACGTCGCAAGTCCCGCCGGGAGGAATGACGCCCAGGCACGCGCCGCCGGGGTCGCCGCTGTCCGTGCTCCCGAGCTCGCGCCAATCGGAGGCGTCGCGGATCCCCACTCCCAGCGGGTCGGTCACGTCGAAGTGGACGACGACGTTGCTCGCGGTGGCGGTGCCGAGGTTTCGGATCCGCGCGTAGATGCGATTCTCGTGATTGAGACAAGGGTCGTCGCCGTTGCCGATGACCGTCCCGTCGGGGCGAGTGCCGTATTCCAGCACCCCGTAGCCGTTGCACGAGCTGTCGATCCAGAGGTCCACCGTCTCCCACGTGGACATCGGCTCGGTGAGCCACGGAATGATGCCCACGTCCGGAATGCTTCCGGTGCTTCCCGCCCCGTACACGACCGTGGCGGTGCAGGAGCCGTCCGCCATGGTCGGGCCCACGGTGATCTGCACGTTGTTGACGCTGTCCACGAACGTGTCTCCGAACGCGTCGTCCGGTCTAAAGTGAGCCTGCCAGCGATCGGCGGCCGGCCATCCCGGCGGCAGCTGCATCTGCAGCACTCGGTCGCGGTCTTCGCGATCGAGCGTTCCGGGCGGCTGGGCGCGCAGGATCAACATGCCGTTCTCCCAGCAGCCGGGCCACTCCACGGGCTCGCTGTTGGCCCTGCACTCGACCAGGTAGTACCCGCCGTCGCGCGTGACGACCTTCAGCGCCATCGGGGAGGCCGTCGCGGCGGGGTCGCGATCGACGGGCGCGATCACTTCCGTGGTGCCGACGGGAGGGGACAGGGTCACGATCTTCGCGTCGGGCACCCATCCGTCGAACCACGTCGGGAAGCGGTCGCCGACAATTGCCCGCGACGCCCTCGTGTAGATGCCCGGGGAACAGGGATAGCCGCTATCCATCAGCTCGTAGTTGCTGATGTAGCCGGCAGGGTGGGCGCGCCCCGACAGCGCGTGGCCGATCTCGTGAGCCGCGGGGCCCCAATTGCCGGGATCGAGCGAGCAGTGATCGGTCAAGTCCCAGGCGGTCGACGCGTAGCCGACGCGATAGTCGCGACCATCATCCGCTTCGACTCGCTGACGGGGGAACATCACCCCCGGGAGCACACACCGGTTCGACTCGGGGTCGTCCAAGCACGTCGCGCACGAGTCGGGTATGGCGTCGATGAAGAGGATGGCGTCGAACACGTGATCGGCGGGCGCGCCCGGTGGGGTGAGACCATCGCCGGACCGCCCGATGAGTCCGTCGTCGATCAGGGACTGCAACGGCTCCGGATGCTGCCAAGCTTCGAAGTAGAACTTGCACTGTCCCCGTAGCCCCAGGGGAAGGGTTCCCGGGAGAACGAGGTACGGACAGTCGGAGCTGGACGAGCACGAGAGCGTCGGGTCGTTCTCGCATCGACCCGTCCACGGCACACAGGAGCCGGCCCCGATGCCGGCGCAGTCGGGCGCCGCGTGGCAGGGCGTGACCTCGTCCTCGCAGAAGCCGACCGAGTAGACACAGGCAGCGGGCAGGCCTATGGGGAAGAAGCAGTCGGCATCTGTCTGGCAGCTCCCACCTCCGATGAAGCACGATCCGAACGTCGGCCGACACGGACCCAGGGTCCCGCAGTCCGTTACGCAGGCGACGGTCGGGTTGGCCGCGCAAGTCCCCATGGGGTAGGTCGTGATGTCCCCAGGGTCGTAGAAGCGACGGGGCAGGGGCATGCGGCTGACACGGTTGACGACCGTGATCTCGAGCTGGAGGTTGCCGTAGGAGACGTCGTCGTAGAACGCCTCGAGCTTGTCGACCCACTGAGTCTGCAGGAGGGAGAAATCGAGGCTTCCTGGAAGATCCGGGAAGTCGATGGGGACGATCAAGACCCGTTTGGGACCCGCGAGCACGGCCGGGGCTTGTTTCGGGGTGGAGCCCGCGGGGAGGCTCGCCTTGGAGTGGGGGGCATCGGCCCCTCTCGAGCCGGAGCCGAACAAGACCACGACCGACGCGATTGCCAGACAACGGATCTTCATGACTGTCGCCCTCCATCCCGATTCGGACGAGTCATGGTTTACCCCGGCGCCGAAGGCACGGGCATCGCACGATCATCCGAGGACGAGGGACGTCGTAGACTCTCCGGAACGGGCTCGAGGGTGGGGATGACCCAGGCATTGCTCGCCGCAGCGGTGTCGCTGGCCGCGGACGTGGTCCAGCCGGCGGCCGCACGTCACGGCCTCGAGGTCGGCGATCTACCGGGGATCCCCGCCGGCATCGCCGACGTCGCCCACGACGAGGACGGCTTCCTCTGGGTCGCTTCCGAGGAGGGGCTCTTCCGCTTCGACGGAACCGAGTTCGTCCGGACCGGGGGCCGCGTCCGGCTCCAACAGGTCATGACCGGCCCCGAGCGCTCGGTCGTCGCGCATGCTTTCGGTGGAACGCTGCACGAAGCGCGGAGCGGGAGCCTGCGTCCGATCGCCCGCCCCGACGGCTCCACCGTCACCGACGTGGAGGACGCGGTCTTCGACGGATCTGGAAACCTCTGGGCGCTCTCCGGCTCCACCGCGCTCCGCCGGGACCGTTCCGGCGCGTGGAGCGAGATCACGCCGCGTTCCGGCTCTGCCGCGGGCATCTATCTCCGATCCATCGCTCCGCGGCGGGCGGGGGGCGTGTACGTCGGAACGTTCGACGGAAGGGTCTACGCGGTGAACCCGCCCGAGCCCCCCGGCGCGCTCGCGTCCGGGCTCGGTGGAATGGTGCAGGCGATCGTAGAGGATTCCGCCGGGCGCGTCTTCGCGAACATCCGGGGTGGGCCCAGGCACGGCGTGGTCCGGATCGCAAAGACCGGCGTCGAGCTGCTCGCGCCTCGATCGGGAAGGCCGACGAGTCTCGTCGTGCGGCGCGATTGCGTCTGGTCGAGCTGGGACGACGGCGTCGTCGCGCTTCGCGCCGGTGCGCCGCCGGAGGTGCTCCTGCCCGTGCACGGTTTCCCCGGTGGCGGATCGCTGCACGTGGACCACGAAGGGACGCTCTGGGCGACGAGCTTCAGCGGCGGGCTCCATCGCTATCCCGAGCCCGACACTGCCCTGTGGACGGCGGCCGTCGGGCTGCCGCACGCGGCGATCCGGCAGGTCATTCCCGGAGGCGGCACGCGCTGGGCGAGCGCCTGGGCCGGACCGCTGCGCTTCGACGCATCGTCGCAGCGCTGGCTCGGTCTCGAGCCTTCCGGCGTGCGCTCGTTCGATCTCGTGTATGGCTCGGCGAGGTCGGGCTTCTGGACGAGCGGGCAGGTCGCGGTCGGAACGCAATGGCGGGGCGTCCTCGCGCGTTGGAACGCCGGACGGCTGGAGGCCGCGTCCGCGCCGAGTCCCGAGTCCCCCTGGGTACGGGGAGCGCTGGCTCCCGACGGCCGCCTCGTGCTCGCCTATGGGAGCGCCCTGGTCGAGATCGAGCCGGGTGAGGCGAAGCCTCGCAGGATCGGAACGGTCCCCGACGCGATCGACGGCGTCGCCGGCTTCGCCATTTCCCCGGCGGGGGAGCTCGCGGCCGCGGGGCGCAACGGGCCGCTCTGCCGTCTTTCCTCGGGGGCGGAGCGAAGGTGGAGCTGCGCCGAGGCTCCGAGGCTCGAAGCGGTCATGGCCTTGACCTTCGTGGACGATCGCACTCTGTGGGTCGCGAGCGAGACGGAAGGCCTCCTCTCTCTGCGGGAAGGAGAGACGACCCGCACCGTCCTCGACGAGACGCAGCTCGGGAGCCGAACCGTCGTCTCCCTCGCTCCCTCTCCCAAGGGCGGGTTCTGGGTCGTGGGCCGCGTCTCGCTGCTCCGGGTCGAGCCGGACGGGGACGGGGCCCGCGTGGTCGAGCGGATCACCGCGGCGCAAGGCCTACCCCGGTGGTGGCTCTCGACCGTGGCCGAGGACGACGACGGGACGCTCTGGGTCGCTGCGCTTCCCGGAATCGCTCGAATCCCGCGGTCGGTGCGGGAAGCCGCTCTGCCTCCGCCCTCGGTGCGCGTCACGCGCGTCTCGGTGGCGGGAGAAGCGGTTCCCCTCGACGTGCCGGTTCGAACGGTCGCGGGACGCGACGCCGTGGACGTGCGTTGGGCGGCGCTCTCCTACCGTGACCCCACGAGGATTCGCCATCGATTCCGGCTGAGGCCGGACGATGCGTGGACGCAGACCGACGCGCCTCACCTCACGTTCGTCGCCGCGGCGGCGGGGCGATACCCCATCGAGGTGGGCTCCTCGCGGGACGGCGTGACGTGGGTCACCGCGCCCGTGCCGATCGAGCTGCGCGTCACCCCGCCGTGGTACGCCCGGCCTTGGGTCTGGTCGGTGGGCATCATGTTCGGGGCCGTGATCGGGTACGCCGCCCACCGGCTCCGCCTCGCCCATCTCGTCCGACTCGAGCGGCAACGCACGCAGATCGCGATGGACCTCCACGACGACCTCGGGGCGACCCTCGGCAGCATCGGCCTGCTCGCGGCCGTCGCGTCGGAGGACGGCCGGCAAGGCACGGCCGGAAGGCGCGCGCTCGATCGGATCGCGGAGGATGCGCGGGACGCCGCGGCGTCGCTCGCCGACATCGTCTGGTCGCTCCGCCCCGGATCGGAGACTCTCGATCGCCTGGTCCTGGCGCTTCGCGAGCGGGGGACGGAGCTCGCGCCGAACGGCCAAGTGCGGGTCCGTGTCGAGGCGGGTGACTCGATCGGCCGCGTCCCGCTCGCGCTCGCGGTCCGGAGGAACGTGCAATGGATCGCGGTCGAGGCGATGCGGAACGCGATCCGGCACGCGTCGCCGGGCGCCATCGACGTGCGACTCGAGCCGGAGGCCGACCGCTGGCGGCTCTCCGTGAGCGACGACGGAGACGGTTGGGCCGGCGGCCCGAACGAGCGCGCCCGCGGGGGAATGGGGCTCGAGAACATGAAGCGCCGCGCGGAGGCCATCGGGGGAACGCTCGAGGTTCGGGCGACAGCCCCGCGCGGGACGACGGTCTCGGTCCGCTTCCGCGCCGACGGCCGCCGTCCTCGCATGATCGACCGATGGCGGCGAGGCCGCCCGGAAAGCACCATGGGCACACGGAGGGACCCGTGAGCACCGCTCGTCGGCGTGTGGCGATCGTGGAGGACCATCCTGGATTCCGGGAGACCCTCGGCGCGTTCGTGTCGCACCTTCCCGACTTCGAGCTGACGGACACGTTCGGCGCCGCGGAGCCCGCGCTCGAGGAGGCCGCGCGCCGGTCCAGGTCCGGGAACCACCTCGGCTGGGACCTCGTGCTCATGGACGTCGAGCTGCCGCGAGTGAGCGGGATCGAGGCGACGCGACGGCTGCGCGAGCTGGCACCCGAGATCCCGGTCGTGGTCTTGACCGTGTTCGAGTCCCCGGAAGTCATCCTGGAGGCGATCGCGGCCGGCGCGAGCGGCTACGTGCTCAAGAAGACGAACGCGAGAGACCTCGCGACGTTGCTGAGGAGCGTCGCGGAGGGGGGCGCGCCGATGTCACCGTCGGTCGCGGCGAAGGTGCTGGAATTCGTGCGGCGCGGCGCGGCTGCTGCCTCGGCCGTCCCCGACGCAAACCGGCCGTCGAGGCTCGATCTCACGGAGCGGGAGGCGGACGTCCTGCGTCGTCTCGCCGAGGGACGGACCTATGCGAAAGCGGCGGAGGACCTCGGCGTCACCGAGTCCACCGTTCGAACGCACGTCCGCGCCATCTACAGGAAGCTGCAGGTCCACTCGGTCGCCGCCGCGGTACGAAAGGCCGTTCAGTCCGGCCTGGTCTGAAGGAC
>Ga0075428_100000770_pt1 | contig 33350 bp, 25 predicted proteins | sample RhiMetdeltSRZDD2_FD_75291 | JGI IMG/M metagenome (GOLD analysis project Ga0075428, IMG submission 75291) | Populus rhizosphere microbial communities from Tennessee, USA - Rhizosphere MetaG P. deltoides SRZDD2 | ecosystem: Host-associated > Plants > Roots > Rhizosphere > Soil | place: USA... | reverse complement strand
AGTCCCGCTGAGCCACCTCCCGTACCGACACGCCGCCGCGGTCGCGTCCCGGCGGCGTGTCCGTATGGGAGGTCGGCCAGGGTCACGGTGTGAATATGGTGATGGGGTGGAGTGGGAGTCGGTGGTGAGCCGGCGGGTGGAGCTGACGGCGGCGCAGAGCGCGCGGGCCAGCCGGACGTGGTGGGACGCGAACGCGGCCGGCTACCACGCGGAGCACGGTGAGTTCCTCGGCGACGACCGCTTCGTCTGGTGTCCCGAAGGGGTCGACGAGGCGGACGCGCAGCTGCTGGGGCCGGTGCGAGGCAGGCGGGTACTGGAGATCGGGTGCGGCGCGGCGCAGTGCGCGCGCTGGCTCGCGGGTCAGGGCGCGGACGTGGTCGGGTTCGACATCTCGGCCGGGCAGCTCCGGGTCGGCCGGGAGCTCGACCGCCGCAGCGGTACGACGGTTCGCACGGTGGCGGCGGACGCGGAGGCGGTGCCGTTCGCGGACCAGAGCTTCGACCTCGCGTGCTCGGCGTTCGGCGGGCTGCCGTTCGTCGGCGACGTGGGCCGGGCACTGGGTGAGGTGTACCGCGTGCTGCGGCCGAGTGGACGGCTGGTGTTCTCGGTGACGCACCCGGTCCGCTGGGCGATGCCGGACGATCCGAGCGAGCGCGGGCTGCGGATCACCGCGTCGTACTTCGACCGGACTCCGTACGTCGAGGTCGACGAGACCGAGACTCCCGTGTACGTCGAGCACCACCGCACCCTCGGCGACTGGGTCCGGGGGCTCACCGGCGCCGGGTTCGTGATCGAGGATCTGCTCGAGCCGGAATGGCCGGCCGGGCACGACCGGGTCTGGGGCGGCTGGGGCCCGGAACGCGGCCGGCTGGTCCCCGGCACCGCGATCTGGTTGGCGCACCGACCCTGAACGACTGCGTCCGAAGAACCTTGCGTCATCACGCAAGGTTCTTCGGACGAACGACGTCAGAAGGCGTCGTCGCCGTCGTCGCCGCCGCCGCCGCGGCGGGCGCGGGTGGCGGTCGGGCGGGCCTGGAGGAAGCCGGCCAGCGCGATCAGCAGCACGCCGAGGATCAGCGCGGTCAGCGGGATCACGTTCTTGATCAGGTTCAGCTGTGCGGCCTTGTCCTGGTAGCCGCCGTCGATCTCGCCGGTGTCCTCGCGCTCCACGCCCTCCACGTTCTTCTTCACCGTCTCGTCGGTGTAGGTGAACGTCGCGTCGGTGGCGATCAGCCGCGTCTCCCCCTCGTACTTCAGCGTCGAGTACTGCTTGTCCGACGCGTTGATGATGGCGCCGGTGAGCGGCTCCACCCAGATCGTCCGCGTGCTCGCGTAGTCGCGGTCCACGGTCACCGAGCCCTCACCGGGCAGCTTCAGCGCCGAACGAGGGACACCCGCGATCTCGGCGATCTTGGTGGTCGGGACCTCCTGGACGAACTTGTACGTGTTCAGCCCGAGCACCTTCTCCTCGGACTCGTACTTGATCGGCCAGGCCTGCCGGGTGTTCGCCTCCCAGAACTCGTAGTCCTTCTTCTCGGTCCCGGCCGGGAACTTCAGCACCAGACCCTTGTGACCCTCGAAGACCGGGCGGCCGTCTTCAGGGCCCTTGTCGTCGGCGTAGTCGCGGGCGTCGTCGGTGTCCTCGATCTTGGTGGACAGGTACTCGCCCTGCTTCGGGTCCTGCGGCTTCCAGCTGACCGCCTCGCCGGTCCGGGCATCCAGCACCATCCGCTGCTGGGAGAACGACCGCGGCCAGTTGTCGGTCTGCTTCGCGTCGTCGGGCAGCACGTAGCCGGGCTTATCGGTGACGATCGACATGTCGTACACGACCACATCGCGGTCGAGGTCCTTGCTGGCCTGCTCCGATGCCGCGACGTCGCCCCTGATGTTGCGGACGGCCTGCAGGTCGATCGTGATCTCCTTCAACGTCGCGACGTCGAAGATCCGCGCCCCTGGACCGTCCGCAATCACCTGGGTGACCTGGTCCGCCGGCGCCACCGCGAGGGTGGGGTATGCGTAGAACCGCGACAGCGCCGCGACCCCTACGAGAAAGACTCCGCCGGCGACCAGTGCGGCACGGCTACGGTTTCCCACATCACCCTCCCAAGCGATCGTGATCGGGCGGACGCTACCAGCGAGTAGGGCCGAAAGGCCAGACCTGGGATGCAGATTCCCCGCAAGGGGGCCGGGGACCGTACCATCGGCTCAGCCCGGGCGGACCGATCCGCCCACACCCTCCGTCGGAGACCATCATGTCCGCAGCCAGGACGCCCGCCAAAGTCCAGCCCCTCGACCAGGTCCGGAACGACTGGACCCGGCTCGGTGCGGAGGACCCGCTGTGGGCCGTCCTGATCCGGCCCGGGACCCGGCACGGCCGCTGGGACCCCGCCGAGTTCCTCGCCACCGGGCGCGACGAGGTGGACACCGCGCTGGCCCACCTGCGCTCACTCGACGCGCTGCCCCGGCTCGACCGGGCGCTCGACTTCGGCTGCGGTGCCGGGCGCGCGTCGCAGGCTCTCGCCCTGCACGCGTCAGCGGTGGTCGGCGTGGACGTAGCGGCGCCGATGCTGGAAGCCGCGCGCCGGCTCGACCGCAGCGCCGGGCGCTGCACGTTCGTGCTGAACGAACGGCCGGACCTGTCCCGGTTCGACGACGCCAGCTTCGACCTCGTGTACTCCAGCCTGGTGCTGCAGCACCTGCCGCCGGCGCTGGCCCGCAGCTACCTCGCCGAGCTGGCCCGGGTACTGCGGCCCGGCGGCGCGATGGCGGTCCAGGTCGCGACCCGGCCGACGGTCAGCGTCAAGGGCGCGCTGTTCCGATACGCGCCGCAGCCGCTGCTCCGGTTCGGCCAGCAGCGCATCCTCGGGTACCCGGCGCCGATGCGGATGCACCCGATGTCCACCAACGACTTCCAGCAGGCGATCGGCCGGTATGACGGCCGGCTGCTCGACACCGTCGAGGACACCACGTACGGCGGCCACTGGGTATACCACCGGCACTTCGCACGCCGAGCCGAGCGGGACGCCGGGTGACGCTGAAGATCCTCGGCCGTACGGTCGGCCCGCTGGTCCTGGTCGCCGCGGCGCTGACCGCCGTCCAGCTCGCGCTGCGCGCCTGGATCGGGTACCGCGGCTACTTCAGCCTGGACGACTACGTCTTCTACACCAGGGCCGCGCAGCTGCCGCTGTTCAGCAACGAGCTGTTGTTCGAGGCGTACAACGGCCACCTGATGCCCGGCGGGATGGTCTGGGCCTGGCTGGTCACCCGCGCGGCCCCACTGAACTTCGGGCTGGTGATGACTACCAGCCTGCTGCTGCAGCTCGCGGTGGACGTCGCCGTGCTGGTGCTGCTGCGGCGGCTGTTCGGCGACCGGCTCGCGATCCTGGCGCCGTACGCGGTGTTCCTGTTCTCGACCATCAGCCTGCCGGCCACGCTGTGGTGGGCGGCGGCGCTGAACCAGCTCCCGCAGCAGCTGTTCACCGTGCTCGCGCTGATCGCGCACCTGGGCTTCGTCCGGACCCGCCGGGCCGTCCCGCTGCTGCTCGCGGTCACGGCGCTGGTCGCGGGCCTCGCGTTCTCGGAGAAGACCGCGTTCGCGGTACCGCTGATGGCCGCGATCACCTGGTTGTTCTGCACGCCGGCACCGTTGTTCCGCGGGCTGTTCATCGCGCTGCGCCGGTACTGGGTCGCCTGGGTGGCGTACACCGCGGTGCTGGTTCCGTACCTGGTCTACTACGTCACCCAGGTGTCGACGCCGGTGCGCGAGGGCGCGGGGCCGCAGCAGGCGGCCGAGCTGATGGACGTGATGCTGCGACGCACGGTCCTGCCGGGACTGGTCGGCGGGCCGTGGACGTGGGAGCCGATCGGCTGGGTCGACTCGCTGGCGGCACCGCACGCCGCGCTCCAGCTGGTCGCCGCCGGTCTGGTCGTGGCGTTCGTGGCGGGTACCACCAAGCGCCGCGTCAACGCCTACCGGGCCTGGCTGCTGGCCGGGCTGTACCTGCTGCTCGAGTTCGTGGTACTGCTGATCACCCGGGTCCAGGTCACCGGTGTCGCCGCGATCGGTGCCGAGTACCGGTACTTCACCGACTTCGCGCTGGTCGCCGCGCTCGCGGTGGGGCTGTCGACGCTGCGCACTCGGCCGGAGCTCGGCCGGCCGGTGCTCGGCCGGATCCGGCCGCTGACCAGCTCGGCGCTCGCGGGCACCCTGCACGTCCCGACCGCGGCGGCGTTCGCGATCGGACTGCTGGCCGCCTCCGCGGCGTACTCGGCGTACACCTTCGGTGAGCGCTGGACCGCGAACGAGGGCCGCGCGTACCTGGCCAACGCGCGGCAGGCGACCGGCCAGCTCGGGCCGGACGCGGTGATCTACGACGGCCCGGTGCCGTCCGAGGTGGTCTGGCGGCTGCTCTGGCCGGCGAACCTGCCGACGAACCTGCTCGGCCCGGTCGGGCTGGAGGCCGCGCCGCTCGACACGGGTATGTCGACCCGGCGGCTGTTCGAGCTCAGCAAGGAGGGCCGGCTGCAGGACTCGCAGGTCAGCGGCCCGGTGTCGCGGCCCGGGCCGGCGCCGGGCTGCGGCTGGAGCGTCGGGACCGGGCCGACCCGGATCCCGCTGGACTCCGCGGTCTTCGCCTGGAACTGGGTGGTCCAGCTCGACCTGGTCACGCCCACGACGACCACCCTGACGGTGCGGGCCGGAGACACCAGCGCCGAGGTCGCGGTCGCGGCCGGGCAGCGCCGGCTGTACGTCGCCGTGGCCGGCGCCGTCGATGCGGTCACGGTCAGCCGTGAGGCGGGCGGCCAGGACGTCTGCGTGAAGAGCCTCGTCGTCGGTCTCCCCCAGCCGGCGGCGTGGTGACGCCGATGGGCCCGGTGACCCGCTACCCCGCGCTGGACGGGATCCGGGCGATCGCCGCGATCGGTGTGGTCGCCACCCACGCGGCGTACTGGACCGGGAGGTACGGTCCGGACACCGGTGGGCTGTTCCTGGCCCGGCTGGACTTCGGGGTGGCGCTGTTCTTCGTGCTGTCGGGGTTCCTGCTGTTCCGGCCCTGGCTGCTCGCGGCGCGGGCGGACGCCGACGGGCCGTCCGTGCGGCGGTACCTGTGGCACCGGACGCTGCGGATCCTGCCGGCGTACTGGGTGGTGTTGCTGGTCGCGTTCGCGCTGGTGCCGAGCGTGGACGGCACCGGCCCGCAGGGGCTGCTGCGGTCGCTCACGCTGACGCAGATCTACGGTGACGACCAGCAGCGCACCGGGCTCACGCAGATGTGGAGCCTGGCGACGGAGGTCGTGTTCTACCTGTTGCTGCCGGTGTTCGGCTGGCTCCTCGTCGCGGTGCTGGCCGGCCGGCGCTGGCGTCCGCTGCGGATACTCGCCGGCTGCGCCGCACTGGGTGGACTGACGGTGGTCTGGTACGTCGCGACCCGGACCGTGGTGACATTCGACATCTCGTCGGTGTTCTGGCTGCCGAACTACCTCGACTGGTTCGCGGCCGGCATGGCGCTGGCGGTACTGGCGGTCTGGTGGGAGACCGACCGGGAACGGTCGCCGGCGGTGCTACGCACGGTGGCCGCGGCACCGGGCAGCTGCTGGGTGCTGGCGGGCTGCCTGATCGCGGTTGCGGCCACCCCCGTCGCCGGCGCTGCGACGCTGGTCCCGCTGCCGCTGGGCGAGGCCCTGACGAAGAACCTGCTCTACCTGGCCGCCGCGCTGGCGCTCATCGCACCGTGCGTGCTGCGGCCGGAGCTCACCGCAGGTACCCGCTGGGTCGGCGGGTCGGCGATGCGCTGGCTCGGGGCGATCTCGTACGAGATCTTCCTGGTCCACATCCTCGTGCTCGAGGGCGTGATGCGAGTGCTGGACCTGGAGACCTTCACGGGCAGCACGCTCCAGGTCTTCGTGCTCACCCTGGCTGTGAGCGTTCCGCTGGCGTGGCTGCTGTACCGGACGGTGGAGCGGCCGGTACGACGCCTGCGCGACCGCGTCGGATCGGCACGGCCGGAGCCACGACCAGTGCGACCGTGAGCAGGCAGAGCAGCTGCGCCGGTACGGAGTCGGCCGCGTAGCCGCCCGCCGGCGAGCCCCACGGCCGCAGCACCAGCAGGCAGCCCGCCAGCGTGAAGCAGGTCCCGGCGGCAGCCGCCCATGGCAGCTCCAGCGCGGAACGCGCCAGCAACGACCGGGCCGCCACCGCCGCGAGTCCCAGCAGCGCGCCGGGCCAGCCGGCCAGCAGGGTCAGCGCCGCGACCACCAGCACCACCTTGACCACCGCTCTGGGGCGAGCAGGGACGATCCGCGCCGGGCCGTCGGCGTACACGAGCACGAACGCGAGCAGCAGCAGCGCGAGCAGCGCTACGCCGCCGAGGAACAGCGCGACCCGGTACGGCTCCGACGGCCCGAAGCTGAGCTCGACCAGGCCCGCACTGCCGGCCGGCACGGCGAACCCCTGCTGCCAGCCGTCCACCTGCACCGCGCGCAGTGGCCGGCCGTCGAGGGTGGCGCGCCAGCCCGGGTTCGCGTTCTCGGCGATCACCAGCAGGCTGCCGGCCGGCCGGTCGTTCAGGGCGAGCGCCCGGGACGTCTTCCCCCAGCGCACCACCCGCGGTTCGGGCAGCACGTCGCTGCCGCCGCTCACCGCGGTGTCCGCCCGCAGCCCGGCCGCCACCGGCCGCCAGGCGCTGGTCGCGTTCATCACCAGCCGGTGCTCGCCCCGGGACAGCCGGACCCGCGCGCCGTCCGCACCGCACGGTGTCACGGTCAGCTCGCTCAGCGACTCGAGCTGCCCGACGGTCGCCTCGACCCTGGTGCGGTGCATCGTGTCGTCGATCGCGACCGCCGGGCCCTGCCCGCACGGCACCACGACCGGCGTCCCGGTGTCCGCGTGGCGGCTGCCGAGTGCCGGTACCTCGATCTCGCTCAGTCCCCACGGCAGCCAGCGCGTCTCACCCGTGGTCGGGTCGTACGACGCGGTGCGCGGCTGGGCGGGAATGGTGATGATCAGCCCGTCGACCGCGCGCTGCGGGAAGCGGATCACGCCGGTGCTGCCGAGGTCGGCATGGATGGTCTCGCCGCCGGCGGTCACGGTGACCTGCTGAGGCCGGCTCGCGGGCAGCCCGGGTGAGGTGACCAGCCGCAGCTGGCTGACCAGGGTGCGTTGCCGGAACCGCAGCGCGATGCTCGGCTCGTCGTCGTCCGGGTCCGCGGTCCAGCCGGTGCCGACCAGGCCGTCGACCGCCGCGGTGGCGGACGAGACCGGGGTGTCGACCGCCACCGACGACGTGGTGGCGGCGATCGGGCGCCCGGTGGCCGCGGCGAGCCGGCGGGCCAGGTCGTCACCCGGGCGGGGCGCGGCCCGCATGCTGAGCGCGAACTCGCCGGGCCTTGTGACCGTGAAGGTCCGATCGATGCGCTGGTCGTCCTCACCGGCCCGCACCAGCCCGGGCAGGCACGCGATCCGCCCCCTGGCCGGGACACAGCCGTCGGAGTGGCCGTCGGCCGCGGTGAACGAGAACACGTCGGTGGCCCGGTCCGCCGGTGCGTCGTCCGGCACCCGCAGGCCGTGCCGGACGCCAAGCCCGCTCACTTCGGCGATCCCGAGCGGCAGCGCCGAGGCGGCCCGGGTCCGCAGCTCGATTCGCAGCGTGCTCCAGGGCGCGTCCGGCAGCGGGATGTGCACGCGAGCCGAGGTCACCGGGATGGTCGTCGTGACCTGGTCGACGGCGACCACGAGGGACTCCAGCGACCGGACCGACGCCGGCAGCAGGTCGACGGTCAGCTCCGGCAGCTGCCGGGGCTGCTCGGATCTGATCTCCAGCCAGGGCGCGACCGCGTCGTCCGGCGCGGCGACCCAGGCCGTCGCTCGGTCGCCGTCGAAGGCCGCTGCCGGCTGTTCGGCCGGGTCGGTACCGCCGAGCACGCCGGCGTCGGACCGCGACGACGAGACCTGGACGTCGGCGGCGCCGTGCCAGGTACCCACGGTGAGGTGCTCGGCGCCGGTGAACGGCAGGTAGTCCGGCTGTACCCGGTGCAACCGCAGCGGGTCCGAGGGGGTCAGGGTCGCCGAGCGGTTGCCGAGGCTGGCGCCGAAGTCGACCTCACGCCGGCGCATGCCGTCGGTCATGATCACCGGCCCGTCCGCCAGCTCGGCGCCGTCGCTGCCGGCCAACATCGACGGCCGGGCCAGCAGCAGGTCGTTGTCGGCCAGGTCGAGCAGCGACTCCGGGCCGCCGCTGACCCGGGACACCTGGTCCAGCGGCACCAGGCTGACCGTCGCCGGCGCCGGGCCGGTCACCCGCCAGATCTCGACGGCCGGCGTCTCCTGCTGCAATCGTGCGTCCACCACGGTGCCGGGTGCGGGCGGCTGCGGCGCGATCCTGCCGAAGTCAGCCACCCGTTCGAGACCGGGCGCGCGTTCCAGGACCGAGCGCACCAGCGCCGGCCGGGTCACCTGGCCGGCGGCGACATCCAGGTCGTTGCGCACGACAACGAACTCGACCCCGCCGCGACGCAGGTACGACGCCAGGCCCGGCGCCGCCCGGCCGGACGCGAACCGCTGCTCGATCGCGTCCAGGAACCGGATGTGCCCGGGCTGCACCAGCGGGATCGCGTTGCGCACCTCCCAGTCCGCCGTCGTGAGCGGCTGCAGCGGCTCGTCGTGGCTGGTCCCCCACGTGTAGGTGCCGAACCGTGAGCCTGGCGCCAGCAGGGCCCGCCCGGACGCGTTGGCGTCGAGCCACGCGGCCGCCTGCTGCCAGTGGTCCGGCAGCGCGTCGTAGCTGCCGCTGGGCGCCAGCCGCCCGGCCAGTGCCGGCCCGGCCATCCCGAGTACGGCGACCAGCGCGACCGCCTTCACCGTCAGCCCGGTCAGCCGCCGCTCGGCCGCGAGCCGTCCCCAGGCGATCCGGGACAGCACGTGCGCGAGCCCGAGCGCAAGCGGCAGCCGGATCAGCGGATCGAACTTGTGCACGTTTCGCAGCGGCGCCAGCGCACCGTCGAGCAGCTCGCGCTGGGTCCCGGCGAACGGCCCGTCCAGGGCGCCGACGTGGCCGAAGGTGACCGCGAGCAGGCCGGTGAGGAACACGGCGCACAGCCAGCGGCGCTCGGGCATCGAGCGCATCGCCAGGCCCGCCAGCCCCAGACCGGCGACGATGACCGTGTCCAGCACCAGCGCCGGGTTGGTCGCCAGGTCCAGCCCGGCCTGCCAGGTCGCGCCGAGCTGCGGGCCGAGGAACCCGACCCAGTGGTCGGTGCCGCGCAAGGTCTCCACCAGCCAGGTCGGGGCGGTGGTGTTCCGCGCGCTCTCGATGTAGTCAAGGAACGGCGGGCTGTAGGCGCCGAGCAGGAACAGCGGCCCGACCCACCACAGCGTGCCGAGCGCCGCCGCCGCGCACCACCAGGCGAGCAGCCGCCAGCCGCCACCGCCCATCCGCCGGGTCAGCAGGTACAGCAGCGCCGGCAGCGCGGCGGCGAAGCTCAGCACCGCGTTCACCCCACCGGCCAGCGCGACCGCCACGCCCGAGCGCAGCGCCGAGCGTCGTACCGGCGCGCCGGCGGCGACGGCGACCAGCGGCAGCAGGATCCAGGGTGCGACCGCCATCGGCCACGCCTCCGCGGACACCGGGCCGACCGTGGACAACATCCGGGGCGCGAGCGCGTAGGCCAGCCCGGCCAGCAGCTGGGTTGCCGGGGTGCCGATCCCGAGCCGCGCGGCCAGCGCCCGGGCGCCGAGGAACGCGGTGCTCAGCACGATCCCCCACCACAGCCGCTGGATCGCCCAGCCCGGCACCTGCAGCACGTCCGCGAGCGCGAACACCGGGCCGATCGGGAACAGGTATCCGTACGCCTGGTTCTGCAGCTGACCGGCGAAGCCCTCCGGCTCCCACAGGTTCAGCGCCCGGCCCAGGAACCTGACCGGGTCAGCGACCAGGTCGAGTTTGGTGTCGGCGACCAACCGGCCCGGCTGCTGCAGGAACGCGACCGCGAAGAGCACCGCGCAGACCGCGATCCGGCGCATCCGCCAGACCGCCTCCGCCCCGATCTCCCGCTCGGCGGGCAGCGCCACCCCGGCCACGGTCATGTCCGGCGCAGCACCAGCACGAGGTTCCAGGTCGCCACCTCACGGACGCCCGGGACCGCGAGCACGCCGTACGCCCAACGCGGGTGATACCGCGGCAGCGCCTGCACCAGCTCGGCGTGGCGGCAGGCCCGGGCCCAGCGCAGCCCGCCGGCGACGGTGATCGGGAACAGCGACTCGCCGTACCTGTTCTTCGGCGGCTTGCCGGTACGGCGCTGGTAGCGGGCCGCGGCCCGGTGACCGCCGAGGTAGTGCCACGGCGCGGTCTCGTGCCCGCCGTGGATGCCCCACCAGCCGGTGTACGACAGGAACACGATTCCGCCCGGCCTGGTCACCCGCACCATCTCGTCGGCCATCAGCCACGGGTCCGGCACGTGCTCGAGCACGTTCGAGGAGAAGCACACGTCGACCGCGCCGTCGCGGACCGGCAGTGCCATCCCGCTGGCGAGCAGCGTGCCGGGCGCCGGCGCACCGCGGCCGCTCATCTCGCCGAGGTCGGAGTCGACGGCCCAGTACGTCGCGCCGGCGGCGCGGAACGCGTCCGCGAAGTACCCGGGTCCGCCGCCGACGTCGAGCAGTGTCCGCCCGGCCAGCGGCGCGTACGACGCGACCTGCCGCGCCGAGTCCGTGGCCAGCGTTCCGTAGAAGTGGTCCGGGTCGGTCTGCTCGACCCCGAAGGCGCGGAACAGCCGCAGGGCTCGGCCCAGATCGGCCTTCCAGGGCCGGTCGGCGGTGACGGCGTGCACCGAGTGACGATAACGGATGCCGCCCGCTCTGGCGGAACATCGTTACTGCCTGGTAACCTCCCGCGGCATATGTGGTGGGAGGCCCGGAACAATGCGTGAACGATCCTTGCTGATCGTGAACTGGCGTGACACGACGAACCCCGAGGGCGGCGGCTCCGAGCGGTACGTCGAGGAGGTCGCGTCCGGCCTGGCCGTACGCGGCTGGACCGTGACCGTGCTGTGCGCGGCCTACCCGGGCAGCCCGCGGGAGGTCCACCGTCGCGGCGTGCGATACCTGTACCGCGGCGGCAAGGTCAGCGTGTACGCACACGGCCTGTGGCAGGCGCTCCGCCAGCGGCCGCACCGGGTGATCGACGTGCAGAACGGGCTGCCGTTCTTCACCCGGCTGGTGCGCCCCGGCCGTCAACGCACGGTCGTACTCGTGCACCACGTGCACCGCGAGCAGTGGCAGGTGGTCTACCCGGGCCGGCCGGGCCGGCTCGGCTGGTGGATCGAGTCCCGGCTGGCGCCGCGGCTGTACCGCGACTGCCGGTACGTCACCGTCTCGCACGCTTCCCGGGACGACCTGGCCGGGATCGGCGTCGAGGCCGGGCGGGTCAGGGTCGTACACAACGGCACCGACCCCGCGCCGGACCGGCAGCGGCCGCGCTCGGAGGCGCCGACCGTGCTGTGCGTCGGCCGGCTGGTGCCGCACAAGCAGATCGAGCACGCGATGGACGCGGTCGCCGCGGCACGAGCCGTGCTGCCCGGGGTTCGGCTGGTCGTCGTCGGGTCCGGCTGGTGGTCGGAGCGGCTGCGCGAGCACGCCGAGCGGATCGGCATCGCCGACGCGGTGGAGTTCCGCGGCCATGTCAGCGAGGACGACAAGCACGCCGCGTACGACGAGGCGTGGCTGCTGGCACTTCCCAGCCTGAAGGAAGGCTGGGGCCTGGTGGTCGGCGAGGCGGCGGCACACGGCGTGCCCGCGATCGCGTACCGCAGCGCGGGCGGGCCGACCGAGTCCGTGCACGACGGGCAGTCCGGCGTACTGGTGGACAACCACGCCGGCTTCTGCGCGGAGGTGCTCAACCTGCTCACCGACGAGGTACGGCGTCGCACCCTGTCCGTCGGCGCGGTGGAGACCGCGGACCGGTTCAGCTGGGCACAGACGGTGCTGGCGTTCGAGCGGGTACTGGCCGGGCTGCCGGCCGACGAGGACTGTTCCGGCGAGCCGGAGCGGTCCGACCCACTGGCCGAGACGGGCTGACCCCGCCACCACACGCACCGATCCCCGCACCTTCACGGTGCGGGGATCGAGGTCAGCCGGCGTCAGCGCTGACCGTACTGGACCACCGGAGTGCTGTTCTCCGGCTGCGACGGGTCGTCCTTGACCGTGTTCACGACCCCCACGACGGTGGTGGTGGCGACGGCCAGGCCCGCAAGCGCCGCAAGCGCGGCTCCGATCAACGTACCCATCCCAGTGGCCCTCCTCAGGCTCAAGTGAACCGGATAGTAACAACGCTCAGGCCCGGGCGCCAGACCGGCGTACGACGGCTGCCACCGCCGCGGCGGCGACGGTTCCGGCGGCGAGCAGCCACGCGGCCAGGGTGACGGTCCGGTGCGCCTCCGGCGGATCCGCCGGATCGCCGTCGACGACGTACAGGGTGAGGGTCGGCCCGGCGAAGACCGGCCGGGCGCCGTTCGCCACGGTCCGCGGGTCGGTGGCGGTGTGCTGCCGGTCCCACACGATCCAGCCGACGCCCTGGCGGAGCAGCTCGGCGGTGGCGTCGGTGCCGGACCGCAGCGCCGCCGCGACCGCCGCCGCTCGCGGGTCCTCCCCGGCCAGCCGGACACCACCGACGACCAGCTCGTCGGGCACCACCGCGGGCCGGGGCAGGTAGCGCGGCAGCGGGTCGACCACCGGCCGACCGCCGTTGAACGCCGGCGCCCGGTACGACTCGAACGGCCACGGCAGCAGGTCACCCGGATGCGGGTCCATGTCCAGCACCCGGCGGGCCTTCGACCAGTCGCCGGGGTACGCCACCGGCCGGAGCCGCCCGTCCGCTCCCCAGGCCAGGTCGGGCAGCACCGCGACCGGCAGCAGCACCAGCCCGCCGGCGACCGCGACCGCGCTCCACCGCGGCCAGCGACGCCGGGCCCGGCCGGCCAGGGCGCCGGCCGCCAGGCCGAACCCGGCCGCCTGCAGCAGCGCCAGCGGGCCGAGGTACCGCTGCCCGTCCCGCAGCAGCCCGCCGCCCGGCACCTCCTCGACCAGCCAGCGCGCCGCCGCGGGCACAACGGCACCGAGCAGCGCAACGCCGAGCATCAGCGCGGCCGCCACGGTCACCGGCGCCGCAACCTCGCGCTGCCGGCGCCACCACAGCACTGTCCCAGCGACGGCAAGCAGCACGATGGCGACGGCGCCGGCCATCGATGCGAGCGTGCCGCGGCTCTCGGGGACCACGTCGGCGTTCCACACGCCGCCGAGGGTGAGCAGCGTCGGCAGCACCCCGCCGTACCCCTCGTCCCGAGCGGCGAAGGCGGCGGCACCGGCCGGGTCCGAGACTGCCGCACCCGGCCCGGCGAGACCCACCACCCACCAGGGCGCGTTCAGCGCGGCCACCGCCGCGAGCAGCGCGACGACCTGCCGTGCGCGGCAGCGCGGCCAGGCCACGACCAGCAGGGCGACGAGCGTACCGACCAGCCCGCCGGACGCGGACAGCGCGCACGCGGCTGAGGCGAGCAGCAGGCCCGGCCAGGCGTTCGGCACACCGCGGCGGACCCGTACGCAGGACCGGACCAGCCATGGCAGCGCGGCGTACCCGATCAGCAGCGGCCAGTGCCCCAGCACCAGCCGCTCGGCCACGAACGGGTTCCAGACGTACAGCGTCGCCGCGGCCAGTGCTGCCACGACACCGCTGCGCGGGACGTCGCGGACCAGCAGCGCCGCGCCCCAGCCGGCGAACGCGGGGATCGCCAGCAGCACCACCTTCTGCAGCAGCATCCCGCCGGTGACCGAGTCCAGCACGGCGACGACGGCGTCGGACGGGACCGCACGCGGCAGCGCCGTACCGAGACCGAGTACGTCGCGGCGCAGATCCAGGTCCGGCACGAACACCATGTCGTAGCTGAGCACGTAACCCGGTGCGAGCAGCGGCGCACAGATCGCGAGCGCGAGGACGACCGGCCAGCCGGCGACAAGGGCCTTGCGTCCCATCCGATCGCTCCTTGCGCGGGTGCGGTGCCGTCGAGGCAACCTACCGTTGCACCACAATGAGGCTTGTACAGAGCTCCTGGCCCGTAGCGCCCGGGCACGGCGCAGTAGGTCAGGAGCTCTGCACAAGCCTCATGATGGGGCGGGCACACCACGGGGAACCACTCGGACACGATCGGACACCGATGACACCGGACAGCACCCGCGCTCCGCGGCCGACCGTCACGGTCTGGCGACGACTGCGCGGCGCCACCCTGGTCGGCATCGGGGTGGCCGCGATGAACATCGCGGGGTACGTGTTCACGCTGATCGCCGTGCACGTGCTCGCGCCGGCCGACTTCGGCGCCATGACGGCGCTGCTCGGGCTGGTACTGATCGGCAACGTCGCCTCGCTCGGCCTGCAGGCCACCGGTGCGCGCCGGATCGCCAGCCACCCGGACCGCTCCGAGCACGATCAGCTCGCGGCCAGCCTGCTCCGCGCCGGCCGGTACACCGCAGTTGGGCTCGGCGTGGTCACGCTGCTGCTCACCCCGCTGATCGTCTCGGTGCTGCGCATCGACTCCGTCGTCGCGGTGATGCTGATCGCGCCGACGCTGGTACTGCTCACCGTGATGGGCGCGCAGGCGGGCGCGTTGCAGGGCCGCAAGCACTGGCGCGAGCTCGCCTTGCTGTACACGGGATTCGGCGCCGGGCGGCTCGGGTTCGGCGCCCTCGGGCTGATGCTGCGCCCCGACCTCGTCGGCGTGATGGGCGGCATCGTCGCCGGGGTGGCGGTACCGGTCCTGCTGGGTGCCTGGCTGCTGCGCGGCAGCGGCCGCGGTACCCAGCACGAGGTCCGGCAGGTGCTGTCCGAGACCGTGCACGGGACCCACGTGCTGCTGGCGTTCTTCGCGATGGCCAACGCGGACGTGCTGCTGGCCCGGATCGTGCTCGACCCGCACGACAGCGGGATCTACGCGGCCGGCGTGATCATCGCCAAGGCCTGCCTGTTCCTGCCCCAGTTCGTGATGATCGTGGTGTTCCCGTCGCTCGCGTCCGCCCCCGGCGACACCCGCAGGCTGCGCCGGGCCGTACTCGCGGTCGGTGGCCTCGGGCTGTGCGCGACGCTCGGGACCTGGTTGCTGCCGGACCTGGTCGTCGTCATCCTCGGCGGCTCGGACTACGCCGAGATCGGGCCGATCGCCTGGCTGTTCGCCGCCGCCGGCTCGGCGTACGCGGTCCTGCAGCTGGTCGTGTACGCCGCAATCGCCCAGCAGGAACGCCGTGCCGCCCTGCTGATCTGGTGCGGCGTCGCCGTCCTCGCCGCGGTCGCTCTGCTGGTCATCGGCCGCGACGTCGTCACCGGTCTCAACGGCGTGAAACTGCTCGCCGCAACAGCCGGCGGCATCACCGCCCTACTGGCCCTCCTCCTGGCCACCGGCCTCCACCGCTCCACCACCCCCGACCACCCCTAACCCGCTCCCGCTCCCGCTCCCGCCCCACGCACGCCCGCGCGCCACCCCACCCCCTCGAGCCCCGCGCGGCCCGCCCGCCGCGGGCGGGGCTTCGGAATTTGGCGTTCGTCAGTCACTTTTCCGTTTCTGTGGATAGCCGCTTGCCTGGCGAGTCGTATCGTGCATGCGCCGAAGATGCGTTGCGGGGCCAGGTGGGCGCGGACTGGTGCTCGATGACCTGCAGCAGCGCGTCAGCGAGCACCGGATCCGGACAGCGAGCACAATGTGTGCGCCAGTGTCCCCGAAATGCGCTGGCCCCGTGGAGACCTCGCCCATCCCGGATGCGCATAGCACGTACGGCGACACTCCCGCAGCCGTTCATCCACACAGAAGGAAAAAGTGACCGATGACCGGCAAAGAAGGACGGGGTCAGCTCAGTGCGCGGCCTCGTGCCAGGTCCGGCCGACACCCACGGAGACGTCCAGCGGGACGGTCATCTCGACCGCGTGACCCATGTCGCGCCGGACCAGCTCCTCCAGCGCCTCCCGCTCCCCCGGCGCGATCTCGAACACCAGCTCGTCGTGCACCTGCAGCAGCATCCGTGACCTCAGCTCGGACTCGCGCAGCGACGCGTCGATCTTGAGCATCGCCATCTTGATCACGTCCGCGGCGGAGCCCTGGATCGGGGCGTTCAGCGCCATCCGCTCGGCCCCCTCGCGGCGCTGGCGGTTGTCGCTGGTCAGGTCCGGCAGGTACCGCCGCCGGCCCAGGATGGTCGAGGTGTACCCGGCTTTGCGGGCCTCGTCGACGATGCTGCGCAGGTAGTCGCGCACCCCGCCGAACCGCTCGAAGTACTCGTCCATCAGGCCGCGCGCCTCGTCCACGCCGATCCGCAGCTGCTGGCTCAGCCCGTACGCCGACAGGCCGTAGGCCAGGCCGTAGTTCATCGCCTTGATCTTGGCCCGCATCTCGGTGGTGACCTCGGTCGGCTCGACCGAGAACACCCGGGCGGCGGTGATCGAGTGGAAGTCCTCGCCGGAGTTGAACGCGCTGATCAGGCCCTCGTCCGCGGACATGTGGGCCATGATCCGCATCTCGATCTGGCTGTAGTCCGCGCTCATCAGCGAGTCGAACCCCTCGCCCACGATGAACGCCTGCCGGATCCGGCGGCCCTCCTCGGTCCGGATCGGGATGTTCTGCAGGTTCGGGTCGGTCGAGCTGAGCCGACCGGTCGCCGCGATGGTCTGGTTGAACGTGGTGTGGATCCGGCCGTCGGCGCTGATCGTCTTCAGCAGGCCCTCGACGGTCTGCCGCAGCCGGCTTGCGTCCCGGTGCGCCAGCAGGTGCGCCAGGAACGGGTGCTCGGTCTTCTCGAAAAGCGACTGCAGCGACTCCGCGTCGGTGGTGTAGCCGGTCTTGGTGCGCTTGGTCTTCGGCATCTCCAGCTCGTCGAACAGCACCACCTGGAGCTGCTTGGGCGAACCGAGGTTGATCTCCTTGCCGATCACCTCGTACGCCGCGTTGGCCGCGTCCCGCACACCGGTGGCGAACCGGTCCTCGAGCGTCTCCAGATACGGCCGGTCGACGGCGATGCCGTCGCGCTCCACGCCCGCGATGACGTGGATCAGCGGCAGCTCGACCTCGGCCAGCAGCGTCGTACCGGCCTGCTTCTCGATCTCTGCGTCCAGCGTGTCGGCCAGGTCCGCGACCGCCCGGGCGCGCAGCATCGTCGCCTCCGCCCCGGCGCCGCCGTCGACGTCGTCGAAGCTGAGCTGGCCGTTGTCCGGCTCCTCCTCGGTGCGCAGCTCGCGGCGCAGGTACCGCACGGTCAGGTCGGCCAGGTCGTAGGCCCGCTGGTCCGGCCGCACCAGGTAGGCGCTGAGCTGGGTGTCCGACGTCAGCCCGGCCAGGCTCCAGCCGCGCTCCAGGAACGCCAGCAGCGGTCCCTTCGCGTCGTGCAGCGCCTTCGGCTGCTTCGGGTCGGCCAGCCAGGCGGACCAGGCGGACTCGTCCTCCGGGGTCAGCCGCTCCGGGTCGAACCACGCCGCCGCGCCTGCCGCGGTCGCCAGCGCGATCCCGGTGACCAGGCCGGTCCCCCGTCCCCAGCTGCCCTGCACCGCGACACCGGTCCGGTCGCCGGTGGAAAGGTGCTCCTTCAGCCAGCCCGCGACCTCGCCCGGCGCCAGCTGGGCGCCCTGCAGATCGAAGCCCTCTTCGACGTCCTCGTCGTAGGAGTCGCCGTGCTCGGCGACCAGCCGCTCGCGCAGCACCCGGAACTCCAGGCCGTCGAACACGGTGTGCACCTTGTCCCGGTCCCAGGGGTGCCGGACCAGGTCGTCCACGGTGACATCGAGCGTGACATCGCGGACCAGCTCGTTGATCTGCCGGTTCCGGATCACGTCCGCGAGGTGCTCGCGCAGATTGTCGCCGGCCTTGCCCTTGATCTCGTTCACCCGGTCGACGACGTCGTTCAGCGAGCCGAACTGGACCAGCCATTTGGCCGCCGTCTTCGGACCGACCCCGGGGACGCCGGGCAGGTTGTCGCTGTCCTCGCCGACGAGTGCCGCGAGGTCCGGGTACAGCCGTGGCGGGATGCCGTACCGCTCCTCGACCGCGGCCGGGTCCATCCGGGCGATCTCGGACACGCCGCGCTTCGGGTACAGGATCGTGATGTCGTCGTTGACGAGCTGGAACGCGTCCCGGTCGCCGGTGCTGATCAGCACCTCGAACCCCTGCTCGGACGCCTGGGTCGCCAGCGTGGCGATGATGTCGTCGGCCTCGAACCCGTCGACCTCGACGGTCGGGATCCGCAGCGCGTCCAGCACCTCCTTGACCAGCGAGACCTGCCCCTTGAACTCGTCGGGCGTCTTGTTCCGCTTCGCCTTGTACTCGGCGTACTGCTCGAGGCGGAAGGTCTGCCGGGAGACGTCGAACGTCACCACCACGTGTGTCGGCTTCTCGTCGCGGAGCATGTTGATCAGCATCGAGGTGAACCCGTACACCGCGTTCGTCGGCTGCCCGGTGGTGGTGGAGAAGTTCTCCACCGGGTGCGAGAAGAACGCCCGGTAGGCCAGCGAGTGCCCGTCCAGCAGCAGCAGCCGGGGTCTCGGCCCCGCCTGCGCGGAGGGCACGGGCGCGGTCACGGTCGAGGGGTTCGTGTCTGGTGCCACGGACCAGACTCTAGTCTGCGGGGAGGACAGTTCCGCCCCGGGCAAGGAGACACGCGTGAGTGACGAACCGGTGCTGCCGTCGGTGGCGGAGATGACCCAGCAGCTCATCACAGCAGCGACGCTGCACGACGCGATGAAGATCGAGATCGTGGAGGCGGCGACGCCGCAGCGGATCGTGGGGCGGATGCCGGTGGAGGGCAACACGCAGCCGTTCGGGCTGCTGCATGGCGGGGCGTCCTGCGTGCTCGCGGAGAGTCTCGCCTCGATCGGCTCCACCATGCACGCGGCCGGGTTCGGCAAGGTCGCGGTCGGCGTGGACATCAACGCCACGCACCACCGGGCCGCGCGGACCGGCCACGTGACCGGCGTGGCGACCCCGATCCACCTCGGGCGTACGACGACCAGCTACGAGATCGTGATCTCCGACGACTCCGACCGCAGGATCTGTACCGCGCGGCTCACTTGCCAGTTGATTCAGGCGCCGTCGGGCGGCTGAGCGAACTGCCGGGAGGGCCGCTGAGCGGGCTGTGGGCACCGCGCAGCATTGCGGCCCGCCGGGCCAGCGCGGTACGACGCGTGGCCAGCAGCGCGAGCAGATTCGGCGACTGGTCGGAGGCCAGCCGGCGGCGGATCGTGTGCGCGCTCGCGAACCGGACCACGCCGACCTGGCCGAGCCCGAGCCGGGCCAGGAACCGGTTCGTCTCCCGCTCGCCGGCGGAGGCGAGTACGGCGACGTGCTGGCTGTCCTTCTCGTCCGCCCAGGCGGTCGCCTCGGCGAGCAGCGCCTTCCCGACACCGTGCCGGCGGGCCTCGTCGCTGACGTGCAGGTACTCCACCGTGACGGTGTCCTCGTCGTGCAGCGGGCTGATCGGCGTCCGCCGCAGGTACGCCATCGCGCACACCTCGCCGTTCATCGCGCCGACGACCAGGCGCGCCGACGGCTCCGACAGCAGCCGTGCGATGGCGGTCCGCGCCGTAGCGGCGGACGGCGCCGCCAGCAACCTCGAGTGACCCGCGGACATCTGCTCCCAGAGCGTGACGAGGGCCTCGGCGTCATCAGGCTCGGCATCACGCACCGCGATCGCTGGCAGCACGACGACCTCTTCCCGTGGTCGATCCACCCCCGAGGAACGGTCGGCCGAGCAGATACGCTCGCCCCGCGCAACAGTAGGGCCTCCGCGGGTGTAAGCAAAGCGGTCCGGCTCAGATCCGACCGGCAGTTTTGGGCCATGGCTCAGGTGTGTACGAGGAGGCCAGTTGTTCGTCGGGATCGGCACCGTTGTCAATGTGGCGACCGTCCTGGTGGGATCGGTTCTCGGCGTGCTGGTAGGCCACCGGCTCCGTCAGCGGACCCGTGACCTGGTCACCGACGCGCTAGGCCTGGTGACCCTGCTGATCGCGATCCTCTCGGCACTCACCGTGCAGGACGCGGCGCTGTCCGACGCGGTCGGCGACAGCGCGCCGGTGCTGCTGGTGCTCGGCGCGATGCTGATCGGCGGGATCACCGGCTCGCTGCTGCGGATCGAGGACCGGCTGGAGGGACTCGGCGGCTGGCTGCAGCGCCGGCTGGGCGGCGAGCGGCGGCTGCACGAGGACCGGACGCTGTTCGTCGAGGGGTTCGTGACCGCGTCGATGGTGTTCTGTGTCGGCCCGCTGACCGTGCTCGGAGCGCTCTCCGACGGTCTCGGGCGCGGCGCGGACCAGCTGTTCCTGAAGGCGACGCTGGACGGGTTCGCGGCCATCGCGTTCGCCGCCTCACTCGGCTGGGGTGTGGCCGCGTCCGCGCTCGTCGTACTGGTCGTGCAGGGCCTGCTGACCGGGGTCGGCGTGCTGCTCGGCGACGTACTGCCGGAGGCGCACGTGACCGCGCTCGGTGCCACCGGCGGGCTGATGCTGGTCGGGGTCGCGCTGCGGCTGCTGAAGATCAAGCAGATCGCGGTCGCCGACTTCCTGCCCGCGCTGGTCGTCGCGCCACTCCTGGTCCAGCTGCTGATCGTCGTACGACGCTGACGCGGCCTGCTAGCGGACGTTGGTGAGGTCGGTCCGCCAGAGGGTGGTCGGGCCATCTCCGGGGGCGGCGACGACGAGGTAGAGCGCGTCGCCGGCGCGCGCCGCGTCGACCACCGTGCCGGCCGGTCCGGTCGCGTCGCGGACGGTCCAAGTGGCCCCGTCGCCGGTGACGACCTTCACCCGGCCGGAGTCCGCGACCAGCTGTACGACGGTACCGTCGGCGTCGATCGGAGCCGGGAGGTCGTCCTTGTCCCCGACCGCGATGTCCGGCAGGCCGGCCAGGCGGGAGCCGCTCGCGCCGTCGAGGCGCCACAGCGCCAGCCGGCCGTCGGCGTACCCGGCGACCAGGCAGGCGTCGTCGGTGCAGCGGGCCCGTACCGCATCGCTGCGCTCGCCTGAGTCCGCCAGCTCGACCCGGGACCAGCCCCGGTCCAGCGTGCTCGACCGCCAGACCGCGGCCTGCTGCCGGACCGTGCCGTTCCCCAGCCGTACCTGCGAACCGGCCAGCACCAGGCCATCGCCGGCGGCGGTCGCGGAGCGCGGGCCGACGAGCAGGTCGCGAGTGCTCTGCAGTGCCGAACCGGCCGAGCTCTTGCGGACCCAGCGGTCGCCGCTCGGCAGCCAGACGGCGGCGTCCAGGCCGGCCTTGTCACTCCCCCACGACCCGACCAGGGCGGTACCGGCCGGCGTCATCACCGCGTCGAGCAGGTTGCCGGCACCCCAGCCGCCGAACGTGTTGAAGCTCTGCGGCTTCTCCACCAGGCCCGCGGCACTGCCGGTCCAGACCGTCCAGCGGGTGTTCGAGTGCGCACCGCCCGGGGCACCGCCGATGGCGAGGATCCGGCTGCCGTCGGTCGCGATCGACTGCCAGGTCGCCTCGAACGCGTACGGGCTCACCGGCCGCAGCGGCACCGTGGCAAGCCGGCTGTCAGCGGATCGCACCATCAGCCGCGGTACCGGCCGGGCACCGGGATGGCGCAGACCGATCAGCAGCCGGTCGCCGGTCGCGGTGAGCCGCACCGGCTGGTCGCCGGCGGGCAGCTCGACCTGCGTCCAGGCCACCGGTTCGGCCACGCGCGTCGTACCGGAGTCGCCGGAACCACCGGAGCAGGCGCCGGCGACCAGTACGGTCGCCAGCGCCGCCGCCACCACGACACGACGCACTCCGGGCTCAGTCCTCGCCGAGATAGGCCTTGCGCACCTCGTCGTTGACCAGCAGCTCCTGCCCGGTGCCGGACAGCACGATCTTGCCGACCTCGAGCACGTAGCCGTGGTTCGCGAGCTTGAGCGCCGCCTGCGCGTTCTGCTCGACCAGCAGGATCGTCGTGCCCTGCTGCTGCAGCTCCGCCACGGTGGACATGATCCGCTGCATCATGATCGGCGACAGGCCCATCGACGGCTCGTCCAGCATCAGCAGCTTCGGCCGGCTCATCATCGCCCGGCCCATCGCGAGCATCTGCTGCTCACCGCCGGAGAACGTGCCGGACGGCTGCTTGCGCCGCTCCCCGAGGATCGGGAACAGGTCGTACGCCGCCTGCAGGTCCCGGCGGATCCCGGCAGCGTCATTGCGGGCGAACGCACCCAGCACCAGGTTCTCCTCGACCGACATCTTGGGGAAGATCCGGCGGCCCTCGGGTGAGTGCGCCAGACCCAGCGAGACGATCTGGTGCGGTGGTGTCCTGTCGATCCGCTTGCCCTGGAAGGAGACCTCGCCCGAGCTCGGCCTGAGCAGACCGGAGATGGTCCGCAGCGTGGTCGTCTTGCCGGCCCCGTTGGTGCCGATCAGCGTGACGACCTGGCCCTCGTCGACCGAGAAGCTGATGTTCTTGACCGCGAGGATCTTGCCGTAGGCAACTTCCAGGTCCTTGACCTCGAGCATGGCCGTCACGAGCGGTCCTCCTCTGCAGCACCGTCCGCCGGACCGTTGTCGTCGTCCCCGCCGGTGCCGATGTAGGCCTCGATCACCCGCGGGTCGGACTGCACCTCACCCGGCGTCCCCTCCACCAGCGTCTCGCCCCGCACCAGGCAGAGCACCCGGTCACACAGGTTGAAGATGAACCGCATGTCGTGCTCGATCACGACGACCGCGATCCCGCTGTCCCGGATCTTGAAGACCAGGTCCTTGGCCTGGTCGGTCTCCTGCGGGTTCATGCCGGCGGTCGGCTCGTCCAGCAGCAGCAGCTGCGGGTCGGTGGCCAGCGCCCGGGCGATCTCCAGCCGCCGCTGGTCGCCGTACGAGAGGTTGCGGGCCAGGTGCTCGGCGGTCCGGCCGAGGCCGACGAAGTCGAGCAGCTCCTGCGCCCGTTGCCGGGTGGCAGCCTCCTCGCGCCGGAACTTCGGGCCGCGCAGCACCGACGTCACCGCGGCGGAGGAGGTCCGGCAGTACCGCCCGACCATCACGTTCTCCAGCGCGGTCATGTTGCCGAACAGCCGGATGTTCTGGAACGTCCGGGCCATCCCGGCGCGCACCACCGCGCGCGGCTTCGGGGGCAGCGGCGTGCCCATGAACCGGACCTCCCCGCCGGTCGGCTTGTACATGCCCGTGAGGCAGTTGAAGAACGTCGTCTTGCCGGCACCGTTCGGGCCGATCAGGCCGAGGATCTCGCCCTCGACCACCTGCAAGCTGACGTTGTTCACGGCAACGAGCCCGCCGAACCGCATCGTCACACCGGTCGCCTCGAGGACCGGCGCGCCGCCACTCTCCGGCGTCCGGTCCCGCACCACATCCGTGACCGTCATTTCCCGACCTCCTCGGCCAGCTCGCTCTCCACAGCCACGGCGAGCTCCTCGTCCTCCTCGTGGAACTCCAGCTGCCGGCGCCTGCTGGCCACCAGGCCCTCGGGCCGGAACCGCATCATCAGCACCAGCAGCAGCCCGAAGAACAGCAACCGGTACTCCGAGAAGAACCGTAGCTTCTCCGGCAGCAGCTTCAGGATGGTCGCGCCGAGCAGCACGCCGGCGACGGTTCCCATACCGCCCAGCACGATCGCCGCGAGCAGGAACGCGGACTCCAGGAAGATGTACTGGTCCGGGCTGACCGCGACGTCCTGGTGCGCCTTGATGGTGCCGGCCAGGCCGGCCAGGAACGCGCCGACCGCGAACGCCAGCAGCTTGAGGCCGAACGTGTTCACGCCCATCGCCTCGGCCGCCTTCTCGTCCTCGCGGATCGCGACCCAGCCGCGGCCGATCCGGCTGTTGTTCAGCCGGGTGAAGACCAGGATGACGAAGGCCAGCAAGGCCAGCAGCAGGAAGTAGTAGTTCGAGAACCGCGCCAGCTCGATGCCCAGCACCTCGTGCGTGTCGCCGAAGTTGAACGAGCCGATCTCCAGGTCCGGGATGGCGGGGATGCCGTTCGGGCCGTTGGTGAGCAGCGGACCGTTCGTGCCGTCCAGGTTGAACATCGACAGCCGGAAGATCTCGCCGAAGCCGAGCGTCACGATCGCCAGATAGTCACCGGACACTCGCAGTGTCGGTGAACCGATGATCAGGCCGAGGGTCGCCGCGACGCCGGCGCCGCACAGCATCACCACGACGAACGGAGGCTTCCAGTCGATCGTCGCGAACGCCGAGTTGGAGAGCATCGCCGCCACGTACGCACCGGCGCCGAGGAAGGCGACGTACCCGAGGTCGAGCAGACCGGCCAGGCCGACGACGATGTTCAGGCCCATCGCGGTGGCCGCGAAGATCAGTACCTGGGTCGCGATCGACATGTTCGCGTCGGACCCCCCTTGGGTGAAGGGGAAGAAGAACGCGACCACGAACGCCGCGAGCGTGAGCACCTTGCGGTTGCGGATGGAGCTGTGGCCGAACCAGGTGACGAAACCCGTCCGCACGCCGATGGCGATCAACCCTCCGGCGAACACCAGGAACAGCACGAAGGACCAGGCGTCCTCCCGGCCCAGTGCGTACGCCGCGCCGAACAGGATCGCCGCCATCATCACGGCGATGACCAGGATCTCCAGCGAGCTGGGAACCTTCGCCTCGCTGAGATCGCGCAGCTCCGCACTCGGCGCGATCAGCCGGGAACCGGCGAACAGCAGCAGCGCGCCCAGCAGCGCGACCCAGCCGCCCGGGTTGACGTTGATCAGCCCGCCCGCCTCGGCCGAGATGCCGGCCACGATCAGCGCCATGTAGATCAGGAGCCAGGTACCGGCCGCCCGCAGGCCGAGCGCCGCGTCCACCCAGGGGCCGAACCGCGGCTTGAGCGGTCCGCGGACGATCAGCAGCAGCGCGAGCGAGACCAGCGCGATGATGATCGCCAGGATCTGCAGCCCGCCCGGGTACAGGTTGAGCGACAGGTCGCCGAGCACGTCCGGGTCGTAGCTCCAGGACAGGAACGCCCCCACGATCACGAGCGCCACGCCGGCCAGGCCGAGCGGCCAGCCGAACCTGCCGTACTTCTGCACGACCGAGTCGGGCAGCTTGAGCCGTTCTGTGATGCGCTCGTTCATGCGCGGTCCACCACCCTCGCTCCGAGCAGACCCTGCGGCCTGAACACGAGTACCAGGATCAGGATGACGAACGCCCAGACATCCTTCCAGGAGCTACCGCCGAACTGCCCTGGGATGTACTCGATCGCCATCGCCTCGACGACGCCCAGCACCAGGCCGCCGACCACGGCGCCCTGGATGTTGCCGATACCGCCGAGCACTGCTGCGGTGAAGGCCTTCAGACCGGCGAGGAAGCCCATCCGGAAGTCGATGTTGGAGTTTTGGAGCCCTTGCGAGACACCCGCGATCGCGGCCAGTACCGCGCCCATCGCGAAGGCGACGACGATGATCCTGTCGACGTTGATGCCCATCAGGCTGGCGGTGTCGGGGTCCTGGGAGACCGCCTGCATACCGCGGCCGAGCCGGGTCCGGTTGACGAAGTACCAGAGCAGCGCGGAGCAGACGGCCAGCGCGGCCATGGTGAAGATCCCGGCCCGCTGGATCGTCACGTCACCGATCTGGATCGCCGGGCCGGTGACCACGTCGATCTGCGGGAACGGGATCCGCTGCTTGGCGCTCGGGAAGCCCGGGATCTTGTCGTAGAACAGCCGGACGGCCTCCTGCAGGAACACCGAGATGCCGATCGCGGTGATCAGCGGCGCGAGCCGCGGCGCGTTCCGGAGCGGCCGATAGGCGACGCGCTCCATCAGCACCGCGGTGATCACCGAGGCGGCGATCGCGCCGATCAGCATGATCGGCAGGATCCACACCTGGGTCTGGTCGTCGAAGAGCAGCAGGTAGGTGCTCAGGGCACCGAAGGCGCCGATCATGAACACCTCGCCGTGGGCGAAGTTGATCAGCTGCACGATGCCGTAGACAACGGTGTAACCGACCGCGATCAGGGCGTACAGGGAGCCCAGCGTCAAGCCGTTGATCAGCTGCTGGAAGAACTGATCCACGTCGACCTCCAAACTGAGTCAGGCGGGACATGCCACGGGGGTGGGACGGCATCGTCCCACCCCCGAGGTCATGGGGTCGACTACTACTTCGCGAAGTCTTCGGTCTGCACCGGCGCCCACTTGCCGCCGGTGACCTTGTAGACCGTGAGCACCTTGGACGTAGTGTCGCCGTACTGGTCGAAGGCGACCTTGCCGGTGACGCCGTCGAACTGGACCTTGCTCATCGCGTCGATGGTCGCCTGCCGGGCGGACTCGGCGGAGTCGGCGTCCTTCAGGGACTCCTTCAGGGCGGCGATGATCGCGTTCGCCGCGTCGAACGAGTACGCGCCGTAGGCGGCGTACGGGTCCTTGTAACCGGCCGCGTTGTAGTCGGCGACGAACTTCTTCGCCGTCTCCAGCGTGTCGGTCGGCGCGCCGACCGAGGTGGCCAGGTCGTTGGTGCTGGTCTTACCACCGAGCTCGATGTACTTCGGGTCGAAGATGCCGTCGCCGCCCATCAGCGGGACGTTCAGTCCGGCGGCCTTCATCTGCTGCGAGAGCGGACCGGCCTGCGGGTACTCGCCGCCGTAGTAGACCGCCTCCGGAGCGGACGGCTTCACCTTCGAGATGACGGCCTGGTAGTTGGCGTCGTCCGGGTTGATGGTCTGCGCGGACACGACCTGACCACCGGCGGCCTTGAACTCCTCGGTGAAGGTCTCCACCAGACCCTGGCCGTAGGCCTTCTTGTCGTGGATGGTCGCGACCTTCTTGATCCCGGCCTTCTCGAACAGGTACCGGGCCCCGAACGGGCCCTGGATCGCGTCGGTCGTGCAGGTCCGGAAGTACCCCGGGTAGGTGCGCGCCGGGCCGGTCTTCCAGTTCGCGCCCTGGGTCAGCGCCGGGTTCGTGTTCGCCGGCGAGACCTGGGTGATCTTCGCCGAGCTGAGCACCGGCTGGACGGACTGGGAGACGCTCGAGTTCAGCGTGCCGACGACGCCGACGACGTCCTTGTCGGCCGCGAGCGCCGTCGCCGCGTTCTTGCCGACGTCCGGCTTCGCCTCGTCGTCCTTGGGAGCGACTTCGATGGTCCAGCCCTCGATCGCGTTGCTGTCATTGGCCTGCTTCGCCGCCAGCTCGACGGAGTGCTGGATGCCGAGACCGAGCGCGGACAGGTCGCCGGACAGAGGCGCGATGACGCCGATCTTGGCGACCTTCTTGTCGCTGGTGCCGCCCCCGGCGTCGTCCTCGCCACGAGAACCGCACGCCGTCAGGGCGAGCGACGCCACGAGCAGCGACGCTCCGACGCGTACTACGGAACGCTGGTGCACTGTTCCTCCCATATGTGGATCGTCCGAGCAGTTCTCGAACCTCCCGCGAGTGCCGCGAGCACCCGCAGGTTAGACCTGAACACCGCTCCTGCGCACACCGCCCCCCTGGTGTGTTGTGAGGTCGTTACCGCTGTAAGTACCGTGCCGTTCAATGACCTCTGTACGACGTCACGCGCGGCTCAACCATCGTCACCGGCCTCGTCCACGACGAGCTCAGCGACCCGGCGCATCGAGACGCGCTTGTCCATCGCGGTTTTCTGTATCCAACGGAAGGACTCCGGCTCGGACAGGCCGAACTTGGTCTGCAGGACGCTTTTCGCCCGGTCGACGAGCTTACGCGTCTCCAGCCGGTCGGACAGGTCCGCGACCTCACGCTCGAGTTCTGCCAGCTCTACGTAGCGTGACGACGCGATCTCGATCGCCGGCAGCAGGTCGGCCTTCGAGAACGGCTTGACCAGGTAAGCCATCGCGCCCGCGTCCCGGGCCCGCTCTACCAGCTCGCGCTGGCTGAACGCGGTCAGCATCAGGACGGGGGCGATCCGGTCGCCGGCGATCCTCTCGGCGGCGCTGATCCCGTCCAGCTTCGGCATCTTCACGTCCAGGATGACCAGGTCCGGCCGCTGCTCGGACGCCAGCCGGATCGCCTCCTCGCCGTCGCCCGCCTGGCCGACGACGTCGTAGCCCTCCTCGGCCAGCATCTCGGCAAGATCCATCCGGATCAGCGCCTCGTCCTCCGCGATCACCACACGCTTCGCAGTCACAGACGTCACCCTACCGACGGGCCGGCGCCCAGCTGACGGAGCCGACGTGCTCGGCCCGGCACGCCGCCGGGACGGTCTGAGTCCAGTGCTATCCTTACCCGTGCTCGAGTAGGCTGCGGCGGTCAGGGATTTCGCAACTATATCGTCGTAATTGCCCTGGTAGTCCAATTGGCAGAGACCATGGTCTCAAACACCATGCAGTGTGGGTTCGAGTCCCACCCAGGGCACAATTCAAGAATTGTCGGTGGCATTTGACAACATCGACGTGTGTATGACGAGAAGTTTCGCGCAGAGGCTCGCGCCGCGATTGCGACGGGCGAGAGTCTGAACTCGATCAGCAAACGCGTCGGTGTCAGCCGGGCCGCGCTGCGCGAGTGGCGTGACAACCCGGGTCCGCCCGCCGTGAGTGTGACCGACTGTCCGCGGTGTGATCCGGATCGCGCAACGCTTCCCGCTGCGGAGTACTCGCAGCTGCTCGGACTCTATCTGGGCGACGGCTGCCTGTCCTTGCACAGAAAGGGTGTGTATGCGCTGCGCGTTGCGTGCGACGACCGCTATCCGCGCCTGATCAGCGAAGCCGCCGACTCGATCCGGTCCGTGCATCCGAGTCGTCCCGTGCGTCGGATCGCCAAGGTGGGATGCACGAGCGTCGAGTCCTACTGGAAGCACTGGCCCTGCTTGTTCCCACAGCACGCGCCAGGCCGGAAACATGAACGCGACATCGTTCTCGGCCCCTGGCAGGAAAGAATTGTCGAAGCCCACCCGGGCAGGTTCTTACGGGGGCTGTTCAACTCCGACGGCTGCCGTATCACCAACTGGACGACACGGCCGGTCGGCGGCGAGATGAAGCGCTACGAATATCCGCGGTACATGTTCTCCAACGAGTCCGGCGACATCATCCGGCTATGTGGCTGGGCACTCGACCTACTCGGCATCGCATGGCGCATGCCGCGTCCGAACCTGTTGTCGGTTGCCCGCCGCGAAGCCGTCGCCGCGCTCGACGTACACGTCGGGCCGAAGTCGTGAACGGGGCCGGCCGTCAGTCGCGGTAGGCGGGGGCCACGCCGGTGATGGCGTCGCCGATGCGGTGGATCCGCAACGCGTTGGTGGACCCGGGGATGCCGGGCGGCGAGCCTGCGACGATCACCACGGTGTCGCCGACGGAGCAGCGGCCGAGGTCGACCAGGTTCTTGTCGACCTGACGGACCATCTCGTCGGTGTGGTTCACGCTCGGCACCAGAAAGGTCTCGATCCCCCACACCACGCTGAGCCAGGACCGCACCGATGGCACCGGGGTGAACGCGAGCAGCGGCATCCCGGACCGGAACCGGGCCAGTCGGAGCGCGGTGTCACCGCTCTGGGTGAAGCTCACCAGGTACTGGGCGTGCATCCGCTCGGCGACCTCGATCGCGGCCTTCGCGATGATGCCGCCCTTGGTGCGCGGGGTCCAGTCGATCGGCGCCACCCGGTCGAGGCCGCGTTGCTCGGTGGAGGCGACGATCCGGGCCATCGTCCGGACCGTCTCGATCGGGTACCGCCCGACGCTGGTCTCGCCGGACAGCATCACCGCGTCGGCGCCGTCCAGCACGGCGTTCGCGACGTCGGACGCCTCCGCCCGGGTCGGGCGCGGCTCGGAGATCATCGACTCGAGCATCTGGGTGGCGACCACCACCGGCTTGGCGTACCGCCGGGCCAGCTCGATGATCCGCTTCTGCACCAGCGGCACATCCTCCAGCGGCATCTCCACGCCGAGGTCGCCGCGGGCCACCATGAACCCGTCGAAGGCGTCGATGATGTCGCCGAGTGCCGCGACCGCCTGCGGCTTCTCGATCTTCGCGATCACCGGCAGCCGGATGCCTTCCTCGTCCATGATCTTGTGCACCGGTTCGATGTCGTCGGCGTTCCGCACGAACGACAACGCGATCATGTCCGCGCCCAGGTGCAGGGCCCAGCGCAGGTCCTCGAGGTCCTTCTCGGACAGCGCCGGCACACTGACCGCGACGCCGGGCAGGTTGATGCCCTTGTTGTTCGAGACCGGCCCGCCGACGGTGACCCGGGTGAGCACGTCGGTAGCGGTGACCTCCTCGGCCACCAGCGCGACCCGGCCGTCGTCGATCAGGATCGTGTCGCCCGGCTGTACGTCGCCCGGCAGCCCCTTGTACGTCGTACCGGCGATGGTGTTGTCGCCGACGACGTCGCGGGTGGTGATGGTGAAGCGCTCGCCGTAGGTCAGGTTCTCCTTGCCGTTGGCGAACTCGGTGAGACGGATCTTCGGGCCCTGCAGGTCGGCCAGGATGCCGACGCTGTGCCCGGTCTGGTCGGATGCGGCCCGGACGCGCTCGTACACGCGTTCGTGCTCGGCGTGCGAGCCGTGGCTCAGGTTGAGCCGAGCGACGTCCATGCCGGCTTCGACGAGTTGGAGGATGCGCTCGGGAGCGGACGTAGCCGGGCCGAGCGTGCAAACGATCTTTGCGCGACGCACGTCACACAACCTACCGGCGGCAGACCACTGGTCCGCTGGTAGACCCACGGTACGAACACGCGACTACGGTGGGGGACGATGACGGGCACGACTCCGGCCGGCGACCGGCGCACGCTGACGGACCGGCTGACCGCGACCCCGGTGGTGGTCGTTGCGCTCTGGACGGTGTGGAGCACCGCGTTCATCGCGATCAAGGTCGGGCTCAGCATCGCCAGCCCCGCGGCGTTCACGCTGATGCGGGTGATGGCCGCGCTGGTGGCACTGGTCACGCTCGTACTCCTGCGCGGCGGCCTGCGCCGGCTGCGCGACCGGCGGCTGCACCGGCACGGGGTGCTGCTCGGCGCGACCAACGTGGTCGGGTTCCTGGTGTTCCAGAACCTCGGGCTGGCCGACGCGCCCGTCGGGGTCGGCTCGGTACTGATCTACACCCAGCCGTTCCTGGTCGCGCTCGGCGCCTGGTGCTTCCTGCACGAGCGGCTGACCGTCGTCCAGGTCGCCGGCATGGTGATCGGCTGGCTCGGCGTGGTGCTCGTGGTGGCGTCCGAGCTCGATCTCGGCTCGACGCCGGCCAGCTCGGTGGTCTGGCTGCTGCTCAGCGCACTGTCCTGGGCGATCGGCACCATCCTGTTCAAGCGGGTACCGAGCGATGTCTCGGTGCTCGACCTGCTGCTGGTGATGAACGCGTACGGCGCGCTGCCGATCGCGGTGATGGTGCTGGTCGAGTCCGGGTACGTCGACTGGGGGGTCACCGCCGTGCTCAGCATGCTCTGGGCGGGTGCTGGCGCGAGCGTCGGTGGGCTCGGACTGCAGTTCGTGCTGCTCCGCCGCGGGCAGGCCGCTGTGGTGAGCACCTGGATCTTCGCGGTACCGGTGCTCGCGGCCGCGCTCGGCGTACTGCTGCTGGACGAGACCGCACATCTGGCGCTGCTGCTCGGTGGAGCGGCCGTTGCCGCCGGCATCTATCTGGTGAACACCCAGCGGCGCGGGTGACGGCTCATCCGATCACCTGGTAAGCGCCTACCTCGACCGATCCGGACGGGTGGAACAACACCGGCTGCAGCCCGACCGGGGCCCCGTCGGTGTACGTCACCAGGGTCACCTGCGCGGGCCGGCGCAGCGTGTAGCCGAGCGCGAAGGCGTACGCCGCACCACCCGTCGTACCGTTCGTGTACGTCGTGACCGAGTGCCCGTCCGCGGGTCTGCTGACCGGGCCGACCTGGCGGTGCAGATGGCCGGACACCACCAGCGACGCGCAGCCACGGGCCACGGTCGCGGCGCCCGAGGACGGGTCGTGCACCACCAGCGTGTCGATCCGTTCATCCTCGTCCTGGTCGCACGCGACATCGGCGAGCCGCGCCGACTGCTCCTGCACCGTCTCGTCGCCCGGCGTGTCCGCGCTGCCGAGACCGGTACTGGTCGGGTCGCTGTCGCCGAGGAACCGGATGCCCTCCACCTCCACCGGCTTGCTGTCCAGCACGGTGAAGCCGCGCCGCCGCATGGTGTCCTCGATGTGCCCGCCGGCATCGTGGTTCCCGGCGACCGCGACCACCGGGTAGTCCCTGAAGTGCTCGGCGAGCGAGTTGATGCTGAACGCCTCCCAGCGCTGCCCGGACGACGTGTCGTCGCCCGCGTCGATCACGAGGTCGGCGTCGGCGTGCTCGGCCAGCGCGGCGACCACCGGGTCCATCCCGATGTTGTCGTGCCGGTCCGAGAGCAGCAGCGCGACTTTCTGGTCCGGGCCGGGCTTGCGGAGCTGGCTCGCGATCCCCGGTACCGCGGTGCGCAGGTCGCCGTACAGCTGCTGGGACCGGTTGTACGTGTCCACCGCGGTCCGGATCAGCCCGATCCCGCCGGTCGTGGAGAACCCGGCAGCCGCCTCCACCCGGTCCAGCCGCGGATCCAGCCGCACCTGCGGCAGCAGCGCGCGCAGCGGCTGCCACTCGGTCGGGTCCACGTCGCTGACCCGTAGCCGGTCCGGTACCAGGATGGCGGCGACCGCGATCGCCATCGCGACCACGATCGCGAGTGCCCTGATCTCGACCTGACGAGCGCGCAGGTGGATCAGCCGGGCCAGCTCGGCGCGCCGTACCTTGCCGATCGTGCGCCAGCCGAGCACCGCCAGCACCGCCACGAACAGGCCGGTGCCCGCTCCCGCGATCGCGTTGTCGACCGCCATGTCCACGACCACGTCGTGCAGCCGGCGGATCTCACCGTCGGGCTGGCTGGCGATCAGCGCGTCCCGGGCCAGCAGGTCGTTGAGATCCCGGGCGTCGGTCTCCTGCACGTCCACCACGACGCCGATCCCGAGCGGCAGGTCGGTGTCCAGCCGCAGTCGCGGCAGCACCGGTCCGAGGTCGATCGTGACGTACCCGTCGGGGGTCGGGGAGATCTCGGTGGCGTGCGCACCGATCGTGACCGGTCGTGAGTCGGTGTAGAACCCGAGCAGCCCGACCGACACGGACACAGCGAGCCAGAGCACGACCAGTCCGGCCCACGGCGCCATCCGGCGCAACCAGGCCCGCGTGCCCCCCAGTCCACCGAACACCCCACCCAACCTACAGAGCCCAGCCGCCCGCATCCTCACCCGCGCGCGCCTACGCCCGGCTCCCCTTACGCGATCATCGGTCACTTTTTCCTGTTCTGTGGATAACGCGGGCACCTGGCCGCCGGCGTGTACCTGGCCGGTTATCCACAGAACAGGAAAAAGTGACCGATGATCGCCTGAGTGGGGGGCTGGGCGCCGCACCCGGGTGCGGGTGGGGCTGGCTAGACCGCTAGGGG
>Ga0075428_100000769_pt1 | contig 33377 bp, 22 predicted proteins | sample RhiMetdeltSRZDD2_FD_75291 | JGI IMG/M metagenome (GOLD analysis project Ga0075428, IMG submission 75291) | Populus rhizosphere microbial communities from Tennessee, USA - Rhizosphere MetaG P. deltoides SRZDD2 | ecosystem: Host-associated > Plants > Roots > Rhizosphere > Soil | place: USA... | reverse complement strand
TTTGCGACCGACGAGGATCCGGCGCACCTTGGCGAGACGCTCGTGCTTCCGCCATGGCTGGAGCCGTCGCGCTCGCGGATCGAGGCGGTGTTGCCAACGTTGCGGCCTGTGAGGGAAGCGGAGTTCACGGCGAAAGAACGGAGGTAACGGAGAGCACGGGACAAGATCAACACGGAGACACGGAAGGACGGAGTGTTTTTGTCTTAAGAGAAAGAAATTCCGTGTCTCCGTGCCTCCGTGTTTGGGGTTGTCCCGTGTCCTCCGTCATCTCCGTTCGGCCGGCAATTCCAGCTTGTACAATTCGCGCCCATCGGAATTGCGCAACGTAACGGTGAGCGCCCGCGTTTTCGCCGACGCGTGCAGTGTGCCGAAGAACTGTAAGCCATCGCTGGGTGGCCGATTCGGCTTCATGCCCGGCGGTATGCCGATGAACTTCACTTCGGGCCCGAACGTGCGATCGAGTTCTGCCGGCCCGTACGTTCCTGCGTGCGCGGGCCCCGCCACGAACTCCCAGAACGGATGAAACTCGGTGAAGGATGCGCGTGACGGATCGTAACGATGCGCGGCGCAATAATGCACGTCGCCGGTAACGAAGACCACATTGCGAATTCGTTGATCGCGGATGAACCGCAGCAGGTGGGCGATCTCCAGTTCACGTCCTAGCGGCGCGCCGTGATCGCCATTCGCGACCGCTTCGAAGAGTGGACCGTCGCCGACCGTCAACCCCAGCGGCATGTCACTGGCGACGATCTTCCATGTCGCGCGGGATTCGGACAGCCGCCACTTGAGCCACGCGACCTGTGACGATCCGAGAATTGCCGACTCGGGAGAGAGGACCGTCTGACGATTGGTCGAATTCGGGCCTCGATAGCTGCGCATGTCGAACCCGAAGATATCGACGAGTGGGCCCCAGCGAATGGCGCGATAGATCCGCTCGGGATCTTCCGGATCGAACCGCATCGGCGTGTATTCCTGAAACGCCCGTTTGGCCCGCGCGGCAAGCAGCGCGACGCTGTGCTCCGAGTGCGGCATGTCTGCGCCGAGGGTCTCGGTCGGATACCAGTTGTTGAGAACTTCGTGATCGTCCCAGATGACAAACTGCGACAGCGAGGCGTTGAAGCGGCGGACGTTGTCGTCGATCAGGTTGTATCGATGATTGCCGCGGAAGTCGTCGAGGGTCTCGGCCACCTTGCTCTTTTCCGGCGTCACGATGTTGCGCCACACACGGCCATCGTCGAGCGTTATCTCTGACGGAAGCGGGGCGTCGGCGTAAATCGTGTCGCCGGTGTGGATGAAGACGTCGGCGCCGGCCTGGCGCATCGCTTCATAGAGGCGCATGCCGCCCATCTCGACATTGATCCCCCAGCCCTGGCCGACGGTATCGGCGGTCCACGCGATCGTCACGTCGCGCGGCGTCTCGGTCGGGCGAGCTGGTGTGGTGAAACTGCCGACGAGCGGCTCGCTCCACACTCGTAGATCGGACAGGCTCTGGAACTGGACGCGATAGAAAATCCGCTGGTTGGTGGGGAGGGCCCTGAGGTCCACGCGCGCCGTGAAGTCACTGGCCTCGAGCGCGGCTGGTCCAACGATCCGGTTCGACTTCGCGAACGATTCGGTCGTCGAGTATTCAACAACCAATCGCGATGGCCGATCGGTCCGGCTCCAGATGATCGCGGTATCGCCGTCGACGTCTCCGGCCGTCGCCCCGAATGCCGTTGACGGTCGCGCCGCCTGCGATCCAACGATGGCGGGAGCCTGCCCGTAGATCGGTCGTGCTCGGGTCGCGGCAAGCGCCGCACCCGCGACCTGGAGGAACGTGCGGCGATTCATGACGTGCTGACGAAGTCGCCTGAAAGCATCTGCTCGACCTCGGCGAGCGTCGGCGCGGAACCCATCGCTCCGAGTCGCGTGCAGCTGACGGCAGCAGCCGCATTGGCAAACTTCAACACGTCGAGCGTTGGCCAGCCGGCGAGGAGTGCGTAGACGAAACCGGCGCGGAAGACGTCGCCCGCGCCCGTCGTATCAACCGCGTGTACCTTGAACGCCGGGACGTGAATCACGCGATCGCCGTCGAGCGCCATCGATCCCGCCGTCCCGAGCGTGACGCACAGCAGGCCGGCGTGCTGCTTGCGCAGTTTTCGAAGGGCGCGTTCCGGATCCCGTTCGCCGGTCAGCGCCGGCGGCACGTGCTCGGCGAAAATCGGAATCGACACGCTGCCAACGAGATCGTTCGTGCGTTCGGTGACGCGATCGAGGTCGCTCGTCACCATCACACCTCGGGCCGTTGCCGCTCTCGCGGTCCGGATCGCTGCCTGTTCGTCCACGTCATCGACGTGGAGCACACGCGCCGTCAGGATCGCCGGATCGATCTCGCCTTCACCGATATCGAGACCGGGATCGCGATGCCACAGGACGGTTCGTTCGCCAGTCGACTCGTCGACCAGGATGATCGCGAAGCGGGCGGGCGCATCGCGGACCAGCACGTTCGACAGGTCGACGCCGCGGCGTTTCAGTTCGCTCCGGATCAATCGTCCATTGTCGTCATTACCCAATGGGCCGAGATAACCGGCGCGAAGTCCCAATCCGCTGCACGCGGCGAGCATGCTCGCGATCTGGCCGCCCGCGGCATCGAACGCCGACGAAATCCGGAGCTTTGAGGCCGTGCCACGCGCCAGTGGAGCGGTCGGCAGAAGATTGACGTGGTCGACGGAACTTTCACCGAGTCCCAGAACGTCGAGTGCAGGAGGTTGCGTCATCTCGAAAGAGATTCTAATGCAATTGAAACCTTGCACTCCCCTCGACAAACGATGGGACTTGACATTCGTGGTGAACTGATCGATTCTTCCCATCGTCTAACGATGGGAGACCACGGATAAACACGGATAAACACGGATTTGTCATGGGACTCACGAATCAACCACCGGACCTGCTGCCTGGAACACTCGATCTTCTGATCCTTCGCACGCTTGTCGCCGGCGAACTCCACGGATACGGCATCGCGGAACGTCTCAAGGTGTTGTCGCAGGAGGTGCTCCAGGTGGGCGAGAGCTCGCTCTATCCGGCGCTGCAGCGGCTGCTCCTGAACGGGTGGGTCAAGGCCGAGTGGGGTGCCTCCGAAAACAATCGCCGTGCGCGCTTCTACACGCTCACGGCCGCGGGCAAGAAGCGGCTGGCTGCCGAGCGCGCGGAATTCGAGCGCCTTGTCGGCGCGATTCAGCGCGTCCTGCAGATGGCGTAGAGCCATGCTGAAACTCCTTCGTCGCGTCTCGTACCTGCTGCGGCAACGTCGTGTTGAGCGCGATCTTGCCCAGGAAGTCGAGTTTCACCGGACATTGCACGCGGAGCAGCTTCAGCGAAACGGCCTGAACGCCGAGTCGGCCCGCCGCGAGAGCGCGCGAGTGATGGGCAACATGGCGCTGGCGCGCGAGGATGCGCGTCACATCTGGCTGGGTCGCGCGCTGGACACCATCTGGCAGGATGTCCGATACGCTGCGCGTTCCCTCCGCCGGAACAAGTTCTTTGCAGCGGTGGCCGTGCTGACGTTGGGTCTTGGCGTCGCCGCCAATGCGACGATGTTCAGCGTCATCAATGCCATCCTTCTTCGCCCCTTGCCCTACAGTGATCCCGATCGGTTGGTGTTTATCTGGGTGGCGGATCCTGCACGAAACATCCACGAGGGCGCCACTTCGTTCCTGACACTGACTGACTGGCGACAGGAGAACAAGAGCATTACCGATCTGGCATTCTGGCAAGCACGCGCTGGCAACATTACCGGTGGCGTCGAACCCGAGCGCGTCGTTGGAGCGCTCGCATCGGCGAATCTTTTTCCGCTGCTTGGTGTCCCGCCGCTGGTCGGCCGCACGTTCACCGCCGACGAGGAACGAAAGCGTGAAGCTGTCGTGGTCTTGAGCCACAGGCTTTGGCAGCGCCGATTTGGCGGAGCCACAAGCGCGCTCGGACAGACGCTCGAGGTCGATGGCCGGCAGCTTCAGATCATCGGCGTGATGCCGCAAGGATTCCAGTTCCCGACGCGCGACGTTCAACATTGGGAGCCCGCGACGCTGATGTCCGCTTGGAGTTCCAAGCCTCCCGTCGCAGAGCGATCGTGGGGCAACCGTCAGGCCGAGCTCTGGCGGGTCGTTGGACGCCTGGCGGCTGGTGTCGAGATACGTGATGCACAAGCTCAGATGGATGCGATCGGACAGCGCCTGGCCCGGTCGTACCCGTCGACCGACCCGGACTTCATCGGCTACCAGACTGAGTTGGTACCGCTGCTCCAACAGGTCACGGGTCGGAATCTGCAAATCGCGCTATGGACACTTCTTGGCGCGGTCGGAATGGTTCTCCTCATTGCCTGCGCAAACGTGTCAAATCTGCTGTTGGCACGCGGTGCCTCGCGACTGCGCGAGCTCAGTGTCCGCGCCGCGCTTGGCGCCGGCCGCGGTCGCTTGATTCAGCAGCTGCTCATCGAGAACGGCGTCATCGCCTGCGCAGCGGGGATCGCCGGTTCGCTGGCGGCGGTGGCGGCGGTTCGCACGATCGCGGTATCGGCGACCCCGATTCCGAGGCTCGATGAGGTTCGAATCGACACACCCGTGCTCCTCTTCACGATCTCGGTCTCGGTTCTGTCCGGGCTTCTGTTTGGAATCCTGCCGGCATGGAAGCTGTCTGTGGGACGTCCCGTTGAGGGTCTCAAGGAAGGGGCGACTGACGGCCGTGCGGCCTCCCGTGCGCGGGCCGCGCTCGTGGTCGCGGAATGCGCCCTGACAATCACTTTGCTTGCGGGCGCGGGCTTGTTGATGCGAAGTCTCCTCCTCGTACGTTCCGTGAATGCCGGGTTCGACGCCGCCAACGTGCTCGTGGCCCGCATACACCTTCCGATCCCAGTCTCGCCGGAGTGGCGCCGCAAGGAATGGGACACCTTCGCCGAGCTCGCGAGCCGGCTCGAGGCGTTGCCCGGTGTGCGCGGTGCTGGCGCGATTACCAATCTCATGACGTTCGAATATCCGGAAGAAGCGATCACGGTCGAAGGCCGTCCGTCTGTTGGCGACAGGGCGAACAATGTCCTGATCAACACCGCCGACGTGACGCCGGGGTTTTTCCGCGCCATGGGCGTTCCCCTCGTCAGCGGGCGATTCTTCACCGATCAGGAGCAGAACGCCAGGATCGCTATCGTCAACGAATCCTTTGCGCGGCGGTTTTTCGGAGGCGAGAACCCGGTCGGAAAGCGCTTCAAGGAAGGAGGCCCCGAGGCGAAGGACGCCTGGATCACGGTCGTTGGGGTGGTCGGCGACATGCGTCGTCACGGGCTCGAAGCGAGTCCCATGCCTGAGTTCTTCTTTCCCAGCACTGAACCCACCATGGACGTGGTGATGCGGATGAATACGGATCCGAGATCGCTCGGATCATCCGTTCGCGACACGATCAAATCGATATACACGAGTGCGATCGTGTTGCAGATGCAGACCGTTGACGAAATGTTTGGCGATCTCACGGCACAACGTCGATTTCAGGCGTGGCTGATGTCGGCGTTCGCAGGAGTTGCCCTGTTGCTCTCCGCCGTTGGTATTTTCGGACTGGTTCATTTCACCGTTTCGCAGCGCCAGCGCGAGTTTGGACTCCGGATAGCGCTCGGCGCCACTCGACAGGATATGTTCCGTCACGTGGTGGGCCGGGGTTTGCGTCTTCCCGCCCTCGGCGCCGCGTTTGGCTTGATCGCTGCGGTCGCCGTTACACGCGTGATCGACCACTTGCTGTTTCAGGTAAGTCCGACAGATCCGCTCACCTTCGCCGGCGTGGCAGCTCTCCTGATGTCTGTCGCAGTGATCGCGTGCTGGATACCGGCCCGGCGCGCCACCCGCGTCGATCCGCTCACCGCTTTGCGGTGCGAATAGCTCGGCCGCAGGTGCGCTTCCCGGTTTTGCCGTTTCCCTTTCCTACTCGGCATCTCTATTGCGAACAGCAGCGCTGAACACGATCCGTCGCCCATAAACGTATTGCACTCAGACGGTCAGCCGCCGAGCGTGTCTCCGGTCGAGACGAGGGTTTCATGTTGGTTCACACTTCAACAGCTGAGCTATGGACGCATAACGCGGTTACATGTGTCCTCGTGCCGCATGGCCACAACGTCGATGTCGAACTGCGTAATGCGGATGGGTCCGCTTTTCTTCGAAAGACGGCGCCGAACCGTCAGGCGGCGCTGAACGAAGCGGAATACCTGCGGCTTCTTCTGCGACCGGCCCAGCGTGTCGTGAGAAGCAGCGAGCTCAAGCCATTTGCGCTGGTGATCGAGGGCGATCCAGACAGCCGCGACGCGTTGAGTGAAGCATTGAAGATGACGGGAATGCGCGTGCTGTGCTGTCGTACCGGCGCAGAAGGGGTTGCCCTGGCACTCGAACTGTCGCCTGATCTGGTCGTAGTCGACCACCGCTTACCTGATGTGACGGGCACTGAGGTGTGCCGCCACTTGCGGAACCAGCCGCAAACCGCCACGGCGGCCATCATTGCCGTGACAGCCGCTCCGGAGGCGCTGCGGTCAGAAGGGTGTGACATCGACGCGGTGTTGTCAAAGCCGTGTCAGCTCGACACGTTGATCGCCGCCGCGCGACTATTCGTTAGGGATCTTGGGTCGGCCACCGACGGCACTGCGTAGGGGATCGCTTCCGACCGACAGCGAACGACGGTCACCGGCCGAACCACCGCAGTGTGATTTCCACGACGAGAAATCCAAGCGCGAGCGTTACCACCAGGGCCACAGCAACCCACGTCATCATGCGGCGGAGACCAGGATCCTCCGCGCCGGTGAGGTCGTGTTTATCGGCGGCGTCTTTGCGGCAGGGTCGGTCGTTCTCCATCATCGAATGAAAGGATCCGCACCGCGAGCTCTACCGTCCGAACCGCCGCAACCATTGGGGCATAATACCCGTATGTCGTTCCGCCCGGAAGAATCCCCTTCGAGGCTTGCGGCGATCGTCGCTTCATCCGACGACGCGATCGTGAGCAAGGATTTGAACGGCGTGATCATGTCGTGGAATGCAGCCGCGGAACGGATGTTCGGATGGACCGCCAAGGAAGCCATCGGCAAGCCAATCACTATCATCATTCCAAAGGACAGAATCGAGGAAGAGCATTTCGTCCTGTCTCGTATCCGGCGGGGGCTCATCGTCGATCATTTCGAAACGGTGAGGCAGCGGAAGGATGGGTCGACCATTCAGATTTCAGTCACCATCTCTCCGATTCACGCACCGGACGGCACCGTCGTGGGAGCGTCGAAAATCGCGCGAGACATCACCGAGCAGCTCCGGCTCCGGCAGGAGGCCGATGAGGCGAATCGAATGAAGGACGAGTTCCTGGCGACGCTTTCGCACGAGCTCCGAACACCACTCAACACGGTCGTTGGGTACACGGCGATGTTGCGAAAAGGAGTGATGGACGGTGCGCAGCAGGAAAAGGCCATCGAAGTCATTCACCGCAACGCGCAGGTCCTGACCGACCTCGTCGGTGAGCTCCTGGATACGTCACGGATGGTGACCGGCAAGGTGCGTCTGGATATTCACGAGACCGATTTGTCGCTTCTGGCGACGGAAGCAGTCGAAAACATTCGTCCATCTGTCGCCGCGAAGGGAATATGTCTCGAAGTCCAGATTCAGCCGGGAGTTCAGATTCTGGCGGATCGTGATCGTCTTCGACAGGTGATGTGGAATCTGCTGACTAATGCGGTCAAGTTCACGCCGACCGGCGGCCGCATCGAGATTCAGGTCTATTCCGAATCTCAATCTGCTCACATCGTCGTCCGTGACACGGGAATCGGGCTGTCGGCGGAGGCGCTGCCGCACATCTTCAAACGGTTCTGGCAGGGCGAAAACGGGCAAATGCGAGACTACGGCGGTCTGGGTCTGGGCTTGTCGTTATCAAAGTATTTGACCGAGCTTCACGGAGGATCGATTCAAGCGTTGAGTGCCGGACGCGGCAAGGGGAGCGAATTCCGAGTGTCGTTGCCGTTAAGAACGGCCGAGGTCGCGCGAGCAGTCTGAATTGAAGCGCGGCGGCACGAAGCATTCAGGGCCTCGTGCCGCGGCGCGGAAGTACTTACTTAACGACGAGATTTCCTTTCATGCCCGCCGTGTAGTGACCGGGGAACGAGCAGAGGTAGGGATAGCTACCCGGCTTTGCCGGAGCCTTGAACGTCACTTCGACCGTTTCTCCAGGTCCCGCCAGCTTGGTCGACGCAAGAACCTTGGCCTTCTGATCTGCCGGAATGTAATCGGTGTCGCGCGCGTTCATCGCCGACTTCAGGAAGGCGTCGACGTCAGCACCAAGAACGAGCAGCACGAAGTTGTGCGCCATCGCGATTTTTGGAATCGACCCCGTCGACTTCAGCACCACCCGCAGCGTCTCGCCCGGTTTCGCGTTGATCGTGGTCGTGTTGTATTTCATATCGTCGCCGCCAGTGATCTCCACCAGGCGACCGGCGCCCGGCTTGGCCGCCGGCGCAGGCGCAGCTGCGGGCGGTTTCGCCCCCGGCGCAGGCTTTGGCGCGGGCTGTTGGGCGGGAACTAGCGCGACGAGCAGAGTCAATACGCAGAGCACTTGCATTTCGATCTCCTCGATTGAAAGAAAAGGCCGATTGATGTCAAAGGATTTTCCGAACCGTCCGGCGTGATCCCAAATTTAGTCTACGATCCCCGTTGACCTAACACAAGAGCACTAGCGGGGCCGGTTCAGCCGCTCCGGAATCCGATCGGCAGCTCGACAGAGGATCCAGTATTCGACCTCGACCCGTGATCGGGCGGGAATCCAACGGAACGCTGGCACGTCGAACAGGCGTCCGCGCTCGATCATCGCGCGGCGCGACTCGGGGAACGGCGAAACGCCGAATTCCATTCCCCGCGTGACGGTGTGCCCATTCCATGGCTGATGTGGACGGCTGCGGTTTTCTTCCCAGATTCCCATCCACGGAAAGTCTTTCTGCTCCCACACATAACCGAATGCCAGCCGATAGGTCGGAGAGAAGGCGACGAAATACGCATACAGTTCGCTTGGGTTCATCAAGTGCGCCGTGTATGCGCCCGACTTCTGCCGTGCCGTGAAGGTGCGGAGATCTTCAGTGCGGCCGTCCGCGCGTGGCGCGTGCGGCCAGTCGAAGATTGCACCTGTAGTCAGATAATCAGCCGGACCAAACGTCGTTTCCAGGACCTTCGATCGTGTGGCGGATGCCCGGAATACGGTCACGCCGTTTTCGAGAAACGGCGGCCCGAGCGTCACGTGCTGAGTCCATCCAACGGGCCGGTCTGTTGCGGAAAGATTTTCGACCGCTTCAAACACGCGAATCGAATCGCCGTTTAGCTCGAGACGCCGTTCCACTCGAAGATTCGATTCGGAGAGTGTGGCTGCCGTCCGAACCTCCGCTGGACCGGTTTCGAGTGCGTAAGTCGCAACGGATGCCTCACCATGCGGTTGCAACCCTGCGGCGTACTCTTCGTCCGAGGGCCCGCCAAAGATGTCGAGACACAGATTGTGTCCGATGATTCCCGAGAGCAACCGCGATTCAACGCTCGCCCCGTATGTCGTGTCGTTCGACGCGAGGTAATCGCACGGTTCGATCGACGGCCACGGCGGGATCCACAGCGGACTCACTCCGCTGGCTTTGTGAAAGACTTCGGCGATGTGGCCGCCTCCCTCGACGACGGTAAGTCGCAACTCGTTGTTCTCGATGGACGCCGCGCGGCGTCCGCGGAAGAGCGATGTGTGAGGCATGAAGCCCCGTATTATGCCGCGGCCGCTTTACATCCGTGTTTGTCCGTGTTCTTCCGTGGCGCATTTCGCACGGCGCAACATCCAAGGCGCGGTTGCCGCTCCGTCGCCGATCCCGACGTTGTCCCAGAACAGCAAGGTTGTAATAGAGTTAACGGTTGGCAAACCGGCTGCTGCTCGTTTGCTGGAGTGAAACGGCGGCGCCGACGCGGCACGGGCTTGCCGATGCCGTTGCCCGAGTTGTATGGTGCGGGGCCGAATACCGAAATTGTTGATTGTTGATTGCTGAATGCTGATTGCCGTGAAAGTGCAAACAATCAGCAACCAGAAATCAGCATTTACAGCGAAGGAACATTGATGGCTGATCGAGCGCAGATTCAGGATGCGGTTAGTGCAGGCGGCGGACTCCTTCGTCTCGAACCCTGCTGGGTGCCACGCTCCTTCATGATCCCCGGCCGGCGTCTCCGGCTTCACCCCGACGACTATTACGCGTGCGGTGGTGATCGCGGAGGTATCAACGAGCGATGGTTTTCGTCGACGACCAACGCCGACAACGGGCCCGGGACCCCTGCGGACGAGGGGCTCAGCTACGTCCATGTCGCCGACGGAAACCGATTTCTCCTGAAAGAGGCGGTAGAAAAAGCTGGCGATTTACTGCTTGGCGCTGACGTGATGCAGCGTGAAAAGGGTTGGAACCTGCTCTGCAAGTTCTTCGACAACCTCGGTCCGATCCCGCATCACATGCACCAGAGCGACGAGGACGCCAAGCGCGTGGGTCGCCGCGGGAAACCCGAGGCGTACTACTTTCCACCGCAATACAATCCGACCGACAACAACTACCCATATACGTTCATGGGACTCGAGCCCGGAACGACGAAAAACGACGTCCGTCGCTGCCTCGAGAACTGGAACAAGGGAGACAACGGGATCACCTATCTGTCGCGTGCGTACCGCCTCGAACGCGGCACCGGATGGCAGATCGACCCGGGCATTCTGCACGCACCAGGATCGCTGCTGACCTACGAACCGCAGGTCAATAGCGATGTGTTCGCGATGTTCCAGTCGGAAGTCGAAGGACGAATCATCGGCTGGGATCTGCTGACCAAAGACGTGCCGCCCGACAAGACGCGCGATCTCGACTACATCATCGGCATGCTCGATTGGGACGCCAACGTCAATCCCCGGTTCGGTGAAAGCAATCGACGGTTTCCCCAGCCGGTGAAGCCGTTTGCGGAAACCGAAGCTGAGGGCTACCGCGAGCAGTGGGTGTCATACGGCACGGGATGGTATTCGGCGAAGGAGTTGACCGTCCTGCCGAAGCGGAGCGTGACGATCAAGGATGGCGCCGCTTACGGGATCATCCTCACCCAGGGCTATGGCGCGTTCGGCAAGCTCTCCGTTTCGACGCCGGCGATGATCCGGTACGGACACATGACGGAAGACGAAGTGTTCGTGACCGCCGACGCTGCCAAGGCAGGCGTGCGGATCGAGAACAAGAGCGACGTTGATCCGCTGGTCATTCTCAAACACTTCGGGCCGGGGAATCCGGACGCGGAGATATTTAGGCAGAAGTGACATACCGGGATCCGGTTTCCGGAGTCGCGGCAGAAATGCATCGAAGAGAACATCTCGGATCCCGGATCGCGGACAACGGATCCCGAATCAAAAACACAGTGAGAGTTACCAATGCCCCATAAATATCCAGCCCTTCACAACGCAATGTGGCCGGGACTTGTCGGCAAGGGCGGCCCCGGCGCCGAGCCACCGATCGATCTCGACACGATGCTCGATATGACGGCGAAGGCGAAGTCGAATGGCTCGAAGTTCGAAGGCGTCGATCTGTTCCTGTTCGATCCGCACGTGAGCATTGACTCGACCGATGACGATTTGAAACGGCTTGCGGACAAGATTCGCGGCAAGGGCCTGGTCGTCGGCTCGGTCGTGGCGCCGGTCTGGCCACCAACCGGCGGTGGGTCCGCAATGGGCAGCGATGAGGATCGCAGGAATTTCTTGACGCAGGTCCGCAAGGCCTGCGGGATAGCCAAGAAGCTCCGCGACATCGGCATCCGCAACTACGGCGTTGTCCGCATCGATTCCGCCGCGAGCCCGTCCGACTGGGCGACGGATCCAGCGGGCAATACCAAACGGATTGCGGAGACGTTTCGCCAGGCATGCGACGTTGCCGAGGGGTTTGGAGAGCGCCTCGCGGCGGAGGGTGAGATTTGCTGGGGAGGAATGCACAGCGTCAAACGCAACGTCGAGTTGCTCGAACAGGTGAACCGCCCGAAGACGATTGGCTTCCAGGCCGACATGGCGCACACGCTGCTCTTCACGATGGGCTACAACGCGCCAGACGACCGCATTCTGCCGGAGAAGTTCGATTGGTCAGATAAGAAGGCGCTTGACGAAGGGCTGAAAACGATGACGCGCGCGCTGCGCCCCTGGACGATCGACTTCCACGTGGCTCAGAACGACGCGACAGTGAAGGGCTCTGGCTCGCACGACAAGACCGGTCGACACTGCTTGCCGCACGACCCGAATGGCAAGCTGGATATCGTACGCCACGCGGGCTTCTGGCTGAAAGACGACAGTGGCAAGCCCACCCGAGCCGTCCAGCACATCTGCTGGGACGGCTGCATGTTCCCCAACGCCACGATGACGCAGCAGAAGACCTGGGACGACATCCTGGGCGTCATGGTCGGCGTGCGCGACGCGCACGGCTGGGACTGAGGTGAATTCTGAAATTGCTGATTGTCGAATGCTGATTGCTGAATTGATTCTGATTGCTGACCGCTGACGCAGGCAAATTCAATCAGCAATCAAAAATCAGCAATCAGCACTTACAGAATGACTTATGAAAAATCTCAACATCGGACTGATTGGCTACGGGTTCATGGGACGAACGCATTCGAATGCGTTCCTCCAGGCGCCGCGATTCTTTGATCTGGGGTGTCGCCCCGTATTGAAAGCTGTTGCCGCGCGCAATACCGACCGGGTGAAAAAGTTTGCAGAGAACTGGGGCTACGAATCGTACGTGACGGACTGGCGCGATCTCGTGGCGCGGAACGATATCGACGTCATCGATATCGCGAGTCCAAACGACACACACCATGAGATCGCGATTGCCGCGGCCAAGGCCGGCAAGATGGTCATGTGCGAGAAGCCGCTCGGCCGCACTGCCAAAGAAGCGAAAGAAATGGTCGATGCGGTGGAGAAGGCTGGCGTGCCGAATACGGTCTGGTACAACTACCGGCGCGTGCCGGCGGTGACGCTGATCAAAGAACTGCTCGATCAGGGCAAGTTCGGACGCATTTTCCACTATCGCGCGAAGTTCCTTCAGGACTGGACGATCTCGCAGGACCTGCCGCAGGGAGGCGAAGGGTTGTGGCGGCTTGACATCAACGTTGCTGGCAGCGGCGTGACCGGCGACCTGCTCGCGCACAATATCGACACCGCGTTGTGGCTCAACGGTCCAATCACCGAAGTCACGGCGATGACCGAAACCTTCATCAAGCAGCGCAAGCACAATCTGACGGGGAAGGTTGAACCGGTCGGTATCGATGATGCGAGTGCGTTTCTGTGCCGCTTCGAGAACGGTTCGCTCGCGATGTTCGAGGCGACCCGGTACGCACGCGGCCACAAGGCACTGTACACGCTCGAGATCAACGGTGAGCACGCATCAGCGTTCTGGGATCTGCACGACCTGCACCGGATTCAATACTTCGATCATCGTGATGAGGGGCGCGTCCGCGGGTGGCGCAGCGTGCACATTACCGACGGCGATCATCCGTACATGAAGCACTGGTGGGTGCCAGGACTGCAGATTGGATACGAGCACACGTTCATCCATCAGTTTGCGGATTTCGCAGCCGCGGCGATGAAGGGTCAGAGCATCGCGCCAACGTTCCGCGACGGCCTCGCGACCGACTACGTGACCGATGCGGTTCTCAAGTCGGCGAAGAGTGGCAAGTGGGAAAAGGTTTAATCGCTAATCACTGATCACTCATCTAGAAGGTGGACATCAACATGAGACACACACCGGGAGTCATCGCCGCTGGCGTTTGCGCGGCGGCAACTATCCTTGGCGGAGCGGTCCTGGCGCAGGCGCCCGCCGGCGGCGCCCAGCAGCCGGCAGCCGGACAACAGCCCGCAGCCGGCCAGGGCGAAGGGCGCGGCCAGGGGCGCGGCCAGGGACGCGGCGGCCCACGAGGCGCACAGCCACTCAACTTCGAGGATCGCACGGGCTTCCAGTCCATCTTCGACGGCACGATGAAGAACTGGGACGGCGACACGACGCTCTGGAAGGCGGAAGGGGGAGCGCTGGTCGGAACAACCACCGCCGAGAACCCACTCAAGGAAAACACGTTCGTGATCTGGCGCGGTGGCGAAGTTGCGGATTTCGAACTGAAGCTCGAGTACAGAATGAGCTCGACGAACAGCGGCATCCAGTTTCGAAGCGCGATGGTTCCACCGGGCGGGGAAGGTCGTGGTGCCGTCACCGGCAAGTGGGTGCTGAAGGGCTATCAAGCCGACATCGACTTTGCTAATCAGTTCACCGGGATGATCTACGAGGAACGCGGGCGCGGCTTTCTGATGCAACGTGGTCAGGCGGTTGAGATTGGACCTGATGGCGTATCACGGCAGATTGGCAGTCTGGAAATGAATGCCGACGAACTCAAGTCCTTGATCAAGGCAGGCGAATGGAACACCGTTCACCTGATCGCCCGCGGCAACACGATCATGAACATCGTCAACGGTCACGTCACCGCGTTCATCGTTGACGATGATGCGAAGGGCCGAGCGATGAAAGGGCTGCTCGGCTTCCAGATTCACGTCGGACCACCGATGAAGATCGAGTTCAAGAATATCTTCTTGAAAACTTTGAAGTAAGAACGACGAGTGCCTTGGATCAGGTCCTTGCCGTCGCCGCCTCGATCCGCACCGGGCGATATCCACCGATCGTCCTGAAGTAGAAGAACAGCATGAGGTAGACGACCGCCATCGCAGCGGGAATGTACGAGTCTGCCTTAAGCGTCTCGCGGTCGCCGGCGATGCTGGCTTGCGCGACGGTCTGCTGGTCGGGGGTCTTCGCGGTCGCCGTCTGCGCCTGGGACAGCTTCGTACCATCGAGCCCGTGCACTTCCTCGAGGAACAGGAACTTGCTCGGTGTCGGCGCCTTGTATTGCTCGTAAATGGCTGGCGCCGTGGTCATCAGGTGCTCTGCGGTGAAACGGTCCTTGGCGTACCCGAGGCCGGGTCCCCCGAGGAGGCCGGCCGACATCATTCCGATCCCACCCATGATCGACATCGCGACGGCCCCCGTCCGTGGGAATCGGTCGCCGACGACGGCGAGCATCGTCGGCCAGAAGAAGGTCTTGCCTAGCGCGTAGACAGCGAGGGTGATCATCGCCCCAGCGAACGTTTCGATGCCGCTCACGAGTCGCAGCCCGACCACGGCGAGTACCGAACAGATAAAGAGCAGTCCGATCGGCGACACCTTCAGATTACGTTCGATGAAGTCGGCGCAAAACCGCAGTGAGAACATCAGCAGCGACGTAAACACGAACAGGATCTTCCCCTGCGCCGGCGTCAGGATGTTGCCGGTGATGTTCTGAATCCACCCGTCGGTCCCGAGTTCGACTGCGCCGACGAGGGCGTGTGTCAGGAACAGCACGAACAGCAGAATTGATCCGACGGAGAAGTTCGTTTTCACCGCGACGACGAACACGAGCGCTGCCGCAACACCCCACGCCAGGACGCTCCAGGTCGTCGACGTAAAGAACGCGTTGCCGGTGAAAAACCCGAGGATGCCGCCCAACTGATCTTTGAAGAACAGCCCGACCAGGAAGCACGCCACGACGGCGCCAAGAATTCCGACCTCCTGCATCATTTCGCCGACGCTGAGTCCTTTCGCGGAGGCTTCCGACTTCGGGAAGCTCTGCCCCATGAACGCGACTCCGTACAACGCTGTCGGCACCAGGAAGAGCCCGAGCTGCAGCTTCCAGCTGACCTGCATACCTTCGCCGAGGATCCATCCGATCAACCCGCCGAGCACAAGGCCCGCCGGCCAACTTGCGTGCAGAAGGTTGAGGAAGTGCGTGCGGTTGTTCGGGAACAGGGTCGAGACGAGCGGGTTGGCGACCGCTTCGAGCGTGCCGTTTGCGAGGGCGAAGACGAACGTGCCGATGTAGAGGAACAGGTACGCCGTGTCCTGCGCTTGCCCCTTGGTGGCGGCAAAGGTGATGAACGCCGACAGGACGTGGAAGAGAAACGCTGCGACGACGAGCTTGCCGTATCCGATTTTGTCGACGACGACGCCGCCGATGATGATGCCGAAGCAGAAGCCCGTAAAGCCTGCGCCGCCGATGGCGCCGAGCTGCGCACCGGTGAAGCCGAAGTCGGCGGCCCAGTTGGCGAGAATGCCGCCGCGCACCCCGGCGCCGATGCCGGCGGCCAGGATGGCTAGGAATCCCGCCCAGAGCAGGCGCTTGGCGTTCGGCGCGATGCCCTCGTTGCTGACGCTCGGATTCTGCATGTGTCTCTTCTCCGTGTGGTAGCTATCGCCGGCTCGCCCGGCTTGCCGGACCTTTTGTAAGGTTCTCGACGAAGAACAGCCCGCTCTTGCCGGCACAGACTATATCGAGATCGCCGTCGCCGTCGATATCAATCACCGGAATCTGCATCCCGCCGCCCATGCGGCCGCCGTAGTCGATGACATGTTTGATCCACTCAACCGCAGCTGGCTGTCCTGACGCGACTGACGTGGCGGTTGGCCTGGCGAACTCATACCAATAGAGGCCGAGTGGCTCCTTTTCGCCGGGGTCGCTGCCGTTGTGAGCCATGAACCGCTTGCCGGTCACGACATCCATCCGGCCATCACCGTTGAGGTCTACGACTGTGGACGCGTGTGCCTGCGACCACGAGGCATCGATGGTGCGGCGCGCGAACTGGCCGTCCTTGCCCTGTTCGAACCAGAAGAGGCCGTAGTTGTGCCCGGCGCCGGCAACGACGTCGTTTCGGCCATCGCCATTGACGTCGAGGACATGCATGAATCCGAGTTCGAGCAGTTTGGGCTGGGTCGCGGCCGCGCCTGTTGCGGCAGCCGGCTGATTGGCCGCGGGTAGCGGGACGTTGATCGCTTCCCAGTCGGGATGGAACATCCAGGTTCCTGCCCGTGGATCCGCCGGCGCTTCCAGCCAGCCGCGCGGCGTCAGGATATCAGTGCGCTTGTCACCATTAACATCTCCGGCGCCAATGCCGTGGCCGTAACTCTGGTCGCTGACGACGTGCGAGAGCCACGCGCCGTTCCTCGCCTCGTACCACGCCTGAGGCGTGCCGTTCTCCTGCGCGACGACTTCATTTACTTTGCCGTCGTTGTCCATGTCGGCAAGGACAGCGAATTCGATGTTGAACCCAGTGTGGATGTCGGCTTCCTGCCAGAGCTCGCCACTCGCAGCCTCACCGCCGAAGCCCACAGCGACGCCGGGAACCGGACTGCCGCCGGCCGAAGGTGCGGGTGATCCTTTGGTGCTCACGCGCGTCGACTTTGCCACGCGTCCCGGATTCTTCCACCACGAGATCTTCTTCGCGAACCACGTGACGCGGACGAGATCTGGATACCCGTCGCCATCGACGTCGACCGGAAGATCGCTGAAGTTGTCGTAGTAGTTGTTGGTGAAGTTCAGCTCGCGGAAACGGTGCTTGGTCCAGGAAGGAAATTCGTACCAGTTTTCACCGGAGACGACGTCGAGTCGTCCATCTTTATTGATGTCTGCGACCGCGGCCGTCTCGCTTGCGCCGTTGTCCAGCATCACCGCTTTGAAGGGAATGTCTGGCGAGCGGGTTGGAGACCAAGTCAGCAACAGGGCGATGAAAACGATGCTGAGCGCGCGCATATGGCTGTGGCTCCTGCAATGGAGGTGACGAAGAGAACGGAGATCACAACGAAGGAACGAAGAAAACGAAGACGAACGAAGAAGATCTATTTAGTATTTGAAAAACAAATATCGATGAAATTTTGTCGAAAACAATATATATCTTCGTTCGTCTCCGTTACCTCCGTTTCTTCGTTGTGAACTCCGTTATCTCCGTAACCTCCGAGGACTTATGGCTCAAATAGGCGTGAATGCGTGGGTCTGGAGCTCTCCGGTGAACACCCAGGAGTTCGGGCGCCTGGCCCCGATGGTCAAGCGTATGGGGTTCGATCTCATTGAATTCGGCATCGAAAGCACGAGTGATCTCGATTACGCGCAAGCCGAGGAGATTGCCAAGACGAACGGTCTCGGTGTGAGCGTGTGCGCGGCGATGGGGCCGGACCGCGACCTGATCCACTCCGATGAAAGTATCCGCAAGAACGGCCTGGAGTACGTCCGCCATTGCATCGATGCCGCGAAGACGGTCGGCGCAAAGAATGTCATCGGTCCTTTGTACAGCGCCGTCGGCCGCACGTGGCAGCAGACTGATGATGAGCGGAAGCGCGATGTCGATCTGCTCGTGGGTCAGCTGAAGGAATTGTCAAAGTACGCCGGCGATCGCGGCGTCGGCCTGGCCGTCGAGCCGCTGAACCGGTTCGAAACGAGCTTCATCAACCTTTCATCACAGGCGATCGAGGTCGTCGATCGGGTCGATCACCCGGCGTGCGGCATTCTCCTCGACACGTTCCACATGAACATCGAGGAGCGCTCGGTTGGCGACGCAATCCGCGCCGCCGGCAACCGCGTGCGTCAGATCCACACGTGCGAAAACGATCGCGGCGCGCCGGGATCGGGTCACGTGCCCTGGCAGGAAGTCGCCCAGGCGTGCCGCGATATCGGCTTCAGTGGCCCATACGTGATCGAGTCATTCACCAACAAAGTGAAATCGATCGCCCGCGCCGCGGCCATCTGGCGCAACTTTGCACCGACACAGGATGCGCTGGCGCAGGACGGACTGAAGTTCCTTCGAACGCTACTGGGCTAGCCCGCCGATTGGTGAATGGCGATTGATGATTGCGGATTTTATTGATTGAGGATTGACGGTTGAGATTGAGGATTGACGGTTGAGATTGAGGATTGTGGATTGGCGCACAATCGACACTCGTCAATCTCAATCGACAATCCGCAATCTCAAAATCCGCAGTCTTCAGTCCGCAATCCGCAATCGATCTCAATCAACATTAACGGTTTACTTTACCGTTAAAGTTTGTTATTACCTGCCTCGTCAATCAGCGGACCGCGGTTCGACCGTTTCCGAGGAGGATCAATGTCCAGACTCAGATCAGGATTCGTCTTCGTGCTCCTGGTCGCTGGGGCCGTGGCGTGGCCCCACTTCGTGGCTGCTCAAGCCGTTACCGGAACCGTTTCCGGCACTATCACTGATACACAGGGTCAGGTCATTCCTGGCGCGACGGTCACAGTCATTGCGGAAGCGACCAACGAATCGCGCGATGCCATCAGCGATGCGAAGGGAGATTTTCAGGTCACGAATCTCCGGCCAGGCAGGTACACGCTCAAGGTCGCGCTCCAGAGTTTCCGCACCCTCGAGCGGAAGAACATCGTGCTCAGCGCCGGCGAGCGGCTGGCCGTGGCGAATCTGGTTCTCGAGGTCGGAGGAATTGGCGAGACGGTGGTCGTTGAAGCCACCGGAACGCACGTCAACACCGCCGAAACGCAGCACAGCGGCCTCATCACGTCGACGCAAATCGAACAGGTGCAGGTGCTGGGACGAGACGTCACCTCGATCATGCGCCTGCTTCCCGGCGTGCGCTATGAGAACACCGTCGATTCACTCGGCATGAGTTTCGGCACGTCTGTCCCGAACGTCGGCGGCGCCCGCCGCGACTGGAGCAACGTCATCGTCGACGGCGTGGTCGGCAACGAAGTGGGCAACAGCGGCCTGATGGCACAGCAGATCAATCTCGATGCGGTCGCCGAGGTCCGCGTGCTGCTCAACTCGTATCGCGCCGAATACGGCCGCTCCGGTGGTGGCCAGGTGCAGATCATCAGCAAGAGCGGGACGTCTGCCTATCACGGGAACATCTACCACTACCTTCGCAACGAGGCGTTCAACGCCAACAACTTTTTCAACAACCGCTCGAACATCAAAAAGCCGCGGTATCGCTTCAACACGTTCGGCGCGAACCTTGGCGGTCCGGTGCCGGGGTTGAGTAAGGACGAGAAGAAACTTTTCTTCTTTTATTCGCTGGAGGCTCCGCTCGTCAGCCGTCCGGGTCCGGTGCGCAACTGGACGATGCCAACCGACCGGGAAATGCAGGGGGATTTTTCCCAAACGCTCGACGCCCAGGGGCGCCTGATCTTCATCAGGGATCCGCTCGCGAGCGGCGCCTGCAATGCGGTCACTGGCGGTCCGGCGTGCTTTCCCGGCAACATCATCCCGGCCAACCGTATTAACTCGAACGGCAAGGCGCTGCTCAACATGCTTCCTCGCGCGAACAATTTCGATCGAACGTTCACGCAGGGTCAGTTCAACTACACGACCCAGGAGAATGCCGAAAACCCGAAGATGAACAATATCGTCCGCGTCGACTGGAAGCCGACCACGCGCGACAGCTTCTACTTCACGTTCAAGGACTGGTACTCGGATCAGCGCGGCAGCGAAATCACCGCCGGTCCGAACAAGTGGGGGTTCTTCAACACCCATTACCTGAACACCGATCGCGGTGGCAGCGCAAACTATGCGAAGGTCATCAGCCCGACCATGGTGCTCGAGAGCGACTTCGGCATCCGGCAGCAGACCGAGCAGTTTTACCCGCTGACCGACGCCGACTGGACGCGGATCAATCGAAACACGATTGGATTCACCACCGGCCAGTTCCATCCAGAGCTGAACCCGCGCAACGTGGTTCCAAAGGTCAACTTCAACGTTCCGAATTCGCCGAACTTTACGTTCGACAACCGGCTGGTGGATCAGGGGGAAGCGTGGCTGACGTCGTTCCGCACGAGCCTGACCTCGATTCACGGCAGCCACTCGCTGAAAGCGGGTTACTACTTCGAGCTGTCGCAGAACTCGGAAGGAAAGGGAGGTGTCGGTGCAGGGCCGTGGGCGGGACAGTTCAACTTCACGACCGACGTGAACAACCCCGTCGACACGAACTACAGCTACGCGAACGCGCTGCTCGGCACGTTCCGCGACTACACCGAGATCGATGCGTTCTCCGAAGTCATCGGGAAACGCTATATCGACGAGTTCTATGCGCAGGACACGTGGAAGATCAGTCGGCGTGTGACGTTCGACTACGGCGTGCGGTTCCTCTGGTACACGCCGTGGTATTCGACGCAACCGGCGGCGGTGTTCGTGCCCGAGCGGTACGATCCGGCGAAGGCTCCGCGTCTCTATCAGCCCGCCGTGGTGAACGGTGTCAACGTTGCGTTCGATCCGGTGACGCAACAGAGCTTGCCGAACGTTTACGTTGGGAGTTTCGTTCCGGGCACAGGCGATCGCTACAACGGCATGGTCAGCAGTAGCGATCCGAACTACCCGAAAGGATTCCGCGACAACCAGGGCATCGAGGCCGAGCCTCGTCTCGGTCTGGCTTGGGATTTGGCGGGCGACGGAAAGACGGCGGTTCACTCAAGCCTCGGGCTGTATCACAACCCGCACGTCAACGCGAATGGCATGGATGCGATGGCGAGAAATCCGCCGGCGCAGAATACGCCGCAGATTTTCTATGGGACGATGGACACGCTGCTGGCGGCGGGGGCCGCGGGCGCGTTCTCGAATCGTCCGAGCACTGTGTTCGGCATCGAGCGCGATGCGAAGACGCCGGAGAGCCTCAACTACTCGGTCGGCGTTCAGCGCGAGCTTGGATGGGGCACGGTGGTCGACGTGACCTATTCGGGCTACCAGCTGAAGCACGGCGAGATGGCCAACAGTATTAACGTGGTTCCGGATGAGGCCAGATTCCTCGATATTCATCCCGAGAATCGGAATCCGCAGAACCCGAACTCGCCGAAGCCGAACGAGTTCCTGCGGCCGTACTCCGGATATCAGGACATCACCATCCGATCGCACTTCGGGACGGCACACTACAACTCGCTCCAGGTGCAGTTGAACCGCCGCTACATCAACGGGCTGCAGTTCGCAGTGGCCTACACGCTGGCAAAGACGATCAGCCTTGGATCGAACGCGGACGTGCCAGGCTACCTTCCGAACCGCCCGGGCGATGCGTGGAACGTCTCGCCGTACGAGTCGACGCAGTTGCATAACCTTGTCGTCAATTACACCTGGGACATCCCGGGCGGCAGCCGGCTGTGGGACAACTGGTTCACGCGCGGCGCGTTGGATGGCTGGCAGGTGTCGGGCGACACGGCGTTTGTGAGTGGCGACTGGGCAGGCGCCTCGACGTCGACGACAGACAACTTCGACTTCACCGGCGGTGATGCCGGCACGCGTCCGCGCATTAATGGAGATGTGGTGTGCTCCGGCGGCGATGACTGCGATCCGACGCCTGGCAACCCGGGCAGTTACTTCAACATCGCGGCGTTCAGCCGGCTGACAGGACGAGGCGATTACGGCAATGCGCCGCGCAGCTTCTACCGGTCACCGAAGATCGTCAATTCGAACATCTCCTTCTTCAAGAACTTCGGGATCGGCGGCGGCAGGCGGATTCAGTTCCGTTGGGAGATGTACAACGTGTTCAATCAGGTGAACTGGTCAACGATCAATACCAACGCGCAGTTCAACCCCGCGGGTCAGCAGGTCAACGCGAACTTTGGGAAGGCGACTGCTGCCCGTGATCCGCGGATCATGCAGGGAGCGATCAGGTTCACCTTCTAAAGGCAAAAGGCAAAAGGGAAAAGGAAAAAGGAATGGGGACAAGCGTGTTTGGCTTGTCCCCTCTATTTCTGCCAATGCGAAAACTGTTTCTGTCGCTGTCGTTCATCTTGGTGCTCGCCGGTCAAGCGGCAGCGCAGAATCCGAACCTCGTCGTCTACCAGGGCGACAAAGGACCGGGCCAAGGCAAGCACATCGTCTTTCTCGCCGGCGATCACGAATACCGCTCAGAGGAATCGCTGCCAGCGCTCGCCCGGATTCTGGCGAAGCATTACGGCTTCAAGTGCAGCGTATTGTTCACGACGGATCCGAAGACGGGCTTCATCGAGCCGGGCAGCTCGAACATCACCGGACTCGAGACGCTGAAGACCGCGGATCTGATGGTCGTGTTTCTGCGCTTCCAGGATTTCCCCGACGATCAAATGCAGCAGGTTGTCGACTATCTCGACCGCGGCGGGCCGGTGGTAGGATTTCGCACCGCCACGCACGCATTTCAAATCAAGCGCACCGACGCAAAGTTCAGGAGGTTCGATTGGCAAAACAAAGACGACTATCCCGGTGGGTTTGGACGGCAGATTCTCGGTGAGACGTGGGTCTCGCATTACGGCACGAATCACAAACAGAGCTCGCGCCTGATCCTCGAACCCTCCGAATCCTCACACCCGATCCTGCGCGGCGTGAAGGACATTCACGTGCAGTCCGGCGGCTACACAGCGAAACCAATTGACGGCAGTCACGTGCTCGCGCGCGGTCAGATCCTCGACGGCATGACGGCGGACTCGCCGCCGGCGAAGGACAAAGAGCAAGTGCCTGTCGCCTGGTATCGGAGTTACGCCAGCGCGTCAGGAAAGTCGGGCCGCGTGTTCACGACGACGCATGGCGCCTCGGAGGACCTGCTGAACGAGGGATTCCGCCGCATGAGCGTCAATGCGATTCTCTGGGCCGCCGGGCTCGAGAACAGTATCAAGCCCGACAATGACGTGAGCTTTGTTGGTCCGTTTCATCCCTCCACCTTTGCGTTCGGCGGGTTCGTGAAAGGGGTGAAGCCTGGCGACATGGCCGGCTGGGAGTCCGCAATACCAAAATAGCTCCTCGCTGCTGGCTCCTCGCTCCTCGGAATCGTGACTAAGTCGACGCTTTTCCTTCGCAGCGTTGCCAGAAGCGAAAAGCGAGAAGCGAGCAGCGAGCAGCGTTTCACGCAGTAGAATCTCCCCATGACCAAGACTCTTCGATCGAGCGCGATCTTTGTCGTCGCTGCTGTGCTCATGTGCACAGTGCCCGCGGTCCCGCGAGCAGCGGACCCGTTCACGCTCACCCCGGGCGACCACATCTGCATCATCGGCAACACGCTGGCCGAGCGCATGCAGTACGACGGGTGGCTCGACACGCTGCTGCACGCGCGGTTTCCCAAGCACGATCTGGTCATTCGCAACCTGGGCTTCAGCGGCGACGAGATCACGACGCGCCTGAGATCGAAGAATTTCGGCACGCCCGATGAGTGGCTCAGCGGAAACGGCGCACCGATTGGCGGATACCAGGAGAATCGTCTCGCCGGCGCGAACACGCGTGCGGATGTCATCTTCGCCTTCTTTGGCTACAACGAGTCGTTTGCAGGCCAGGAGGGTTTGCAGGTCTTTAAACAGCAGCTCGCCGATTGGATCGATCACACGCTTGCGCAGAGATACAACGGCAAGACTGCACCACGCATCGTCCTGTTCTCTCCAATCGCGCACGAAGATCTCCGCAGTCCTGATCTTCCGAACGGGCGCGAGAACAATGTTCGACTCGAGCTGTACACGAAGGCGATGGGTGAAGTGGCGCAGGCCAAGAGTGTTCGCTTTGTTGACCTCTTTGCGCCCAGCCGCCAGTTGTATACCGCGGCGAAGTCTCCGCTCACGTTCAATGGCGTCCATCTCAATGCTGACGGCAACCGCCGCATCGCCGAGGCCATCGATCGCGATCTGTTTGGTGCGGCGGCCGCGCCGCGAGAAGCCTACCTGAATAGTCTTCGCCAGGCGGTTCTCGACAAGAGCTTCAACTGGTTCAATCGCTATCGTACGACCGACGGCTTTGCGACATACGGCGATCGGGCATTCCTGACGTTCATCCGCGGCAATCCCCGCGACGTGAACCCGCAGAGGGTGCAGTTCGCGAAGGAAGATGTACTGCCGACCAACTACGAAGTGCTCGAGCGCGAGGTGTCGGTCCTCGACGTGCTGACTGCGAATCGCGACAAGCGCATCTGGGCAATCGCCCGCGGCACTGCCGATCCAAAGGCGGCCGATCTCAAAGCCCTCGACTCGGATACACCTCCGTTCATCGATGCGAAGACGAACGAACCGGGCAAGGGTCCGAACGGCGCGCACATCTATGTACCGGGCGATGCTGCCGTTCAGCAAATGACGATCGGCAAGGGACTGAAGGTCGAGCTGTTCGCGTCGGAGCGTGAGTTCCCCGAGCTGGTCAACCCGGTCCAGATGGCTTTCGACACGAAGGGCCGCCTCTGGGTTGCGGCGTGGAAGAACTATCCGCACTGGCAGCCGAAAACGCCGATGGACGACAAACTCCTGATTCTCGAGGACACCAACGGCGACGGCAAGGCGGATAAGAGAACTGTCTTTGCCGGAGATCTGAACAATCCCACCGGTTTTGAGTTCTACAACGGCGGCGTGCTCCTCGCGCAGGCGCCGAACCTGGTGTTCCTCAAGGACACGAACGGCGACGACAAATACGATGCGAAGCAGATCCTCCTCTCCGGCCTCGACACCGCCGACACGCATCACGCGATGAACAGCTTCACGTTCGATCCCGGTGGGGCGCTGTATTTCCAGGAGGGCATTTTCCACCGCACGCAGGTGGAAACGCCGTGGGGCCCAACGGTGCGCCAGGCCGACGGAGGAGTGTTCCGCTACGAGCCTCGTTCAGCAAAGTTCGAAGTCTACATTCCGATGAATTTTCCGAACCCGCACGGACATGTCTTCGATTACTGGGGCCGCGACATCGTCTTTGATGCGACCGGTGGACAGCCGTACTACGGACCGTCGTTCTCGACGAAGAAGTACTACCCGGCGATGGAAACGAACAAGGCACCGCGGCCCGGCAACGTCCGCACGCGTCCGGTCGGCGGCACCGAGATCCTGTCGAGCCGCCACTTCCCCGAAGAAATGCAGGGGAACATTGTCGTCCTCAACACGATTGGATTCAGAGGACTGCTCAACTATCGCTTGAGCGAGGACGGCGCCGGCCTCAAGTGGGCCGAGGTCGATCCTATCCTGCAGTCAACGGACGAGAACTTCCGTCCGGTCGATGCGGAGGTCGGACCTGATGGCGCGCTCTATTTCGTCGACTGGCACAACGCGATCATCGGGCACATGCAGCACAACCTCCGCGACACGTCTCGAGATCACGAGCACGGGCGCGTCTACCGTGTCACCTATCCTGGAAGGCCGCTGCTCAAGCCGGCGAAGATCGCCGGCGAACCCATCGATCGCCTGCTCGATCTGCTGAAGGAGCCGGAGGATCGCGTTCGGTATCGCGCCAAAATCGAGTTGAGCGCGCGTGATACGAAAGAGGTGATGAGCACACTCGACGCGTGGATGGGCCGGCTCGATCAAAAGGATCCAAACTACGAACATCAGATGATGGAAGCCTTGTGGGTGCAGCAGTGGCACAACCGCGTCAACGAAACGCTGTTGAATCGAATGCTGCGTTCCAAGGATCCGTGGGCCCGCGCGGCGGCGACACGAGTCTTGTGCTATTGGCGCGATCGGGTGCCGAACGCGATTGCATTGCTGAAGACGCAGGCCAACGACGATCATCCAGCCGTGCGGCTCGAGGCGGTCAGGGCAGCCAGCTTCTTCACGTCACCTGACGCCGCTGCGGTCGCGATGGCGGTGCGCGATCGTCCGCAGGATCGCTTCATCGAATACACGTTCGATCAGACGATGAAGACGCTGACCTCGCTTGGCAGGCCGGCGACCACATCAGCCGCGCCGGTTGATGCGCCACCGGCGGGTCTGTTGCCTGACTTGTCGGCGGCCGCGATGCGGCGCAGCCTGCGCGATCAGGGAACGCAGATCATTTCGATTGGAACGATCCCGGAACAGATGCTCTTCGACGTGAAGTGGTTCGTCGTCGAAGCCGGGAAGCCGGTGCGCGTGGTCTTGAGCAACGCCGACGCGATGCCTCACAACGTAATCATCGGCCAACCGGGATCGGTGAATACGATCGGCACTGCTGCCAACACGATGCCGCCGCCGGCCGATCCCAATGTGAAAGCTTACGTCCCCAACATTCCGCAAGTCCTGCAGGCCACGAAGCTCGTGCAGCGTGGCGAGTCGGACACGATCAATTTCACCGCACCAACATCGCCGGGTGAGTACTCCTTTGTCTGTTCGTTCCCGGGCCACTGGATGCGGATGTACGGCGTGATGTTAGTGGTACCGAGTCTCGACGCGTTCGAGACCAAGCCCACACCGCCGACCGATCCGATCTCGGGAAAGCCGTTTGACTCACAGAGGCAGCCGGTGTCGAAATGAGGGCGGACTGAGCTCAAATCAACGGCGTTCACTGTCGCAGTGAGACGTACCCACGGTTTACGGCGAAGAATCGAAGAATCGAAGAATCGAAGAAGAGCCTTCAAACCAGGACAAAACAAACCGGCTGGCGCCCAGTGCGCCAGCCGGACACAGACAGGCGTCCGCCGCCACGCGCTTCGCGGGCTGCTAGGTCCCGCATTGTGGTGTCTAACGTTGTAGTCAGTGTGAACGACATGGCTGGTCAGCTGTCGACGAACGCCGGCCGCCGCCAGGCAGCACCGCTGATGCGGCTGTCATGGCATCACTTTGCCGTGATTGTCGCAGTGATGACGTCACTTGTCGCAATCTTTGGAATCCTGCTCGCGCCCGATTTGGCGGATCGATATGCGCGGCACGCAGTGAAGCAGTTCGAACGCGAATTCGGTTTCGAAACAGGCATCATCCCCGTCGCCGATCCCACCGGCACCTACACGGCCTGGGGGATTACCGCGGTGGCGCCTGGTGGAAGGTTCGAGGGACTCGGCATTCGCGCGGGTGACGTCCCGTTCGCTTATCACGGTTACGCGGCGACCTGGCTGCACGGCGCACTGCGCGAAGCATCGCAGGGGAAGTCCGCCGAAATCGAGGTCTACAACGCGCGCGAGGCCGCAGCCGGAAGAGCAGCGCGAAGGCGAATTGTCATAACAGCAATTCGCTGAATTCGCGATGGGAAGAAGTGGATGCGTTTCAGTGTGACGGTGAATGACGTTGACTATTTGTCGATGCTCACCGCATACACATGCCTCTCACCGGGCGCGAATTGTCCGGTGAAGATCACCCACTTCTTGTCCGGCGTGATGTGCACGTTGGGTTCGACGCCGCCCTTTCCAGTGACGTAGTTGTGCCGCGCCATACTGGCAAGCTTCTCGCGCTTCAATGTTCCATCCGCTTGTACGCGAAATAGATTGATCCATTGTCCATCGGTCGAATACGCGACCTGTGACGGATCGCCGCCGTCGCTGGCGAAGAGCGTGTCGTCGCGCGAACTGTTGAAATGCACGCCCCACCAGTCGCGCTCGACGTGGTAGCGAATCTCCTTGCCGGTGTCCATGCTCACGCCGGCGATCCAGAAGACCTGACTGCGCGGCGTCTGCAGATCGAACCACACCGTTTTCCCGTTCCAGCTCCACCACTCGTGCCCGTTGATCTCCATGTCGATCGTTCGCTTATGCATCAACCGCATCTGGCTGCCGTCAGTGCGGATGGTCCACGTTCGATCGAGCTCGTGCCAGGTGCCTTCATGACAGTAGAGCAGCAGATTCGGGTCCACGGGATTGAACTGCATGTGATTCAGATCGCCGTACTGAAATCCCGTTTCACGGACCGTGCCTGTCTTCAGACTCGTGAACAGGAACGACTGCAGGCCGGGATTGAGCGCACGCGGCGCCAAGCCGTCCTCCTTCTTGACCGAATACTGCTGATCCGGCGTCAGATCCTCCATCGTCTTTCCGGGAAACATACGCTGCAGCTGAGGGACGGCCACTCGGGCGGGTGGCGGCGGATACTTGCCGTCAGGATCCTTGGCGCTCCCGTTCTTGGCGACGGAAATCGTTTCCTCAGAGTTGATCAATCCCCGCGCCCGTGACAATTCACGGATCTGCTTCGTATCGACATTCACGGCGGTGATCGGGCCAGGGCCGCGTCCGCCGGTGGTGAAATAGATCTCGCGCGTCCGCCGCGCGAAGTAGCCGCCGCGCCCCTGTCCGACAATCTCAGGTTTCAGATCCGCGCTTCCGATCTTCGCGACGTCGACGATGGCGATGCCGTCGGGAGTGTTGAACATCAACTTGTCTCCCTCCGGCGAGAACGCGTTGTCGTGAAAGTAGAGGGTCGACCCACCGGATGCATCGAGCCTGACGATCCGGTGTCCGGTATCCGGATCGATCCAGTCGCGTTTGTCCTGCGACTGAATCGTGCCGAGTAACAGCACGAGCGCGGTTCCAACAATCCAGGATCTCATGGCTCATTCCGACCGCAACGCCACCGCAGGATCGATTCTGCTCGCTCTTCGAGCCGGCAGGTAGCTGGCGATCAGCGCGAACGCGAGCAATGAACTGGATGCGATCGCGAACGAGACCACATCGGTGGGTGTCACTCCGTATAAGAACGCGGCCAGCACGCGCGTCGACGCGTAGCTCAGCGCAATCCCCAGCACAACGCCCGCGACTGCCAGCACCATGCCCTCGCCGATCACCATCCTGGTGATGTCGGTCCATGTCGCACCGAGTGCCATGCGGAGGCCAATCTCGTTCGTTCGTTGCGTCACCGACCGGGAGATCACACCGTACAAGCCAACCGCGGCAAGCGCGAGCGCGAGACCTGCGAGTCCACTGATGACGACCGTTCGCAGCCGTGGCTGCGCCGCGGCATCGAGCACGACAGCTTCCAGCGGGCTGACTTTCGAGACAACGATGCCGGCGTCCAATTGACCGATGCGCCGCGACAGCGCGGAGGTGAGTGTGCGCGTCTCGCCCTGCGTCCTGGCAATCAGGAATACGTTCGGCCACGGCTGCTGCGCGAATGGACGGAAAATCGAGTTGTCAGCGGGCTTCTCGAGACCTGAATACTTCACTTCGGCTATGACCCCGACGAGCGTCATGTCCGCGTTACGCGTCCGGCCGTCGCGGAAGACAGGCAGCGACAGCGTGCGTCCGAGCGGATCTCCCTCGCCAAAGAAATGCCGCGCGGTATCGGCGCTCATGATCATCACCGGGGGATGATTCTCATCGTCGGCATCGGTGAAGAGACGTCCTTTCAAGAGCCGAATCCCAAGTGCCTGGAAGTATCCGGGCGTCGCAGGAATTGCCGCGGCCTGATAGGAGATGCCGTTGTCTCCTCTGAGCGTGAGCACGATCCGGCTCTCCGCTGGCGGCAGAACCGTTCCGATTCCCGCGGCGGTCACTCCCGGAAGCGTCCGAACATCGTCCAATACCCGATTGACGGCTCCGAGTTGCTGCACACCTGTGAGATCGCGATTCGACGACAGACTGAGTGATGCCGTTACCACGTGATCGACCTCGACGCCGAGGTCGGTCTGCAGCAGGCGAACGAGGCTGCGGCCGAGGAGCAGCGAGCCGACGAGGAGGACCACCGACACAGCCAGTTGGCCGACCGTCAGCGCTCGGCGAACGCGCCGTCCGCCGACGCCGTGGGACGCGGCGACACCGCTCGCTCGAAGTGCGTCGGGCCTGGTCGATTGCAGGGCCGGGTAGAGTGCCGTACCAACGGTCGTCAGGGCGACGATGATGTAGGTGAACGCGAGGACCGAGGTGTCGACGTGAACGTCGTCGAGCCGCGGCACCTCGATCGGTTTCAATCGCGTCAACGTCTCGACCATGCCGATCGCGACGGCGATTCCTGCAGTCCCACCGATCGTCGCGAGGACGCCGTACTCGATGAGCAATTGCCTGACGAGTTGATGCCGAGACGCACCGAGCGCGAGTCGCACCGCCATTTCGCGCGCGCGACCCGTGTTCCGCGCGATCAGCAGGTTCATGGCATTGGCGCATGTGACGCACAGGACGAGGGCGACGGCGGCAAACAGGACGAGGAGCGAAGATCGCAGCGAGCGAACGAGCGCGTCGTGCAAGCCGACCACTGTGGTTCGTCCGCTGTACGCCTTGTTGGCCGAGCTCAATTCTCGCGCGACGCTGGTGCCCGCAGCGCCCATCTGCGCGGCACTGACGCCCTCCTTCACTCGCGCAATCGGCGAAAACGAACAGCATCGCGGATTCAGGGTTCGCACGAATCCGGCGGTCGTCCACGCGTCGGTCTGCGGGTTCGGAAACCGGAAGCTCCGATCGACGACGCCGACGATGGTGAATGGCAGTTGGCGCCATCTGGCCCGCTGAGTGCCATCACCTCGGGTCGAGTTCAAGACAACCGATCGCCCGATCACGTCGGAGGAAGATCCGAACACGCGACGCCAGAGGCGCTCGCTGATGACCAGCGACGGTGCCTGTTCATCGGAGCTATCGAACGTCCGTCCCAGCTTGACGTCGCCTCTCACCGTCGAGAAAAAGGAATCTGACACGGTGGCAAATTCCAATGCCTCGGGCGAACCGCCTGTCGACAGCACTCCCTGATCGGTCGCGTAGAACGCGACGGATTGAAAGGCCGGCATGCGCCGGAAGATGTCGAGATCCGCATGCGAGAAGTAGCTGCGCACCGGCTCGCGCACCCCACTGACGTCGTGCTCCGCCTCGATGAGCACTAACCGGTCTGGCTGTTGATAGGGAAGCGGTCGCAGAAGAATGCCGCGCACGAAGCTGAACATGCCGGTGTTCGCACCGATGCCGAGTGCCAGGGTGAGGATGATGGCAAGCGAGAACCCTGGGCTACGCGTCAGGGTACGGAGGGCGAAGCGGAGGTCGTGCAGAGCGGCGCGCATAGCGCGCATTGTAACGCTGGCGGCTGGCGGCCACCGGAATCCGTTGTCCGGGATCCGGCCGAAGAGAAACTGAGCTGGAAACTGGAAACTGGAAACTGGAAGCTAAAATCCAGCTCCCAGCCCCCAGCAGAGAGCTGGAAGCTGGAAACTGGGAACTGGAAGCTGAGATCAGAACAAGAATCGCGCACCGAGCTGGATACGCCGTGCGCTATTCGTGTTGCCGTTCAAACGACCAACCGTGTTTGCATTCGTCAACGCCCCGGTTGCGAAGTCGAAGTTGGCGGTTGTGTTGGTGCCGGTCCACTGGTTGTTGTTGAACGCGTTGTACAGCTCGAAGCGGAGTTGGAGCCGCTTCGCGCCGCCCATCGGAATGTGCTTGAACGCCGAGATGTCGAAGTTCCAATATCCCGGTCCAAGGTACTCGTCGCCGCTCGAGTTGCCGAGTCGGAACTGATCGGACGGCGGCTTGATGCAATCGACGTTGAACTGACGCTCGAACGTGCGCTCGCCGCGCGACAGGTTTGGATCGCAGACGATGTCCGGACGGCTGCCCGGCGTATCGATTCCGCCGGTGCCAGTCAGCGTGCCAGTCGGTGCGTTCGAGTAGCTGTAATTGAGCGCCATGTACCTGCCGCTTGTAATCGTGGTGATGCCCGAGACCTGCCAGTTGTCCGCAAGCGCCTTGGTGAGGATGTTGTCGAACTTCCGGCTGAGATTCGGCACCTCGTACGAGTAGTTGAGAATCAGAACGTGAGGACGTCGCGACGTCTGGTCGTTTCCGACCTGATTGTAGTAGCGCTGCTCCATATCGCCCGTATAGAACGGGTCGATCGTCCCCAAGTTCTTATTGAAGATCTGGTAGGTGTAGGCCGCGCCCACCGAGAGTCCGTCGGATGAACGCCGGCGGTTCACCGACATCTGGATCGAATGGAAGTCGCCGTACCCGGTGAACTCGCGCTGCGTGATCGCGCTCCATCCGCGAGAGGGACGGAGATAATCGTTCGGCAGCGGCTGCGTGATTCCGCCCACCACGTTGGTCGAGTCGAGACTCGAGGCCTGATAGGCATATCCGTAGCCACGCCCGTTGAGCGGACGAGTCACCAGCTGGTCGCGCGCCGAGTTGCCGACATAGGCAACGTCAGCGACGAGGCGCCAACCGATATCGCGCTGGACTCCGGCGCTCCAGTTGTACACGACCGGGGGAGTGAAGCTGGTGATGCGGCGAACGCTCGTCGTGGTTGCCGCCAACTGTTGCGACAGCAGTTCCGGGAGCGTCGTGTAGGCCGTCGTGGCGGTCAGGAGGAGCGGCGGCAGCTCGATGAGATCGAGGATGTTGTCATCCGCGTAGCGGTCGTAGAACACGCCGGCGCCCGCGCGCACCGAGGTCTTGCCGTCGCCGGCAACATCCCACGCGAACCCGACCCGCGGCGCCACCTTGAACGGTGTGTTCTTCTGGGGCGTGTCGTCATAGACCACCATGCCGTTGTAGAAGTCGCCCGAGTTCGGGACCAAACGGTTGAGATACACCAGCGGATAGGTCTTGCTGGTGCCTTCCAGGGGATTGATCGCGACACGGGCGCCATTGACGATCGCAGGCTGATACAAGAGCGGCGCCGAGCCCGGATTCCATTTATCCGGTTCGAACTGGGCCATTTGGTCGCCGTCACTTGCAGTTGGTGTAATCACGTAAAAGCGGACGCCGGCGTCAACGGTGAACCTGGAGTTGACTCGCCAGTTGTCCTGCGTGAAGAACTCCGTATTCACGAACAAACCGTGCGCCGAGGGATGCGCGGTCGATTCCTGGTACCGGGTCACCTGTCCGAGCAGCGCGTTGGCGAATCCAATATTCGTGTTCCCCGGGCTCGAGCCGTCGGTGTCGAAGGTCA
>Ga0075428_100000766_pt1 | contig 33418 bp, 30 predicted proteins | sample RhiMetdeltSRZDD2_FD_75291 | JGI IMG/M metagenome (GOLD analysis project Ga0075428, IMG submission 75291) | Populus rhizosphere microbial communities from Tennessee, USA - Rhizosphere MetaG P. deltoides SRZDD2 | ecosystem: Host-associated > Plants > Roots > Rhizosphere > Soil | place: USA... | reverse complement strand
GCGATTCCGATCAGTTGCAGGAGAAAATGCGCGCGATGTTGAAGCGGTACTTCCGCAAGAGCATGGGAAGAAGGCCGATGATCTTGCCGGTGATTTGGGAAATGTAGGAGAGGTGCAGAATTGAAAATTGAAAATTGAAAATGGAAAATTGAAAAAAGGTGATGGGGTGCTGTGGTGCTGGCTGCTGAGGGGTGTGTCGCCCGGGCGGAACACCGCCAGCACCCTAACACCCAATACCCAGCACCGTTTTTCAATTTTCAATTTTCAATTTTCAATTCCTGACAATGACCATCATCCAAGCCATCATCCTCGGTCTCGTTCAAGGCCTGACCGAATTCATCCCCATCTCGTCCACCGGGCATCTGAAGCTCGTCCCCGAGCTTCTCGGTTGGGGCGATCCAGGAGCGGCGGTATCCGCGGTGATCCAGTTCGGGACGATCCTCGCCGTCATCCTCTATTTCTTTCGCGACATCGTGCGTCTCACCATCGGCTTTTTCCGCGGACTCGCGTCGCGGCAGCCCTTCGCGCATCGCGACTCCGCGGAGGCGTGGTACGTGATCTTCGCGACGATTCCCATCGTCGTTCTCGGCGTGCTGCTCAAACATCTGATCGAGGGCGTGTTTCGTAGCACATGGGTAGTGACCATCCAGTTGATCTCGATCGCGGTGCTGCTCCAGATCGCCGAGGGATTTGCGCATCGGCGCGGATTCCGTCCGCGCGAAGAGTTCAATGCGAAAGACGCGTGGCTGATGGGATTCGGACAGTGCATCGCGCTGATTCCGGGGTCGTCGCGCAGCGGCTCGACGATCATGACGGCGCTCTTTCGCCGCGTGCCGCATGACTACGCCGCGCGATTCTCGTTCGTGATGAGCATTCCTGCGATCACGGCCGCGGGCCTGTACGAGCTGATCTCGGAGCGCGAGCAGCTCGCGGCCATCGGCACGACCCCGATCATGGTCGCGATCGTCGTCGCTTTCATCTCCGGTTGGGCGTCGATCTGGTTCCTGCTGCACTACCTGCGCACGCACACGACGCACGTGTTCATCTACTACCGCTACGCGCTCGGTGCGATCATGGCGGCGCTTCTTATGGCGGGGTACGTCCAAGCCAAGCCTGCGCCGAAGGCGCGCTATCTCGCCCTCGGCGATTCGTACACGATCGGCGAGAGCGTCGCGCCTGCCGAGCGCTTTCCGAATCAGCTCGCGAAGAAGCTCGGCATCGGCGAGCCGCAGATCATCGCCAAGACCGGCTGGACGACCGACGAGCTCGATGCCGCGATCGATGCCGCGAATCCGAAAGGGCCGTTCGATCTCGTCACGCTGCTCATCGGCGTGAACAATCAATACCGCGGCCGCGATGCGAAGGAGTATCGGACGCAATTCGTAGCGCTGCTGCGCCGCGCGCTTCGGTTCGCCGGCGGCGATCCGAAGAAAGTGATCGTCGTGTCGATTCCCGACTGGGGCGTGACGCCGTTTGCCGCGAATCGCGATCGCGCGAAGATCGCACGCGAGATCGATCTGTTCAACGCGATCAATCGCGAAGAAGCGGCTCGCGCCGGCGCGCGATACGTGGACATCACACCAATCTCGCGCCGCGAGGATCCTTCGCTCGTCGCGGGCGACGGACTCCACCCGTCGGGCAAACAGTACGGGGAATGGGTGAAGGCGTTTGGAGTGCGGTAGCGCATAGCTACCACTTTTGGGAGTGCGGGGGCGCCGCTCCGCGGCGTTTGAAAGCGGTAGCTGGGCGCTACCGCACTCCAAATCAGTCGCTCAGCACTTGCACTTCAGGAATGTTGCGGTACTTCTCCGCGAAGTCGAGTCCGTACCCGATCACGAACTGCGGATCGATGCTGAATCCCACGTAGTCGGGCGTGAACGGCACCTTGCGCGCTTTCGGCTTGTCGAGGAACGCGGCCGTCTTCACCGATGACGCGCCGCGGCTCTCGATGTAGTTGTTCACTTCGCGGATCGAGAGACCGCTGTCGATGATGTCTTCGACGATCAGCACGGCCTTGCCGCGCATGTCGAGCTGCGGCTCCTTGAGAATCGTCACGACGCCCGAGGAGTACTTCTGATTGCCGTAGCTCGAGATCTGAATGAAGTCGAGGGCGACGTCGGCGTCCATCTGCCGGACGAGATCGGCGCAGAAGAACATCGCCCCTTTGAGCACGCAGAGGGCGATGACATCCGATCCCGCGAGATCGGCGCTGATCTGCCTGGCCATCTCGGCAACGCGCCGATCGATCTGTTCGCGAGTAAATAACGTCGTCTGTGCCATTCGTGTCAGAATCATAGCATTCGGAGTTTGGTGTGTCGGTCGTCGAGCTGGGCGCATTGCAAAGCCGTTACGCGCGCGCGTCCGACCGCTTCAAGGCGGTCTGGACGTACCACCAGTTCGCCAGCGGTGTCTTCGCAAAACTGCTGAACGAGAAGGTCCCGTACGAGATCGATTTCAACCAGTTGTACGAGCGGATCAAGCGCATCTCGTCGATGCTGAACGTTGCCGAGGCCGCGGTGGCGTCCCTCGGGCTCGATCATGCGGAGACGGCGACCACGCGCGCGTCGCGTGAGCTCATCGCCGCCGACGATCGCATCAGTCCTTCGGTCGTCCGTCGCTTTTTCGAGAAGCTCAAGCGGCAGGACGACAACATCATTCACTTCCTGATCAAGTTCTACTTCTACGCGGACGCGGTCGAAGGCGATCGCCGCGACAAGGTCGATTTCTTTTTCACGCGCCTCGGCGAGGACTACATGCCGGAGCGCGGCGAATACGTCTCGCGCGAGTCGCTCGATCTTCGCCAGCGCGTCGTCGCTCTGGTCTCGCTGCTGCGCGTCGGCGAAACGCCGCAGGAAGAGATCGTGCGATTGATTCGCGCCGTGCGAAGAATGCGTGAAGAGATCGGCGCCATCGAGAAGTTCGACGATCTCCTCGACAGCAACCTCCTCAAGAACGCGCGCACGTTCAAACATCGCATCGGCGATCTCTACTTCAATCCCGACGTGCTGATGGCGATCGTCGATCTCAACGTCACGACGAAGAATCGCTTTGCGAAGCTCTATCCGAACGAAGAGCAGAAGCTGCTCGCGGACGCGGAGAACCTGCTGGAGCACGGGAAGGCGATCGAGCAGAACTTCGGCGACTCGAATCCGAGCCTGCTCGAAGAGATCGCGCGCTTCCGCGATTACAAGGAGCGCTTCGATTCGCTGCGCGCGCAGTCGAACGTGAAGCACGATGTCGTCGCGGGGCTGAAGTCGAGCATGAACAACATCCTCGCGCAGCTCGATCGCGGTTTGAGCGGACACGAGGAAGAGGCGCCGGATCTTCCCGCGGCGTTCTTCGACGAGGCCCGGCGCGTCGACAACGTGACGGAGCGCTTCGGCACGAACGAGCCGCTGCTCGAGTACGTCCTCAAGATCGACGAGGCCATCGAGGCCCTCGATCCATCGATCACCCCGGAAGATCTCGTGCAGCTTCCGGCGACGCAGGAGTTGCGGCTCGAAGCTTGGGAAGCCGCGGGATATCAGAAGCTCATCGACCGGCGCCCTCCCGATGCGGACGAAGACACCGAGGAGTTGTGGCTGCTCTACATCCGCGCGGCGGCGCTGCGGATCAAAGTCGATGAAGAGGCGACGATCCTCGCGACGGCGATGGCGGCGGGTGTGCGCCCGGAAGGCGAGTTGCTCGCGAAAGCGAAGCGCAGCCTCGACCTCGCGAAAGAGCTCGATGAGCTCTTCGGCGATTTTCTGCAGGAGGCGGTGTACTACTCGAACCGCCGCATCCTGCATCAACTCTATCGATCGCGATTCCGTTTGCTGCGCGGATTTTCGGGGTTGTGGCTGATTTACGACCGGCAGTCGTGATCGCAATGCGTAGAATCGCCGCGCCATGAAGATTTACCGCTTCCTCCACAACGGCCGCATCGCTGAATCCTCCGACGCTCCCGATGGCGCGACGCTTCTTCCGCCCGTCACGCCGACGAAGATCGTGTGCGTCGGGCGCAACTATGCGGACCACGCGAAAGAGCTCGGCAACGAGCCGCCGAGCGAGCCGATTCTGTTTTTGAAACCGCCCAGTGCGTTGCTCGCGCCGGACGGAACGATCGTGCGACCTACGGCGTCGCAGCTCGTGCATCACGAAGCGGAGCTCGCGATCGTCGTCGGCCGCGAAGCGAAGAACGTCTCCGAGCGCGACTGGCGCGGCTACGTGCGCGGCTTCGCTTGCGCGAACGACGTCACCGCGCGCGACCTGCAGCGCAAGGACGTGCAGTTCACGCGCGGCAAAAGCTTCGACACCTTCTGTCCGATCGGTCCGTGCATCGACACGGATGTCGATCCGTCCGACCTCCGCGTCGTCGCGCGCGTAAACGGCGAAGTGCGCCAGGACGGGCGCACCTCGCAGATGATCTTCTCCTGCAGCGCGCTCTTCGCGTTCGTCACTGCGATCATGACGCTCGTGCCGGGCGACGTGATTCTCACCGGTACTCCGGCCGGAGTCGGATCGCTGGAAAGCGGAGACGTGGTCGAAGTGGAGATCGAAGGAATCGGCGTGCTGCGCAATCATGTGGCGTGACACGCTGACGCGTCTCTTTCCCGCGATCGCGAACCTCGAGACGCACTGCTATGTCGTCGGCGGCGCCGTCCGCGATCTCATCCTCGGCCGTGCTCCCGCGGACGTCGACATCGCCTGTCCCGCTCCGCTCGCTGCCGCGCAGTCGATCGGAAAGAAAGTCATCCGCCTCGGCGATCAGGAGCATCTCAGCGCGTATCGCGTCGTCCTCGGCGAGCACGTCTACGACTTCGCGGAACTGCTCGACCACGACATCGACATCGATCTCGCGCGCCGCGATTTCACGATGAACGCGATGGCGATCGATCTCGCGTCGGACACGCTCCTCGATCCGCACGGCGGTCAGCGCGACATCGATGCGCGCGTCGTGCGGATGGTGAAGGCGTCGAATTTCGACGACGATCCGCTGCGCATGCTGAAGGGCGTGCGGATGGCGGCGAAGTACGACTTCACACTCGACGCTGAGACGATCGACGAGATTCGTCCACGCGCGCCGCGGATCCTGGAGATCGCAACCGAGCGCGTGATCTACGAGCTCTCGATCATCTTCTCGTCCGGCAGGCTGCGCCAAGTCATCGATCTTTTGCGCCGCACAGGACTCGACGATCCACTCGGTCTTCGACTTCGTGAAGTGCATGCGGACGATGTGTCACTCGCGGGCTCGTACGCGCTGCTGGTCGACGATCCTCGCGCGTTTGCGGAGCGATGGCGGTGGAGCGAGTCGCTGCTGCACGATGTGCTCACGCTGCGCAGCCTCGCCGAGCATCACGACCGCATCGCGCTGTACGACGCAGGCGAGGAGACCGCGCGGCAACTGCCCGCATTGCTGCGCGCGCTCGGCCGCGACGACGCGCTCGACTTTCCCGATTTCTCGATTCGGCCGCTGCTCACTGGAAACGAGATCGCCGACGTGACGGGTATCGCGCCTGGAAAAGAATTGGGTCGCATCAAACGCGCGCTGCTCGAAGCGCAGATTCGCGGTCAGGTGAAGACGCGGGAGGAAGCGGAGCGCTTCACTCTTGCCGCGTCAGCGTGACGTCGACCTCTCCGACGGTCACGTGCACATTCACGTGCGACTTCCCGTCCGCGTTGAAGAAATGCGTGCGGCCGGGGAGGATGCCCTCGCGCGTGATGATCTCCTTGCCGAGGTTCGTGCGAACTTCGCCGATGCGGCAGGAGGCGTTGAGCTCGCGGACGCGCGAGCGTGGAACGCGCACGTCGATCTCGCCGGCGCCGAGCTCCACGGAGATATCGCCGAAGACGCCTTCCACATCGACTTCACCCGCGCCGGTATCGAAGCGCACGTCGAGGCCGCGCGGAATCTCGAGACGGAGATCGAGGCCGGTGAACTTCTTCGCGCGCCAGCTCTGCGCGTTCTTGCCGAACTTGCGGCGGACGACCGCCTCCGCTCCGTTCACGACGATCTCCACCGACGTGTCGTTGACGACGCGCTGCGCCCACTCGCGCTCGCGCGAGCCGTCGTAATCGCGCGAGGCGACGCCGGATGCCGCGAGCCGGTCGCTCGATCCGTTGCGGATCGTGAACGAGCCGAACGGAATGTCGATGAGCACGCGCTGCACCTGACCGCGCGGGACCGCGGTCTGGAATGCGTGCTCGGCGTCGCGTGCGAGAGCGGTGGTCGCGGCGAACAGGCAGGCGGAGAGAACGAGAGCTTGACGCATAGATAAGGTTACGCAGCGATCTGCGAAAAGTTGCGGGAGAAAAACGAGAGGCCGGCTTACGCCGGCCTCTCGAACACGACTCCCCAAAGATTCGGTGATGATCGCTTATTTCTTCTTGGACGACTTCTTGGCGCCGCCCTTCTTAGCAGGAGCCTTCTTCTTCGCTGCCATCAGTGCTCACCACCTTTCATGCCTTACGGGACCTCCCGGTCGCGCTTCTTGGCATAACGCGCCGGATCGCTCCGGCAAATCGTTGTCATGCTGGGACGCGGGGAAGAACGCGGAGAGACGGGTGATGACGACCTGCGACGTGACTGAATCGTGTATCCAGTTGGCGATCATCATTTATTGCTGATCAAAAAAATAGAATCCTTAATCGATATTGTCAAGCATTTGTTTATCAAAATCGAAATGAGTACGCCGACGTTCCACGATGTTCCACGATTCAGATCGCGGAAAGATACGCGTCGCGCGTCAGTTCCGCGCATCGTTTCCAGGTGAAACGGAGCGCGCGATCGGCTCCGCGACGCGCGAGCGACTCGCGCAGCGACGTGTCGCGCGCGACGCGCAGCATCGCGTCGGAGAGAGCATCGACGTCGCGCGCGTCGACGTGCAACGCGGCGTCGCCGGTGACTTCGACGAGCGCTGCTGCGTTCGACGTGATGACCGCAGTGCCGCACGACATGGCCTCGAGCGCGGGAAGACCGAAGCCTTCTTCGAGACTCGGCATCACCAGCGCGATCGAATCGCGATAGAGCGCGAGCAGCTCGTCATCGGAAACGAAGCCGCGCAGCTGGACTCGTTCGCGGCCGCGAAAACGTTCGAAGGCTCCGCCCGCCAGCACGAGAGTGAATTCCGGAGGAAGACGCTCGAACGCGTCGACGAGCGCGTCGACGTTTTTGTGAGGCTTGTCGTTGCCGACGTAGAGAAAGGTAGGACGTCGTAGGACGTCGTAGGACGTCGTAGGACGTCGTAGGACGCCGTTGGGAGTGACGATCACATCCTTCGCCCCGAACTCCCGTTCTAGATCGCGCTTCACCGCTTCGCTGACGGTCAGCACGCGACGCGCTTTGCGCACTGCGCGGCCGATCATCGCCCGCGCGTAGATCGGTGCGAGCGGGTTGCGCATCGGTTGGTGCAGGTGAATGAGGTCGTGAATGGTCACGACGAGCGGCACGCTCGTGAACGGGACGACGTAATGCGGCGCATGAAACACATCGAGCGACGCGCGATCCGCAGCCCGGCCGACGACGACGAGCTCGCGCACGGAGTAGTGCGGCGCGTCGACGACGACGTGCTCGACGCCGATCGGAATCGGAGCGCCCGCCGGTGCGAAGGCGATGTACTCGTCGCCCGTCGCGAGCTCGATGAGCCCCTGCAGCAGGCCGCGGATGTACGTGCCGATGCCGAAGTCGGAGATTTTCCGGGCGTCGATTCCTACGCGCATGCGTTGATCAGCTCCGTCATCGTGCGCGCGCCGCGATCCCACGTCCACGATCGCGCGCGCTCCGGACCGCGCGCGCGCAGCTCGCGGCGCAGTCCCGCGTCGCCGAGGAGGCGGGTGAGTGCGTTGCGCAACGCGTCGCGGTCGCCGGGCTCGATCAGCATCGCTGCGCCGTCCGCGAACTCGGGGATCGCGCCGGTGCGCGTCGCGATCACCGGCGCGCCGCACGCCATTGCCTCGAGCGGCGGAATCCCGAATCCTTCGTAGCGCGACGGATAGACGAAGACGCGCGCCCCGCGATAAAGCTCGCGCAACCGTTCACGCGAAACGTATCCCGTGACTTCTGCGCCGTCGGGAATCCGCGTCTTCCAGCCGGCATCGCCGCAGAGCACGAGCCGTGGCCGCGGCTGCGGAAGCGACCACCATGCAGCGAACAGCACGTCGACCCCCTTTCGCGGCTCGAGTGTGCCCGCGTAGAGAATGTAGTCGCCCTCGCCGCCGCCCGGTGTGAACGACTCGTCGACGCCGTTCGGCACGATCTCGATCTTCGACGCCGGCACGCCGAATCCGCGAATCGCCTCATCCGCGACGGCGCGCGACACGCACGCGACTCGCGATGCGAGCTCCAGACTCCGCGCGATGAAGAGATTGAAGGAGAGGATCGTCTTCAGCCGATGCCGGCCCGGCATGGTGATCGACGTGAAGTCATGCAGCGTGACGATCGACGGCACACGCGACGCGAGTGGCAGCGTGCCATGCGGTCCCCACAACACGTCCGCGTCGATGTGCGCGAGCTTCGTCTGCTGCCACAGCACGCCGAGAGGCATCCGGTCGACGCGAAAGCGGCAGCGCTCCAGTCCTCCGCGATCGGTGATCTCCGCGTGCGATGCGATCAGCGGCGGAGGATCGATGGCCAGGCGGCGCGCGATTTCCGCGGTATGAACGCCGATCCCCGTGCGATTGCCCACGAGCGGACGGCCGTCGATGACGAGATTCATTCCGAACTATACGCGACGCAACACCGCGAGCGTTTGCTCCGCCGCCACATCCCATCGAAACTGCGCGGCCCTCGCGCGGCCGCGTGCGGAGAGATCGTCGCGCAGCGCGCGGTCGTGAAGCACGCGGTGAAGCTGCGCGACGAGTCCGTCGACATCATCGAAATACAGCGCCGCATCGCCGCCGATCTCCGGCAGCGATGACGAGCGCGCCGCGATCGCGGGCACGCCACGCGACATCGCCTCGAGAAGCGGAAACCCGAATCCCTCGTAGATCGACGGAAAGACGAAGACCTCCGCGTTCTCGTACACCGTTGCCAGCTGCGACGCGCGCAGGTAATCGAGATGCACCACGCGAGGCGCGCGTAGCCGCTTCAGGATCGACTCCGACTTCCACCCGATCTTTCCGACCACGACGAGCGAGCCGTCGTAATCGAGCCGCTCGAATGCGTCGAGCAGCGCACCGAGGTTCTTGCGTGGCTCGATCGTGCTCACGAAGAGGATGTAACGCGAGGGCAGTCCCTCGACCGGCTCCGAAGAAGACGGCGCGCCGAGTCCCGAATGGATCGCGACCGCGCGCGACGGATCGACGTCGTAGTAACGCAGCAGATCGCGCCGCGTCGACTCCGACACGCACACGATCGCGTCCGCGATCGCGATCTCGCGCGCCATCTGCGCTTCGAGATTCGCGAGCGTCTCCTTCTGCAAGAGCTCGGGGAATCGTTTGTAGGTGAGGTCGTGAATGGTGATGACGCGCTTGCGCGCGACCGCGCCGTGCAATCGCGGAAGAAAATAGTTCGCGCCGAAGAAGACGTCGCAATCGGCGAGCGCCATCCACATCACGTACGCGCCCGCGGTGAGCGGGCGATCGAAACGGCCGATCGATTGTCCGCGCAGGTCGAACACGCAGAGGTGCGCGTTCGGAGGAACGTCGCAATGCAGCGTCGGCCCGATGTCGGTGGTGCGCGCGTCGCCGAAGAGGAAGAGCTCGACGTTGTCGTGCTTCGCGATCTCGTGCAGGAGATAGTAGAGATACCAGCCCACGCCGGTGAGCGGCTCATAGAATGAGCGGATGTCGACGCCGATGCGCAGCTTCTTCTCGCGCCGGGCCGCCGCGCCCCACGCGCGGCGCACACGATCCGCGACCGCATGTCGTAGAGTGTCGGCGATGATTCGGACCGTTGGGACGAGCGACATCGGCGGCGGATGGTAACCGATATGAGTTGGCGGTTGGCGGTTGGCGGTTGGCGGCAGAGCACATGCGAATTCTGATTGCCATCCTCCTCGTCATCGCCGTGCTTGTCGCCGCGACGGCGATCTATCTCGTCTCGACGACGCCCAAAGCAGCGGAGCCGGTGACGTTCCCTCTCTCCGATGCGCATCGCGCGCTTCTGCAGCGCGTTCCTGCATCCGCCGATGCGTTCGCGTTGATTCCTTCCGCAGCATTGCTGCGAGGAAAACTCTTCGCCAATCCAGTGACGAGCCAGTCCCTCATCGCTTGGGAGGAGGAGCATGAGCTGCCGCGTCCGTGGATGCTCGGCGGCGCCGACATCGTCGCGTGGAAAGCGAATAAAGCGACGAGCTACGCGGTGCGATTCGATTCCTTCCGCGCGTTTCTCGTCCGCTTCTGGCTGATGATGATCAGCAACGCGCCGGCGCGGTGGGATGGCAACACGCTGGTGATGAACGCAGCGACGGCGGAAGCGACGCCGATCGATCTCGATGCGATCCTGAAGCTCGCATCCGGACTTCCCCAGGGCGACGCGTTTCTCGTGCAGTTGAATCGCGCACGCGGCGCGTATCCGCCGATCGGACGTCCGGCCGTCACATCCCTGCGCGTTGCTCTCGATGAAATCGTGATCGTGTCGCGCGCGGCGAGCGGCGACATCGCGCAGCAGAAGGTGGTGCAGGCGCGTTTCCCGCGCGGTGCAATCCTGGCCGTCACATTCGCGAAGCGTCCCCGCATCATCAGCGATCTCAATCGCCTGTTAGGCGCGAACGTCGATGATCTCGTCGACGAAGGCGGGTCGATCGCGCTCTACGACGTCGACGCCGGCACGTTCGTACCGCGGCCGAAAGGCGTCATCGCCGTTCCCGCCGACGAACGGAATCGCGAGGCGATGAAAAATGTGATGCGCGTCGCGGAGCTCGTCGGCGAGACGCGCGACACGGGACAGCAGCTCCTCGTGTCGTTCGACAAAACGAGCATGGGCCCATACACAACCGACACGTTCCTGCCCGCGACGTGGCCCGCGACGACGTGGGCGATGCGCGTCGATCCGCAGGGTCTCGTCCCGATCCTTCGCCGTCTCAGTGACAGCACCGGCCTCCGCCTGCTCACGCCGCGTCTCCATCGCGGCGCGCGCGATCTTCGAGAGTGGATCGACGCCCTCGAGCGGGCCGAATCGATCGAGGCCGCCGCCTCGATGACCGCCGGAGTCGACGAGTTGCGCGTGAGGGTTGCATCGAAATAGATTTGTGACCTCAGCAGGTTACGGGGTCATCTGTGGCACGCCCTTCGTGTGCTCATCTCCGGAAAATGAACGAATTCATCGATTTCGACACCATCGACGAGCATGGCCCTCAGTCTTACGAGGCCACGTTTCCCGTCGACGCCGCGAGTCTCGATCGCGATGAGGTCGGGAGTATCGGGGACGTGTCGATTCGGGTGAAGGCGGAGAAAGGTTACGCGGAAGCGGAGTACATCGCGGATGGGACCGTCAGCTTCACGGCGGATTTGAGCTGTTCCCGCTGTCTCGAGCCGTATCCTTTTGCCAATACTTCGACCTTTCACGTAAGATTTCGCCCTCGTCCTGAGGTCTCCGAGGAGAACGAGGAGGTCGAGATCACCGAGAAGGAAGAGCTCGACGTCGAGTTTTACTCGGAACGAACGATTCCGCTTCGCGATCTCGCCCTCGAACAGGTGCAGTTGTCGCTGCCGATGAAGCCTCTGTGCGACGAGAAATGTTTGGGGCTGTGCCCGTCGTGCGGCGCGAACCGCATGCGTGAGGCGTGCACCTGCGACGAGTCGCTGGTCGACGAGCGGTGGGGCGCGCTGAGAGATTTTCGCGAAGAGCTTTCGAAGAAGAACAATATCTAAAGTGAAGCGGTTTGTCCGTTTCACCGAGAAAACCTAAGGAGTCACGACCATGCCGAATCCAAAACGACGCCATTCGAAGGCGAGAACGCGCACGCGCCGCGCGCACGACTTCCTCCAGCAGAAGTCGCTCTCGACGTGTCCGCAGTGCCAAGAGGCGAAGATGCCTCACCGTGTGTGCCCCAAGTGCGGCTATTACAAGGGCCGCGAGGTCATCGCCACCAAGGACGTTCTCTAGCTCGAGGTGTCATGGCGGGCGAAGTGAGGTCGTCGCCTTGCAGGATCGCGGTGGACGCGATGGGCGGCGATCATGCGCCCGACGAGATCATCAAGGGCGCGCTGCTCGCGATCGAGAAGTTTCCGCACGTCGCGATCTCGCTCGTCGGCCGTGAGGCCGTGCTGCGCGAGAAGCTCGGCGACGGCGCTCTTGCGCGCATCACGATCGTCGACGCACCCGAAGTCATCGAGATGACGGATGACGCTCTGGCGCCTTTGCGCCGGAAGCGGCAGTCGTCCATTCGCGTCTGCGCGAATCTGGTGCACGAGGGGAAGGTCGACGCGATGGTCTCCGCCGGTCACACCGGCGCGACGTGGATCTCCGCGAAGACGGTCATCGGCATGATCGAAGGCGTGAGCCGTCCCGCGCTCGCGCAGGTCATGCCGCGCTACGACGGGGTCACGCTGCTGCTCGACGTCGGCGCGAACGTGCATGCGAAGCCCAATCAGCTTCGCGAGTTCGCGGTCATGGGCCACTTCTATTCGCAGGAGATCCTCGGCGTCGAGAGTCCGCGCATCGGCCTGATGTCGATCGGGGAAGAAGAAGGCAAAGGCAACGAGCTGACGAAAGAGACGTTCCGCATCCTCAAGGACACGGGACTCAATTTCATCGGCAACGCGGAAGGCCGCGACATCTTCAACGGCCGCGCGGACGTCGTGGTGTGCGACGGGTTCGTCGGCAACATCGTGCTGAAAGCGTCGGAATCCCTCGGCGAGATGGTGTGGACGTCGCTCGCGTCGGAACTGAGTCGCAACCCGATCCGCAAGGCGGTCGGCGCGATGGCCTATCCGATGCTGAAGGGACTCAAGAAGCGGATGGACTGGCGCGAGTACGGCGGCGCCCCGCTCCTCGGCGTCAAAGGCGGATGCATCGTCTGTCACGGACGCTCGAACGCGAAGGCGATCATGAACGCCATCCGCGTCGCCGACGAGTTCGCGTCGAATCACATCGACCAGAAAATCCGCGAGCGCATCGGCGACCTGCACACCCGCGAGCACGCCAGCCCCCTCCTGGCAGTGGAGTAGGGTCAGAGCTTCGGTTTTCGCTTTCTGCACCGTAGGTAGAAAAATCGCTACGCGACGTAGACGAACCCACCACCACTGGAAAAAATCCGCTCCGCGACCCGAAAAGTCGCCACCCCGTGTGGAGAAACCGAAAACCGCAGCTCTGACCCCACTCCGGTATCATTCGCGGCCGCATGGAACATGAAACTGCATTTGTCTTCCCGGGGCAGGGGAGCCAGTACGCTGGAATGGGGAAGGACGTCGCGGAGAAGTATCCGGTGGCGCGGCGCGTCTTCGACGAGATCGATGCCGCGCTCGGCTTCTCGATCTCGAAGCTCTGCTTCGAAGGTCCCGAAGAAGCATTGAAGCTGACCGAGAACACGCAGCCCGCGATTCTCGCCGTTTCGTGCGCGCTGCATGCGGTGCTCGAAGAGCGCGGCGCGACGCGGCGCGATCTCGTCGCCGGTCACTCTCTCGGCGAGTACAGCGCGATCGTCAGCGTCGGCGGCCTAACACCTGCCGAGGCGGCGAAAATCGTGCGTGCCCGAGGAAAATTCATGCAGGAAGCCGTACCGGTGGGGACAGGCGGCATGGCCGCGCTCATCGGACCGACGGTCGACGAAGTGCGCTCGATCTGCGAAGAAGCGGCACAGGGAGAGGTCGTTTCGGTCGCGAACATCAACGCGCCGGGACAGGTCGTCATCGCCGGTACGAAGTCCGCGATCGATCGTGCGATCGATGTCGCGAAGAAGCGCGGCGTGCGGCGCGCGCTGCCGCTTCCCGTGTCCGCCCCTTTCCATTCCGAACTGATGAAGCCCGCCGCCGATCGCCTCGAGCCGATCCTCGAGCAGGCGCCGTTGAAAGATCTCTGGTTCGCGGTCGTGTCGAATGTCGACGCGTCGCCGATCGGAACCGCGCACGCCGTGCGCAACGCGCTCGTGCGCCAAGTCGCGTCGCCGGTGCGATGGGTCGAATCCGTGCAGAAGATGGTCGCGATGGGAGTGAAGCGCTTCGTCGAAGTCGGACCGGGCAACGTGCTCACGGGCCTGATCAAGCGCATCGATGCGAACGTCGAAACGATCAACGTGTCGGATGTGCCGACGTTGGAGAGCTTTCTGAATGCGCATTGATCTCACCGGGAAAACCGCACTCGTCACCGGCGCTTCGCGCGGCATCGGCGAGGCGATCGCGCGCCGGCTCGGCGAGACCGGCGCGCATGTGCTCGTCGCCGCGCGGACGCTCGATCGCGTGAATCAGATCGCGAGCGAGATCGGCAACGCGACCGGCGTCGAGCTCGACATCACGTCGCCCGACGTCCGCGATCGCATCGGTGCGCTGCTCAAGGAGCGCTCGATCGACATCCTCGTGAACAACGCCGGCGTCACGGAAGACGATCTCTTCATCCGCATGAAACCCGAGGCGTGGACGAAGGTGCTTCACACGAATCTCGACTCCGCGTTTCACATCACGCAGGAAATCGTGAAGAAGATGCTCCGCGCGCGATGGGGACGCGTGATCAACATCTCGTCGGTCGTCGGACTGATGGGCAATCCGGGCCAGGTGAACTACGTGTCGTCGAAGGCGGCGCTGATCGGATTCACGAAAGCGCTCGCGCTGGAGATCGGATCGCGCAACATCACCGTGAACGCGATCGCACCGGGATACATCCAGACGGCGATGACTGACGCGGTCGGCGAGGCCGCGCGCGAAAAGCTCACCGAGCGGATCGCGGTCAAGCGCCTCGGCACGACCGACGACATCGCGTACGCGACCGTCTTCCTCGCGAGCGAGCAGGCGAGCTACATCACCGGCACGGTGCTCAACGTGAGCGGCGGGTTGTACACCTAGAACTCGAGATCGCGAAGATGAAACGGCGAATGTCCTCGCCGGTACGCCTCCGCCCACACCACGCACACGCTCTCGCCGCGCACGGCGCGCTCGAAGCGATGCGCGCCCGCTGCGAGCGCACGCGCGCCGCGATACGGTAAGCCGTCGAGCACTCCCTGCGCCTCGCCGTGCTCATTGAGCACGACGTACTCGCCCGGCACGGCGATCGTGAATGTGCCGCTGTCGTCCTCGAGCCATTGACCCGAGGCGCGGAGACGGCCGAGGTTTACAAAGTTTTCGCTGAGGAACGCGCGTGCGCGCGGCGGCCACATCGGACCGTCCGCCTGCGCGACATGCGTCCGCGTGCGGATCACGTCCTCGGGAACGGTGTCGCGAATCAGACCGCGCATCATCTGCTCGCGCGTGATTCGCTCGAATGCGAAGTAGAACGGACGCGGGCGATAGATCGTCTCGCCCTTCAGGTCCATCACGAACTCACCGGGCCGGGTGAGGCGAAGCGCCTGATCCATCATCGTGACGTGCCAATCGGTGTTGTTCTCGAATCGATCGGCGTAGTACCAGAGCGCGCCGATCGACGCGATCGCGATCGATGCGAAGACCGCAAGCGGATGACGCAAGCGCGTGACGCCGGCCGCTGCAAAGATCGCGAGCAGGGGCATGATCGGAAGAAAGTCGCGCGGCGAGATCAGCATCCAAAAGCTCGTCAGCGTGATGGTGAAGACGGCGATGGCGATGGCGAAGAAATACGGCCAGAACGGCAGCGCTTCGCGGAATTTGCGCGCGGCCCAGACCAAGGCGGCGAGCAGCACGACGAAGAGCGCGCGCAGGATCCATGTGTGCGTCTGCGCCACCGCGAGGTTCTTGTTGAAGATGATCGTGCAGTAAACGAGCGCATGCCACGCGCCGGCATTCACGAAGAAGAAAAGCAGCGCGCCGGGAACGATCACGAACCCGACCAGTGCCCGCCAGATGTTTTTCAGCGGAGCGCATCGGACGATCGCAATCGTGATCAGCAGCGTCGCGATCAGTAGCGTCGTCTTGAGTGAGACGGCGAGGGCCGCACCGAGAAGAAGTCCGACCAGAATCGCGCGCTTTCCTCGCACGAACGCCACGAGGGTGAGCATCCAGAGCGCGGTCCAGAGATTGTCCGTGCGGAACTCGAGCGACTTCAGAAAAAACGGCGGAAACAGCGAGACAACGACAGCAGCCCACAGTCCGTTGCGCTGGTCGTAAAGCTCGCGGCCGAGGATGTACGTGCAGGCGATCACGATCGCGAACACGAACAGCATCGGGATGCGCATCCAGAGAAGGACGTCCGGCCGCTCGCCGAGCATCGCCAGGATCGGCGCGGTGAGCAGATGAAACAGCGGCGCGTGATTGTCGAAGTAGTCGCGGTACTGAACCATGCCCGCGGTCCAGCCCCACGCGACGTGCAGGTGATGCTGTTCGTCCGCATCGAAGCGGTAGCGAAAAAACGCGAGAGCGCGCAGCGCGAGCGAGATCGCGGCGAGCGTCCAGAGCAGCAGTCGTTCGTTCTTGTTCATCGAGTGAATCGCGCGAGCACGCTTTGGCTGATCGCGTGCAGCGCGTGGCGCATCTTATCGATCGCCTCGCGTCCCGCCGAGTCGACGCGCACGCATTCCTCCTCGGCGCGATAGAACGTTTCCGTCGCGCGCGCGTACGACAGAAAGCGCCGGCGTCCGAGGAGGAGTTGCGTCGTGTGCGCCTCGATCGCTTCGCGCTTGCGGCGACATTCGTCGTCGGAGAGTGTCAGGGTGAAAAGGCTCTGGTCCGCGGGCGCGCTGCCGTGAATCACATAAGTCGCGATGCGTGAGGGATCGTTCACGGCGCGATGCGCGAGATACGCCGTCGCGCGATGATCGCCATGCAAGTCGAAGGACGACGGCATCACGACGAGCGCGGGGTCGAACGTGCGAATGCGTGCCGCGAGCTCGGCGATCACGCGATCGCCTTGGGCTCGTGCGAGTGCCGTGAGTCTCTGATCGGGATAGCCGAGGAGATGGAGACAATCGGCGGGCGCACCGAGACGAGCGAGCGCGCTCGCTGCCTCGCGCATGCGCAGCGTCGCCCAATCGTTGCGATCCGCATCGGTGATTCGCCACTTTTTCAGCAGCGCGCGCTGTGGCCACGGATTGCGCTCACCGGCGGTGAGAAAAAGGACGCGGAGTTGTCCGCCGGCCGCGATCGTTCGCTGAATCAAGCCTCCGGCGCCGATGACATCGTCGTCCGGGTGCGGCGCGATGATGAGAACGCGGTCGAACCGCAGCGGTGCGAACAAGAGAGGTTGGCGCGCCCTGAGGGATTCGAACCCCCGACCCTCAGATCCGAAGTCTGATGCTCTATCCAGCTGAGCTAAGGGCGCCCGGCCCACATCCTACTCGACACACCCGGTCTGCGTGAATAGAATGCGCGCCCGCGCTGTTACGCGGGGTCCTGCCCAGGTAAGCCGTTGTAGCTCAGCTGGCAGAGCAGCTGATTCGTAATCAGCAGGTCGCCGGTTCAAATCCGGCCAACGGCTCCAGATTTTCCTCATTGTGCCATCGCGAATCGAAGACTACGCGCTGATCGGCGATCTGCAGACGTGCGCTCTGGTCGGGCGCGACGGGTCGATCGACTGGATGTGCGTGCCGCGCTTCGATTCGCCCGCCTGTTTCGCCGCGCTCCTCGGCACTCCCGATCACGGCCGATGGAAGATCGCGCCGCGCGACGGCATCCGCAGCGTGAATCGCCGTTATCGCGAAGACACGCTCATTCTCGAGACGACGTTCGAAACCGACAGCGGACGTGTGCGCGTCATCGACTTCATGCCCATTCGCTCGGATTCGATCGATCTGATGCGCATCGTCGAGGGAATCGAAGGACGCGTGACGATGCGGATGGAGCTCGCGATTCGTTTCGACTACGGCTCGATCGTGCCGTGGGTGCGTGCGGTCGACGGCGGCATTCGTGCGATCGCGGGACCGGATACGGTGTATCTGCGCACGGACGTTCCGTTGCGTGGCGAAGACTTCACCACCGTGTCGGAGCTCGACGTGGCCGCGGGCGATCGCGTGGCATTCGATCTCGCGTGGACGGAGAGTCACGCGCAGGAGCCGCCGCGCGCGGATCCGCACGCCGCGCTGATCGCAGTCGAGAAATTCTGGCGCGAGTGGTCGTCGCGCTGCACGTATGAAGGTCCGTGGCGCGACGCAGTCATGCGATCGCTGATCACGCTGAAGGCGCTGACGTACGAGCCGACCGGTGGAATCGTCGCCGCGGCGACGACGTCGCTTCCGGAGCAGATCGGCGGTGTGCGCAACTGGGACTACCGCCTCTGCTGGCTGCGCGATGCGACGTTCGCGATCTACGCGCTCTTCGGCGGCGGATACATCGACGAGGCGATCGCGTGGCGCGAATGGCTGGTGCGTGCGGCCGCCGGCCTGCCTGAAGAACTGCAGATCATGTACAGCATCCGCGGCGAACGGCATCTCACGGAGCTGGAGATCGACTGGCTGCCGGGCTATGAAGGATCGAAACCGGTGCGCGTCGGCAACGCGGCGTTTCAGCAGTATCAGCTCGACGTCTACGGCGAGCTCGCGGATGTGCTGCACCTGACGCGTCGCGCGAACGCTCCGCCGAGCGAGGATGCGTGGCGCGTACAGCGCGCGCTCATGCGTTTTCTCGAGAAGGGTTGGAAAGAGCCCGACGAAGGAATCTGGGAAGTGCGCGGACCGCGACGCCATTTCACGCACTCGAAGGTGATGGCGTGGGTCGCGTTCGACCGCTCGATCGCGGCGGTCGAGCGGTTCGGTCTCGATGGACCGGTGGATCGATGGCGTGCCATCCGAGAGGAGATCCGCAGCGAGGTCCTGACGCACGGCTATCGCTCCGACCTCAACGCGTTCGTGCAGTTCTACGGCTCCTCGAATGCCGACGCCAGTCTGCTGATGCTTCCGTCGCTCGGCTTCATCGCCGCCGACGATCCGCGGATGGTCGGGACGATCGCACACATCCGCGCGCAACTCGAAACGCACGGCCATCTGAATCGATATCCGACATCGCCGGACATCGATGGGCTCCCGCCGGGAGAAGGCGTGTTCCTGCTCTGCACGTTCTGGCTCGCCGACGTGCTCGCGCTCGCGGGCAACTACGACGAGGCGGAGGCGATCTTCGAGCGATTGCTCACGCTGCGAAACGACGTCGGACTTCTTTCGGAGCAGTACGATCCGATGACGCGGCGGCAGCTCGGCAACTTCCCGCAGGCCTTCTCTCACGTCGGCCTCATCAACACTGCGCAAAACTTACGGCATCGCGATGGACCATCGCGCGACCGGCAGAGGTAAGATCGCATACCGATGAAGCGCACTCTCATCGCCGCCGCATGGATCGTGGGAAGCGCGGTGCCGCTGCTCGCGGCGACGGTGTTTCTCGTGGGCTGCTGCGTGCTGCCGTTTCACGGCGTCGTGCACAGAGTGATGCCGCTCTGTGAGATGGCGGTGAACGCGCTTCGCGGCGGCGATCATGAAGAGCATCAGACGCCCGCGCAACCGAAGCAGGAACCGGTGAAGCGCATCGTCGCCGAGATCGCGGATCCTTTCCGTCTCGTCGCGACGACGAAGACCGAGACGCTCGTCGCCGCTGCACCCGCGGCTCATCGCAGCTTCATCTCCCTGGGTGCCATGCGTTGCGATCAGGATGTCGGTCTCCACGTGTTCGTCCGGACCTTTCTCATCTAATCCCGCCTAACATGCGGCGACCGCCGCACACGCTCCCGCTTTTCCACGAAACATTTTCGGGAGTTCAGCCATGAATCGATTTCTCATTTGCATCGCTGCGGCGTTGCTCGCGTCTTGCGTGAGCGTGCCGCGCGATGCCGGGCTCGGAGAAGTGAAGGAAGCCGTCTCGACGCGCGCGACAGTCGACTGGACGGCGGATCAGAACGCGATGTTTCAGGACGAGCTCACCGTCGATGAAGCGGTTGCGATTGCCGTCGCGAACAATCCGCGGTTGCAGGCGACGCTCGCGGAGCTCGGCATCGCGCGAGCGGATCTCATCGAAGCGAGCACGATCAGCAATCCACTCCTCGAGGTCGAGCTGCGTTTCCCCGGGGAGCCGCGACGACCCTACGAGCTGCGACTCGCGCAGTCGCTGGTGGAGTTGATCCAATTGCCGCGCCGCCGTGCGATCGGTCGCGCTGCGTTCGACGCCGCACAGTTGCGCGTCAGCTCGAGCGTGCTGCGCTTTGCGGCCGAGGTTCGTACGTCGTACCTCGACGTCCTCGCGGCGACCCAGCATGTCGCGCAGCAACGCGCGATTCTCGAAGCGGCCAAAGCGGCTGCCGAGGTCGCGATCAAGCAGCACGCGGCAGGCAACATCACCGATCTCGATCTCGAGAACGAGCAGGCGCTCTACGAACAGGCCAAGCTCGATCTCGCGCGTTCCGAGCGAGAGCTGCTCGTCGCGCGCGAAGCGCTGCTGCGCAATCTGGGTCTGCGCGACGCGTCGATCGAATGGCGCATACCGGATCGCTTTCCCGATCTTCCCGTGACGGAGCTCGAGCCGCAGCAGCTCGAGCAGATCGCCGCGCAGCAGCGTCTCGATCTCGCGATCGCGCGCCGTGAAGTGGACATCGCGCAGCAGCGCGTCCCGCTCGCCCGTCTCGCCGCCCTCGGCGAAATCGAAGCGGACGTTCACTTCGAGAAGGAGCCGAGCGGCGAGCACACGATCGGGCCGGGCCTCGCCGTGCCGATTCCGATCTTCAACACCGGACGCGCCGCACGCACGCGCGCGGAGGCGGAGTATCTGCGCGCGAAGCATCTGCTCGACGCGCTGACCGCGGAGTCTTCGTCGCGGCTTCGCACCGCGCGCGCGAATCTCGCCGAGGCACGGGCGCGCGTCGAGTACTACCGCGACGTCATCCTGCCGCGGCGGCATCGCATCGTCGAGCTCACGAAGCTCGAGCACAACGCGATGCTCGTGGGTGTCTTCCAACTTCTGCAGGCGCGGCAGAACGAAGCGGAAGCGCAGAGCGACTACATCGATGCACAGCGCGAGTACTGGAGTGCGCGCACGAATCTCGATCGCGCACTGCAAGGAGTCGAGCCATGAGCTTTACACGACGCAACCTGCTTTTCTCGAGCATTGCCGGAGCCGTCGCGGGACTTGTCGGGGTCAAACGTACGGAGGCACAGCCGCTCGCGCCGCCGCGCCGCGAGAGCGGCCGCGCGAGCGTGATCACGCCGAACGGCGCCACGCTGCCGTATCGCATGGTCGATGGCGTGAAGGAATTTCATCTCATCGCCGAGCCAGTGAAGCGCGAGTTTGTCGGTGGCTTCACCGTCAATTGCTGGGGCTACAACGGCATGAGTCCCGGTCCGACCATCGAGGCATTCGAGGGCGATCGCGTGCGATTGCTGGTCACGAACAAACTGCCCGAAGGAACTTCGGTGCACTGGCATGGCGTGATCCTGCCCAACGGGATGGACGGCGTCAGCGGAATGACGCAGCCGAAGATCGCGCCGGGTGAAACGTTCGCGTACGAGTTCACGCTGAAGCAAACCGGCACGCTGATGTACCACCCGCATTTCGACGAGATGGTGCAGATCGCCCTCGGCATGCAGGGCTTCTTCATCATCCATCCGCGCGATGCGCGCGTGCGCCGCGTCGATCGCGACTTCGCGTTCATGCTCAACGAGTGGTTCATCAAGCCGGGAACATCGACGCCCGATCCGACGGTGATGCTCGACTTCAACCTCTTCACGATGAACAGCCGCGTCTTTCCGGGAATCGATCACCTGCTCGTGCGCACCGGCGATCGCGTGCGCATCCGTCTCGCGAATCTCTCGATGAACTCGCATCCGATTCACATCCACGGTCACAAGTTCTACGTCACGGGAACGGATGCGGGACCGATCGCGCAGTCGGCGTGGATTCCGGAGAACACGGTCAACGTGCCGGTCGGCACGACGCGCGACATCGAATTCGTCGCCGACAATCCAGGCGACTGGGCCTTCCACTGCCACAAGTCGCATCACGTGATGAATCAGATGGGCCACGGCCTGCCGAATCTCCTCGGCATCGATCCATCGCCGACGCAACAGCGGCTCGATGCGCTCACGCCCGGCACGATGGTCATGGGCACGAGCGGCATGGGCGACATGGCCGAGCATCTGAAGTCGATGCCGATTCCGCGCAACAGCATTCCGATGCGCGGCGGCGACGGACCCTACGGTCCGATCGACATGGGCGGCATGTTCACGGTGATCAAGATTCGCGACGACATGGACTACGCGCGCGATCCGGGCTGGTACCAGCAGCCGCGCGGCACGAGTGCGTATCGCGTCGACTCGAATCCGAAACGCGTCGAGCCGCCGGCACATCATCACGAAGGGCACGAGCCATGAGACGGCATTGGCTCATCGTCGTCGCGATCGTTGCACTGATCCTGATCGTTGCGTCGATCGTGTTCGTGCGCATGCTTCGCTACGGATTCAGCGCGCACGATCAGCCGACCGCCATCGAGACATCGATCGCGCGAACGGTGCGTCATTGGGCCGTGCCGGCCGATTTGCGCGATGCGAAGAATCCCGTACCCCTCACGGCGCAGGTGCTCGCCGATGCGCGCGCGCATTTCGCAGATCACTGCGCGGTTTGCCACGGCAACGACGGCAAGGGGCAGAGCGGGATGGGCAGACAGATGTATCCGAAGACTCCGGACATGACGCTCGCTGCGACGCAATCGCTCTCGGACGGTGAGCTGTTCTCGATCATCGAGAACGGCGTCCGCCTAACAGGCATGCCGGGATTCGGCAGCGGCACCGCGGAGTCCGCTTACGGAAGCTGGACGCTCGTCCACTTCATCCGCCACATGCCGAAGCTCAGTGCGGAAGAGATGGCGGAGATGGAGACGTTGAATCCGAAGTCGCCCGAGGAATGGCGGCAGATGCAGGAAGAAGAAGCCTTTCTAGAGCCGGAAGAAGGACATCACCACTGATGAAAAAGACACTCGCAGTTTTTCTCTTGCTGCTCGTCGCGACGATGGCGTTCGGCCATGCCGGCGAAGTGCACAGCTACATGGGCACAGTCACCACGATGCATGACGACGGCAGCTTCATGCTGAAGAAGACCGACGGCAAAACGATGCACGCGCAGGTCGCGAAGACCACGACGTACCTGCACGCCGACGGAAGCGCCGCGAACGCGAGCGAAATGAAAGTCGGAACACGCGTGGTCGTGAAGGTTGCGAAGGACGGCAAGACGGCGTTGAGCGTGAAGATGGCGGCGCGAAAGGAGTGAGGCCATGGAGTCGCACGGCGGAGGCCACTATCGGAGGCTGCTCGTGATGACGATTCTCTCGTTCATCGCGATGTACGTCCTGATGTACGCGATGGTGAATCGCATCACGAACGTCTATCCGAATTTCAATCAGTTCTACATGGCTGGACTCATGACCGCGGCGATGATCGTCATCGAGTTGCTGGTAATGGGCGGGATGTATCCCAACAAGCGCGTGCGGCCAGGCTCCGATCCAGGATGCAGAGATCCGGAAGCTCTGCCGCGGCATCATGCTCGGACAGCAGCAGGAAATTGATTGGATGAAAGCGAAGTTGCGGGAGAGCGACGCGAGGTGACGAACGTCACGCGCCGCTATGTGCAATCGCACACCGCGGCGTAGCCGCGCGCCGGATATTGCGATCAGTGATGACGATGCGCACACGACCGCGCGCCCTGTTCGGGGCCATGGCACTCTTCGGCGGACTCTTCGTCCTGCCGTTGTGCGTCGCGCTGTCGTTGTGCACGATGCCGTGCTGCCATCCCGACAGCGGTCCGGCCGTCGCCAGCGGTGCGATGGACTGCGCGACCGAGTGCGCGATCCAGGCGGATGACGCAACGCCGACCGCCGTGGTCACGGTGCCTTCGGTTCCTCACGCCGCGCTGATCGTCGCGACCGTCGTGGCCGTCCACGCTCCCGATGCTGTGCCGCCCGAGGGCGGCGCGGGACCGCCTCCTCGCAGGGCGAGCGCGTCGCTCAACATCCTCAATTCCATCTTCCGCATCTGATCCTGCGGTCTCCCTCTCTCTTTCTGCGTTGCATGAGGAGACTGCAAGGTGTTTCTTCGAATTCTGTTCATCGCCGCGGCTCTCGCGGATCCGCAACTCGACGCGCTCGTGCAGGAGGCGTTGCAGAATGCGCCGGAGATTGCGGCGGCACACGCGAACGTGGAAGCGGCGCAGCGGCGCGTGATTCCGGCCCGCACACTCGCCGACCCGTTCGTGGTGACGAGTTATCAAAACGACGGCCGCAGCCTGTCGTTCGGCGATGCCGAAGGAAGTTTCTTCGGCATCATGGCCAGCCAGTCGATTCCGTGGCCGGGCAAGTTGCGCCTCTCGGGCGATGTCGCGGCGAGCGAAGCGCGTGAGATCGAGCGCGGAGCTCTCGGACGCACGGCACTGACGCTCGAAGCGCGTGTGCGCAATGCGTGGTACGACCTGGTGCTTGCGCGCGCGATCGATCGCATCATCGACGATCGCCGCACCGCCGCGACCCAGATCGAAGCCTCCGTCCGCGAGCGCTACGCCGCCGGCCTCGGCGTGCAGCAGGACGTGCTGCGTGCGCAGATCGAGCTCGCGCGCATCGACGAAGAGGAAGCGGAGCAGGCCGCAGTCATCACGAGCCGTCTCGCGGAGCTGAATCGTTTGACTGGAGCGTCGCAGGATCGAGAGATCGCGACGCCGAACGCATTGCCGGACGATGCGACGCTGCCGAGCGTCGCGCAGATGATCGCCGCGTCCGCAGCGCGGAGTCCGGAGCTCGCGGCGACGCAACAGGGCATCGAGACGGGACGCATCCGCGCGGAGCTCGCGAAGAAGAACTTCCTGCCCGATTTCAGCGTGAGCGCGGGCTCGATGTATCGAGGCTCATTCGAAATGGGTCCGATGTGGCAGGTCGGCGTCGGCGTGTCGCTGCCGGTCTGGATCGAGCGCCGCCAGCAGAATCAACTCGCCGAAGCGCAGGCGATCGTTCGTGGACGCACGGCGGAAAGCGACGCGCTCGCGCGCGAGCTGGAGCTGCGCACGCGCGAGCGCGCCGCGCGGCTCGAAGCGTCGCTGCGCATCGCGGCGCTCTATCGCGAGAAAGTCCTTCCGCTCGACGACCTCTCGCTCGAGTCCGCGCTCGCGAGCTACCAGGCGGGCAAAGTGCCGTTTCTCACCGTGCTCGACGCGTTGCGCACGCTCTACGGCGATCGCGCGACGTACGCCGCGCGGCTCGCGGAGAGTGCGAAGTGGCGCGTGGCGATCGATGAAGCGGCGTTAGGGGAAATCAGAAATCAGAAATCAGCAATCAGAAATCCGGAGCCGGCGGCTGCATCGGCGATGGGAGCGATGTGATGAAAACGAAATTGCCCTGGATCCTTTGTTTCGTGCTCGCGGTCGCACTCGGCGTCGCGCTCTTCGGGCGCACGTCCTCTCATCGCGAACCGACCAAGGTCGAGCGTCAGCCGCTCTACTGGATCGATCCGATGCATCCCGCATACAAGTCCGACAAACCGGGCACCGCACCGGACTGCGGCATGGATCTCGTTCCGGTCTACGAAAAGACTGCGAGCTCCGACGTCCAACTGACCACGCGGCGACAGCAACTGATCGGCGTGCAAACGGGCATTGCCGAGACCCGGCCGATCAGCCGCACCGTGCGCACGGTGGGACGCGTCGCCGTCGACGAGACGCGCCTGCACAAGATCACGACGAAGTTCGACGGCTACATCGAAAAACTCTACGTCGACTTCACGGGCAAAGAGGTGCGGCGTGGACAACCGCTCTTCTCGATTTACAGTCCCGAGCTCCTCGCGACGCAACAGGAGTACCTGTTGGCGGTGAAGGCGGCGAAGCAGTCGCCGCTCCTTCTCGAGTCCGCGCGCCGCCGCCTGCAGCTGTGGGACATCAGCACGGCCGACATCCGCCGCCTCGAAGAGACCGGCGCGACGCGCAAGTCGCTGACGATCTCCTCACCCGCGAGCGGCGTCGTGATCGCGAAAGAAGCCATCGAAGGCGCGCGCGTCATGGCCGGCGAGCCGCTGTTCGAGATCGCCGGACTCGATCGCGTCTGGATCCTGGCCGACGTCTACGAATCCGAGCTCGCGTTGGTGCGCATCGGAACCGCCGCGAAGATTTCGCTCTCCTATCTCCCGGGCCGCACCTTCACCGGCAACGTGACGTTCATCGCACCGACTGTCGATCCGATGACACGCACCGCAAAAGTGCGCATCGAAGTCGACAACCGCGACGGCGCCCTCAAACCGGAGATGTTCGCGGACGTCGTGATCGAAGAGCCCGCGCGCACCGTGACCGTCGTGCCCGAGTCGGCCGTGCTCTCGACCGGCACCCGTTCCGTGCTCTTCGTCGTGAAAGACGACGGCACATTCGAACCGCGCGAAGTGCAAACCGGCGTGAAGAGCGACCGCTACCTAGAGATCCGCAGCGGCGTCGCACCCGGAGAGAAGGTCGCGACGCAAGCGAACTTCTTGATCGATTCGGAATCGCGGTTGAAGGCGGCGGTGAAGCAGATGGCGGGTGGAGGGCATGAGCATGCCCAATAAACCAGAAACCAGAAACCAGAAACCAGAAGAGGTTTCGGGTTGCTTAACGCTTCCGCTGCTTGATGAGAGAGACGAGGATTGCACTCAGCTCGTCCGTTTCTTTCTTGAGCAAAGCAAGCTTCCGCACCGCGATGATGCTTGCGCCCTCGATCAGCTCGAGCCAGTAGAGTGTCTCTTCGAGCTCCATCAAACCCGCGTTCATCTTCGCGATGTATTCGGCCGTCGATCGACTTCGGATGCTTTCGCGGTAGTGCGCTCCAACGGATGTGCCACTTCGAACGATCTGATCGCGCAACACACGACTGACGCCGCGCGTGGGCATCGCGTCGTAGAGCTTGATGATTCGCAGCGCGTAATTTCGGGTTCGGTCTTTCAGATCTTGCATCAGCTCATTGTCAAGGCGGTTGCCTCTCTTCGTGCATTTCTCTACTCGGCGAAGACTTCGCCTTTTGCACTTCTGGTTTCTGGTTTCTGGTTTTCGAGGCCCTCCCATGATTGAAAAACTGATCCGCCTCTGCGCCACCAACCGCTTCGCCACGCTCGCGATCATCGGCGCGCTGGTGTTTGCCGGCATCTGGTCGATGCAGCAAATCGCGCTCGATGCGTTGCCGGATCTGTCGGATACGCAAGTCATCGTGTATTCGACGTGGGATCGGAGCCCGGACATCATCGAGGATCAGGTCACGTATCCGATCATCACCTCGCTCCTCGGCGCGCCGAAGGTGAAGGCGGTGCGAGGGTTTTCGGACTTTGGGTTTTCGTACGTCTACGTGATCTTCGACGAGGGCACCGATCTTTATTGGGCGCGCTCGCGAGTGCTCGAGTACCTCTCGAAAGTGCAGTCGCAGCTTCCCCAGGGGGTGAAGACCTCGCTCGGGCCCGATGCGACCGGCGTCGGATGGGTGTTCCAGTACGCGCTCGTCGACAGGAGCGGCAGACATTCGCTCGCGGACCTTCGTTCGCTGCAGGACTGGCATATTCGCTATGCGGTGCAGTCGGTGCCGGGTGTTGCCGAAGTGGCGTCGTTAGGCGGATTCGTACGGCAGTACCAGATCACCGTCGACCCAAACCGTCTCGCGGCGTACGGCATCCCGCTGATGCGGGTGACGGAGTCCGTGCGCGCATCGAACAACGAAGTCGGCGGGCGGCTCGTGGAGTGGAGCGGCGCGGAGTACATGGTTCGCGCGCGCGGCTACGTGAAGCGCATCGAAGACCTCGAACAGATCGTCGTCAAGACCGACGAGCGTGGCACGCCGGTGCGCCTGAAAGACATTGCCAGCGTGCAGCTCGGACCGGAGATCCGCCGCGGCGTCGCGGAGCTCGATGGCGAGGGCGAAGTCGCGTCGGGCATCGTCGTGATGCGCCACGGCGAAAACGCGTTGAACGTGATCGAGCGCGTCAAGGAGAAGCTCGCCGAGATCGAGAAGACCTTGCCCGAGGGTGTGGAGATCGTGACCACGTACGACCGGTCGGAGCTCATCGAACGCTCGATCGGTACGCTCAAGCACGAGCTGATCATCGAGATGATCGTCGTCTCGCTGGTCATTCTCATCTTCCTCTGGCACATCCCGAGCTCGATCATTCCGATCATCACCATTCCCGCGGCGGTGATCCTCTCCTTCATCCCGATGAAGCTCTTCGGGATCAACGCCAACATCATGTCGTTAGGCGGAATCGCCGTCGCGATCGGCGCGCTCGTCGACGCCGCGGTGGTCGTCGTCGAGAACGCGCACAAGAAGCTCGAGGTGTGGGAGCGGGAAGGGAAGAAGGGCGACTACAAGGAAGTCCTCATCACCGCCATTCAGGAAGTGGGGCGTCCGAGCTTCTTCTCGCTGATGGTGATCGCCATCTCCTTCATGCCGATCTTCGCGCTCGAAGCGCAGGAAGGGCGGCTCTTCCGGCCTCTCGCGTTCACGAAAAACTTCGCGATGGCCATCGCCGCGGTGCTCGCGATCACGCTGGATCCGGCGATCCGGCTTCTGTTCACGCGGATGAAGGAGTTCAAGTTCCGGCCCGCGCTGCTCGCAAAGATGACGAACGCGGTTCTCATCGGCAAGATGTATCCCGAAGAGAAGCACCCGATCTCGAAGCTCCTCTTCAAGATCTACGGCCCGCCTGCGCGTTGGGTGCTCAAGCATCCGCGCACGGTGATCTTCATCGCACTGGCAGTCGTCGTCGCGACGATTCCCGTGTACCGGAAACTCGGTCACGAGTTCATGCCGCCGTTGAATGAAGGCGTGATTCTGTACATGCCGACGACACTGCCCGGCATCTCCGTCACCGAGGCGACGTCGCTGCTGCAGCGGCAGGACCAGATTCTCAAGTCGTTTCCCGAAGTCGAGCGCGTGTTCGGCAAAGCGGGTCGCGCCGACACGTCGACCGATCCCGCACCGTTCTCGATGATGGAGACGGTCGTCGTTCTCAAGCCCAAAGCGGAGTGGCGAAAAGGAATGACGTACGACGCGCTCGTCGACGAGATGAACGAGAAGCTCACCTTGCCCGGGCAGACGAACGCGTGGACGATGCCGATCAAGAACCGTATCGACATGCTGACCACCGGCATCCGCACCCCGGTCGGTATCAAGATCTTCGGTTCCGATCTCAAAGAGATCGAACAGATCGGCCAGCACCTCGAGGGCATTCTGCAGAGCGTGCCTGGCACGCGCAGCGTGTACGGCGAGCGCACCGCGGGCGGCTACTTCGTCGACTTCGATCTCAATCGCGAGCAGATCGGGCGCTACGGCCTCACGATCCAGGAAGTGCAAGACGTGATCATGACCGCGATCGGCGGCGAGAACGTCTCGACGACGATCGAAGGACGCGAGCGCTACCCGATCAACATCCGCTACCCGCGCGAGCTGCGCGACGACGTCGACGAGCTCGCACGCACGCTGATACCGACCATGAGCGGTGCAAACGTGCCGCTCGGCCAGCTCGCGAAGATCCGGCTCGTCGAAGGTCCGGCGATGATCCGCGACGAGAACGGCAAGCTCTCTGGATACGTCTACGTCGACGTCGATACGTCGAAGCGCGACATCGGCGGCTACGTCACAGACGCGAAAAAAGCGGTCGACGCGCAGCTGAAGATGAAGCCCGGCTACCTCCTCGCGTGGAGCGGCCAGTACGAAGCGATGGCGCGCGTGAAGGAGAAGATGAAGGTCGTTCTCCCGCTGACGCTCTTCCTCGTCTTCGGTCTCATCTTCATGAACACGAAGTCGATGATGAAGACGACGATCGTGCTTCTGGCCGTTCCGTTCAGCGCCGTCGGCGCGGTCTGGCTCCTCTACATCCTCGGCTACAACGTCTCCATCGGCGTGTGGGTCGGTCTCATCGCGTTGTTAGGTCTGGATGCGGAGACCGGCATCTTCATGCTGCTCTACCTCGACCTCGCGTACGAGCAGGCGAAGCCGAAAACGCTGCAGGAGCTGGACGACGCGATTCTGCACGGCGCGGTGCAGCGTGTGCGGCCGAAGGTCATGACCGTCGCGTGTGCGTTCTTCGGACTCGTGCCGATCATGTGGTCGACCGGTGCGGGCGCGGACGTGATGAAGCGCATCGCGGCGCCGATGATCGGCGGTCTCTTCACGTCGTTCCTCATGGAGCTGCTCGTTTATCCGGCGGTGTACCTGCTGTGGCGGAAGCGCGAGCTGCCGGCCGAGGAGCGTGCGACGGGCTCGTGGAAGGTAGCGATCGCGGGCGGCGTCGGCGTGGCAATTGTCATCGCGGCAACGATGTTCTTCGTGCAGCGCGAGGACGCGCAGCCTCTCTATCCGAAATACGAAGCGGTGCGGCAGGCGCTCATTCACGAAGACGTCGCGTCGACGAAAGCGCGCGCGAAGGAGCTCGCGAGCGTTGCCGAGGATTCGATCGCGGCGACGGCGACGAAGGTCGCGAATGCCGGCGATCTCGAGTCCGTGCGACACGCGTTCGCCGAGCTCTCGGACGCGATGATCGCGTATCGCAACGCCTCCGATGAGGAGCCGAAGCCGGAAGTCGCGTACTGCTCGATGGCGAGGCACTCGTGGCTGCAACCCAAAGGTCCGATCAGCAATCCCTACCTCGGCGCAGGCATGTCGACCTGCGGCGAGATCAAACGAACTGACGGAGAGCCTCATTCATGAAACGCATTTCCATCCTGCTCGCTCTCGTACTCGTCGCTCTTGCGTGGATCGCGCGATGACGTGATCCGTTTCCGCAATGCACAATCGGGCGAGCGGCCGGTCGTCGCATTTTTGAGATCCCTCGCTTCGCTTCTAAGAAACTCCCTGAGTTTAAGCGGCGATGGGCGTGAGTTGATAACCGAGCTTGCTTGCACGACGGCGCAGTTGCTTGAGGGCGTTGAGCTGGTTGGCGCTGTCGAAGTAGTCGGGGCCTGGATCGATGTAAACACGCCCGGTGGTGAGGCTGAGATAGATAAGTTTGGCAAGCTTGTTGGCTGTGGCGGTGGTGGCTTTTTCCGGACCGAGCCTGGCTTTGATGCGTCGGTAAAACGCGCCCAGTGCGGTCTGAGAACGATGCAGAGACTGCGCAGCCAATCGAAGCGCGGTCGCGGCTCGATTGGTCGTGCGGCGAGATCGAGAGCTGAGCACGCGTTTGCCTGATCGGCGCGTTCCGGGGCATAAGCCAAGCCAGGAGCAGAAGTGTTTGTACGTTGGGAATCGCGACAGGTCGATGCCGCACTCAGAGATCACGGTGAGGATGGTGATGACCTGAAGACCGTCGATGAGCGTGAGATCCACGCCCAGTCGCTCGTAGAGCAATGTACGACCATCATTGATGCGGAGCTCGTTCTTGCGCGGCTTGCCGGCGCTCCGGCGCGCCTTCGGCAGGTTCTTGCGGTCGGCCTTACTGGGCAGGGTCTGCAGAACCTTCTCGATCTGTTGATCGCACTGGCGAAGCTGTTGCTGATGGAAGTCCCAGGCCTGCACCGCTTGATCGAGAACAAACACTTGTTCGGCACGGTAATGGCCGGTGAGCGCTTCGGCGATCTCCTGTTCATTTTTGAGGCAACGTTCATCGCGCATCTGAGCGAGCACCAGCGGATCGCGCTCTCCCTTGAGAATCTCGCGGATGATGCGCATTCCGGTCAGCCCGGTGATGTCGGTGACGGCTTGGTCCAAGCGTACATTCATCAGTGTTAGCGCGGCATGCATGTGCTGGATGCAGGCCGAGCTGGCTTCGGTCACCTCGCGCCGGCGGCGCATGTACCCTCGCAGCTCGATCATCGATCGTTCGGCCCTCTGACACGGTCGCAGCAAACCGAACGTGTGCAGAAGCTGCAGCCAATGAGCATCGATGAAATCGCTCTTCTTCTTTCCATTGAGCGAATGAATCGAGTTCGACTCCACAAGCACCGGTTTGAGTCCCTGCTCCTGCCAAATCTCGTACGCCGGCACCCAGTACACTCCCGTGGCCTCGATGGCTACCGTGTCGATTCCACAGCTGAGCATCCACTCGCCGGCTTTGTTCAACTGCGCCGTCGTCGTGCCGAACGTTCGAATCGGCTCTTCATCGACTCCTTCGCCCACGCACACCACCACCTCTTCTGAAGCCATATCTGCTCCCGCGGCGTGGTGGTTGATTTGCTCGAGAACTTTCCTATTCTTCTTCCTGGTCCCGGGAGATTGCTTCTTCTTGGCCCTCGACATCTCGCTCCTCCACATCTCATATTTGCGGAGCCGACGCGGAAGAAACCAAAAGACGCAGTCTTCCTAAACGGGATGACGCGTTTCGCCTGAACGAATCGCGTCTCGCCAAACCGAGAACGCTTCTTCCGGGACCATGCTCAAGATCGGGCTTTACAGCACCAAAGCAGCCGCGGCCTCCTCGATCGGCACCGCCGCTGCAACTTACCCGAAGTTTCTTTCACCGGTCACTTCGTTCGCGAAGTACCCTCGCTCAGGATGACGTCGACGTCCGTGCGCGCGTGCGAAGAGACTCGCGACTAGGGCGGAGCGGCGGGCGCAGGCTCGCCGGTTTCTTCGATTGGTTCGTCGACGACGAATGCTTTGTAGTGCTCGTAGCGGTCGAGGATCAGATCGACGTACGCGACCGGCTCGGTGCCGCGCGCGAATCCGTACTTGACGACCGGATCGCTGTACACGGCGCGTTTCGATTTGCGAATCAGCCAGTAGGACACGTCGGCCCAGCGATCCGCATCATCGCCGTGCTTGCGCGCAAGGCGGCGCGCATCTTCGACGTGCCCGAGGCCGACGTTGTAAGAGCCGAGAATGAATTTGATTCGCTCGCTCTCCGGCTCGATCTCGCCGAGACGCTGATCGAGCTTCCACAGGTACCGGCATGCGCCTTCGATGCTCTGCCGGGGATCGACGGCGTTGATGCGCAGCTCGCGCGCGGTTGCCGGCATCACTTGCATCACGCCTTTTGCGCCGGCCCATGATCTTGCGTTCGCGTCGAAACGGGACTCCTGGTACGCCTGCGACGCGATGAGGCGCCAGTCCCAGCCGGGGATGCGGGCGTACTCCTTGAACCAGTCGTCGTACGGCGAGAGAGTGCCGGTCTCCGAGGTGAGATAGCGGCTCGCGGCGCGACGCAGGAAGCCGCGCCGGTCTTTGAAGTACTTGCGATAGAGCACCGCGAGAAGTCCGCTCTTCTTGCGCTTCGCGATCCACACATCGAGCGCCGCGCGCAGCTGCGGCGCGTTGCGGCGCACCGCCCACACGACCTGCTGGGGTGGACCGATCACCGGCTTCACCGTGAGATTCGTGTATTCGCCCACGCGCAGCGCGGCGACGTTTTCGGCTGCGACCGTGTACGCGATGTCGCCTTCGGACAACTGCTGGATGAGGCGATCGCTCGTCGCATCGACCTCCACGACTTCGATGTCCTGCGTCAGCTCTTCATTCAACTCGAGCAGTCGATGCCGATACGGCGAGGTCTTCGGC
>Ga0075428_100000765_pt1 | contig 33449 bp, 17 predicted proteins | sample RhiMetdeltSRZDD2_FD_75291 | JGI IMG/M metagenome (GOLD analysis project Ga0075428, IMG submission 75291) | Populus rhizosphere microbial communities from Tennessee, USA - Rhizosphere MetaG P. deltoides SRZDD2 | ecosystem: Host-associated > Plants > Roots > Rhizosphere > Soil | place: USA... | reverse complement strand
GATCGCGGCGATGAGGGGGTGCATGCCCGTTGCTGCCTCGTTCTGTGCGGCGGATGGTGGCCTGGGCAACGGCCGAAGGCAACAGGGTCGGGATCGCGGCGGTCCTGGCCACCATGCGGTGCGCGTTTTTTCGGGCCTGCCACCCGCGGGCCCGCTCGCTGGCTATCCTTCGGGCTCTCCCACTCGTCTTCGGAGGTTCCATGCGCCGCACCGTCGTCACCGTCGTCTGTTCACTGCTCGTTGCCTGCTCCGTCGGCCAATGGGAGGATGTCGAATCGCGGGAGCACGGGGAGCAGGGGCGCGAGGAGCACGGGCGCGAGGAACACAACCCGGGCGGCATGCGCCAGCGCGCGCAGGCTCGCGGACTGCTCGGTCACGTGCGGCACGACGCGCTCATGCAGGCATGGGAACACAAGCAGCAGATGGAGATGTTCGACGATCTCGGCGCACCGGTGCAATGGACGTGGCTCGGGCCCGGCAACATCGGCGGCCGCCTGCGCGCCGTGTTGATCGATCCGGCGAATCCGCAGCGCATGTGGACCGGTTCGGCCGGCGGTGGCGTCTTCTACAGCGACACTGCCGGCTCGGCCTGGCAGCCTCGCAACAGCCTGCTCACGATGCTCGGCTGCGGCTGCATGGCGCTCGATCCGACCAATTCCAACCATCTGTACTTCGGCTCGGGCGAGGGCTTCTTCGATGCCGTGATGGGCAGCAGCAACACGGCGATCCTGCGCGGAGCCGGCATCTTCGAGTCGATCGATGCCGGGGTCACCTGGACCCGGATCCTCAGCACCTCGACGCCGGACTGGTACTTCGTGAACCGTCTCGCGTTCCAGCCCGGCAATGCGCTCGTGATGCTGGCCGCGACCGCGAGCGGGATCTGGCGCAGCACGGACGGCGGCCAGACCTGGAGCCAACGCACGACGACACGCACGCTCGACCTCGACTTCCATCCGACCGATCCTCTGCGCGCCGTCGCCGGGCGCGAGGATGGCCGAGCGCAGTGGACGGTCGACGGCGGCCTCACGTGGAGCACCGTGCAGATCTCGGCGATCGCGACGCGCGTCGAGCTGGCCTACGCGCGCAGCAATCCTCTGACGGTGTTCGCGACGGTCAGCGACACCTCGTGGTTCGTCCACGTGTGGCGGTCGCTCGATGGCGGACAAACCTGGGCGCAGCGCAGCACGCAATCGATCGGCACCTACTCGCTCTACAACAACGCGCTGTGGGTCGATCCGACCAACGCCAACAACCTCGTCTACGGCGGCGTGCAGCTCTACCGCAGCACCGATGCCGGCGCGACGCGCTCCCAGTTCACGACCGGGTCGCACCCGGACTACCACGTGATCGTCGAGCATCCCGGCTACAACGGCACGACCAACAAGCGCATCTACACGGGCGACGACGGCGGCTTGCACACGATCGCCGATTGGCAGGTTGGCAGCTGGTCGACGCTGAACAACGGGCTCGGCGTGACGCAGTTCTACGGCGCCGCGATGAACCCGGTCTCCGGCGTGATGATCGCCGGAGCCCAGGACAACGGCACCAATCGCTACAACGGCAATCCGAACGCGTGGACCTACAACGTCATCGGCGGCGACGGCACCTTCTGCGCCGCGGATCAGACCGACCCGAACTACTTCTACGGCAGTTACCAGCACTTCGGCGCGCAGCGCAGCAGCAACGCCGGCGTCAACTGGACCGACATCCGCGGCGCCACGACGGGCGACATCGGCTTCAACTTCGCGCCATACTTCCTGCTCGACCCGAACAACCAGAACCGCATGCTCGCTTGCGGGCGCGCGCTGTGGCGCACGACGAACGTGAAGACCGGCGTGCCGCCGACGTGGGTGCAGATCAAGGCGCCGCGAAGCTGCCCGACAATCGTGCAGACCCCGCCGCAGGACCACTTCGCCGACAACCCGTATTGCAACCTCTCGACGGCCCAGATCGCGCTCGGCAATGCGGACATCGTCTGGGTCGGTCACAACGACGGCGAGGTCTATCGCACCGCCAACAGCACGGCGCCCGTTCCGGCCTGGACGTTGATCGACAGCGCCGGTGGTCAGCTGCCCGACCGTTGGGTCAGCAGCATCGCGATCGACCCGAGCAACCACCAGCGCGTGATCTTGAGCTTCATGGGCTACACGCCCGACAACCTCTGGGAGACCACCGACAACGGCGTCACGTGGCACACGATCGACGGCAGCGGCAGCGGCGCCTTGCCGGACCTGCCCGTGAGTTGGGTCCTGATGCACCGGGTGCTTCACGACCTGCTGTTCGTCGCGACCGACCTCGGGCTCTTCCACAGCACGAACGGCGGCGCTTCCTGGGCGCCGGTCGCGGGCGGCCCCGTGAACGTGTGCATCGATCAGCTGATCTGGAAGAACGACCGTGAGTTGCTGTGCGTGACGCACGGACGCGGCGTCTACCTGGCGACACTGCCGCTGGCCGGAACCCAGGTCGTCGGCACCGGCTGCGCGACGGGCACACCTCCAGTGCTCGCGGCCTCGTCGCCCGTAGTCGGCACCACGATGCAGTTCAGCCTCGCTGCCGCTCTGCCGAACGCGCCCGTGTTCCTGGCACTCAGCATGGGCCCGCCGAGCTCCGTGCCGATCGGCCCCTGCACGATCCACGTCGACCTGCTGACGGTGTTCCTCGACTTTGCGGGATTGACTTCGGGCACCGGAGCCTGGAGCGCACCGCTGGCCCTGCCACCGCAGCCATACTTGATCGGCCTCGAATTGACCGCCCAGGCGCTGCTGCTGTCCGCGAGCGGCGGGCCGATGCTGGGCCTCGGCGATCTCAGCACGGGTCTGCGCGTGTTCCTCGGCGTGTAACCGCCGCAGCGGCGGTTCGCGGGGGAGGTAACGCACCGCTTAGTCTTGCAGCGATCATGCTCCCGCCGACTTCGCCGCGTTTCTGCTGCCCCGCGCGCATCGCCTTGCTGGCCGCCCTGCTCGCGATCGGGTCGTGCGCCGGCATGCCCGGGACCGTCACTTCGCCGGTCCGGCCGCGCATCATCTCGACATGGCCGTTCGGCCAGATCGCGAACGAGCATGCGCTCGCCGTGGTGCGCAACGGAGGATCGCGCCTCGACGCCGTGGAGGCCGGCATTCGCGAGATCGAGCGGCTGGGCTCGGATGGTTCGGTCGGAGTCGGCGGCCGGCCCAACGCCGCCGGCTATCCGCAGCTCGATGCTTGCATCATGGACGGGCCGGGGCACCGCGCCGGCAGCGTGGCGGGGCTCGAGGGCATCGTGCATCCGATCACCGCGGCGCGTCGCGTGATGGAGGCGACGAAGCACGTGATGCTGGTCGGCGAGGGCGCGCGCTGGTTCGCGCTCGAGCAGGGCCTCGAATCCGTCGACACGGGCGACCTCGCGGCGAAGAAGGACGCCTGGGTCGCGCAGAAACGCGGCGACGCCGACCGGGGTGGTCACGACACGATAACGCTCCTGATCCTGGATGCCGAAGGGCACATCGCCGGCGGCTGCTCGACCAGCGGGGCCGGAGGCAAGCTGCCGGGCCGCGTCGGCGATTCGCCGATCCTGGGCGCCGGACTCTACGTCGACGACGAGGTCGGGGCCGCCGGGGCAACCGGTCTCGGCGAGAACGTGATGCGTCATTGCGCGTCGTTCCTGATCGTCGAGCTGATGCGGCAAGGCCTGGGGCCCCAGCAAGCGTGCGAAGAGGCGATCCACCGCATCGCGCGCGTCGATCCGCGCGGTTATGCGCTCGACGTCTGCTTCATCGCGCTGGACAAGCAGGGTCGCTGCGGAGCCGCGGCTTCCAACCAGACCTTCCCCTTTGCCACGGCGACCAAGGACGGCAGCGAGGTGCAGAGCGTGCCGCGAGTCGTCCCGCGCCCACGATAGCAGGCAGAACGACTCGGCTCGCGACGGGCGCCGTGATGCGCATGGTTGTAGTGGCGTCGCAAGCGGCGGGTCGCCATCCTTGCCGCGTGACCGTCTTCCGGACCCTCTGGTTGTTTCATCGCTGGTTGGGCGTCACGGCCGGCCTCGTGTTCATCGTGACGGCAGCGAGCGGATTCCTGCTGTTGCAGAAGAAGCACTACGACTGGCTGCAGCCCTCTGTCGTGCGGGGCGCCGATGGACCACCCGAGAAGCTGCAACCGCTCGCCGCCGTCTACGGCGCGGTGTTCGCGCTCGGTCTGCCGCAGCTCCGCAGAGAAGAGGACATCGCGCGCGTCGACTTCCGGCCCTCCCACCGCGTGCACAAGGTGGTCAGCAAGCACGACGATCTCGAGGTGCAGGTGTGCGCGATCACACTGCGCACTTCGGACCCGAAGCCGCGGCGCAGTGATTGGCTCGAACGATTGCACGACGGGTCGTTCTGGTGCGACGCAATGCACGACTGGGGGATGCCCGCGGCGGCGTTGATCCTGCTGTATCTCGCGAGCAGCGGCTACGTAATGTGGCTCTGGCCGAAGTGGCAGAAGTGGCGTCGTCGCCGTTTGAACGAAGCGCGCTCCGACGCCGGCCGGCAGGCTCCGTGACACAGAGCCCGGCCGGGCCCGGCTGCGCGCCTGGCCGCAGCAACGATGGAGGCCGGTCTGCTCGACATGCTGCGCACCGATCATTGCCGGATGCGCACGGTAGCTGACTGCGGCCGCCGCCAACGCTGTGGAGAGCTATCAACGGCGCCTTGGTCATACAGAATGCGAATGCGATCGCCTGCGTGAATCACAGCGCAAAGGCGTGGTAGCGGCTCGTCGACGGCGTCCACTGTAGTCGAAGGCTGTGGACAACAATCAAGGCCGCCAATCGCGTGGTCGTGTCGCTGGCATATAGGCAGCAACTTGGTCATGCCTGGTGCTAGAGCGGTCGCATATGTGCATTGCAGCACGACGCATCGCCGCGATTGGAAACGAATTGGCCTTTTCCTCAGGCCAATGCTCTCTCCCTACGTCGTAAGTGCGATTGCTAATCAGGTCCCAGGCATGCGTCGCGCTTGGATCGCGACCGTGCCGCCAAGAACCATGCTACCAAGAGAATGCGCGGCGGCTACGCCGCGCTTACGGCTCCCCGCTGTGACGGCGCTTTTCGACAGCCAGCCGGCGGAGCTGTCGAGCTAACTCAACAACGAGGCGCGTCATGAAAGATACTCAACCAAGGGGCGTAGTCTGTACGGCGACCTTGGCACTGTTTTGTGTGGGATTGTCAAGTCAGTCGAATCCCGTCCTGGACATAGCATCGGTGCTTACGCCGCCTGGCGGCTTCGCGGTGAGCGGCTGGGCAGGTGGACCGTTCACGCCGACGTCGAAGGCCTACACCTGGACGAATGCGGGTCCGGCGGTGCAATACCAGCGCGTGGTGTCGCAGCCGTGGGTGACTGCGGCGGGTTCCAGCAGTGGCACTCTCGCCGCTGGGCAGTCGCTGGCGTTCACGGTCTCGATCAATGCAAGCCAGGCAGCCAGCTTGCCGTCGGGTACGCACACTGCCGAGGTCAAGTTCCGCAACCCCGTGACGACGAGCGTGACCTACGCGAGCGTGCTCGTCACGCTGACCATCACCGGGATCGACCTCAACGCCGTCGTCACGGACAGCAATACCTGGCGAACGCATGCACCAGGTTCCTTCTTCACCGTCAACGTGAGCGTCTCGGGCAACCCGTTGCAGGGCACTCCGGTCTACTGCCAATGGGTGAACGAACATCGTCAACCACTCGGCTCGCTGATCCCCGTGTCGACAACGCCGACCGCGATCCAGAGCCCGTCGACCGGTCCGGGGTTCTATGGCCTCGTGTTCACGTCGCCCAGCCCACATGTGAGCTGGCTGCCACAGCCGCGCGGCTTCCCGAGCTCGGTGTACGGGTTCGCGGTACTGCCGAATCCGCCGTCCGGAACACCGGTAATCGAGCCAACGTCGCCATTCGGGATCGTCCAGGGCCCGACCAACGATCTGCATCTGAGGGCTGGATCGGGTCCGCGGGTCATCGGCGTCCACGTGAAGACCAAGACCTGGCAGCAGTCCGTGAGTTCGTGGGCCTCGGAGATCCACGCAATAACGGCTGCTGGGCAGACCGAGATGCCGCTGATCAACGGCACTACGTGGGACAGCATCGACACTCAGCCGATCTCGACCACTCAGCTCGACCAGATCGGCACCAAGTTCCGGAACGTGTTGCAGGCGGAACCGAACCAGGTCGAGTTCTGGCAGGCCAGCCTCGAGGAGAACGACGGGACCCCTTATCAGCAGGCTTTCTACTTCTCGAACCTGTTGGCGAAGATCACGAGGTTGCACACCGAGGCAAACGCCATCAACTCGAACGTCAAGTTCATGTACAGCACGCACGACTTCGACCTGCCCGAGTTCCAACAGCTGTTCGCGAGCCAGGCGTTCCGCGACTACTACCGCGGGTTGTGCCAAGACCCGTACAGGTGGCCCGATTTCCCGACTCCGGAAGGCTGGCTGCCCCAACACGTCTCTGCTCTCAGGACCCGCCTGGTCAATGCGGGGTGTGCCAACCACCTCTTGTGGTGGGGTGAAGTCGGTCTGCCGGCTCGCGGGACCAACAATCCGAACGCGTTCTTCGGCTACCCCGCGACTTCAGCCTATGTGCCGGGCGCGTCTCTCGACTACTACGCCAAGTACCTGGTGAAGGTGCATGCGCTGTCGATCGCCAACGGGATCCCGCGCCTCTACTGGTACAACTACAAGAACCGCGGCAACGACGTCACCTATGCGGAGCACCACTTCGGACTGCGCAGCTACACCACCTCGTCGAGTGATCCGGGACACCCGCTCCCGGCCTACGTCGCCTACATCACGATGCTGTCGCACCTCAAGGGTTGTTCGTTCGTCGAGCTGCGACGTCCGACTTCGACCGTCTGGGTGTTCGAGTTCTCGGTGATTGGCACGACGCAGCGTCGCATCCTGGCCTGGGTGAACCCATCGCAGACCGTGACGCTGCCGCTGACTACGCTGAAGGCCGGGTTGCAGGCCAGCGGTGTGCAGACCGTGTCCGACATCTATGGTCGACCGGTTTCGGCGATCGGCAGCCAGAGCATCACGCTCGGCGGCATGCCACTGTATCTGCGGCTGTGATCGCGATCGCCCGCGGCGCCGAGCGCTGCGGGCTGCCGCCTCCGCACTCGAGCCCGGTACCTGATCAAGAATCAGAACGAGGCATGCATCGCCCATGGAGCGCGACCATGCCATCAAGAGATGTGCGGCGGCGGACGCGGCGTCTCGGCGTCCGCCGGTGCATGTGACGCAGCTCCTCGTCGATAGCCAGCAGGGGGGAGGCAAGACCAAACATCGAAGAGGCGCATCGTGAAAACGAATCATCGCATGGCTGTCGTCTGGACGACGACTTTGCTGCTGTTCCCGCTGGGGTTGTTCGGTTGTACCGCAAAGACAGAAAGCACTGGCGCAACTGAGGAAGCCGAGACCGAACTGGTGCCCAACGAGAGGCTCACTGCTTCGGGCGTGCAAGCCGCGATCGTCCTCCCGCTGACGTCCACTTATGTCTGGAGGAATCGGTCCAACAAGGACTGTCCTTATACGCGCGAGATCACCCAGCCGTGGGTCGCCGCTTCTGGCCCGTCATCGGGAGTGCTGATGAGGCGAACAGACCTCACGATATACGTGACTCTCGACGAGCAGCTCATCAATCAACTGCCGGTCGGGATCCACCTGGCACAAATCAGGTATCTCAAGCCGAACCTCAGCGCGTACAGAACGATCGATATCCAGGTTACAGTCGATCCTGTCTCCCAGGGTTACTCGATGAATCTGCAGCCGCCCTCCGGTTTGACCGCGATTGGGCCGGCCGGTGGGCCAGTGACGCCGATGACTCGCAGTTATGCCTGGGCCAACAACGGCGTCGCACCGATCAGTTATACGCGCACGATCAGCGCGCCTTGGGTCACGGTCACGGGTGGAAACACGGGCACGGTGATCAATGGCGGGCAGATCGCATTCGAATTGGCACTGACCACGCAAGTGCTCGGGTTTGCTGCCGGTTCCTACAACGCAACCGTGCAGTTCACCGAGAGCGGCACCACGACGGTCGTGCAGACGATTCCAGTCGAGGTGACGGTCCAGAACGTGGCGTCGGTGCTGACGCCGTCCGGCGGCCTCGTGGCCAGTGGTCCCGTGGGCGGGCCCTTCACGCCGGCGTCGCAGAACTACACCTGGTCGAATCCCGGAAGCGTCGGGCTGGCATACGAGCGCGTGGTGTCGCAGCCGTGGGTCAGCGTCACGAGTCCTGGCAGCGGTACACTCGGTGGCGGACAGTCACTGGCGTTCACGGTCTCACTCAATGCCAGCCTGACGGCCAGCCTGCCGGCGGGCACGCACAACGCCGAGGTGAAGTTCCGCAACCCCGTGACGACGAGCGTCACCCACGTGACCGTGCCGGTCACGCTGACCGTGAACACTGGCGGCGGCGGTACTGGCGCGATCGACCTCAACGTCGTCATCAGCGACAGCAACATCTGGCGAACCCATGCGCCTGGCTCCACCTTCCAGGTCAACGTGAGCGTTTCGGGCACCGCGCTGGGTGGTACCGCGGTCAACTGTCAGTGGGTCAACGAACATCGCCAGCCACTCGGCGCGCTGATTCCTGTGTCGACAACGCCGATCGCGATCCAGAGCCCGTCGGGCGATCCGGGGTTCTATGGCCTCGTGTTCACGTCGCCGAACTCCGAGGTGAGGTTCCTGCCACAGCCGCGCGGCTTCCCGAGCTCGGTGTTCGGGTTTGCCGTGCTGCCGAACCCGCCGTCCGGAACGCCGATGATCGAGGAGACCTCACCATTCGGGTTGCTCCAGGCCAACATCAATGACCCGTATCTGAAGGCCGGATCGGGGCCGCGTGTCATCGGCGTCCACTTGAAGACCAAGACCTGGGCTCAGTCGGTGTCCACGTGGGCTTCTGAGATCCATGCGCGAACGGCTCTCGGCCAAACCGAGATGCCGCTGATCAACAGCACGACGTGGGACAGCGTCGACACGCTGCCGATTCCGACCACGCAGCTCGACCAGATCGCCACGAAGTTCCGGAACGTGTTGCAGGCCGAACCCAACCAGGTCGAGTACTGGCAGGCCAGTCTCGAGGAGAACGGCGGCGGCAATCCCTATGCGCAGTCACACTACTTCGCGAACCTGCTGGCGAAGATCACCAGGTTGCGCAGCGAGGCCGACGCCATCAACACGAACGTCAAGTTCACCTACAGCACTCGCGGCTTCGACCTGATCGAGTTCCAACAGTTGTTCGCGAGCCAGGCGTTCCGCGACTACTACGATGGGTTGTGTCAAGACCCGTACAAGTGGCCCGACTTCCCGACTCCGGAAGGCTGGTTGCCCGGACACATCTCTGATCTCAGGACCCGCATGAACAACGCGGGTTGTGCCGGACACTTCTTCTGGTTCGGCGAGATCGGCCTCCCGGCTCGAGGCACGAACGATCCGCAGGGGTTCTTCGGCTACCCGGAGACGCAGGATTACGTGCCCGGTGCGACGCTCGACTACTACGCGAGGTACTTGGTGAAGGTGCACGCGCTGGCGATCGCCCACGGGATCCCGCGCCTCCACTGGTACAACTACAAGAACCGCGGCAACGACATCGACTACGCGGAGCACCACTTCGGACTGCGTAGCTACACCACGTCGTCGAGTGATCCGGGACACCCGTTCCCGGGCTACGTGGCCTACATCACGATGCTGTCGCACCTCAAGGGTTGTTCGTTCGTCGCAATTCGACGCCCGAGCTCGACCGTTTGGGTGTTCGAGTTCGCGGTGGATGGCACGACACAGCGCCGGCTGCTGGCCTGGGTCAACGCCTCGCAGTCCGTTTCGCTGGCGCTGACGTCGGTGAAGAGCGGACTGCTCGCGTCCCAGGTGCAGACCGTGTCCGACATCTATGGTCGGGCGATCTCGGCAATCAGCAGCCAGAACATCACGCTCGGCGCCATGCCGTTGTACTTGCGGCTGTGATCAGCGGAGTGCCCGCGGCGCCGAGCGCCGCGGGCCGCCGCCTCCGTGCTGAGCCGACCTGCCGCGAGGTCGAGAATCAGAACGAGGCATGCATCGCCAATAGAGCGCAGCCATGCCATCAAGAGATGTGCGGCGGACACACCGCGACGGCGGCTGCCGCTTTGCACGTGACGGCGCTGTTCGTCGATAGCCAGTTGGGGGAACTGCAAAAGCCCGACATCGGAGAGGCACGTTGTGAAAACGAATCATCGAATAGCAGTCGTCTGGACGGCCACCTTGGTCCTGTCCCCGCTGGGATTGTTCGGTTGTAGTGCCGGGACGCGCTCTACTGGCGCGACCGAGGAAGCCGAAACCGAGCTCGTGCCCGACGAGAGGTTCACTGCTTCTGGCGTGCAGGCCGCGATCGTCGGCCCGATGACTTCCACCTACGTCTGGCGCAATCGATCCGACCGGGATCTTCCTTACACGCGCGTGATCTCCCAGCCGTGGGTCACCGCTTCGGGCCCATCGGCAGGCGAGCTGATGAGCCAAGCGGACCTCGACATCGCTGTTTCCCTGGACCAGCAGCTCGTCGATCAACTGCCCGTCGGAACCCACCAGGCCCAGATCAGATACCTCGAGCCGAACCTCGGCGCGTACGAGACGATCGAGATCGAGGTCCGCGTCGATCCTGTTTCGCAGGGCTACTCGATGAATCTGCAGCCGCCCTCCGGGTTGACCGCGAATGGGCCTGCCGGTGGGCCGATGACGCCGATGACTCGCAGTTATGCCTGGGCCAACAACGGCGTCGGCCCGCTCGGTTATTCGCGCACGATCAGCGCGCCTTGGGTCACGGTCACGGGCGGAAGCACGGGCACCGTGGCCAATGGCGGGCAGCTCGCATTCGACGTGTCGCTGACCACGCAGGTGTTCGGGTTTGCGGCGGGTTCCTACAGCGCAACCGTGCAGTTCATGAAAGCCGGCACCACGGATGTCGTGCAGACGATTCCAGTCGCGCTGACCATCGAGACCGCTGTGCCGGTACTGACGCCTTCCGGCGGCATCGCGGCCAGTGGTCCCGTGGGTGGACCCTTCACGCCGACGTCACAGGCCTACACCTGGTCGAATCCCGCTACTGTCGCGCTGGCATACGAACGCGTCGTGACTCAACCGTGGGTGAGCGTCACGAGTCCAACCAGCGGCACGCTCGGCGCCGGCCAGACGCTGGCGTTCACGGTCGCACTCGATCCGGCCCAGACGGCCGGCCTGCCGGCGGGCACACACAACGCCGAGGTCAAGTTCCGCAACGCCGTGACGACGAGCGTCACCTACACGACCGTGCACGTCACGCTGACCGTGAACAGTGGTGGCAGTACCGTCCCGATCAACCTGAACGCCGTCGTCAGTGACACCAACATCTGGCGAACGCATGCACCGGGTTCCCTCTTCACCGTCAACGTGAGCGTCTCGGGCGACCCGTTGCTGGGCACTCCGGTCCATTGTCAATGGGTCAACGAGCATCGTCAGCCACTCGGCTCTCTGATCCCGGTGTCGTCGACGCCGACCGCGATCCAGAGCCCGTCGCCGGCTCCGGGGTTCTATGGCCTGGTGTTCACGTCGCCCGACGCCGATGTCAGGTTCCTGCCGCAGCCGGCCGGATTCCCGAGCGCGGTGTACGGGTTTGCAGTCCTGCCGAACGCACCGACCGGCACGCCGATCGTCGAGCCGAACTCGCCATACGGCATGATCCAGGCCAGGATCGATGATCCGTATCTGAAGGCCGGATCGGGCCCACGCGTCATCGGCGTTCACCTGAAGACCAAGACCTGGCAGCAGTCCGTGAGTACGTGGGGCTCGGAAATCCATGCGCGAACGGCTCTCGGCCAGACCGAGATGCCGTTGATCAGCGATTCTCCGTGGGACAGCGCCGACACGCTGCCGATCCCGACCGCGCAGCTCGACTCGATCGGCACCAAGTTCCGGAACGTGTTGCAGGCCGAACCCAACCAGGTCGAGTACTGGCAGGCCAGCCGCGAGGAGAACGACGGGACCCCTTATCAGCAGTCCCACTACTTCGCGAACCTGCTGGCCAAGCTCGTCAGGTTGCGCACGGAGGCGAACGCCATCAGCCCGAACGTCAAGTTCCTCTACAGCACGCACTGGTTCGATTACCCCGAGTTCGAGCAGCTGTTCGCGAGCCAGGCGTTCCGCAACTACTACTCGGGGTTGGCGCAGGACCCGTACAGGTGGCCCGATTTCCCGACTCCGGAAGGTTGGCTGCCCGGACACGTCTCGGCTCTCAGGACCCGTATGGACAACGCGGGATGTACTGGACACATCTTGTGGTGGGGTGAGGTCGGCCTGCCGGCTCGGGGCCACAACGATCCGAGCGCGTTCTTCGGCTACCCGAGCTCGCAAGCCGCGGTGCCCGGCGCGACGCTCGACTACTACGCCACCTACCTGGTGAAGGTGCACGCGCTGTCGATCGCCAACGGGATCAGGCGCATCTACTGGTACAACTACAAGAACCGCGGCAACGACATCGACTACGCGGAGCACCACTTCGGACTGCGCAGCTACACCACGTCGTCGAGCGACCCGGGGCACCCGTTCCCGGCCTACGTCGCCTACGTCACGATGCTGTCGCACTTGAAGGGTTGTTCGTTCGTCGATCTCCGGCACCCGAGCTCGAACGTGTTCGTGTTCGAGTTCGCGGTGGACGGCACGGCGCAGCGTCGCATCCTGGCGTGGGTCAATCCCGCGCAGACCGCGACGCTGGCGCTGACGGCGGTGAAGAGCGGCTTGCTCGCGTCCAGCGTGCAGAGCGTGTCCGACATCTATGGCCGCGCGGTCTCGGCGATCAGCAGCCAGAGCATCACGCTCGACGGCCGGCCGCTCTACCTGCGGCTGTGATCGCAGATCGCCCGCGCCTCGGAGCGCCGCGGGCCGATCGGCTGCCGGGGACGAAGTCGCTGCGTTCGCCGCCAGCGCGTTCCAAGCCTCGCTGCCGAGCCGGCTCGGCTGTTTTCGCCGCGCCGTCAATCGACTTCCCGGTCATTGCCCCCACTTGATCATTGCAACCGTCGTGGGAAGCTTCCGAGCACCACTCCCGACGCATCTGCTGTGCGTCCCTCGTCTCTCGGATCTCGCCCATGCCCCCGCATCATTCTCGCCTCGCAACTTTCGCTATCGCGTTGGCCGGGTCGGCCATCGTGCTGAGCGCCCAGACACTTGTCATGTCGGAGCCCTGCGACCTCGACGTCGTCCCCGTCGTCGTGGACAGCAATATCTGGCGCACGCATCCACCCGGCACCTTCTTCACGGTCAACGTTCATGTCGAGGGTGACTCTCTTCACGGCTCCTTGATCCACTGTCAATGGGTCAACGAGCATCGTCAGCCGCTCGGCCCGCTGATCCCCGTGTCGGACACGCCGATCGCGATCCAGAGTCCGTCGACTGCTCCGGGTTTCTATGGCCTCGAGTTCACGTCGACGAACTCCCAGATCAGTTTCCTGCCACAGCCGGCGGGATTCCCGAGTGCCGTGTTCGGGTTTGCGGTGCTGCCAACTCCGCCATCGGGGACGCCAGAACCCGACGAGACCCAACCGTTCGGGATGGTCCATGCCAACAGGATGGACACGTATCTCTCGTCCGGATCGGGTCCGCGCGTCACCGGCATTCACCTGAAGACGAGGACGTGGAATCACTCGCCTTCAGCTTGGACATCGTCCATGCGCCAGCGAATGGCCGGCGGCCACACGGAGATGCCGTTGATCAGCAACAGTCCCTGGGACAGCATCGACACGCAGCCGATCAGCAGCGCCCAACTCAATCAGATCGGGACCAAGTTCTCGACCCTGTTGCGATACGAGCCAGCCCACGTCGAGTACTGGCAGGCCGGCCGTGAGGAGAACGGCGGCGGGACTCCTTACACGCAGTCACACTACTTCTCGAACCTGTTGGCCAAGATGGTCAGGTTGCGCGCGGAGGCCGACGCCATCAACCCGAATGTCAAGTTCGTCTACAGCACGCGCGGCGACCACATGTGGGAGTTCCAGCAGCTGTTCGCGAGCGTGGCGTTCCGCGACTACTACGACGGGTTGGCACAGGACCCGTACAATTGGCCCGATTTCCCGACTCCGGAAGGGTGGCTGGTCTCGCACATCTCCGACATCCGAACGCGCATGGTGAGCGCGGGCGTCCAAGGGCACTTCTTCTGGTGGGGGGAGTGCGGCATCCCAGTGCGAGGGAACAACGATCCGCAGGCGTTCTTCGGCTACCCCTCGAGTCAGACAGCGATACCGGGTGCGACGCTCGACTACGCCGCCAGATACATGGTGAAGTTGCACGCGCTCTCGCTCGCCAACGGGATCACGCGCATCTACTGGTACAACTACCAGAACCGCGCCAACAGCATCGACTACGCAGAGGACCACTTCGGGCTGCGTTCCTATTGCAGCGTGACCGGCGATCCGGGGCATCCGCTGCCGAGCTACGTGGCCTACATCACGATGCTGTCGCACCTGAAAGGCTGCTCGTTCGTCCAGTTCCGGACCCCGGCTCCGAACGTCTACGTGTTCGAGTTTGCGGTGAATGGCACGCCGGAGCGCCGGATCCTGGCCTGGGTCGAACCCGCGCAATCGGTGACGCTGCCGCTGACTTCCGTGCAGCCCGGGCTGGTCGCGGCCGGCGTGCAGACCGTCTCCGACATGTATGGCCGGCCGTTCCCGGTGATCAGCGGCCAGAACATCACGCTCGACGACCGGCTCGTGTACTTGCGGTTTTGACCCGAGCCTCGGGCAACGGCGAGCCAGTGCAGGACCCTGCCACGCGCCGTATCCTCGGTCTGTTCGCATCGAGGAGCCGCGCCATGAGTACTACTCCCCTTCGCTTCGTGGCCTGCGCCGTCGTCGTGGCCGCCTCGGCGATCGCGCAGAAAGGGCAACCCCCCAAGGCGACGGAGTCCGGCGCACTCAAACTGGGGATCGTCGTCACGGACGCGAATGTCTGGCGGACCCATCCACCCGGCAGCTCCTTCCAGGTCAACGTGCATGTCACGGGCGACGCCCCACCTGCGTACGCGGTCACCTGTCAGTGGGTCGACGAGAATCGCAAGCCGCTCGGCAACGCGATCCCCGTGTCGGACAAGCCGCAGGTGATCCAGAGCCCGTCGACCGACCCCGGCTTCTATGGCCTCGTGTTCAAGTCGGCCAACCCGCTGGTCGCGTTCCCGCCGCAGCCGGCCGGCTTCCCGAGTGCCGTGTATGGCTTTGCGGTGCTCCCACCGCCGCCGTCCGGGCCGCCGGCGATCGAGCCGACGTCACCGTTCGGGATGGTGCAAGCGAACATCAAGGACCCGTATCTGTTGTGCGGATCGGGTCCGCGCGTGCTCGGCATCCACCTGAAGACGAAGTCCTGGAATCAGTCCGCGGGTGCGTGGGCCTCGAGCATCCGCGAGCGGCCGTTGGGCGGCCACACCGAGATGCCGTTGATCAACAACGAGCCGTGGGCCAGCGTCGACACGAAGCCGATCGAGAGCGCGCAGCTCGACCTGATCGGCGCGAAGTTCGCGACGCTGTTGAAGGCCGAACCAAAGGTCGAGTACTGGCAGGCCGGGCGTGAGGAGAACGGCGGCGGAGAGCCATACGAGCAGTCACACTATTTCTCGAACCTGTTGGCCAAGATGAAGAGGCTTCGCGCCGAAGCCGACTCGATCAGCCCGGCTGTGAAGTTCGCCTACAGCACTCGCGGCAACAACATGGTCGAGTTCGAGCAGTTGTTCGCGAGCAAGGCGTTCGGCGACTACTACGACGGGCTCGCGCACGACGTCTACCAGTGGCCCGACTTCCCGACACCGGAAGGGTGGCTGCCCGGACACATCTCCGACATCAGGACCCGCATGATCAAGGCGGGTCGTGCCAAACACTTCTTCTGGTTCGGGGAGTGCGGCATTCCGGTTCGAGGGCACAACGATCCGAACGCGTTCTTCGGGTATCCGTCGCGCAAGTCTCGCGTACCTGGTTGCAGCCTCGACTACGCCGCCACCTACCTCGTGAAGTTCCACGCGCTGGCGATCGCGCACGGGATCAAGCGGCTCTACTGGTACAACTACAAGAACCGCGGCAACGACATCGACTACGCGGAGCACCATTTCGGACTCCGTTCCTACAGCGTCGAGTCGAGTGATCCGGGACACCCGCTGCCGGCCTACGTGGCCTACATCACGATGCTCGCGCACCTGAAGGGCTGTTCGTTCGTCGAGCTGCGTCATCCGACTCCAGACGTCTTCGCATTCGAGTTCGCGGTCGACGGCACTACGCGGCGCCGCATCCTGGCCTGGGTCAACCCCGCGCAATCCGCGACGTTGCCGCTGAATGCTCTGCAGAGCGGGTTGCTCGCCTCGAAAGTGGAGACCGTGTCCGACATCTATGGCCGGTCGGTTTCAGCAATCAGCAGCGAGAAGATCACTCTCGACGGCCGGCCGCTATTCTTGCGGTATTGAGCCCCACCCGCCGTGGCAGGGCACTGTGGCCGCCAGGGTGAGGACGCCGGGGTCAGTCGACGGATCGGCGCAGCCGATAGGAGTCCCGTCAATGGTCAGTCACGATCCATCGGGCGCGGTGCATCGGTGCGCGATCGGCCGCATGCATCGACCGGCGTTCGCCGGCCTGGCCTCGTTGCTGATGGTGGCCGCCTCGTGCTCCTCGTCCAAGGACTCCACCGAGCTCGGCGTCGTCATCACGGACAGCAACATCTGGCACACTCACCCACCCGGAGGATTGTTCCAGGTCAGCGTCCAGGTCGTGGGCAGCTCGTCGCTCTCTTCCACGGTCACCTGTCAGTGGGTCGATGAGCACCGTCAGCCGATCGGCGCGCCGATCCCGGTGTCGGGAACACCGACGATGGTCCAGAGCCCATCGATCGCGCCGGGGTTCTATGGCCTGGTGTTCTCGTCGTCGAACCCCGCGGCCTCGTTCCCGCCGCAGCCGGCCGGATTCCCGAGTGCCGTGTATGGCTTCGCGGTGCTCCCGTCCCCACCATCCGGAACGCCGGAGGTCGAGCCGAGCTCGCCATTCGGGCTGGTCCAGGGCTTCGTCGAGGATCCGTATCTCCAGGCTGGTTCGGGTCCGCGTGTTCTCGGCGTCCACCTGAAGAGCAAGACCTGGCTCCAGTCCGTGGGATCGTGGGCTTCGAACATCCAGGATCGAACGCTTGCCGGCCACACCGAGATGCCGCTGATCAACAACGATCCGTGGGACAGCGTCGACACGCAACCGATCGGGAGCGCGCAGCTCGACCTGATCGGCACGAGGTTCGCCACGCTGCTGCAGACCGAACCAACCCAGGTCGAGTACTGGCAGGCCGGCCGCGAGGAGAACGGCGGCGGGACTCCATACCAGCAGTCGCACTACTTCTCGAACCTGTTCGCCAAGATGCAGAGGCTGCGAGCCGAGGCCGACGCGATCAATCCGGCTGTCAAGTTCGCCTACAGCACTCGCGGCGACCACATGACCGAGTTCGAGCAGTTGTTCGCGAGTCAGGCGTACGGCACCTACTACGACGGCCTGGCACACGACCCGTACAAGTGGCCCGACTTCCCGACTCCGGAAGGTTGGCTGCCCGGACACATCGCCGACATCAGGACCCGCATGATCAGTGCGGGCCACACCACGCACTTCTTCTGGTTCGGCGAGTGCGGCCTGCCGGTTCGAGGGCCCAACGATCCGACCGCGTTCTTCGGCTACCCGGAGACCGGAGATCCGGTGCCCGGTGCGACGCTCGACTACGCCGCCACCTACCTCGTGAAGTTCCACGCGCTGGCGATCGCCAACGGGATCGGGCGGCTCTACTGGTACAACTACAAGAACCGCGGCAACGACGTCGACTACGCGGAGCACCACTTCGGACTCCGTTCCTACAGCATCGACCCCGATGATCCGGGACACCCTCTGCCGGCCTACGTCGCCTACATCACGATGCTGTCGCACCTGAAGGGCTGCTCGTTCGTCGAGTTGCGGCATCCGACTCCGAACGTCTTCGTGCTCGAGTTCGCGGTCGTTGGCGCGACGGGCAGCCGGATCCTGGCCTGGGTCGAGCCTGCGCAATCCGTGACGCTGGCGCTGACCTCGCTCGAGACCGGGTTGTTGGCGGCCAACGTGCAGACCGTGTCCGACATCTATGGCCGGCCGGTTCCGGCGATCACCGGGCAGGACATCACCCTGGAGGGCCGACCGCTGTTCTTGCGGTATTGAGCCGGCTACTCGCTTCCGCCCACAGCGGGAACCGGCGCGGGGGCGTCCTCCGGCGGCCTGTCCGTTTCCATGGCCTCGGCGCCTTGGCGCGACTCGTAGAGCCACAGACCGATCGGGATCGCCATGACCAGGAACAGGTGCCGCCAGTGCAGCGTGTCGATGATCAGACTCTCCACGAGGGTGCCGATGAGGATGGCCAGACAGCAGGCGTAGGTTCCGGCGTGCTCGCCGCGCTCGAGGATGCCTCGCGCCATCCGCCGCATGACGCAGACCAGGAAGCACAAGAACGCGACGAGGCCGAGCGCGCCGTTCTCCACGAAGAGGCGGATGAAGAGGCTGTGCACGGCTATCAACCCGCGCCTCGGCGAGTACATGCCCGGTCCGATACCGAGCGGGTTCTCGAGGCCCACCTGGATTGCGGCGAGGTGGTTCGTGAATCGCTCCGTAGTGTCGTAGGACGTCAGGCCCAGTCGCCCCGCCAGGTAGTCACTGCTGTCGGTGGCCACGACCATGTACGCGAGGACCGGTACCGCGACCAAGGGCAGGAGTGCCGCGGCGACGGTGAGCCGGCCCAGGGCCGCGGGGCGCCTCACGACGAGGACGTGCACCACGAGGAAGACGAAGAGCGCGATCGCGAGGAACACCCAGGCTCCGCGCGAGAACGCGAGCAGGATACCGACCGCGTAGGGGATCATCAGCGCGGCGGCCAGCATCGCCCGCCGGCCACCGTCGACCACGCGCGAGAACGAGAACATCAACGCGGTGACCAGGAACGGCGAGAACACGTTCGGATCCTTGAACGTGCTCTTGATGCGCAGCATGGTCTCGTCCCGGAAGAAGATCCCCGGGTTCGGGATCAGGTGGAACCGAGCGAGGAGCCCGACGACGACCGCGGCGAGTGCGGCCACGCAGAGTGCGTTCGTCAGGTGTGTGATCATCTTCGGCCCGTCCACTGCGATGAGCCCCACGAACAGCAGGAAGGTCGCGATCAGGTAGACGGTGATCGCAAAGAACCGCAAGCTGTAGACTGGATCGCCGGCGAAGGTGAGCGACACGAGGTTGGCCAGCAACAAGACGAACAGGCTGCAATAGGTCCCGAACCCGACGCGGGGCAGTACGTAGTGGCGCCCGGCTGCGGCCGCGGCGATCAACGTCAGGCCGAGCAGCATGTCGCACGGCGCCGGCTCGAACCTCACGAAGAAGCTGCTCGCGACGGTGAGCCAGATCAGTTTCTGTAGCAGCGGCGGGACCATGGGCACGATCCGGGCGTGCTCACGGCCAGGCGAGCGCTTCGAACGCTGCAGCGGAGCCGCGCTGAAGGCTGGTGAGGTCGGGTACCATGTACCAGTCTACCCCGTGGAGCGCATCGCGGCCGCGCGACGGCAGACCGCTCTTCTTGCGGCATCGAACCGGCTACCGGCCCCCTCCCGCTGCGGGAGCTGGCTCGAGAGCCGGCTCCGGCGGCGGGTCCGTCTGCGTGGCCTCCGCACGGCGCGACTCGTAGAGCCACAGGCCGATCGGGATCGCCATGACCAGGAACAGGTGCCGCCAGTGCAGCGTGTCGATGATGTAGCTCTCGACGAGGGTGCCCATCAGGATCGCGAAACAGCAGGCGTAGGTTCCAGCGTGCTCGCCGCGCGCGAGGATGCCACGCATCATCCGCCAAATGACGCAGCCGAGGAAACACAGGAACGCAACGAGGCCGAGCAAACCGTTCTCCACGAACAGGCGGATGAAGAGGTTGTGCACGGCCATCAGCCCACGAGTTGGCGAGTACATGCCCGGTCCGATTCCGAGCGGGTTCTCGAGGCCCATGTGGATCGCGGCAAGGTGGTTCACGAATCGATCCTCGGTGTCGTACGCCTTCAGGCCGAGCCGCCCCTGCAGGTAGGAGCTGCTGTGGGTGGCCGTGAGGAAGTACACGAGGATCGGCACCGCGACCAAGGGTACGACGGCTGCGGAGACGGCGAGCCGGCCCAGGGCCGCGGGGCGCCGCACGACCAGCACGTGCGAAACGAGGAAGACGAAGAGCGCGATCGCGAGCAACACCCAGGCTCCGCGCGAGAACGCGAGCAGGATCGCGACCGCGAATGGGATCATCAGCAGGGCGGCCGTTTTCGCCCCGCGAGCCCCGTCGACAACGCGCGAGAACGCGAGCATGAACGCCGTGACAACGAACGGCGCGAACACGTTCGGATCCTTGAACGTGCTCTTGATGCGCAGCATGTGCTCGTCGCGGAAGAAGATCTGGGGGTTCGGGATCAGACGGAACCGAGCGAGCAACCCGACGGCGACCGAGGCGAGGGCGGCCACGAACAGCGCGTTCGTCAGGTGTGTGACCATCTTCGGCCCATCCACTCCGATGAGCCCCGCGAACAACAAGAAGGCCGCGAAGAGATACAGAGTGATCGAGAAGAACCGCAAGCCGTAGACCGGTTCCTCGGCGAAGGCGAGCGACACGAGGTTGGCCAGGATCACGACGAACAGGCTCGCATAGATCCCGAACCCGACGCTGGGCAGTAGGTAGTGGCGCCCGGCTACGGCTGCTGCGACCAACGTCAGGCCGAGCAGCGCATCGCATGGCGCCGGCTCGAACATAACGAAGAAGCTGGTCGCGACTGTGAGCCAGATCAAGTGTTGGATCAACCGCGGGACCATGGGCACGATCCTAGGCCACGACGGCCCGCAGTCGACGCCACTCACCAACACAGTCGAACCCGCCGCCCGGGGGTCGAACACGGCTGCCCCGCCGTGCTGAAGTCTGGTGAAATCCAGTACCATGCACAAGTCTACATCGCGGGGCGCATGACGGTCGGGCATCCGACCGGCCACGCCGGTCACGCCCGCCGGATCCGGCATCGGCGCCGTTCGCACGCGCTGGCGTAGACGCCGAGCGTGCGATCCACCATGCGCGCGATCGTGAACTGCCCGGCCTTCTCGCGCGCCGAGGCCGCCATCCGGTCGCGCAGGGCGCGATCGCCGAGCAGCCTGCCCAGACCTGTAGCGAAGTCTTCGGGCGTCGCGGCGGTGATGATGCCGTTCTCATCGGGGTCGATGACCGTCTCGGATCCGCCGACGGGCGTCGAGACGATCGGCAAGCCCGCTGCCACGGCCTCGAGCAGCACGTAGGGCAGGCCTTCGTAGCGGCTCGGCAGCGCGAACACGTCGAAGGCGGGCATCACGTCGACGGGCCGGCGGAAGCCGAGCCAGATGATCCGCCCGCCGAGCCCATGCGCGCGCTCGGCTTCGCGGGCCTCCGCTTCGAGCGGGCCGTCGCCGGCGATCGCGAGCATGGCGTCGGGGTGACGAGGCGCCAGCTTGGCGAACGCGTGCACGAGCAGCAGCGGGTTCTTCTGGGCTGAAAGCCGGCCGAGGAACCCAACCACCGCTGCCTCGGGCCGTACACCGAGTTCGGCCCGGGCCTCGTCTCGCGAGCGCCAGCGCGGTGGGTGCAGTCCGTTCGGCACGCAGTGAACGATTTCGGGAGCAATCCCGAGCGCGCGCAGGTGAGCAGCTTCATCCTCGGAGACGGCGATCAGGGCGTCGCTGCGCCGGCCGAGCCAACGCTCGATGCCACCGAAGACAGCCGCGCCGATGCGGCCGATGTCGGGGTTCATCGTGAACACGCAGTGCGGTGTGTAGACGACGGCTGCGAAACCGGGAGCAACCAGGCGAGCCAGCGCGCCACCCTTGGAGCTCTGACCATGCACGACGTCGAATGGAGCGTTCCGGCGCAGGAAGCTGCGGAGTCGGCCCGCGGCAACGAGGTCACTCGGATGCGGCGCCCGCCGTATGTCCATCACGGTCGTTTTCAATCCGGTCATCACCCGCAGGTCCGATGCGAACGTCTCGTCCATGCGTCGCGGCGAGTAGACGAGGTGGACGTCGTGGCCCGCGGCGAGCAGACCCTGCGAGAGATCCACGATGTGTCTTCCGACGCCGGCGGAAGCAGGTTCGGAGATCAGCAGGATGCGCATGCTCGTCAGTCTCGCGGTGTCTGGGGCGGCTATCGGCTCTCCTGCGAGCGAGTCTACAAGTGGGAGCAAATTGTGCGAGACTGCCGTGATCACTGAAATGCCCTGCTAAGATCCCTAACCAATGGTCAGCAACGATCCCTCGGGCGCGTCCTCAGCGCGCTCGTACTACATCGGCCCCATGCAAAGAGCGCTGCGGACGCTCCAGGCCGCGCTGCTGATCGTGCTTTGCTCGTGCTCTGCTCCAGGCCCCTACCCCATTCTGCACACCAAGGAAGCGCCGGTGCCACCGCCCGTGCAGGGGCCGCTCGTGCTCGAACCTGGCTCCCAGATGGAGGTCAAGTTCTTCTACACACCCGAGCTCGACACGGCCCAACAGGTCCGTCCGGACGGCAAGATCTCGCTGCCACTGATCGGTGACATCGAGGTGGCGGGACGGACCCCGGAGTCGGTGCGCGGGCAGTTGCTCGAGCGCTACTCGGGCAAGCTCGTGGACCCCGAGATCAACGTGATCGTCCGGACCTGGCCGAATCGCAGGGTTCTCGTCAGCGGTCAGGTCCTGAAGCCCGGGGTCTTGGAGATGACACCGTCGATGACGGTGCTCGAGGCAGTCATGTTCGCGGGCGGCCCGGACTTCCGCGAAGGTGATGTGTCTCAGGTCATCGTCATCCGGCGCGAAGGCAAGGACACTCACGGGTATCTCGTCGACCTCGAACCGACGCTCGCGGGCGAGCCGGCGACACCGTTCGAACTCCGCCCGCTCGACGTGGTCTTCGTGCCGCGCACTGCGGTCGCCGAGGTCAACCAGTGGATCAGGCAGTACATCACGAACATGATCCCGGAGATCGAGCTCTTCTGGCGCTACCCGGCCGGCAAGGGCACCATCGGAATCGGGACGGGGCAATGACTGGCAACGTGAACGTCTCAGTCCCCCCGCTGTCCCGGCCCCGCGTCGGCATCCGATCGTTGCGGGATCTCACCGCAGTCGCCATGCGACACCTCGGCAAGGCGAGCGCGGTGTTCCTCCTGCTGCTCGGTGCGACCGCGGCCGCGGCGCTCGTCTTGTCGCCCCAATACCAGTCCGAGGCCAAGCTGCTGGTCAAGATCACGGCCGCGGTCGATCCGCTCGAGGTCACGGGCCGCACGGGCGGCGTCCCGCGCTCGCGCGAGAGCGAGATCCAAACCGAGATCGCGATCCTCTCCAGTCTCGACCTGCTGCGGCGCGTCGTCGAGAAGCTCGGCCCCGAGCCCTTCCTCGGGGATTCGGCAAACGAACCCCGGACCACCCTGACCCCCGAGGACGCTGCGCTGATTCAGTTCGACAAGAACATGAAAGCCAGCGGGGAGCAGGAGTCGAACATCATTCGCATCGCCTACACGAATGAGAGGCCGATCGTGGCCGCACAGGTCCTCGAGAGCCTGATCGAGCTCTACCTCGAGAAGCGCGCGGTCGTGCATCGCTCCCCGGGCGCCTACGAGTTCCTCGCGGAACAGCTCAGCGGCCTGGACGAGCGTCTGCGCGGGCTACGCGAGCGCCTCTACACGATCAAGACCGAGAACGACATCTACTCGCTCGACGAACAGCGCAAATCGATCAGCGGCATGGTCGCAGCGCGCGAGGAAACGGCTGATGAGCTACATGCGTCGATCGCAGCGGCGGTTTCGCGGATCACGTCGCTGCAGCAGGAGTTCGATCGGCTGCCGGTCACGCGAATCCTGCAGGAGGCCTCGGGCCACGAGAACCCGGTTGCCGACCACATGCGGATCAGTCTGTTCGACATGCTGATGCAGGAGCGCGAGCTGCAGACGCGATTCCCGGCCGAGGACCGGAAGGTCAAGGACCTGAGAACGCGGATCGCGATGACGGAGGGTCTGCTCGAGACGGAGCCCGCGAATCGGTCCTGGGTTACCACGGGCGCGGACGAGAACCGGTACCAGGTCCAGCTCGCGATCGTGAACGAGCAGGCTGCGTTGCTCGGCTTGAGATCCCGTCTGGACTCGGCGCAATCGACCGCCAAGACAGCGCGCGCGCGGCTCGACGCGCTGAACCACTGTGAACGCGAGCTCAAGGCGCTCGACCAGGAGATCGCGCTCGGTGAATCGACGCGTGCGCGGTATCTCGAGGGCGCCGAGCAGGCGCGCATCGACCGCGCCCTCGAGGACCAGAAGATCTCGAACATCGGCGTGGTCCAGGCGGCGACGCGCCCCATGTTGCCGGTCGGGCCCGGCCGCAAATGGGTCGCCCTGATCGGCATCATCGTTGCCACCTTCGCAGCGATGGGCACCGTGTTCCTGTTCGACTACTTCGACGACTCGTTCCACACGCCAGAGAGTGTCGAGGCCGGCTTGCGGATCCCCGTGCTGGCTTCGATCCCTTCCTCGCGGCGCCTGGGTCGCTGGCTCGGCCACGCCCGCGACAAGAAGGACCCGTGGAACGGCTCGCTGCCGCGCGGCGTCGCGCGCGAGTGTCGGCTCATGGTCGCGCGCATCGCCACAAAGCTCGGCGCGGACCGGCGACCACTCGTGCTCGGCGTGACGAGCAGCAAGGGCGGCGTCGGAGTGACGAGCGTGGCCGCGTTTCTCGCAGCCGAGCTGGCGAGCCGTGGCGACGGGCCTGTGCTGCTCGTGGATCGCGATTTCAACGAGAAGCGCCTGACGCGCGCCCTGGTCGACGAGTCGGCCGAAGCCGCGAACCTGCCCGTGCGCGCGACTCCGCTCGAGCACCTGCACATCCTCCCCGCCGACGACGAGAACGGCGAGCTCAGGGAACTGACGACACTCAGGTCCTTCTCGTATGTCGTCGTCGACGTGCCCGCCGTGGAGCTTTCCGAGCACGCGCTGGCCGACGCGCGGAGCTGCGATGGCGTGGTATTCGTGGTGGCGCCCGGCAAGAGCCACCTGCTCGAATCGCACCGTGGCATCGATATCCTGAAGGACGGCGGCGTTCGGGTGCTCGGCACCGTGCTCAACAAGCGACGCTTCTCGACCTCCGACTAGGTACTCTGTCCAGGCACCACAGCTCGACCTGTCCTGACCATGTCGCCGTTCGTGACCCTGCCCTTCCATGTGTCGTCATCGCTACTCTGCACAGCTGCTAGTATCCTGGCGCTCGGCCCTGCCCGCAGTAGCATGACCCCCGGCACAAACCCGTCCCTGCTACAGATCGGCGTGCCTTTGCGCGTGGACATTGGAGGATCCACCTGCATCGTGCGCCCCGTTTCGGTGCGCCAACGCAACTGGTCACGCGTTGCCATTGCCAGCGTCGACGGCGGGAACGGAGCACCGGCGGAGCGCGTGTTCCTGAAGCAGTTCGTGGATCGCCGTGGCAAGGTTCATCACGAGCAGCTCGACTACGAACGCGACGGTTGTCTGCGGGCCGCTGGTGTGCAGCAAGGGGCGCTTCGGGTCGTGTCCGTGATCGGCGGAGCGCCCGCCGAGGCTGTGTTGGCATATCCGGCGCTGCGAATGGCCACGCCGGACGAGTTGCTGCGTCGGGACCCCGCCCTCGCCGCCGCCGTCCTGCCACAGGTCCTGGCCAGTGCCACCGCGTTCCTGCGCGCGCTCCCGAAGGCTGGCAGCAATTCGCCGGCCCTCAAGTGCAAGAAACGCGCATATGGCAGCCCGTCGAGCTCGTTGAGCTTCAAGGGACTCGATGTCCGCAACATCGGTGTGCTGCTAGACGACAAGGGACGACCTGCTGACAGCGCCCTGGTCATTTTCGACCTCGGGCGGCCCTACCTGGCACCGATCGAAGAGGCCGCGGCCAAGCTGTTCGTGTCGTGTGGCCTGCTCAACTGGGGCCTGCCGTTGCGCCGGTTCCTGTCTGGGCCCGATCCGGAGACCATCGCGGCGGCGGCAAGGGCGTTCGCCGAGTTCTTGGAGTTGGCCGCGATCGACGCCGAGATCGGGCTGCAGCAGCGTTTTCGCCTGCATGACGCACAGGGCAGCAGCGGCGTCATGCGGTTGATGAAACGCTTGATCGTCGCGACCGTCGGCAGACGCTACCTGCGCGAGCTGAAGCGATCCTGCCGACTGCAGCTCGAGAAGATCCGACCGTGATCACACGCCGGCCTACAGCCGGCTCCACACTTCGCGCCGCACGAAGGCCAGCGTCTCGGCTTCCGTCATGCCGCCTGGAACCCGCACGACCTGGGCGCGGCGGAAACGATACTCGTGAGCGAGCTTGCCGCGACGACGCAGGTATTCCGTGTCCTGGCCGGGCTTGTCGCGGCCGAGATTCCGCTGGATCGCCTCGTCGAGGCTGACCGTGAGCTCGACCACGATGTCGGGGGCCGGCAGATCGCGGTAGATGGCGGTCTCCCAACGCATGGCGTGCTGCTTCAAATTCGATCGCTGCGCTGCGATGACCTCGTCCGTGAAACTGGCACTGTCGACAGTGCCCGCGTCGTCGGCGGGATAGCGATCGCAAAGTACTATGCGGCCATTGCGGCTGCGACGGAACACGTCGCGCAGCAACTTGCGGCGCTCGATCGCCAGCATGAGCTTGCGCACGATGTAGAGCCACCCCAACTGCGCGCTCGGGTCCTCATTCGCCTGCTGATCGCCACGATGGGTCACGGCGTCCGGGCGAACTCGCCGCATCAACGGGATCAGGCGATTGGGCAGCCAGGTCAAGAGCGTGCTCGGCGGCTTGCCGACGTGCACGTAGCGGACTCCCAACTCGCGCCCGAGCCACTGCCGAATGTGCCCACAGACTGTCGATTTCCCCGATGCATGGGGCCCTACGACCGCGAGCACGACGCCTCCCTCGTCGAGCTCCATGTGCCTCTCCTTCGCGAGGCGATTCCAGGCGATCTGCGCCAACCCGACGACGGAGCGCCAGGCGCGGCCCAATGCACCATACCGGTAGAAGCGGGCCAGGGGCAGCGCGAGGCGCCTGGCCAACGCACCGAGATCCAACGGGTCGGTGCCAGCGGCCAGCGCGTCGACGATGTCGAGTACGAGCTTGGGCTCGATGCCCGGAAAGTGCCGTGTCATCAGTTCTGCGAGCTGGGTCCGATCCAGACCGGCCATGAGCCACGCGAACTCCTCGGCGATGAGCTTCCGGCTCCTGCGCACCAACTTGCGGTCGATCGGTCGCACGACCTTCAGCGCGAGCCGGAACGTGAAGACGATCGTCTCGGCCGTCTTGGTCGGCACATACACGCCCTGCTCGAGGCGACGATTCTCGAGCAGCATCGTCTCGAACGGCAAGCCATAGCTCTTGAGCAGGTGGTCCCCGGTCAGGATACGCGTGTATGAGTGGACGTTGAGCAGGCGCCCGTCGGTGTCGACGCCGAGGAAGTGGAACACACCGGGCTGGCTGCGACTGGATGGTGTCGAGGCGGGTCGGAAACCCTGCTCGTACAGGAGGCGGGCAAAGGCCCGGAAGTCGCTCCTGGCCACCAACAGATCGAAGTCCTCGTCCCCGGCGAGTGCGTGTTGGATGTGGTAGTTGCTCTTCCAATGGCAGTAGCAGATGCCGGCATCGTCCAGCAACCGAGCGATGCGCCGGAAGACCTGGGGCGCGTCTGGCGCAGCCGTCGGGGTCGGCTGCGTCGGTGGAGCTGCGGATTGCTTCATGGGTAGGGTCCGGCTACGGCCTCGCGAAGGTACAAGATCCGGGCTCGGAGCCCTGGTGCCTTCGCCTGTGTCGTGTTCATCGGCATTCGTCCACCAGGGAATGGACTCTGCCGTTGTACCACGAACCCTGGCTCGAGCGCCCCTCCCTTGCCGGTCGCCACGGTCGCCGCGGGGCGAGCGTGCTCACTGATAGGTGATGATGAGCCTCGGGGCGACCGTGGGGCTCAGGTCGTAGGAGGACGCAGTGCGGCAGCCAGTGCCCGTGACCACGAAGACCATCGCGTTGCCGGAACTCCAGCCGGGACGGCTCACGATCTCCTGCACGATGCTCGAGAGGTCGGGCGTGCGCTGGTTGGGGCCAGCTTCGTTGACCGTGGTCCAAGGCACGGGCGCCCAAACGGCCGTAGCCGTGGTGCGAGGTCGGTTGGAGATGCTGTTGGCTGTCGTCTTGAACGTGGCAGCGTTGTCGGTGTCGTTCCCCGCGATCGTGAGCTGGGTCGGCTCCGACTTGGCTTCCTTGGTCGTGAACTGCACGTAGGCAGACGTGATCACAGCACCAGCAGGGATCGTGAGGTCCAGGAAGCGGAGTCCCACGACCTGGGTCACCGTGCCGTCGACCGTCATCTCGAGATCGTTGCCGCTACGGGTCACACTGCCAGGTATCTCTTCGGCGTCGTCGTGGCTGTTCGTGATGGCGCGCTCGAGGCTGATGCCGGCCTGCACCGTGACCACGACCGTGTCCGTGCGCGTGAACTCACTGTCGGAGGCAGTGAGCTGGCAGGTGTAGCTGCCGGCCGCCGAGAACGAAACGTCGGTCACAGGTTGCGTCGGCGCCGTGAAGGACGCAGTGCCGGGTCCCGACACCAGGCTCCATTCGATCGTCAGTGGTAGAGACAAGCCGTCGTCGCCGACACTGCCCGTGAGATGCGCTGCAGCCGAGAGCAGCGTGCTGACATCGGGCCCGGCGTTGACCACGGGCGGCTGGTTGACAGGCGCTGCCTGCACCGTGACCACGACCGTGTCCGTGCGCGTGAACTCATCATCGGAGGCGAGGAGCTGGCACGTGTAGCTGCCGGCCGCCGAGAACGAAACGTCGGTCACAGCCTGCGCCGGCGTCGTGAAGGAAGCCGTGCCGGGACCCGACAACAGGCTCCATTGGATCGTCAACGGGCCGGACAAGCCGTCGTCGCTGACACTGCCCGCAAGATGCGCCGCCGAAGGCATCACAGTGGTGACATCAGGCCCGGCGTTGACGACGGGCGGCTGGTTGACTGGAGGAGGCTGCACGGTGACCACGACCGTGTCCGTGCGGGTGAACTCGCCATCGGCGGCCGCGAGCTGGCACGTGTAGCTACCAGGCGCCGAGAACGAAACGTCGGTCACGGCCTGCGCTGGCGTCGTGAAGGACGCCGTGCCGGGACCCGAGAGCAGGCTCCATTGGATCGTCAGGGGGCCGCCGGGCAGGCCGTCGTCGGTGACGGCGCCCACGAGGTGCGCTGCACTCGCGAGCGGGGTGCTGACATCGGGGCCGGCACTGACGACGGGCGGCTGGTTGATGGGAGCCGCGGCCTGATAGGTGACGATGAGCTTTGCCGCGAACGCAGGGCCGCGCTCGAACGCGGACGCAGTGCGGCAGCCAGTGCCCGTGATCACGAAGACCATCGCGTTGCCGGCACTCCAGCCCGGACGGTTCACGATCTGCTGCACGATGCTCGCAAGGTTGGGCGTGCGCTGGTTCGGGCCCGCTTCGTTGACAATGGTCCAGGGCACGGGAGCCCAAGCGACCGTATTTGTCGTGCGAGGTCGGCTCGAGATGTTGGCGGCCGTCGTCGTGAACCCCAGCGCGTTGTCGCTGGCCTGGCCCGCGATCGTGAGCTGGGTCGCAATCGACTTCGCTTGGTCGGTCGTGAACTGCACGTACGCGGACGTGATGGCGGCAGGAGTCGGGATCTGGATGTTCTGGAAGCGGATTCCGACGATCTGAGTCACCGAGCCGTCGACCACGATCTCGAGATCGCTGCTTGTGCGGTTCACCGAGGTCGGTCCCTCTTCGGCGTCGTCGTTGCCGTTCGCGATAGCCTGCTCGATGCTGCCGCCGGACTGCACTGTGACGACGACCGTGTCCGTGCGCGTGAATTGGCTGTCGGAGGCAGTGAGCTGGCACGTGTAGCTGCCGGCCGCCGAGAACGAAACGTCGGTCACGGGCTGCGTTGGCGATGTGAAGGACGCTGTGCCGGGCCCCGACACGAGGCTCCATTGAATCGTGAGCGGTAGAGACACGCCGTCGTCGGTGACGCTGCCCGCCAAATGCGCAGCCGACGTGATCACCGTGGTGACGTCGGACCCGGCATCGACCACGGGCGCCTGGTTGACGGGCGCTGGCTGCACAGTGACCACGACCGTGTCCGTGCGCGTGAACACGCCATCGGAGGCTTCGAGCTGGCACGTGTAGCTGCCGTCCGCAGAGAACGAGACGTTGGTCGAGGCTTGCGTCGGCGTCGTGAAGGTCGCAGTGCCGGGCCCCAACACGAGGCTCCATTGGATCGTCAGCGGTAGAGACAAACCGTCGTCGGTGACGGTGCCCGCGAGGTGCGCCGCCGACGGCATCACGTTGTTCACATCGGGCCCGGCATTGACGACGGGAGGTTGGTTGACGGGCGCCGGCTGCACCGTGACCACGACCGTGTCCGTGCGCGTGAACTCGCCATCGGCGCCTGCGAGCTGGCACGTGTAGGTGCCGTCCGTCGAGAACGAGACGTCGGTCGTCGCTTGCGTAGGCGCAGTGAAGGTCGCAGTGCCAGGACCCGACAGCAGACTCCATTGGACCGTCAGCGGAAAGCCCGGCAGGTCGTCGTCGGTGACGCTGCCTGCAAGGTGCGCTGGAGTGGCGAACGGCGTCGTGACATCGAAGCCGGCATCGACGACGGGCGGCTGGTTGACGGGAGCCGCCGACTGATAGGTGACGACGAGCTTGGCCACGAGTGCGGGGTTGCGTTCGAACGCAGACGCTGTGCGGCAACCAGTACCCGTGATCACGAAGACCAGCGCGTTGCCGGGACTCCAGCCCGGACGGTTCACGATCTGCTGCACGATGCTCGCAAGCTCGGGAGTGCGCTGGTTGGGGCCCGCTTCGTTGACGGTGGTCCAGGGCACGGGAGCCCAAGCGACCGTACTGGTGGTGCGAGGTCGGCTCGAGATGTTGAAGGTCGGCGTCGTGAACCCGGGCGCGTTGTCGCTGGCCTGACCCGCGATCGTGAGCTGCGTCGCAGTCGACTTGGCTTCGTCGGTCGTGAATTGCACGAACGCGGACGTGATGAGGGCAGGATTCGGGATCAGGACGTTCTGGAACCGGATTCCGACGACCTGGCTCACGGTGCCATCGAGCACCATCTCGAGATCGGTGCTGCTACGCGTCACCGTGCCAGCCGGCGATTCCTCGGCATCGTCGTTCCCGGTAGCAATGACCCGCTCCACGGTGGTGCTGCCCGCTGGTTGCTGCACGATGACCACGACCGTGTCCGTCCGGGTCAACTCGCCATCGAAGGCGCTGAGCTGGCAGGTGTAGGTGCCCACCGCCGAGAACGAAACGTCTGTCACGGGTTGCGCTGGCGCCGTGAACGTCGCCGTGCCGGGACCCGAAAGCAGACTCCATTGGGTCGTCAGGGGACCGCCGGGCAGGCCGTCGTCGGCAACGCTACCCGCAAGGTGCGCAGCCGTGACGACCAGGATCGCGACATCGGGCCCGGCATCCACGATGGGCGGTTGGTTGATGGGCGCGGTCGTAGGAACCCCGTACTCGAGCATCAGGCCGTCGTTCTCGTTCGGATCGACGTCGTTGTCGGCGCGGCGGTCGACGAGGAACAGACTGTCGCCGGCGCCGACCGTGCTCGGAGCGAACACGAGGCCCGCAGGCCTTTCGAGTCCGGCGCTTGGCAACGTGACCGTTCGGAGAAACTGTCCCAAGGGATTCAGGTGCAAGAGCACGGTCTTCGGTTCGCCCGTCACATAGATACCGCCATCGGCCGGACGCACCGCGATGCCCTCTGGATCGATCACTCCGAACGCTGCTGTGTCCACGGTGAGGAGCACGTCGTCACCGTTCGGTGAAGTGCCGTCGAAGATCCCGTTGTTCCCCGGACGCAGCCTGAATACGCGATCGACCTCGCCGCCTGCGATCCACAACTCGCGCGTCACGTTGTCGAAGGCGAGACCCTCGGGGTCGATCGAGAAGTTGCCCACGCTGAACGAGCGCATCGTGTCGTCCGAGGTGTGCAGCAAGCCATCGGGGCCAGCAGAAACGACGTAGATGCGGCGAGTGTCGTCGTCGCTGATGTAGAACGTCCGCGTGGAACTGTCGAAGGCGATGTCGGTCGGCTCGATCGAGTAGCCCACCGTCGTGCTCGTGCGCGACACGATGCCCGTGCGACTGCATTCGAACATGTTGGTGCCCGCGTAGATCGACATCTCGTCGACTTCGCCGTCGCAGACGATCAGAACATCGCGCAGGTTGTCGTAGGCAATGCCCGACGGGTCTGGGCTCGGCGGCGACCACGAAGCCGTCGACACGGTGGCTCGCAACGTTGCAACGTCGTCGTCGAGTCCCACAGCATTCCACGTCCACTGGGAGGTCAGCAACCGTTGGTCACCGCTGCTGACGAACAGGTCGTGATCGCCGGTGCCGGTCGGCGCGAAGCCGAACGCGAGCAGTTCGGGCACGGGCCGCAACAGCCCGGCCCTGGGGTTCGGATCGACCGCAGAATGCTGCAGCAGATCGCCCGTTGCCGGGTCGAAGCCGACGATGCGATCCCGCGCGAAGTCGAAGGCGATTCCCCTGATCGTGCTCCACGCCGGCGGCAACGGCGTCGACTGGAACTTCGCCCTTCCTGCGCGCAGATCCGCGAGGTCGATGCGCAGCAGGCTCGGTCCGGCGGCGTCGACCATCACGACGTGCTCGCGCTTGCCGTCGATGCAGAGCCCGGCCGGCGAGGACCAGGTCAGAGGAGGAACTGCCAGTACGTGCAACGCGAGCGACGACGAGGCATCGAGCAGCACGAGGGCACCTTGCGGCAACGCGAACACGAGCTGCGCCACTTCCGTGCCGACGTAGTTTGCCGAACACAACAAGGGGTCCGGGACGGGAAGCGTCGACTCACCAACTCGCAGCGCCGGACGAGGCACCGGTGCATATGCGAGCTGCGCCGAAGAGAACCCGTGGAACGGCAGCAGAAACTGCGCAGCGGCAAGGGGCTCGAGGAGGCCTGCCAGCCGAGGCTCAACGATCGGGGGTGCTTGTGCGAACAGAGCCGTGGCAGCGAGAGATACGGTGACAGGGATGCGCATCGAGGAGGCTCAAGGCTTCGAAGGGCGGGCTCCAACTACCTTGGCCGGGAGCATAGCAACTCTGCATGTTGCGGCCACAGTCGCGCAAAATGGTGCGGGCCGCCTCGAGCGGTGCTGGTGCTCGATGCGCTCGTGCGCATGAAGGTGCCGGCGCCAAAATCGTCGACGCCAACAAGCACCTTCGTGTGCTGGCAGTTTGCCGCGACCAGCTCGATCGCTCACTGGTAGTTGACGATGAGCCGTGCCGCGAGCGCGGGGTTGTCGTCGTAGGCGGACGCGGTGCGTGTGCCAGTACCCGTGATCACGAAGACGATCGCGTTGCCGGAGCTCCAGCCTGGGCGGTTCACGACCTGCTGCACG
>Ga0075428_100000763_pt1 | contig 33458 bp, 26 predicted proteins | sample RhiMetdeltSRZDD2_FD_75291 | JGI IMG/M metagenome (GOLD analysis project Ga0075428, IMG submission 75291) | Populus rhizosphere microbial communities from Tennessee, USA - Rhizosphere MetaG P. deltoides SRZDD2 | ecosystem: Host-associated > Plants > Roots > Rhizosphere > Soil | place: USA... | reverse complement strand
GCCAGTGCGATCAGCACGACGACATAGAAAGCAAGCTGCAGCAGCGCGTTCGCGGTCATCAGAATTTCTCCGGCCGGAACAGCGCGTAGAGCAGGTAGACGAACAGGCCCGCGGCGACGAGGCCGGAGAGGACATAGATCCAGGTCATGATTCCCCCCGCAGACGCTCACAGGCGTGCACGAGCAACGCCGTCACGATGAAAAAGGCCAGTGCCAGGCCGAGGTAGAGGAAATCCATCTCAGTCTCCTGCTGTTTCTTGCTACGCCGTCGAAGATAGAGGCGGGGGCGTAAAGACGGAGTAAAGAAACCGGGCCGGTGCGTAATAATCGCGTATGGATGCGCTTACTGCATTTGGGCTCTTCGCGGTTACGGCCATGATGATTTGCTACGCCTTCGAGCGCAGAAGCCACTGGTTCGTTCTTGGATTCGCCGTGGCCTGCGCTCTGGGCTCGATCTACGGCTTTCTCCAGGGAGCGTGGCCGTTCGGAGTCGTAGAGGGCGTGTGGATGGGCGTTGCCCTCCGCCGGTGGGCTCTTGCACGGGCCGGGCGGTAAGCCCGGAAGAGGACCCGCTACAATGGCGGCCGGGATTCGACGAAGCGACGGGCCATGACTATCCACCAGATGCAAATCCGGCCGGACGAGGACGAAGACCGCCTGCTCCTGCGGCTCTCGACCACGGACGGAGCGGAATTCCGCTTCTGGCTCACGCGCAGCTTCGTGAAGAAGCTGTGGGCCATGCTGCTCAAGATGGTGGAGTGGGACAAGGCCGTGCAGCAGCAGTTCGACGCATCGATGCGCCAGACGGTGCTGGAGATCCAGCACCAGGGCTACGCCCAGCAAGGTGACTATTCCAAGGGCTTCGAGGAGACTCCGCGCAGGTTCCCGCTCGGCGAGGCGCCGGTCCTGCTCGCGAGCGGGAAGGGCGTCAGGCGCGACGACGGACTCTACGTGTTGAGTCTCTTCCCGCCGCAAGGGCAGGGTCTCGACATGACGCTCGACACGCGCCTGCTGCACATCTTCGGCAAGCTCGTGCAGGACGCGGTCGCGCGCGCCGACTGGGATATCACCCTCGCCCTGAGCGAGAAGGCAGCGCAGCCTGCGCAGCTCGAAGCGGCGGCGCCGCGCAAGCTCAACTAAGGCCGGATCGGGATCCTTCCGGACCCGTCCAGCTGCGTGCGTTCGAGACGGACTCGAGGCCGCTCAACGCACGCGAGCTTTTCGCGCAATCCATATAATCGCGTCATGGAGCAGAGCGAGCAGCCAGCCGCGGTGAGCGTCGTGCAGGCGACGCTTGCCCTGGCTTTGCAGCGATTTCAGGAACGGCGCTTCGCCGAATCCGAGGCGCTCTATCGCCGCGCGCTCGAGACGTTTCCCGCGAACTCCGATGCGCTCAACATGCTGGGCGTCGTGCTCGCCGAGCGCGGCAATCCGCTGTTGTCGCTCAAATACATAGACGACGCGATCCGCCTGGCGCCGGGAAACGCGGCGTACCTCACCAATCGCGGCGAAATCCTGCGCCGGTGGGGAATGCTCGACGAGGGACTCGCCTGCTGCGAGCGGGCCGCCGCGCTCGACCCGTCCTCGCCCGAGGCGCGCAACAACCTCGGGCTGGCGCTGCTCGGCAAGGCGCGATTCGCCGACGCCATACCTCATTTGCAAGCGGCTATCGCGCTCAGGCCGGGCATGGCGCAGGCGCATTTCAACCTGGGCCGCGCGCTGAAAGGGCTGGAGCGGTGGACGGACGCAGCGCTGGCGCTCGGCGACGCGGTCGCCGCCGACCCGCGCTACGCGGATGCCTGGTACGAGCTCGCCACCGTGCAGGAGCGGCTCGACGATTCCGCCACGAGCGTCAAATCCTGTCAGAAGGCGCTGGAATGCCGCGCCGAGTTCCCCGAGGCGCTGGTGGCGCTGGGCGACGCCTGGAACTCGCTCCGGAACGCGGAGAACGCGGGGAACGCCTACCGCCGCGCGCTGCAGGTCAGTCCGGGTTACGCCGTTGCCAGCTATCAGCTTTCGCTGTGCCTGCTGGGGCAGGGACATTTCGCGGAAGGCTGGAAGCTCTACGAATCCCGCTTCGATCCGGCAATACCGGGTGCGGCAGCGCCGCCCCTCATGCCGATACCCATGTGGCAGGGCGAAGATCTGCTTGGCAAACGGCTGCTGGTGCTGACGGAGCAGGGCTACGGAGACCATATCCAGTTCGCGCGGTTCGTGCCGCTGCTCGCGCGGCGCGGCGTGGATATCGTCTTCGGCGCGAGCCCGGAGATGCGCGAGCTGACTGCGACTCTGGAAGGCGTCGCGCTCACGGTGACACAGGTGGAAGACGCGTGGACGAGCGGCTGCGACTACTGGACCTACGTCGCGAGCCTCCCGCTCCGGCTCGGGATCGGCGCCGGCCGCGTTCCGGCCGTGGTGCCGTACCTCCGCGTTGATCCGGCTCGCCTCGAGTCGTGGGAGGCGCGCCTGTCGGAATACGGGAGCGCCCTCAAGGTGGGCCTGTGCTGGGCGGGCCGGCCTACGCACGGCAACGACTGGCGGCGCTCGATTCCCTGGGAGCGGCTGGCGCCGCTCGCCGGCGCGCGGGACGTGGTGTTCTTCAGCATCCAGACCGGAGACCGGTCGGACGATGCCGGATGCGCGCTGGACGGCATACGCCTCGTCCGGTGCGAAGGTGAACTGAAGGATTTCGCGGACACGGCGGCGCTGCTGTCGGAACTGGATCTCCTGATCTCGGTCGATTCGGCTCCGGTACATCTCGCCGGCGCGCTGGGGCGGCCGGTCTGGACGCTGCTTCCGTTTCAGCCCGACTGGCGGTGGCGGCTCGACGAAACAATATCGCGCTGGTATCCGACGATGCGGCTCTTCCGCCAGCAACGCAGCGGTGATTGGGAAGCGGTGATCGCCCGCGTTGCCGCGGACCTCGCTGCCTTCAGGCAGTGACTATCAGGCAAGCATCAAATTCCAAGCACCAAATTCCAAGCACCAAATTCCAAATAAGCCCCAAGTCTCAAAAGCCCAAGCACCAAACCTTCGTGTGGAATTTGTTATAGCTGTAGCCGCTTGCCGTAGCCCGTGAGCTCCAGGTAGCCGCGGCCCACGGGCTTTCCGTCGGCGAGCGCCCGCGCCGCGCCTTCCCAGTAGATCGCTCCCGTGGTCGCGCGCGTGTCGTGCTCCTGGTCATCGAAAAGCGGCTCGATCGCCAGCTCCAGCTCCCCGGCCCGCACCTGCCACGACACCGGATACGTGATCCCGGTGCGAGCCGACTTCCACTCGCGGCCGGGGATGAAGCTCACCGTTTCCGGGGAAAAGACGGTCATACGTCCATCCGGCCGGCGCAGCGAGCCGCCGGCCCAGTACTGCCCGCCTTGCCTGTCGCGCATGCGGAATGCCATCAAGGCGCCGCCGTCATCCATGTTGATGCCGATCCAGTCCCAGCCAACGGCGCCGCTTGCGAGGTATTGCGAGGACCACTCATGGTCGAGCCAGGCGACGCCGCTCACCGGCTGCTTCCCCTTTCCGCGAATCAGCGACCCGCTGGCCCTGAGATGCGGCAGGCTGTAGTAGTAGCTGGCCGACTCGGGGGCGGGCCCCTTGCGGCTATACCCGTTCCGACCTTGAAGAATGGGCGGCTGCGTCGACGCAAGCACGAGATCGAGTGAGACCTCGCGCGTTGCGATGCTGGTTCGGTAGGAGTTGTCGGCCCGACGCAGCGACCAATCATCGACCCACACCCGCGTGCGTCCGCGGTCCGCGCCGGCCAGCTCGAAGCCGGAGCGCGCCGCCCGCTGTGCGTGAATGAGGCTCCCCACGGCCTGATCGGCAATCGCGGCGTGCGCGATGATGATCTGGCGCGGAGCGAATGCGCTCGGGTTGTCGTCCTTGAGTTGCGGCCTTGCGCGAAAGAAGGTGATCTGGAAGCCCAACGGCCCCGGGTCCAGCCAGCCCGTCACGTACCACCACTCGATGCGGAAGTCGGGGTGGCTGCCGTGGTCCTCGGGGAAGCGCAGGCGGTAGCCGGGGACCACCTGCGCGAACGGCGTGAGTGGTGATGAGTGACGGGTGATCGGTGCCTTGGCGTCAGCAGCCTGCGCGAGGCGCTCGGGCGAGAGCAAGGTCGCCGCCAACAGCGTCAACGTTCGCCGCCTGCCGCGCATTGTTGTTAACTCATCACTCATCACTCATCACTCATCACGCCTCACCAGTCTTCGCGCACCGCGCGCACCACGTCCTCCCCGATCGCCGCCCGACCGCTCCAGGCCGCGGTTGCGACCGCCGCGCCGACGATCACCGAAGCAAGGGCAGCCAGCCCCAGCCACGGCACGTCGAGGTCCATGCTCCAGTGGAAGGACTGCCGGTTGATGACGTGTATGAGGATCAAGCTCAGCAACCAGCCTACCGCGAGGCCGAACGCCACGCCCAGCGCCGAAACCAGCGCGCCTTCGCAGGCAAGCAGCGCGCCGATTTCGCGTCTCGTCATTCCGAGATGGCGCAGGACCCCGAATTCGCGCCGGCGGGAGAGCGCCTGGGCGCTGAACGATACACTCACGCCAAAAAGCCCGATCAGCACCGCCGCCACCTCCAGCGCATAAGTGATGGCGAAGGTGCGATCGAAGAGTGCAAGCGAATTCGCCCTGATCCGGCGGGTGGTGGCGATCTCAATGCCGGCGTCGCCGGGCAGGCGTTCCCGCAGCGCGCGCTCCGCGCTGGAGAGATCGGTGCCGGCTGCGAGCCAGATCGCCGCGTCGTTGGCGAGGCGATCGCCGGTCAGCCGGATGTAAAGGTCCCGGTCGATCGCGGCCGCGCCGCTCTGCCGCACGTAGTCCCGCCATACGCCGGCTACCACGAAAACCACCGGTGCCCCCGCGATCGGCAGGCGCACCTGGTCGCCGACCCGCCAGCGGTAAAGCTCGGCCGCGACTTCAGAGACCCAGACCGGCGGCGGGCCGGTCGCCGCGGGTGCGATGGACGGCCCCACCACCGGCAGTACCCGGGCGGCGTCGGCCGGGCCGGCGAGGAGGACCACGGGCGGGCGTCCGGGATCCAGCAGGAGGTTCTGGCTGCGCAGGAATTGCACGCGGGCGAGACCGGGTGTCGCGGCTATGCGCGCCTGCTCCACCGGGCCGAGGAACGCCGTCTCACCGGTGCGTGCCGCGCGCAGGTAGAGGTCGGCGGGCAGCATGCGCTCGAGCCAGTGCTCGAGCGAGCTCCGGAACGAGCTCACCATGATCAGCATCGAGACCATGAGGCTCACGCTTGTCACGATGGCGGCGATGCTGATCGCGGACTGGCGCGGCGTCGCCTTCAACTGTGCGACGGCGATGCCGAGCGGCGCCAGCGCAGGCAGCGGCACGCGATCGAGGCATGCTTCGGCCAGCCACGGCATGAGCAGCACGGCGCCCAGCAGCACCAGCGCAATTGCCGCGTAGCCCGCTATGGGCAGCCCGTTCACCGCCGGCACGAACGTGAGGGCGAGTCCCGCCCCCGCAGCGAGGATGCCCCACCAGGGCGTACGCAGTCTCGCGAGCGATTCCTCCTCGTCCCCCGCGCGCAAGGCGCGACCCGGCGCCCGGCGCGCGGCTTCCCACGCCGGGGCGGCGGCGCCCAGCACGGCGAAACCGACACCGAGTATGAAGAAGAACGCGAGCGTCCCGCGGTCGGGGTGCACGTCCGCCGCAATGGCGCGGAAATAACCTGCGCCGAGATCCGCGCCTATGCTCGCCAGCGCGTGGCGGGCGAGGAGGTAGCCGAGCGCCACGCCCAGGGCGGCGCCGGCCGCGCCGAGGGCGGCGCCTTCGAGCAGGAGCTGCGCCGCGAGGGAGCGGCGCGTGACGCCGAGGGTCCGGAGCAACGCGAGCTGGGTGCGGCGGCGAAGCAGGGCGAGGACCTGTGAGGAAAACACCAGGAATGCGCCCGTGAAAAGGGCGACGAGGGCAAGCATGTCGAGGTTGAGCCGGTACGCTTGCGTAAGGCTTGCGCCGCGCTCGCCCTCGGCTTCGGGAGGCGCCGCGTGCACGCCCGCTGGCAGCATCGCCTGCAATTCGCGGCGAAACGCCGCGCTGTCGGTGCCGGCCTTGACCCGCAGGTCGATGCGGTTCAGCCGTCCCAGGCGCGCCAGTTTCCATTGCGCGGCGCCCACGTCCATGACGCCCAGCCGCTGGCGGTAGGCGCCCTCGGGCAGCAGGCCCGCAATCTTCAGCGCGACGGTCGCGGCCCCGACGTTCACCTTCAGCTCATCTCCGACCTTGAGCCCGAGCCATTGCGCGGCCGCGTGCGAGAGCAGTATCGCGTCGGCATCGAAGATATCGAGGGTCATGCCCGAGCGCTCGGGCAGCAATCCGGGCTGCACTTGCGCGGCACGCAGCGGGTCGAAGCCGAGCACACGGAGGCTCTCCTGCCGTCCGGCGAGCGCCACGTCCGCCTCCACCGCCGGATTCGCGGCCTCGACCTGCGGCAGCCGCGCGATGCGAGGGTACAGTGACTCGTCGAATCCCGAGCGTGGGCCCCGTACCACCAGGTCGGCCTCGCCGGCAAGGTGCCGGGAGGCGATTTCGAATTCGTTCAGGGCGCTGGCATTGATGAGATGCACCGCAACGCCGAGCGCCACGCCCAGCGCGATCGCCGCGATCGCAAGAACAGCCCGGCCCGGATGCTCCCGCAGCGGCCCGAGGACGAGCGCATTGAATACGAGCAGGCGGCCGCCGCGCGTCAGGCGTGAGGCGTCAGGCGTCAGGCGAGAACCAGTCACGGATCACCGGTCACGGCGGCCTCGGCTACGCAAGTGGAGCATCAAAATTCTCGCGTCGGCCGCTGCGCGTCACCGGAGGTGCCGCTGCGACTCGGTGTGCGCAGCAGGGTGCGGGAGCAGCGAGCGGCCCCGGCAAGTGGAGGCGTATGCGACGCAGCGGCTCTGCGCCCCGTCCCGCACCACCGTTCCGGAGACCGAGGCCGGGGTGTGTCCCCACAAACCGGGGCTGCTTCACTCCTCGACGCGCTGCCACTCGTCACTCCTTCAGGCCATCGGCCGTCAGAGTCAGCACGCGGTCGGCGGTCGCCGCCGCGATGGGCGAGTGCGTGACGAGTATGCCGGCGCTCCCTTCACGCTTGACCTGCTCGCGCAGCAGGGCGAGCACTTGTGCCGCCGCATCCTGGTCCAGGTTGCCCGTCGGTTCGTCCGCGAGCAGCAGCTGCGGCCGATGGACCAGCGCCCGGGCGATAGCCACGCGCTGCATCTCCCCGCCCGAAAGCTCGCGTGGAAAGCTCGCCGCGGCGGCGGCGAGCCCCACCGCTTCCAGCATCTGCCCGACCCTCACGACACGGTCGTGGGCGGACGCGCCGTTAAGCGCGAGCGGAAGCGCGACGTTTTGCGCGACGGTGAGATGAGGCAGCAGGTGAAAGGCCTGGAACACGAAGCCGATCCGCTCGCGCCGCAGCCGCGTTCGTTCCGCATCCGCCAGCGCCGTTATTGTCGCGCCGTCGAGGGAGACGCTGCCCGCGTCGGGCTCATCGAGTCCCGCGATGAGGTTCAGCAGTGTGGACTTGCCGACGCCCGATTCACCCATGAGCGCGACGTACTCGCCCGGCCCGACGTCGAGCGTCACGTCGCGCAGCACCAGCCGCGGGCGCGCGCCGCCGTAGGACTTGGAGAGATTGCGGATCGCGAGCACGGCCTACATTCTAGAACCTGTAACAGGTTCTGGCCGCGCCGGCGATAAATCCGGTGGCGGCGTGCCGTACGCCGGGGCACCGTGACGGTAACGACCTTGGTGCAGTGATACCCCCGGGCTCAGGCCAATGAATGCGCCTTTCCGGGGGCTACGTTGTCACGGAGGAGCACGGAGATGTCGCTCGCGGGCCGCGGTTTGCTGAAATAGTATCCCTGGATCTCGTCGCATTCGAAGTCGCGCAGGAAATTCAGCTGCTCCTCGGTCTCTACGCCTTCGGCCACTACGCTCAACCTCATGCTGTGCGCCATGGCGACGATGGCCTGTGTGATCGCTGCGTCGTCGCCGTCCCCCGGCAGGTCCCGGATGAACGAGCGGTCGATCTTGAGGGTGTCCAGGGGAAAGCGCTTGAGATAGTTCAGGGACGAGTACCCCGTTCCGAAATCGTCGATCGAGAGATGTATCCCGAATGCCTTGAGCTTGTTGAGCAGCGTAACCGCCTGTTCCGGATTCTGCATGACCACGCTTTCGGTGATCTCCAGCTCCAGGAACGCCGGGTCGAGGCCGGTTTGCCTGAGAATTCTCGCCACGTCCGCGAGCAGGGTTTCATGGTTGAACTGGCGCGGTGAAAGATTGACGGCGACCCGACCCGACCATCCCTGCGCCTGCCACGCCTTGGTCTGCGCGCATGCCGTCGTGAGCACCCATTCGCCGATGGGCACGATCAGACCGGTTTCCTCCGCGAGCTGGATGAACTGGGCGGGGGCGATCAATCCCTGCGCAGGCTGCTGCCAGCGCAGCAGCGCCTCCACGCCGGTGATGCGGCCGCTCGTGATATCGAGTTTCGGCTGGTAGTGCAGGAGGAATTCGTTGCGTTCCAGGGCGCGGCGCAGGCTGGACTCCAGCTTGAGGCGCTCGATGGAGTGAACGTTGATGTGCGCCGAGTAGAACTGGAAGTTGTCCTTTCCCTGCTCCTTGGCCCGGTACATCGCGATGTCCGCGTTCTTCATCAGCGTTTGCAGATCGGCGCCGTCGTCGGGGCAGGTGCTGATGCCGATGCTTGCCGTGAGATGGAATTCCTGGCCGCCGACCAGGAACGGCTTCCCCATGGCGGCGAGTATCTTCTGCGCGACTACTGCTGCGTTCAGGGGCCGCGGCGGCTCCTCGACCAGCACGATGAATTCGTCGCCGCCGAGCCGCCCCACCGTGTCGCTCTGGCGCAGGCAGCCACGCAGCCGATCCGCGACTTCCTTGAGCACGCGATCGCCGGCTTCGTGCCCGAGCGTGTCATTGATGTTCTTGAAGCGATCGAGATCGATGAAAAAGACCGCGAGCGAGCGCCCGGTCCGCTGCGCGCGCGTCAGCGCGTGGGACAGGCGTTCGTTGAACATGGTGCGATTCGGCAGCCCGGTGAGCTCGTCGTAGTGTGCCAGATGCCGGACGCGCTCCTCGGCCTGCTGGCGCACGAGGTACTGTCCTATCTGGTTCCCGATGGACCGCGCGATCTCGATCAGCTTGTCGTCGGGTTCCCGCACGTCGCGGTGGAAGAACTCCATTACGCCCAGGACCTCGGTCCCGACCAGAAGCGGAAAGCAGAAGGCACCGTGCAGATCGGCTTTCGCCACGAGTGCAGCACGCTTGAAGCCGCTGGAGCGCGACAGGTCCGAGATCCACTTGGGCTTGCCGGTGGTGTAAGCCTGTCGCACCAGGCCCTGGTCGTTGCCGGGTTCGGGCTTCACCGTCCGCTTCGTGGTTATCCCCACGAATTCCTGGATCTCGGGGCTGTCGACGCCCCAGCATTCGAAGCATCGCAGCAGGCCAGCCTCGCTGTCCCAGGCCCACCGCGCGCCGCAATGCCATTTGAGGGTCTCGCAAATCGTCCGGATGATCATGGGGATCGCTTGCGCCAGGGTCTCGGCTTCGGCGAGCACGCGCGTCACCGCATGCTCCATCGCCTGGCGATTTTCCGCCTGTACCCGCTCGGTGATGTCCTCGATGATGCGGATGAAATAGAGCGGCATGCCCGCCGCGTCTCTTACCAGCGATACCGTCCGGTTAACCCACAGGTCGGAGCCATCCTTGCGCCGGTACAGCCGTTCCGACGAAAAGGTAGCGACTTCGCCTTTCAGCATCGCCTCGCGGTATCGCGGCTGATCAGATCCCACGTGGTCCGGATGGACGAACTCATCGGTACGCATCCGCGCGAGCTCTTCCTGCGCATAGCCGAGCATCTCGCAGAGCTTCGAATTCGCGTGCAGGACCCTGTCTTCCTCGATCGAGGTATGCATGATGCCGACCGGCGCGTTGTCGAAGGTCGCCCGGTAGCGCTCCTCCGCCTGCTTGCGCTCGGAGATGTCGCGAATGATGACCGCGGCGCCCACGACCTCTCCAGCCTCGTTCTTGATGGGTGAAATGCTGGACAGGACGTTGATGGTCCGCCCGTCCCTGGTGAGACGCACCCTCTCGACTGCCGGTATCGTATCGCCGCGCTGCAGCCTTTCGCTGTTGTCCTCGAGGTGGCGGTGCCCTTCCGGCACGATCATGGCGGTCGACTGGCCGATCATCTCGCTCTCGGAATAGCCGAATATCCGCTCGGCGCCGGCGTTCCACGACGTAATGGTGCCGTCGAGAGAGCGGCCGATGATCGCATCGTTGGAATTCTCGACGATCGCGGCGAGCCGGGCGCGCTCGGCCTCGGCGCGCTTGCGCCCCGAGATGTCCCGGAACATCAGTGACACCCCGATTATCCTGCCGGCAGGATCCTTGATCGGAGACTGTGTTATCGACACATCGATGCGCCGGCCGTCCTTGGTGAGGCGCACCGTATCGTACGGCGGGGCGGGAAGATTCTGCAGAAGAAGCTCGCGCTGCCGGGCGACCTGCGCCATTCCTTCGGCGGGAATGATGACGGAAATATTCCGCCCGATGACTTCTCCGGCCGTGTAGCCGAACATGCGCTCTGCAGCCGTGTTCCAGCTCGTGATGTTCAGATCCGGATCCCGGCTGACGATCGCGTCATGTGAGCCCTGCACGATGGCCGCGAGGCGGGCGCGATCGGCTTCGGCCTCCTTGCGCTCCGTGATGTCTTCCACCACGCTGATCACGTACTGCGGATTGCCGGCGTTATCGCGAGCGACCGACATGGTCCGTCGTCCCCAGACGATGGCGCCGTCCTTGCGCACGAAGCGCTTCTCACCGATGGCGGCCTTGATCACGCCTTCGGTGACCTGGCTGCGGAACGTCGCCCCCTGGCCGTAGTCATCAGGATGCGTGATGTCCAGGATGGCCTTGCCGATGAGTTCCGCGCGCGGATAGCCGAGCATGTCGCAGAATTTCTGGTTGACGTCGACCAGCACCCCGTCGAGATCGACGCGCGTCATCCCGACCGCTGCGTTCTCGAACATGGCGCGGTAACGCGCCTCGCTCATCCTGGTTTCGGTCACATCCTCGACGACGCGTATGTAGTATTGGGGCGTGCCGTCCGCGCCCCTCGCGACGGACGTGGTGCGCTTGGTCCAGATCACGTTCCCATGCTTGCCGATGTATCGTTGCTCCGACAGATAGGTATCGATCTTGCCCGCCAGCAGCTGCTGTTCGAGTTCGGCATCGCTGGCAACATCCTTCGGATCGCCGAGGCCCGCGGGCGGCAATTGTTGCAGCTCCTCGAGCGTGTAGCCGGTCATGTCGAGGAATTTCTGATTGGCGAGCAGGATCCGGCGCTCGAGCGAGGAGTGCACGATGCCGACCGCCGCATGATTGAAGGTCAGCTCGAAGCGGCGTTCGAGATCCTTGCGTTCGGTGTCGCTCCGGCGCAGGTCCTGCGTGATGCGTTCAGCGAGATAGATCGCGCGTCTGCCCGAAGTCGCCAGCGACCATACCAGGCCGGTGAGCAGCGCGGTGATGAGGGTGCCCAGGAGAAAGACAATCCATGGCAGCAGGCGGTCGGATGCCGCCACGAAGTTCTCGCGTGCGTTGAAATGGAGGTTCCAGCGTCGGCCACCCACCTCCAGCGCTCCGATGCGGGTGAGCTTGGCTGACTTTCCGGCTGCGGGACTGGCCGGACGCGAATCCGCGGGCAGCAGGCGGCTGCTGTCGAACATCAGGTTTTCCGCGGAAGGCTGCTGCAGCGCTTGCCCGCGCTCCACGAAGCCTGCGTCGTGGATGCGCAGATGCATGGTCTGCAGGAATCGCTCGCTCAATACGCCGCGCATGAGGTCGATCGCGACAAACGACGTGCTGACCATACCGCTGAAGGCTTCGCGGCGCTGCTCGACGGTGCCTGCGGGCATTCCTTTCCGGTAGACGGGCATGCGCATCGCAAATCCGGGGTGCCGCCGTGGATCGTGCGCCAGCGCGATCGTTCCCGATGCGGTGAGCTGCCCTGAGTCGCGGGTACGGTCGAGAGTGGCCCTGCGCACGGTATCGCCCCCGAGATCGAGGCCGAGCGCTGCCTCGTTTCCCGGCATCGGCTCCACGTATTCCACGATGACGTATTCGCCCCGGTTTCCTGCCGGCTTGGCCGCAAAGCCCGGATATCCACGCGGATCCACGCTGCGATCATTCCGGACCATCTCCTCGAAGGCTTCCCGCTGTGCAGCAGGAACGCGTCGGGCGTAGTGGATGACCTGAACGCCGGGATAGCGGTGGTGCAGATCGAGGGTCGCGATGTAGGTCCGGAACTCGTCCCGGCTGACGGAATCCGACGCGATGAACAGCGCCTTCACGCCGAGCAGCACGTCCGAGTAGGAACGGATGCGCGCTTCGATGGCGTCTTGTGCCTCGGCGACGACGTGGTTGAATTGCTGCTCTGCGTCCTGCTCGATCTGCCGCCCAATGAACAAGGCGGCGGCTACGGATAGTGCCGTCCCGACGGCGAACACCAGGTACGCCGTCGCGGCACCGTTGAATAGACGAGCAAGCTTCAGTTGCATGTTGTGCGCTGACGCGGGCCAGCCCAGAAATCGCATGGGGTGCTCGTCGCCTTCTGCCGGAGGGGGCGAGTCCACCCGTGATTACGGCTTACGGTGTCGTAATCTTGAGTGTCTCGTTGGAGGATACGCACCCCGCGGGGGAGAGCGCCGCAGCGAAGGTCGCGCGGGGCGAATCTGCTAATATTTGGCGTCGCGCCGGATAACGATAATGACGAAGGAATGCGAGTGAAATCAATATATTATGGCGTTGCGTGTGCCCTCATCTCGGCTTGCGGCGCGGCGCTGGCGACTGCGGCTGCCGCGCAGGCCTACCCGGCTCGTGCAGTGCGCCTCATCATTCCGTTTTCTGCCGGCGGCGCGGCCGATGTTCCTGCAAGAATACTCACGCAGCGGATGTCCGAATCCCTGGGACAGCAGGTTATCGTGGACAACCGGCCCGGCCTCGGTTCGGCGATCGGCGCCGAACTTGCCGCCAAGGCGCCGCCCGACGGATACACCCTGTTCCTCCTCAGCAACACGCACTTCGTCACGGCGGCCCTGCACAAGAAGCTGCCCTACGACCCGCTGAACGACTACGCACCGATCACGCAGATCACGAGTGCGCCCAATGTCCTGGTGGTCCATCCATCGCTGCCGGCGAAGACCGTGAAGGACCTGGTCGCGCTCGCCAGAGCGAGACCGCGGCAGATCGACTACGCGTCCTCCGGAAACGGCAGCACGCAGCATCTGACCGGGGCGCTGTTCGCGAGGATGGCGGGCATAGAGATGACCCATATTCCCTATCGCGGCAGCGGCCAGGTGACCGCGGACCTGCTCGGCGGCCAGGTGATGGTCGCTTTTCCCGGCATCGCGGGCATGCTGCCGCACATCAAATCCGGAAAGCTGCGTGCGCTGGGCGTGACGAGCGCGAAGCGCTCTCTCGAGTTGCCGGACGTTCCGACCATCGCGGAAGCGGGCGTCAAGGGCTACGAGATGGTCGCGTGGTTCGGCCTTGGCGCCCCGAAGGGCCTGCAGCGCGAGGTGCAGATGAAGCTCCACGGCGACCTGCTGCGCATACTCCGGAATCCCGATTTCCAGAAAAGCATGGCGACCGTGGGGCAGGAGCCCGCGTGGCAGGACTCTCCCGAACGCTTCCTTGGCTTCCTCAAGGTCGAGGCGGTCAAGTGGGCGAAGATCGTACAGGAGAGCGGGGCGACGGTTCAGTGACCAATGCGCATATGGGTGAGGGAATGAAACGATTGCGGATCATCGTGGCGCTTGCGGGCTGGCTGCTCCTTCCCGGGCTGTCGGACGCGCAGAACTATCCGACCAGGCCGGTGCGGCTCATCATCCCGTATTCGGCCGGTGGCGCGACCGACGTCGTGATGCGTATCCTTGCGCAAAAGCTGCCTGATTTCCTGGGCCAGCAGCTCGTGATCGACAACCGCACGGGCGCGGGCGGACTGATAGGGATAGATACCGCGGCGAAAGCGGCGCCCGACGGCTACACGCTCCTCGCGAGCAGCACGCCTCACGTCATTCTGCCGCATCTCCACAAGAGCCTGCCCTTCGATCCGCTCGGGGACTTCGTACCCATAACGCAGGTCAGCACCCAGCCGTACGGGTTGACGGTGCATCCGTCCCTGGGAGTGAGCTCGGTGAAGGAGCTGATCGCGCTCGCGCAAAAGCAGCCGGGAAAGATCAATTACGCCTCCTCCGGCAACGGCGGAGCGCAGCATCTTTTCGCCGCAATGTTTGTGTCGATGGCGAAGATCGACATGGTTCACATCCCGTACAAGGGAAGCGGCCCGGCGCGCGCCGATCTGCTCGGTGGCCAGGTGAAGGTCGGCTGTCTCGGCATTGCGAGCATCATCAGCAATCACAAGGCGGGACAACTGCGCATACTCGCGGTCACGAGCGCCAGGCGCTCGCAGGAGCTTCCCGACGTGCCGAGCATTGCAGAGACTATTCCCGGCTACGATGCATCGCTCTGGGACGGTCTCTTCGCTCCGCGGGGAACGCCGCCCGCAGTGACAAACCGGATCCTGCGCGCTGTCAGGAGTGTGATGGAACTTCCGGAAATGAAGGCGGCGTTCGAGCGCGTTGGCACCCACGTTGCCATCTCCGAGCCCCGGGCATTTGCGGAGTACGTGAAGGCGGAATACGCAAAATGGGGCAAGGTAGTGCGGGACGTGAAGCTGCAGATAAATTGACCGGGCAGGGACGATGGCGACCCTGGTCAAGCGCGAGCTGAAGCGGTCGCTGAAAACGATACACCTGTGGGGTATCGCCGTCGGTCTCGTCATTTCCGGCGAGTATTTCGGCTGGAGCTACGGCTGGGCGAGCGCCGGTACCCTGGGCTTTCTCGTGACCTCGCTGGTGGTGGCCGCGATGTACACCACCTTCATCTTCAGCTTCACCGAGCTGACCACGGCCATCCCGCACGCGGGCGGGCCGTTCGCGTATGCGCGGCGGGCCTTCGGGCCCAATGGCGGCTATCTTGCGGGTGTCGCCACCCTGGTCGAGTTCGTGTTCGCGCCGCCGGCAATCGCGCTGGCGATCGGGGCCTACCTCAACGTGCAGTTTCCGGGGCTCGACGCGAAGCACGTCGCGATCGGGGCGTATGCGATCTTCATGCTTCTCAACCTCGTCGGCGTGGCTATCGCGGCGACCTTCGAATTGTTCGTGACACTGCTCGCGATCTTCGAGCTGCTCGTCTTCATCGGCGTAGTGGCGCCCGGTTTCTCGATCGCCAACTTCGTCGCGCACGGCTGGGTCGGAGCCGACACATTCTCGAGCGCGGCGGTGAGCGGCATGTTCGCCGGGGTACCATTCGCGATCTGGTTCTTTCTCGCGATCGAAGGCGCAGCGATGGCGGCCGAGGAAGCGGAGAACCCGCGCACGACCATCCCGCAGGCCTACATCGCCGGCATCCTGACACTGGTCGCGCTCGCGATAGGCGTGATGGTGGCGGCGGGCGGCGTGGGGGACTGGCGCCAGTACAGCAATATCAACGACCCGCTGCCGCAGGCGATGAAAATCGTGGTCGGCGAGGGCTCGGGGTGGCTTCACATGCTGGTGTGGATCGGGTTGTTCGGGCTGATCGCGAGCTTTCACGGCATCATCATGGGCTATTCACGGCAGATCTACGCGCTCGCGCGCGCGGGCTACCTGCCGCGCTCGCTGGCTGCCGTGAACCGCCGCTTCCGGACGCCGCATTGGGCGCTGCTGGCTGGCGGCGTGATCGGCATCGCCGCGATCTTCTCGGATGAGGCCGTCAAGTACAACAACAACTCGCTGACGGCGAACATCGTCACCATGTCGGTGTTCGGCGCGATCGTGATGTACATCGTGTCGATGGCCGCGCTCTTCAAGCTGCGCCGCGCCGAGCCGCTGCTCGAGCGGCCGTACCGGGTGCCGTTCTATCCGCTGTTCCCGGCCATCGCACTGGGGCTGGCGCTGCTCGCGCTCGCCGCGATGATCTACTACAACGCCGTGCTGTTCGGCGTGTTCGTCGGGATCGTGGCGCTCGGGTACGGGTACTTCCTGCTCACCAGGGGAGCACGCGATGCGGCGCCGGTGGACGAGATGCTTCAGACGGCGGAGGGATGAGGGCGCGACGCTCTATTTCTTCCCGCGCGGCCGGTTCAGGAACGCCCGCAGCCGCTCGTTGGGCGCGCCGGTGTGGAAGGTCCTGCTGAACGCGTCGATGCTCGCCTGTATGCCGACAGCGGGCGGCGTCTCCAGCCAGGCTTCGAGGAGCCGCTTCTGGGCGCGAATGGCGCCGGGATCGGCGCGCACGATGTCTTCAAGCCATAGCTGCATTCCCGCATCGATTTCGCCGTCGGGCGTCAGCTTCTGCAGGAAACCGATGCGGTGCGCCTCCGCTGCATCGATGACGTTGCCGCGATAGAGCAGCTCGCGCGTGTGTCCCCAGCCGATCAGCGCGGGGAGCAGGCGCGCCTCGATGACCGACGGCAGTCCCACCTGCACCTCGGGCATGCCATAGCGGCTGCCGCGAGAGCCGATGCGCAGGTCGCACGCCGCCGCCAGCTCCATGCCTCCGCCCAGGCAGTATCCTTCGACGCGGGCGATGCTGGGCACGGGCAGCGCGCGTAACCCGTGGCAGGCCTGGTGGAGCAGCGTGATGAAATCTCGCGCCGCATCGGGGGTGAAATCGGCCATCTCGGCAATGTTCACCCCGCCCTGGAACGAGCCGCCCGGCGGTCCGCTGAGGACCAGGAGCCGCAATGTCGTGTCCTGCCGCAGTGCTTCCAGGGCCTGCACCAGGGAAGCGACCAGGGCGCGGCCCATCACGTTGACCGATTTCTCTCCCCGCAGCGTAAGCGTGGCTACGCCGTTTCCGACCGCGACGTCGACGCCCGTGTACAGAGTCGTTTCCAAACTAGCGTGTCGCGGTACTAATCATGGCCGGCGCAGGAGAACTCAGCGGCCTGTACCTATTCTGAACGACGCCCGGTCCTGCCCGTCCAGCTGGGCAAGCAGCCCCGTTTCCCAGGCGAGGTATTGCTTCATCGCCTCGCGATTTCCCGCGTGGCGATCGTGGACGAAGAACAGGTAGTCGATGCACTCGACGTCCGCCGGAACGGCGGGCGAGGCCCCGGTCGGGTAACCGGCCTTCTCCCATGCGGCGAGACCGCCGTCGAGACACTTTACGGCGGATGCCCCGGATTCGATGAGATCGATCGCTGCGAGCCGCGCGATATCGCGATCGCCGGCGATCAGGACGACGGCGCCCCTTGCGTTGCGCGCGTCCGCGGGAAGCCGTGACCGCGTGCTCCACCGGCTGCCTGGAACGTGGGCTTTGCGAAAATTCATGCTCGGCCCTAGGTCGAACGCGGTGCATTCACCACCGTCCAGCATCCGCTTGAGCTCCGCAGCCGTTACGGATGCCACATCCGGCAGGGCGGGTTTCGCCGGCGGCTTCGCCGCGACGCGCGCCCCGATGCCGCCCTCGAGGACGTGCACGTCGCAACCTAGTTGCTTGAGCCAGCTCGCCACGACCGGCGCGCGCACGCCTTCACTGTCGATCAGCACCAGACGCGCATTGCGCACCGCCACCCATTGGTCCGTCGCCTGGACGAGTTGTCCGCCGGGCGCATGCACCGCACCGGGGAGGGAGCCCGCGTCGAATTCTTCCGGCGTGCGCACGTCCAGCAATGCCGTCGTGCGCGCGGGGTCGGTGAGCCAGCGCTCGACTTCGGACGCGGTGACGGCGGGCACGGCGTGCCGTTCCATCAACGCGCGCGCCCTGGCCTGAAGTCCAGGCAGCTGCGCCTCGTCGACCCGTTCGGGATAACGCCGCGTCGCCCCGCGCTCGAGCTGGAAGTCCGCCAGCACCCACCCCTGCGTGCCGTTTTCGAGCGCGTAGACCGGGTTCGCGACGCCGAAATTGATGAGTGTCTGCGCGCCCATGATGGAACGCGTGCGCCCCGCACAGTTGACGATGATCTTGACCGCAGGGTCCTTGACGATCTCGCGTATGCGGTACGGCAGCTCGGCGTTCGGGCAGCAGATGCCGCCCGGGATGTTCATCTTCGTATACTCGGAGAACGGGCGGCCGTCCACGATCACGAAATTCTCGCCCGCTTCCTTCATGCGCGCGAGCTCGTGCACGGTCACGCGCGGCGTGTGGTACTCGTGCTCGACGAGCTCGCCGAAGAGTTTGCTCGGGACGTTGACCCCCTTGAACAATTCGTATCCGGCGGCCGCCCAGCCTCGGTTGCCGCCCGCGAGCAGGGCCACGTCCGTGTACCCGGCGGCCTGCAGCCGGGTTGCCGCGAGCGCCGCGCTCCCGGTGCCGTCTTCGTCGCAAAGAACGATGCGCGTCGACCTGCGCGGGACCAGGCGGGCTACATCCACCTCGAGCGTGCTGTAGGGTGTGGGTGTCGCGAAGAGCAGGTGCGACTCGCCGAACTGTCCGGCTTCACGCACGTCGAGCAGCGCGATCTCGCCGCCGTCGTGCATCATCGTCTTGAGTTCCCTTGGAGAGACCGTTCCGGCCATACCGTTTTCGCGTCCGACGCCCGGTCGCCAGAAGCTACTTCTTGTCCTTGTCTCGCGACAGTGAGCCACCCAACAGGGCGGCCGTGGGCCGATGATGGCCGCGCCTCAGGGGGTGCGGTTTATGGCCGGCAGGACTGGCTTCGTCGGTGTGCTTGGCCGCTGCGGGCTCATACGGTTTGGAAAAATCGAACCCGGAAGCATCCACCGTGCTCTTGGCTGCGGGCGCCGGGCGCGATGAGCGATGTTCGTCGCGTTCGCGGGCCGGACGCGGGTGCCGCTCCCGCTCCTCGCGCCCGCGAACCGGGGGCCGGCTCGTTTCCGTGCGTTCGTGGCCGGTGCGCGCGCCACGCCCGTGGGGCGCTCCATGACCGCGCCCTTCGGGCGCGTCGTGGCTGATCCCCGTGGCTGTCGCGCGCGGGATCGAGCGTTTCAGGAGCTTTTCGATGTCCTCCAGGAATTTCATCTCGTCGTTCGCCACGAGAGAAATTGCCTCGCCGGGCAGGCCGGCGCGGCCGGTGCGCCCGATGCGGTGCACATAGTCCTCCGCGGCGTGCGGCAGCTCGTAGTTGACGACGAAGGGCAGCTGCTCGATATCCAGGCCTCGCGCCGCGATGTCGGTCGCCACGAGGGCCGTTACCTTGCCTTCCTTGAACTCGTCGAGCGCCTGCATGCGCTCGGCCTGGGTGCGGTCGCTGTGTATGGCCTGGGTGGCAATGCCGGCGCGCTGTATCTCGCGCGCCAGGCTATTCGCATCGCGCTTCATGCGTACGAAGACCAGCACCTGCCGCATGTCCCGGCTGCGGATGAGATGGGTCAGCAACGCACGCTTGCGCGCCGCGGGAACCAGGTAGACCTGATGGGTTACCAGCTCGGCAGGCGCGTTGCGCGGCGCGACCTCTATCGTGACCGGTGCGTGCAGGAGCTCCTTCGCGAGCCTGCGCACCTCTTCCGGGAACGTGGCCGAGAACAGCAGATTCTGGCGTTGCTTGGGCAGCACCGACAGGATGCGCTTGATGTCGGGCATGAATCCCATGTCGAGCATGCGATCGGCTTCGTCGAGCACCAGGAATTCGACGCGGGACAGGTTGACGGTCTTCTGGTGCAGGTGATCGAGCAGACGCCCCGGCGTGGCGACGATGATTTCCGCGCCGGCGTGCAATGCCTTGATCTGGGGGTCGATGTCGATTCCGCCGTATACCACCGCGGTGCGCAGCGGCAGGTACTTGCCGTAGAGTCGCACGCTTTCCTCGACCTGTGCGGCGAGCTCACGCGTGGGCGTGAGTATCAGCACGCGCGTGGGATGCCGCGCCGGAGACAGGCTGGAATTGGCGTCGGGCGCGAGAAATTGCAGCAATGGGAGGGTGAACCCGGCGGTCTTGCCGGTGCCGGTCTGGGCGGCGCCCATCACGTCGCGCCGCTGCAGGATCACGGGAATCGCCTTCAGCTGGATGGGCGTGGGCTGCTCGTAGCCCTGGTCGGCGATCGCGCGGAGCAGCTCGGGTAGCAGCCCGAGTGCGGCGAACGTCGAAGCGGGATCTGCGGAGGTGGCAGGTGCTGCGGCAGCGTCGCGGTGCATGGTCACGGCTGCCCGCGACGGAATACGGACGAACGGTTCATAAGGTCGGCGCCGCCATTATACTCCGCTTCTTGCGTCGCACCATTGACGCATTCGTGACCCGATGCCCGTGCTGCGGGCGGGGAAACTGGTATAAATTCAGAAATCTGGTAGATTGGCGGCAGGAACCGGTTCAACCGGGTGACCGTCCGCCGCGGAGGCAGCAACAAGCGCTGTAGTCATGCATATCACGACCTCAAGAGAAACGGGGTTGCGTAGCGCCCATCCGCTGATCCTGACGCTGGATACCCACGGCGTCCCCCATCGCTGGATCACCTGGCAGCACGCCTGCTATTACTACGCCAAGGACCAGGTTGCCTGGACTATCGGCGCCAATGAGTTCACCGTGTACGGGGGCATGAACCGCGTCACCGGCCTGCGCTCCAGCATCACTGCACACAGCATCATCGCGATCAAAGGCAAGGCGATGGCGATGAAGGCCTTCAGCCAGGTGCCGCCGCTCAACAACCGGGAGCTGTTTCACCGCGATCGGCAGATCTGCGCCTACTGCGCGGGCACGTTCGCCATCGGCAGGCTCACGCGCGACCACGTCACCCCCTTCTCGCGCGGCGGCAAGGATACCTGGATGAACTCGGTCACGGCATGCCGTGTCTGCAATGAGCGCAAGGGCAATTGCACGCCCGAGCAGGCGGGTATGGAGCTTATCTACCTGCCCTACGTGCCCAACCGGGCGGAATACCTGATCCTCACGAACCGCCGGATACTGTCCGACCAGATGGAGTTTCTGGCGCAACACGTTCCGGCGCAGAGCCGCCTTCGCCTGGCCTGATAGCGCACGCATCCCGTTGTCGCCGGAATGCGGGGCATGGTGTCTTAATTCGGACAGCGTCCGAGGACCAAGGCCTGCAACACCTCTCCGGATTCCGGTTCCTGGACGAAAGCGGCCAGGTGCAGGGTATCTCGCTTCCAGGACCGGTCGGTCCTGAACTCGTGCGTGAGATGCGCGATTCCCTGTGCATCGATCGCATACGGACCGGCCAGTTCGCGGACCACGAAATCGTGCTCCAGGCGCCGGCCCCGGTTTTCTCCCCTCAGGACCTGGGTGGCAAGCTTGTTCTGATAGAGCGCAAGCCACGCGAGAGCGCCGGGACGGTGCCCTGAGTGAGCCGCCGTTGCCTGTCCGCTGGCGGATATCGATTCCTCACCGCTCTCCTTGCGAACGAGCCTGATGGTGGCGGCCGGCTGCTCGCGGTTGATCGCCGCAACGCGCTCCGGAATGTCATCACGCAGAAGGCCGCGACGATAATCCTTTCCATTCAATAGTAGTTGGGGGGTGTAGACGAAACCCGCGCCGCTGCGGCGGGCCGCAACGCGCTGGCGGTCGCTGAATTCTGCCCGCGCGTACGGATCGGTCCACCCCAGGTGATTCCAGTAATCGACGTGGAAGGCGAGAGTGACGACGCGGTCGGAGGTCAGACCGCGCGCCGGCAGCCCGGTGACCCAGCGATCCGCCGGCGGGCAGCTGTCGCAGCCTTCCGAGGTATACAGCTCCAGGACCGGCACCCGGCGCGTACTGCTGGTGGCGCTGCATTCCCCGGCGGCGGCCATATCCGGGAATCCCGGCATGACGATCGCGACCATCAGTCCGAGTCGGGCAAAAGCCCGCGCCGTCAGTCGTCCTGCTCCCGGCGGCTGCATCGTTGATCTCCTCTCTGGCGTTCAATGTCGCTGTTACGGATGGCGCTGAGAGACGGATGCACACGGGCCCGCAGTTTGTAGAATTACCGTTCATGGCCCAATTCTTCTCCGTTCATCCCGCCAACCCTCAGCCGCGCCTCATGCGCCGCGCCGCGGACATCCTGCGCGCCGGCGGCGTGATCGTGTACCCGACCGATTCCTGCTACGCGTTGGGGTGCCACCTCGGCGACAAGTCCGCCGTGGAACGCATCCGGACAATCCGGCAGGTCGACCGGCGCCACCATTTCGCGCTCGTTTGCCGCGATCTCGCCGAGGTCGGCCAGTATGCGAGCATGGACAACCGCCAGTTTCGGCTGCTCAAGGCGGTGACGCCCGGCAGTTATACCTTCCTGCTCCGCGCGAGCCGCGAGGTGCCGAAGCGGCTGCAGCATCCGAGCCGCAGAACCATAGGGGTGCGCATCCCGGATCACCGCGTCGTGCGGGCACTGCTCGCCGAGCTGGGCGAGCCGGTGCTGTCGTCGACGCTGCACCTTCCAGGCGACGATCGCCCGCTCAATGACGGCGCCGAAATTCGCACGCGCCTGGAGCGCGCGGTCGACGTCATTCTCGACTGCGGCTCGTGCGGGATCGTTCCCACCACCGTCGTGGATCTGACAGGCGAGACCCCGGTTATCGTGCGCCGGGGCAGGGGCAGCGTTGTATCGCTGGGACTGGTCTGAACGTTCAGGGTGCTAGAATCCGCCCCCATGTTCAGCAACCGCGTTCTGTCCGGAATGCGCCCGACCGGGGCACTGCACCTCGGCCACTATCACGGCGTGCTCAAGAACTGGATCAGGCTGCAGCACGAGTTCGAGTGCCTCTACTTCGTCGCCGACTGGCACGCGCTCACGACGCACTACGACACGCCGGAAATCGTGGAGCAGAACGTGTGGGAGATGGCCATCGACTGGCTCGCCGCCGGCGTGGATCCGGCGCAGGCGATACTGTTCATACAGTCCCGCGTGCCCGAGCACGCGGAGCTCCACCTGCTCCTCTCCATGATTGCGCCCGTGTCGTGGCTGGAGCGCGTGCCGAGCTACAAGGACCAGCAGCAGAAGCTGGCCGACAGGGATTTGTCGACCTACGGCTTTCTGGGTTATCCGCTGCTGCAGAGCGCGGACGTCCTCATCTACCGCGCGAGCCAGGTGCCGGTAGGAGAGGACCAGGTTCCGCACATCGAATTCACCCGCGAGATCGCGCGCCGGTTCAACCACGTATTCGGGCGCGACAAGGGTTTCGAGGAAAAGGCGGAGGCCGCGATAAAGAAACTGGGCGCCAAGCGGGCGCGGCTCTACCGGCAGCTGCGGACCAGGTTCCTGGAGAAGGGGGACGCCGAGGCCCTGGCTGCTGCCCGTGTGCTGGTGGAGGAGGCGCAGAACCTGCCGCTGGGCGAGCGCGAGCGCCTTTTCGGCTACATCGAAGGGGGCGGCAAGGTCGTCCTGCCCGAGCCGCAAGCGCTGCTCACCGAGTCCCCGAAGATGCCGGGGCTGGACGGACAAAAGATGTCGAAGTCCTACGGGAACACGATAGCGCTGCGCGAGGATCCGGAGAGCATTGCCGAGAAGGTAAAACGCATGCCTACCGACCCGGCGCGGATAAAGCGCAACGATCCGGGCGATCCGGAGAAGTGTCCGGTATGGCAACTCCATCTCGTGTATTCGGACGAGCAACGGCGGAACTGGGTGCAAAACGGTTGCCGCAGCGCCGGGATTGGCTGCCTGGAATGCAAGCAGCCGGTGATCGAAGGCATCCTGGCGGAGCTCAAGCCGATACGGGAGCGGGCACGCCCCTATCTGGATGACCCCACCTTGGTACGCAATATCATCGCGGACGGGTGTGAGAAGGCCCGCAAGCTGGCCCAGGAAACGCTGCGCGAGGTCAAGCAGGCGATGGGGCTGGACTACAATTAATTGTGGTCGGGTGCGGTCCGGCCTCAAAGGGTAGTAGCGCAGGGGTAGGATTTGCGGAGATTTCCCGGTAGAATGGCTCGATGCAAGGGTCTTTCTCCGTAGGCGCTCTCGCCTCGGTTTGCCGGGTCAGCCCCGGCCCCGGCTTCATCGCCGGGCGTAACCTTACCTGCAAAGAATCAATAGGTTGTGGTATCGGCATGCCGCCGCATGCCATCTGCCGGGCAGCAGCGCGATGAGCGAAGCCGCAAACCAGGCCCCCGTCGCCAGGGTCTACGGCCAGCCGCTCCTGGAGATCCCGCGCGATCTCTACATACCGCCCGACGCCTTGGAGGTCTTCCTGGAGCAGTTCGAGGGGCCTCTCGACCTGCTGCTCTACCTGATCCGCAAGGAAAACATCGACGTCCTCGACATTCCCATGGCCCGCCTGACGGCCCAGTACCTGGAGTACGTCGAGCTGATGCGTACGCGGAGCCTGGAACTCGCCGCGGAGTACCTGTTGATGGCAGCCATGCTGATCGAGATCAAGTCGCGGATGCTCCTCCCGCGCCCGGCACGGACTGAACTGGAGGAGGATCCGCGCGCGGAACTGGTCCGCCGTCTGCTGGAGTACGAGCGGATGAAACAGGCTGCGCGACGCCTGGACGAGTTGCCGCAGTCGGGGCGGGACTTCGCGCTGGTCCAGGTGCTCTTCGAGGAGACGGCCACCGTCCGACTGCCGGAGGTCAACGTCGAGGACCTCCGCGGCGCGTGGCTCATGCTGCTCGGGCGGGCGGCGGCAAACCGGCATCACCGCATCACGCGCAATCAGTTGTCGGTGCGCGAGCACATGAGCAGGGTGTTGCGCAGGCTGCAGGACGGCCGTTACGTCGAGTTCTGCGAGCTGTTCGACCCCGGGCAGGGGATCGCGGTCCTGGTGGTGACTCTGCTCGCGTTGCTGGAGCTCGCGCGCGAGAGCCTGATCGAGCTGACCCAGCAGACCGCTTACGCCCCTATTTACGTCAACCTGAAGGCCGGCCATCTCACGGCGGTTCACTGATCCACTGTCAAACTCATGGAAAAACCTACCTTCGATCTGACCCGAATCAAGCTGGTGTTGGAAACGGTGCTGCTCGCATGCCAGGAGCCGGTGGCGCTGCCAGAGTTGAGGAAGCTTCTCGACGAGGATATTTCCAACGATATGCTGCGCCGCGTTCTGGACGAACTGCGCGACGACTGGCAGGGACGAGGCGTAGAACTCACTCACGTTGCTTCCGGATGGTGTTTTCGCACGCGGCCGGAATTTCAGCCGTATATGGACCGTCTGAATCCCCAGAAGCCTCCGCGTTATTCGCGCGCGGTGCTGGAGACGCTCGCGATCATCGCCTACAAGCAGCCCGTCACCCGGGGCGATATCGAGGAGATCCGCGGCGTCGTTGTTTCGACCAATATCATCCGGGCGCTGGAAGCGCGCGGGTGGATAGACGTGGTCGGCCACCGCGAGGTGCCGGGCCGGCCGGCGCTGTACGCGACGACCCGGGCCTTCCTCGACGATCTCAACCTGCGCACGCTCGAAGAACTGCCGCCGCTCGACGATCTGGACAGCCTCGTCGAGACGGTCGGCGCGCGACCCGAAACGCTGCTCGTCGAGGAGACGGCGCCGGAAGAAACGGCGCACGGCGATGAGCGGACGCCCGATATCGAGGCGCGTCCGATGGAAGTGGAATTGCCGCGGGTCGCAGCCTAGATCGGCCGCCGCTATTTCGTCGCGGGACCCGCCGGCTCGAGCCGTAGCAGAGCGCCGGACGGCGAATCGGTGAGCAGATAAAGCAGCCCGTCCGGCCCGCTGCGCACGTCCCGCACGCGCCCCAGCGCGCCCTTCAGCAGCCGCTCCTCCTTCACCACTTTTTCGCCGTCCAGCTTCAATCTCACCAGCATCTCGTCGCGCAGCGCGCCCACAAACAGGTCGCCCCGCCAGCGCGGAAACCGGTCGCCCGCGTAGAACGCCATTCCCGAGGGGGCGATGGAGGGCACCCAGTAATGTACGGGCTGCGTCATGCCGGCCTTCTCTGTGCCTTCCCCGATCTTGGTGCCTATCCCGTAATTCACGCCGTAGGTGATCACCGGCCAGCCGTAATTCGCTCCGGCCCGGATCACGTTTACTTCGTCGCCGCCCTGCGGGCCATGCTCGTGCGTCCAGAGCAAACCCGTCTGCGGATGGAGCGCCGCGCCCTGCAGGTTGCGGTTGCCGAGCGTGAACTTCTCAGGTTTCCAGCCGGTCTTGCCGACGAACGGATTTCCCGACGGGACACGTCCGTCGTCGTGCAGGCGGATCACGGAGCCCGCGTGATCGTCCGGACGCTGCGCGCGCTCCTGCTCGCCGCGGTCGCCGAGCGTAATGAACAGATAGCCCTCGCGGTCGAATACGAGCCGCGAGCCGAAATGTCTGCCGGTGCCCGATTTCGGCTGCAGGCGGAATATGACTTGAACGTTTTCGAGGTGGTTTCCGGCGAGCCGGCCGCGTGCTACTTCAGTGCCGATCCCGCCTTCCCCGCGCGCCACGAAAGAGAGATAGACGAGATTGTTCTCGGTGAAGCGGGGATGGAGGGCGACGTCGAGCAACCCGCCCTGGCCCTGCGCGACGATCGGCGGCAGTCCGGCGATGGGGCGCGGTTCCAGCCGGCCGCTCTTGTCTACAACGCGCAACCGTCCCGGGCGCTCCGTCACCAACATCCCGCCGTCGGGCAGGAATGCAAGCCCCCAGGGATGCTCCAGGCCTTCAACCAGCCGGACGACGCGGAAGGCATGCTCCTCGCTCGTGATCACCTGGGCCGGCGCAAGAGACCAGGACGACGCAAGGACGAGCAGCGCAGCCAGTGGAATCCGAATGCGCGGGGATAGCGTTGGCATGCGATCTGTGATGAAAATTACCGATTGGTAAGGTTGGGACCCGTCCATCCGCGTTGCAGCAAGCGCGGCGCGGCGAGATTAACACGGTCCGTTGCAGAAAATGGTTCGCAGGCGTCGGACATCCGCTCTTTTGCCGTGGTTCCATCGCTGCGAACCCCATCCAATGAGTGAAAAAACACTGTGCTATGATTCGCCGACTCACGATTTTCCGCTATAAAGAAGAAAACGCCGGTCGCGGCACTCTCGGGGACCCCGGCAGCAGCGGTTATCCGCGGGTTTCTTGGAGGGGTGTATTCTGGTTCGTAATTCGACGTGCCTCGGAGCATTTCTGCTCTCCTTGTCGCTGCCCGGCGCGGCGCTGTCCGCTGCCGCTGACCGCGACCCGTTCGGCACGGCCCGTTATGCCCCGCCGGCGCCCGGGATGCGCTGGGAGTCTCCAGACCCTTTGCCGCAGGTTCCCGCTGCGCCCAGTGCGCCGTTGCCCGCGGCCGATCGGCCGCTCACTCTGCCGGAACTGACGGAATTCGCCCTTCAGAATAATCCACGGACGCGGCAGGCGTGGTTTGCCGCGCGCGCGGCTGCCGATGCCGTGGGCATCGAGCGATCTGATGATTTCCCGCAGATCTCTGCGCAGGTCACCGCGGGCCGCAGCGAGAGCAGCGGCCAGTCGGGAAACCAGAATCCCTGGCTTACGCGCTATGGTCCGGCCATATCCCTTTCGTATCTGTTGTACGACTTCGGCGTTGGCGACGACCGTACCAGGGCTGCCGAGTACCAGGCATTGGCCGCCGCTCTCGCGCAAAACCGCGTGCTGCAGGACATCGTGCTCCAGGTGGAGCAGGCTTATTTCCGGGTGCTGGGGGTGGAGCAGCTGGTGCGTGCGAACGAGCTCTTCCTCAAGTCGGTCGGGACTTCGCTGGAAGCAACGCAGCGGCGGCGCGAAGGCGGGCTGGCGACGGTGGCCGACGTGTACCGTGCGGAGACGCAGGTCGCCCAGGGGCAGTTGAACCTGACGCGCAGCCTGGGCGAGCTGGAGAAAGCGAGAGGGGCGCTTGCCTCGGCGGTCGGTCTGCCGGTCAACACGTCGGTCAGAATCCAGACGTTGGAGAGCGCTCCGAAGATCAGCGAGATCACGGAGTCCATGACCAATATTCTCAGCCGCGCCAAGGCGAGCCGGCCCGACCTGGCGGCGGCCGAGGCGCAGGCCCGCGCCGCGCGGGCGACTGCCGATGCCGCCAGCAAGAGCGGATTGCCGACCTTCACCATCAATGCCGCCAGCGGGCGTACCTTTTACCCCCACGATCGCCCGCATACCGACACGAACAGCATACTGCTCACCATGAACGTTCCCATATTCACCGGCTTCAACCAGACCTATCAGGTGCGGCAGGCGGAAGCGCGGGCGGCCCAGTCCGAGGCGTCCCGCGACGTGCTTTATCGCCAGACCGAGCTCGAGGTATGGCAAGCCTATTACGACGTGCAGACGGCCGCGGGCGGGGTCGCGACGACGGAGGTTCAGGTCCGCGCTGCCCAGCAGACTGCGGAGGCTACTCTCGCCCGCTATCAGGGGGGATTCGGCTCGCTGCTGGATCTCATCACCGCTCAGGTCGAAGAAGCGAACGCCCGGGTGCAGCGGATCCAGTCCTTTCTCGACTGGTTTACCGCCGTTGCCCGCCTCAACTACTCGATCGGCGCAAGCGACAAGTCAACGTATCCGTTACAGACAAAATAATGAAGCGCGTAATCATGTTGGTGGTTTTCGTCTGCCTCGCCGCCGGCGGCTATGGCGCATGGTGGTGGATGCAACAGTCGAGTGATGCCTCGACCGGCAAAGGTGCGGACGGCAAGAGCGCGGAGGGCAAGAGCAAGGGTAAAGGCAAGGGCAAGGGCGGTCCGATCGTGGTGAAGGCTGCGCGCGCGGTCGCGAAGCCGATGCCGGTGCTCGTCGAAGCCGTCGGCACGGTCGAGCCCGAGCACAGCGTGCAGGTGAGGGCGCAGATCTCCGGGGTATTGCAGTCTGTGCTGTTCAAGGAGGGCGACCTGGTCAAGCCCGGCCAACTCCTGTTCCAGATAGACGGACGCACGTTGGAAGCCCAATACCGCCAGGCCCAGGCCCAGCTCGCGCGCGATCAGGCACAGCTTGAAAATGCCAAGGTCCAGCAGGATCGCCTGGCGCCGCTTCTCAAGCGCGAGTTCATAACACGCCAGGAATTCGACGTGGCCGTGACTTCGACGAAATCGCTGGAGGCGACTGTAGCGGCGGACCGGGCGTTGATGGAGCAGGCCCGCATACAGCTCGACTACACCAAGATACACGCGCCCATATCCGGCCGTACCGGCGCTGTTGCAGTCAAGTCGGGCAATCTGGTCGCGGCCGGAGCGGGAACCGGTGGAGTGCCGCTCGTCACCATCAACAGCACCGACCCGATCCTGGTGTCGTTCAGCATTCCGGAGCGCCAGCTGGAAGAGATCCGGCGTCAGCAGAACGAGAAGGAGATGCGCATCGAGATACTCACGGACCGCGCCGGTCGTCCGGCAGCCGAGGGCAAGCTTGTATTCATCGACAACACCATCACGCCGCAAACCGGCACCGTCCTGTTGAAGACGCGCGTCATCAACAAGGAAGAGTTGTTGTGGCCCGGCCAGTTCGTCAATGTGCGGATCGTTGTCAGGATCGAGCCCGAGGCGGTGGTGGTTCCGGATGCCGCGGTGCAACCCGGTCAGGACGGCAGTTTCGTGTATCTCGTGGGGGAGGACAGCAGGGTCAAGATCCAGCCGGTCAAGGTAGCGCGCCAGATCGGCAGGGAGGTGGTCATCGGCTCCGGCGTGAGCGCGGGAGATCACGTGATTACGGAGATTCCGCAAGCGCTTCAGGCGGGTGCCCAGGTTCGCCTGGCCAGCGGGGACGCTGCCGGAGAAAAGGGTAAGGGCAAGGGCAGGAAGGGCAAGGGCAAGAAGGACGAGGGCGGGAAACAGGAGGACGGCGGAAAGAAGGAAGAAGGTGGAAAGAAGGACGACGGCGGGAAGAAGGAAGAAGGCGGGAAGAAGGAAGAAGGCAGGAAGAAAGACGACGGCGCGCCGCAGGCGAAGCCAGGAGGCAAGGCATCATGAATCTCTCGAAGATCTTCATATTGCGGCCGATCGCCACGACCGTCCTCGTGGCCGCCATCATCATCTTCGGCGTGATCGCATTCGGGACCCTGCCCGTCAACGAGCTGCCGAAGGTGGACTTCCCCACCATACAGGTGACGTCGGAATTGCGCGGCGCCAATCCCGACGTGATGGCCTCCACGGTAGCCACGCCGCTCGAGCGACAGTTCAGCCAGATCTCGGGCGTGGAGACGATGAACTCGGTCAACACGACCGGGCGCACACGGATCACCCTGCAGTTCAGCCTGGAGCGGGACATCGACTCGGCTGCACAGGACGTGCAGTCGGCAATTTCCCAGGCAATGAGGCGTTTGCCGGCCGATATCGACCCGCCGACACTCCGGAAAGTCAATCCGGCGGACGCGCCTGTCATTTTCCTCGCCTTGAGCGCGCAGACGCTTCCTCTGCAGCAGCTCGATGACTTTGCCAACACGCAGGTCGCGCAGCGCCTGTCGACGATCAACGGCGTGGCCCAGGTCGTCGTATTCGGCTCGCAGAAATTCGCCGTGCGCGTTTTTCTCGATCCCGAGGCGCTCTCGAAGCGCGGACTGGGGCTGGACCGGGTGGTCAGCGCCATCCAGAACGCAAACAGCAACCTTCCGTCGGGCGTGCTGGCGGGATCGTCGCGCAACTTCACCGTCAAGTCCTCCGGCAAGCTGCAGCGGGCGGAGAGCTTCAACGAGCTGGTCGTCGCCTACCAGGACGGCATGCCCGTGCGCCTGGCGGACATCGGCCGCGCCGAGGACAGCGTCGAGAACATGAGGGTGAAGAGCTGGTTGAACGACGACCGCTGCATATTGCTCGCCATCTATCGCCAGCCCGGCGCCAATACCGTGGAGGTCGTGGGCAAGATCCGCGCCCAGTTTCCCGACATCGAGCGCGAGGCGCCGCCCGGGGTCAGGTTCAACGTCGTGAACGACCGGGCCGAGTTCATACAGTCCTCCATCCACGAGGTCGAGTTCCATCTGCTGCTGTCCGTCATCCTGGTCGTCCTCGTCATACTCGCGTTCCTGCGCAACGCGAGATCCACGCTGATCACCGCGCTGATTCTGCCGACGTCCGTCATCGGCACCTTCGGCGCGATGTACCTGCTGGGGTTCAGCCTCAACAACCTCTCGCTGATGGCGATCATTCTCGCCGTCGGCTTCGTGGTGGACGACGCCATCGTGGTGCTCGAGAACATCACGCGCCACATGGAAATGGGCAAGGACCGCATGCAGGCCGCGCTCGACGGATCCAAGGAAATCGCCTTCACGGTTCTTTCCATGACGATGTCCCTCGCGGCGGTGTTCATCCCGATTCTGTTCATGGAAGGGCTGCTCGGCCGGCTGTTCCGCGAGTTTGCGGTCACCGTCGGAGTGGCCGTGCTGATATCGGGGGCCGTATCACTTTCCATGACGCCCATGCTCTGCAGCATCATGCTGAGGCCGGCGCACGGGCATGGCCGTGTTTACGTGCTGTTCGAGCGGATGTTCGACGCGAGCCGCGACTTGTATGGCGCCACGCTGCGCTTCACCATGCGCCACCGGGGATGGATGCTGCTCGCGTCGATTGCGTTTCTCGGCCTGATCGTCGTCATCTACAAGATAGTGCCGCAGGGGTTCATCCCGCGGCAGGATACGGGCGTGGTATTCAGCAACGTGCGCGCACCCGAAGGCATACCGTTCCCGGAGCTCGAGCGCCGGATCAAGGCCGTGGCTGCCGTAATGCAAAAGCATCCGGATGTCGAAGCGGTGCAATACACGGCCGGGCAGGGGACCGGGGGCGTGTCGGGTGACAACGTCGGCAGGGTGATCATCCGGCTGAAGCCCCGGAACGAGCGCAAGGCCGGTGCCGATGACATTATCAACGATCTGCGGCGCTCTTTCGCCGGCGGAGCGCAGGGCATGCGCGTGTTCATGAGCAATCCGCCCTCGATCAATATCGGCGGCCTCATAGGAAACGCCGACTATCAGATGGTGGTGCAGGGTTCGGATCCCAAGACGATCTACCGCTCCGCGACGGAGCTCGAGGACAAGCTGCGCGAGTCCGAGCTGCTGCGCGAGGTCAGCACCAGTCTGGAGCTGCGCAATCCCGAGATCCAGATCAACATACTGCGCGATCGTGCAGCCGCTCTCGGTGTATCGCCTCAGCAGATCGAGTCGACGCTCTACAACGCCTATGGCGGCCGGCAGATCAGCACGCTCTACGGCGCGACGGACCAGTATTTCGTGCTGCTCGAGCTCGATCCGCGCTTCCAGCGGGACATCAATGCATTGCGCTCGCTTTACGTCCAGGCGAGCAGCGGGAAGATGGTCCCCATACACGCGGTGGCCGACATCAGCATGGGAGTCGGTCCGGTCTCCGTCATGCACTATGGACAGCTGCCTTCGGTGGTGCTGTCGTTCAATCTGGCGCCGAACGCGTCGGTCGGCGAGGCGGTGGCGCGTACCGAGCAGACTGCCCGTGAGACCTTGCCGTCGGGGGTAACCGCGGTGATGGCGGGCAGCGCGAAGGCCTTCCAGGACGCCTTCCGGACGCTGCCGGTCCTGCTGGCGATCACGATCCTGGTGATCTACATGGTGCTGGCAATCCTCTACGAGAACTACGCGCATCCGCTCACGATATTGACGGCGCTGCCGTTCGCGGGTTTCGGCGCGCTCCTCATGTTGTGGCTGTGCGACATGGAGCTGAATATATTCAGCTTCGTGGGCATCATCCTGCTCGTGGGGCTCGTCAAGAAGAATGGGATCATGATGGTGGATTTCGCGATTCAGCTTCAGCGTGAGAAGGGCTTGCCGCCGCACGAAGCGATCGTCGAAGCCTGCCTGATCCGGTTCCGCCCCATCATGATGACCACTCTTGCGGCGATCTGCGCTTCGCTGCCGCTTGCGTTCGGTACCGGAACGGGCTCGGAAATGCGCCGACCCCTGGGTATCGCGGTTGTCGGGGGCCTCGTGTTCTCGCAAATGCTTACGCTCTACGTCACGCCGACGTTCTACGTCAGCATGGAGCGCCTTTCGACGCTGCTGAGGCGCCGCCGGAAAGTGGAGGCGATGGGGCATTGAGCGTGCCGGGAAAGGGCCAAGGCAGGCAAGCACTTGCCCGTTGGCGATACCGAAGGGCAGCTTCTTGAAAATTTGCCCGAAAATGCGTTGACTCCTTCTCCCGGCTTTGGCATAATCTCAGGTCTAATTCGGGCGCGGGGTGGAGCAGTCTGGCAGCTCGTCGGGCTCATAACCCGAAGGTCATAGGTTCAAATCCTATCCCCGCTACCAGCTTCAGGAACCGACGGAACATGTTTCGCCGGCTCCCCTAAGCCAGGTGGTTGCTGAAGTCTCGCAGCCATACCTCTTAGAAACGCTCTTTAACAATCTACAGCCGATAAGTGTGGGCACTTGGTGCGCGAGGGCACGTGTCGTCCGTTGTCTGGACGGCGCGAATACTCCAAGCATTAAAGTGCTCGCATATGACGATGATTTATCCGTCAAGCGAGTTTAACTTTGCAGTGATTAAACTGAAGAGTTTGATCCTGGCTCAGATTGAACGCTGGCGGCATGCCTTACACATGCAAGTCGAGCGGCAGCGCGGGGGCAACCCTGGCGGCGAGCGGCGAACGG
>Ga0075428_100000762_pt1 | contig 33461 bp, 27 predicted proteins | sample RhiMetdeltSRZDD2_FD_75291 | JGI IMG/M metagenome (GOLD analysis project Ga0075428, IMG submission 75291) | Populus rhizosphere microbial communities from Tennessee, USA - Rhizosphere MetaG P. deltoides SRZDD2 | ecosystem: Host-associated > Plants > Roots > Rhizosphere > Soil | place: USA... | reverse complement strand
AACTCTGGCTCTTAAACCGGAAGGTAAGACATCCAATTCATCACCAACAGCGATCTCACCGGTTACCAGGGTGCCAGTGACTACGGTGCCGAATCCCTTTACCGAGAAGGCTCGGTCGATTGGCAAGCGCGGGACTGCGAATGTCGTCTTTGGTTCGACAAGATCAGCAAGATTGACGAGCGACTGCTTCAATTCTTCAATGCCCGAACCGGTGCGAGAGCTTACGGGGATGATCGGCGCGCCCTCGAGGAAGGAGTCTTTTACGAAATCTTCTACTTCAGCGCGGGCCAGCTCAAGCAATTCATCTTCAACGAGGTCAGATTTGGTTAACGCTACAAGACCGGACTTAAGACGAAGCAAACGACAGATGTCGAAATGCTCACGAGTTTGTGGCATCACTGACTCATCGGCGGCAACAACCAGCATTACCAGGTCCAGACCGTGAGCACCCGCGAGCATGTTCTTAACGAAGCGCTCGTGACCAGGCACGTCAACAAAACCGAATCGGAAATCCCCGATTGCAAGATCGGCGAATCCAATGTCGATTGTGATGCCTCTCTGCTTTTCCTCTTTCAGCCGGTCGGCGTCAATTCCTGTTAGCGCTTTGACCAGAGCGGTTTTGCCGTGGTCGATATGGCCAGCCGTACCAACGATAATGTGCTTCATATCGCTCGCTCTGCGTGAAGATACAGGAGCGCTCTTGAAGGCGTCAAACAGTCGGCTTCAACGAACCGCCGTCAGGGTAAGACCAAACGCAAAAGCTCATGTAATCCTCTAGAATCGGTGCTATAATCCGCCCGCTCGATTCTGAGACCATTCCCGAAGACTCCATCGGAGAAGAACAATATGAGTTGCTATGAGAACAAAATCAAAGCACACCTTCTCGCGACTATTCTCTGCCTTTGCCTTGTGTCGCACGTCGTGGCGGGCGTAATTCAGACTGATCAGCGGATCACAGTTCGCAAATCCGATGGTCTAAGCACGGCGGTTAAACAGGTAAAACCAACTTATCCTCCATTGGCGAAAGCTGCCCGTGTTAGCGGCGTAGTTGTCGTGGAAGTGACGGTTAGCGAAGATGGACACGTCATCTCGGCGACTGCGGTCTCTGGTCATCCACTTCTCCGGGACGCAGCCGTGTCGGCTGCACGCCTCTGGCAATTCACGCCCACCGTCGTGAATGGAAAGCCGGTGAAGGTCAACGATAGCCTCACATTTTCTTTTACGGTGGACGACAGCGCAGAGCCTGCGCAAAGACGTCCTGGAGGTGCAGAGCAGGAAATCAAAGCGGCCCAAGTTGCTGTTGACACGAACCCAGGTTCCGCCTTAGCGCACTTCAATCTTGGGGAAGCTTACCTCGACGCGCAACGCTACGAGCAAGCAATCGGCTCATTCAAGATGGCGATTCAATTAAAGCCTGACTACGAGGATGCGCATTCCTCTTTGGCTGACACTTATCACGAACTGGGACGATATGACGACGAGATTCAGGCCTATCAATTCGCGTTGGCGGTTCTCCCGAAGTCAACAGAGTTCCTCTCGGGACTTGCCGCGGCCTTTGCAAAGCGAGAGCGGTTCATCGAAGCGATAGACACACAAAAGAGGCTGATTGAACTTCAACCCGACAACACAGGAGCGTTGGCAATGCTGGGTTGGTTTCTTCATCGCGCTCGCCGTTACGAGGATGCCGTGGAAGCTTACAATGAAGTGATCGCCCGACATCCAAACGACGCAAACACGATCTTCAATCTGGGTGCGGCGTACTTCACGATGGGACGGCTAGACCAGGCGCTGGGAGCATACCAGCAATCCCTGGAAGTGAGTCCTCCGTACCATTCACCGGGACGCGCGCATCTGCAAATCTCCGTAGTGCTGACGCGACTCGGCCGGGGGAGCGAGGCTATCGAGGCGGGTCGAAAGGCAATTGAACGCGATCCTACACTAATCGACGGTTACTGCACGTTGGCCAGCACCTATAGCAGCATGAGGCGGTATCAGGAAGCGCTGGACGTGATCAATGACGGGCTTAAGGTAAAGCCTGTAGACGAGTCTTTGCAGGTGACAATGGGTAACATCTATTTGAGACTAGGCAACGCGGTGGGGGCCGAAAAAGCGTACAGGGATTCGCTCCGCGCTAATCCTACATCGCCAAACGGCCAATTCGGGTTGGCAACTGCGCTTACACGCCAAAACAAATTCAGCGAAGCGGAGACGATCCTTCGCAAATCGATCGCGCTTTCCCCCAGAAACACAAACGCGCTCGTGTTGCTTGGCAACGTGCTGGGTGAGCAGGGAAAAAAGGTGGAGGCCGAAACCGAATTTCGCAAAGCGCTTGAGTTTGAGCCTAATAACGCGTTGGTGCTGAATAACCTCGGATACTCGATGGTTGAACGGGGGGCGAATCTTGAAGAGGCGTTGAAGATGATTCAGCGCGCCGTGAATGTCGAACCGGGAAACGCGGCTTACCTGGACAGCCTTGGTCTTGCCTACTTCAAACTTGGAAGACTCGCCGAAGCGGAGGAGCCGTTGTTGGAAGCAGCTCGACAGTTCCCCGACAACTCGACCGTACACGAGCACCTCGGCGATCTCTACGCGGGCCAAGGAAAGACAGACTATGCACGCGCCTCATGGCAAAAGGCATTGTCTCTGTCCACTCAGACGGACGAAGGTGCGAGACTCAAATCGAAGCTGGCGCAATCGTTGAAAAAATAGTACTCGCTATTTGATACCCTTGATGCGCTCGATGATATCAGTTGTAGAGGAGCCTTCAACATAAGGCAGCGATAGGACTCTGCCGCCCGCGGATTCGACTTCCTCGCGACCGACGATCTCGTCCACCGGCCAATCGCCACCTTTAACCAGCACATCGGGCAACAGCCTGGAGATCAGCTCCCGCGGCGTTTCCCGGTCGAAGACAATCACATAATCCACGGCATTTAACGCTGAGACGACTTGCACACGCTCGCCTTCGCTTAGAATCGGCCGACCCGCTCCTTTTATAATGCGAACCGTGCGATCGCTGTTTAGCGCTACAATCAGAGCATCCCCCAGCGATCGGGCATCAGCGAGATATCGGACGTGTCCCGGGTGAAGCAAATCAAAACAGCCGTTGGTGAAGACAACTTTTAAGCCCTGTCGTCTCAACTCCTCGCGGCGGCGCATCAACTCATCTATATCAAGTACTTTCGTCATCACTAAACCGCCGCACAGGCATCGGGGAGGCACTCGGCTCTCTCAATGAAAAACGGAGGGCGCGGGCGGATTGTCGGCCGCTTCGATTGCCCTCCGTCGTCTCAATGCTCGCGCGATTTTAGTACTTTTGCAGGACCAAGTCAGGACCATGAACATAAGGACCATCATTGTGCTGAGGGCCATCAAAGTGATCATGCGTCCAGTGGGCTCCATACCAGACAACGATATCCTGGTTATTGATCGACTCGGCATTCAACATAGGGTTGAGATGCGCGCACGACCCGCAGCCCTCGGTGGGTTGGCCAGCATCGTCGATCTCGCTTGGAAAATGGCTGCGCAACAACCAGATGTCTCCCTTTCCGAACTTGTCGAAGTTTCCGTCGAGTGGTCCGGGTTTGATAATGACAGCTTCGCCGGACACGGAGTTGCTTAGCAACCAATACTGATCAGGCGTTAGCCGGGAACGCATTGACTCGGAATCAACGCCCTTTAAAAGCCCCTGATAGAACTCGGCGGGGGAGTTATTGGCCGCTGTCCCCAAATCGAAATCGAACCGCCAGTATACGTGATGGACGTGTCCAAGGCACACGCACCCGTTGGTTGTGGCTCCATATCCAAAGCGAGGCGAAATGATGCCCTCGTCGTGGAAGATCCACTTGCTGATGTAGCGATACCACCCGGCATTCAGTTCACTAACCAGCGTAACCTCTTCTCGGTCATAAATCGCGACACCTCTGAAATTACCGGTGTCCGTGCCGTTATCCAGGACCGTCTCCGGTTCATCAGTGCACATCCGGATCCCCGGAGCGACGTCGGTGCCATTTGCTACAAACATCCCTTCCTGCCAGGACCAATCCCGGAAGGGTCCGCACGCATTCTGGTAGTACTGCACGTTGAGTATAGGCGCATTGGCGCGTGACATCACCAGCTTGCCGCGAAATCTTATGTCACGCAGTTCGATGCCCGAAGCGTTGCTCCCTGAAGATGCAGCGGGTCTGATACATAGAAACTGCCAGATCTCCTCCGGTCCGCGGCTTATCACGACCTGAAACTGACCCGCGGTTCCGCGACTTGTGGTGGATTGACCGGCGCTCGGGACTCCGCAATTCAATTCAGCTGCGTGGGAGGTTTTGGGCGCGCCGCCCTCATATCTGGCCACCGACTCGCGAATCATGTTGACGCCGACGACTTCGTTGCTTCCCTTTCCATCCCTGGGCAGCAGCCCGACAGCTAAGGTCCGCTCGACCTTATTAGTTGGGAGCTCTATGTCCACGAGCGGCGGCATTGCCGGATAAGGTTGGAGCGACCCGTCCCGAATCGCCTGGCCAATCGACGGATCCTTCGACGCTATTGCGACGGCGGCTTCGAACTCCTCAGGACTTGGCACCGGTTGTTCGGTGGTTATCGCTACCTCAGCCGTGGAATCTGTGAAACGTCCGGTTGCTACAATCGCACGGTTGTTGGTGTAGTTGAAGAACGCTGCGCGATAGCGGCTGGGAGGTTGTGGGTTTGCTTCTTTGACCCCGCTTTCAAGAAAATCGAACGACAACATCCTCGAGTTCTTTCCAGCAAGATATCGTTGTACAGCCGGGTTCTTAAGCAAGCGGGCCCTGGTGTCGTCGATCGTAGCCTGGTCCGGACCCCAGGGAGTTACCGTGATAGTATGTTGGCCCTTCGTCTGGCGAGCGGCGAGAGAAGATTTTACTCCACCAATATAAACAAGAGCTATAAATGAACTTGCGATTAACAGAGACGTTACTGCGGTTACGCATAGCCATCGTCGCATATGGAATATCTCCTCTTTGCTTAAGGAACACCTGACATCAGGGGCTCTAACTGGGACTGTCATTGGTATCACAGCCCTCGCGGATGGGTCAAGGAACAGCGATGCAAATTATGATTCGCATTGCTCACGATTTTTGGCGAAGTAATGGTTTTTTGTGGAGGGCCACGCGCATAATAATCGCGGTTTGCGTTGTCCTTTTGACTTTGATCATGGCTTTCGAAGACAAGCTAATCTATTTCCCAACAAAGTACCCCGATGGCGTATGGGCGCTCCCCGACGCCCGACCTGCCCGAGGCGAGACGTTTCCTCAAATCGAAGATTGCCATTTCGTGGCGAGTGACGGAGTGAAGTTGCACGGTTGGTATTGCTCGCCACTTTTATCGGAGGCTGGGGGAAGCGTACCGGTGGCCGCTGAGATGGTGTTGTTGTGGCTTCATGGGAATGCGGGAAATATCAGCCATCGATACGAGATGATTCGGGCGATGATGAAACTACCGGTCCGGGTATTTATTATCGACTATCGAGGCTATGGAAAGAGCGAAGGAAAGCCCACCGAGCGCGGATTGTATCTCGACGCTCGGGCAGCATGGGATTATCTCGTCAACCAACGTGGCGTGTCACCGGATCGCATCATTATCTTTGGGAAGTCGCTCGGTGGTGTACCGGCGATTGATCTCGCCACTAAGGTTGAACCCGCGGGGTTGATCGTCCAATCGAGTTTTACATCTGCTTCCGATATGGCTGCGTCGCTGCTTCCCTTTTTTCCTGGAGCTCTCCTTCAAACAAAAATGGACTCGGTCAGTAAGATCCAGAACGTACATTGCCCGAAACTATTCATCCACAGCCCGGCGGATGAAGTTGTCCCGTATGTTCTTGGCCGGCGTCTGTTTGAAGCGGCGCCCGAACCGAAGGAGTTTTATGATGTCAAAGGCTCGCCACACAACTCGACGTATTTGATCGGCGGCAAGCCATACTTCGAAGCACTCCGCCGTTTTCTCCACTCGTGCTTAAAGCCGGCCGATCCAGGAAATGGCCTGCGTTGACACTGCTGGAAACGCATTCCTATAATCGGGACTTATCTAAATTTCGCACAACGTGCCGATGACACCGGAGATTTGATGGAGGACGAACAACAGCCATCCCCTGACACTAACGACCAGGTAGAAGAGCGCCGGCGTTCGCTTGAACAGATTATCGAACTTGGCTTTGATCCCTATCCACACCGATTTGACCGCACTCATTCGATAAGCGAGATCATTAACCAATTTGCAGCCAGGACCGGCGAGGAGCTCGAAGCTGAGCGCCCAAACGTTCGTGTCGCAGGACGGATTCACGCCATCAATAAGATGGGTAAGGCTGCGTTTATCCGGTTCACCGACGGCGCTGAGCTGCTGCAGGTTTACATAAAGTCAAACGAAGTCGACGAGCGGACATGGCAGCTGTACAAACTGCTTGATCTCGGAGACTTTATCGGAACCGAAGGACGCTTATTTCGCACACGCACAGGCGAATTGTCGATCCACGCTGAGTCCCTAACGTTTCTCGTGAAGGCACTGATCCCGCCGCCGGACAAGTATTACGGCTTGCATGAGATCGAGTTGCGATACCGTCAGAGGTATGCCGATCTTATTGCAAACCGCGACGTGCGGCGTGTATTCGAAGCGCGTTCTCGGATCATCCGGCTTATACGCAGGTATTTCGACGATCGCGGTTACATGGAAGTAGAGACTCCAATGCTGACGTCTCTGCCAACCGGGGCTACGGCAAGGCCTTTTGTGACTCATCACAATGCCCTTGATATCGACTTGTACGCGAGGATCGCGCCCGAGCTCTACCTCAAACGACTGATCGCCGGAGGCTTTGAAAAAGTTTATGAGATAAATCGGAATTTCAGAAACGAGGGTATCGACCGCTCTCACAACCCCGAATTCACGATGCTCGAGTGGTACGAAGCCTACTCAGAGTACGAAGACCTGCTAAAGCTGACTGAGGAGTTGATCTCCTCGCTGGTCGAACAGGTTTCTGACTCGCCACTGGTAGAGTACGGAGAGAACAAGATTAATTTCACGAGGCCGTGGAAGCGGCTCACGATGCGCGAAGCAGTAAGCCACTACTGGTCTGATCAAGAGCGTCCAACCATCGAAGAGATATCGACAAGCGACGGCCTCCTGCGGGTGGCAGAGCGCAACGAATCCCTCCGATCTCAGATTCCGCATCTAAGATCGCTCGACTACGGTCACCAGCTGGGCGAAGTGTTCGAGCAAGTTTGCGAAGCTCACTTAATAGATCCAACATTTATTACCGAATTTCCGACCGAGCTCTCGCCGCTTTCAAAGCAGAATCAAAACGACTCGCGATTCGTGGATCGCTTCGAGCTGTTTATCTCCGGGATGGAGATAGCCAACGCCTTTTGCGAGATAAACGACCCTCTAGACCAGCGCCGGCGGTTCGAAGCGCAGATGGCGCTCCGCGAACGAGGAGACGATGAGGCGATGGTGATCGACGATGACTATATCCGAGCACTGTCCTATGGAATGCCGCCGACCGCAGGAGAAGGAATCGGAATCGATCGCTTGGTGATGGTGCTGACAAACTCGAGATCGATTCGGGACGTAATTCTCTTTCCGCATATGCGACCGGAAAAACCCGCGACGTAGCGTAGACGGTCCAGTCTGCGGGAGTTGTTAGGGTCGATCCTGCGCGCAGACTGGACAGTCTGCGCTACGTCTGTCAACTATGCCCTACGAACTCTTCATCGCTCTCCGATATCTTCGCGCGAAGCGCAAACAAGTGATGATCTCGGTCATCACCATCATTGCCATCGCCGCAGTGTCGATGGGCGTCGCCTCGCTGATAGTCGTGCTGGCGATGATGACCGGCTTCCGTCAGGAGTTTCAGGCCAAGATACTGTCGGGAACCGCTCACCTGAATCTTACCCACAAGGAGCGGCAGCCGATCGAAAACTACCGCGACCTGGTGGAGCGTTTAAGCTCCCTACCACACATTCGATCGGCATCGGCGACACTCTATCAACGCGTGCTAGTTCAAGGGCAGAAGGACACCGACGGAGCGGTCCTTAAAGGCGTGGACTTGAGCGCACCGCCGAACGCCAACGAGGTATTCCAATTCACGGTCGAGGGCGATCCGGCATCGCTTGCCGAACCAGAAATCGATTCGGAAAGCGGCGTGAAGATCGACCGGATTGTTCTCGGACGCGAACTCGCCCGAACCCTGGGACTAAAGATTGGAAGCATCGCCACGATCATTTCGCCGCAAGGCCATCTGACTCCGGTCGGACTTGCGCCAAGATATCGCGATTTCAAAGTCGCAGGGATTTTTGAATCGGGGCTCAGTGATTACGACGCAACGTGGGCATACATCTCCCTCGAGGCCGCTCAGCGATTGTCGGGCTCCGAAGACGTCGCCGAGATCATTCAAATGAAAGTTGACGATGTAGACGCGGTCAAAGAAATCGGCAACCAGGTGCTCGCGACTGTGGGACAGGATTACGAAGTGCAGGATTGGCAGCAACTAAACGCGCCAATCTATAGCGCGTTGAGCTATGAGAAGTATCTCACTGGGATCGCGCTGTTGATCGTGATCGGAATCGCTGCCCTGAACATTATCACCGTCCTAATAATGATCGTAATGGAAAAGCATAAGGACATCGCGATCCTCAAATCCATGGGCGCGACCAGCCGCAGCATCATGTACGTGTTCATGGCTCAGGGAGTGACGATCGGAGTGGTTGGGGTCATTATTGGAGTCGTTATAGGCACCGGCTTTTGCTATCTCGCAAACGACCACCGCTGGATCAAGCTGCCCGTGGGAGCGTACGCGCTTGACTATCTCCCCTTCTACGCGACGGCGATAGATGTGGTTGTTGTTTCGCTGGCGACGATCGGCATCAGCTTCCTGTCGACGATTTTCCCATCGCTGAACGCGGCGCGTTTGAAACCGGTTGAAGCTTTGAGGTACGAGTAAACCGCGAATAGAGGATAGACGATTGATGAGGGAAACCAGCCGGCTCGCGAATTCCGAGAGTGTTGGAAAGAGCGTCGATCCTCGATCCTCAGTGCTCCGTCCTGAATCATCATTTGTAGCCGCGGAGGGTCTAACCAAGATCTACGAATCGGGCCGAAGCAGGGTTGTGGTCTTCAAGAATCTAAGCCTTGAGATCGCCCAGGGGGAGATGGTCGCGGTGATCGGGCCATCTGGCGCTGGAAAATCGACCCTATTGCATCTTTTAGGAGGATTAGACCGTCCGAGTTCGGGAACGGTAAAAGTGGCTGAGTTTGACATCTTTAAACTCGCTGATGTAGACTTGGCGCGGTTTCGGAACGGGGAGATTGGTTTCATTTTCCAGTTTCATCACCTGCTGCCCGAGTTCACCGCCGTTGAAAATACGATGATGCCGTTGCTCATAGCGCGCACCTCGCGCAGGGCGGCGCTGGAGCAAGCAGAGTCCATGCTGAATAGCATAGGGCTCGCTGATCGAGTGACCCACAGGCCCGGAGAGTTGTCCGGTGGTGAGCAAGCAAGGGTAGCGCTGGCCCGAGCGCTGGTAGCCCGCCCGCGATTGCTTCTGGCGGACGAACCGACCGGTGATCTCGACAGCAAGACAAGTGAAGGTATTCACAGCCTGCTCAAGGAGGTTCACCGATCGCAGAAGCTGACCTCGGTAATAGCCACTCATAACGAGCGTCTTGCTTCAATCTGTGACCGCGTGCTGCACCTCGAAGATGGCCGTCTCCAGTAGATGTGATTCAAGCTACGTGAATGAATGAAATTGAAAGCGTCAAATTGAAAACTCCAGATTGAAGATTTTCGATTTTCAGCTGTTCAATTTCAATCAACAGACGGGAACTGGGTATGTTCGAACGTTATACCGAGAAGGCTCGCCGGGTAATATTCTTCGCCAGGTATGAAGCGAGTCAGTTCGGCGCTCAGGCCATCGAAGCAGAACACATCCTGCTGGGGTTGCTCCGCGAGGACAAACAGCTCACCCAGAAGTTTTTCCGAAGCCCCCACTCAACGGTAGAATCAATACGACGGGAGATCGAATCGCGAACTCCGCTGCGCGACAAGGTTTCCGCTTCTGTAGACTTGCCGCTTTCAACAAACGCAAAACGAGTGCTCAGCTATGCCGCCGACGAGAGCGAGCGGCTCGGGCATCGGCACATCGGCACCGAACACCTGTTGCTGGGAATCCTTCGGGAAGACAAATCGTCGGCGGCCGAGATTCTCTACGAACGCGGGTTGCGGCTCAATCAGATTCGCGACGATCTTAACCGCGCCCAGCATAACGAGCGCGCGATGGCTCAGAAGAAAGACGCTCCACACCTCGCTGAGTTCAGCCGCGATCTCACCGACGCGGCGACAAACGATCAACTCGATCCGCTGATCGGCCGCGAAGGTGAGACCGAACGAGTCATTCAGATTCTTTGCCGCCGCACGAAAAACAACCCCGTCCTGATAGGTGAACCAGGCGTGGGCAAGACCGCAATCGTCGAAGGGCTCGCGCAACGAATCGTGTCGGGCGACGTCCCGCCGTTCCTGCGCGACAAACGAATCCTGGCTCTCGATCTTTCGCTGGTCGTCGCCGGCACCAAGTACCGCGGCCAGTTCGAAGAACGCCTCAAAACGATCATGCGCGAGCTGATTGAAAATCCGCACTACATCATTTTCATCGACGAGTTGCACACGCTGGTTGGCGCAGGTTCTGCGGAAGGGTCATTGGACGCCGCAAATATCCTCAAGCCGGCGCTGTCACGCGGAGAGATACAATGTGTGGGCGCTACGACGCCGGCGGAATTTCGAAAAACGATCGAAAAGGATCGCTCGCTCGAACGCCGATTCCAATCGGTAAAGGTCCCGCCGCCAACCGAGGGCGAAACAGTCAAGATCCTCGAAGGCGTAAAAGATCGCTACGAGACTTTCCACCAGGTGCGCTACACACAAGAGGCGATCGAGACCGCAGTGTATGGTTCCCAGCGGTATATTCCAGATCGTTTTCTTCCCGACAAGGCAATAGACATCGTCGACGAAGCTGGCGCTCGAGTTAAGCTGCGCGAGGCAAATCTTCCGGCCGAAATTCTGGACTGCCAACGAAAGCTCCGCCGGCACACCGCAGCTTTCGAGAGAGCAACAGCCGAGCGCGATTTCGAGCGCGCGAAGATCTTCAAGCAGAAAGAACAGGATGAGCTGGATAGGCTGGCGACATTACGTGAATCTCACAATCTGGTGGCCGAGCATTTTCCGGTTGTGAATCGTGATGACATAGAAGAGGTAATCTCGCGCTGGACCGGAATACCAATCACTTCGCTTAAAGAAGAAGAATCGGCAAAACTGCTGCGCATCGAAACAGAGTTGCACAAGCGAATCATCAGTCAGACCCGCGCGATTTCGGCGCTGTCGCGCGCAATTCGCCGCAGCAGGGCGGGGCTGAAAAACCCAAATCGCCCGGTGGGTTCATTTCTGTTTCTCGGTCCGACAGGGGTCGGCAAAACCGAAGTCGCCAGATCGCTCGCCGAGTTCCTGTTTGGCTCTGAGCGCGCATTGCTACGCTTCGACATGTCCGAATACATGGAGAAACACGCGGTGTCGAAGCTGATAGGCAGCCCGCCGGGTTACGTCGGACACGAAGAAGGCGGACAGCTAACCGAGAAGATCAAGCGCAACCCCTACTCGGTGCTCTTGCTTGACGAGATAGAAAAAGCCCATCCCGATCTCTTTAACATCCTGTTACAGGTGCTGGAAGACGGAACGCTTACCGACTCGTTGGGTAACACCATAGATTTCAAAAACACGATCCTGATCATGACCTCGAACATCGGTGCTCGCTTTATCCAAAAGCGCGGGCACATGGGGTTCCAGGCGAACGCCCGTACGCAGCAAGCCACGGTCGAAGAAGGCGTGATGCAAGCGGTTAAGCAGACGTTCAATCCCGAATTTGTAAATCGTCTGGATGAGATAATCGTCTTTGAACCGCTCACTGATCTGGATCTCTTCGAGATAATGGGGTTGCTTGTTGCGCAACTCAACCGCACGCTTATTCGGCGCAAGCTTCAAGTGCAAATGACCGAGGAAGCGCGAAGGTGGATCGTCGAGAGAACTTGTTCCGATAGAACTTATGGGGCGCGGCCTCTGCGCCGGGCCCTGCAGAAACACGTCGAAGATCCGCTTTCCGAGGCTCTAATTGGTGGCAGCTTTAGCGAAGCATCGGTGGTTGAAGTCTACCTCGACGGCGATTCGCTCAGCTATCGACCTCTGGAATTAGAAGAGCTGGGGGCCGAACTCCTGGCGCAATAATCGAGTTTGATCCTGGATCCTGAATAACCAATCCTCCTCTCGTAAAAACCTCGCCACGTGGCCCCAAGTGTCAGGTTCAAAACCAACTTCCGGCGATTGGCCTTGCGCTCTGTATTTTTGTTACAATAAGCGCTCGCCACAGCGTTCTATATTTCGGTGAGGGCGGGAACCACCCTGCTCGAATCAAATCAGGCAACTCTGCTATGCGCTTTGTAGGCCGATATCGTCCGAACGTACTGAACGATTGAGGTGGTTCATTTTCAACGGGCTCAGGCGTAAAAGAAACTAAGAAAAAGACCTGAAACCAAGCAATCCTAGGGAGTGTGCATTTTATCTATGAGTAACCGTGTTTTTTGGGTCGTCGCAGCACTCGTAGCAACGTGCGTCGGTTGGCCAACGATTGAACGGCTATCAATGATTCAGCCGCTGGCGCTAGCAAGTCGAGTCCAGAACGTCACCGTCGAGCAGGTTCTAATTCGCGGTAATCGCCGCATCCCCGAATCCACGGTCAAAATCTGGATCGGTACACGCGAGGGAGACCCTTACAGCCCGGTGCAGCTGGACCGAGATGTCCGAGCGTTGTATGCCCAGGGACATTTTGAGGACGTAAAGGTATATGCCGAAGAAGGCACAAGGGGTGGAAAGATCATCACTTTCGAGGTCTCCGAACGCCCGTTGCTCCTGGACATAAAGTACGAAGGTTTGAAGTCGGTCCAACAATCAACCGTGCTCGAGGAGTTTAGAAAACGCTCAGTCGGTCTTTCTAAAGAATCACAGTACGACGCGGTAAAGGCCAAGCGAGCAGCGGCGGTCGTAAAGGAGTTGCTTGCAAACGAGGGCCGCCCCGAAGCGAAAGTTGAACCGGTCATTGAGCGAATCTCCGGCACCGCGGTGGCGCTGACTTTCAAAATCGATGAGGGTCCAAGGTTCCGGGTTGCCGATATTGAGTTCGAGGGCAACAAAATTTTCTCCAGTTCCCATCTGCGAAGCCAGATGAAGCTAGTGAAAAAACTCGGTTTGTTCACTACCTTCAGCTCGAAGGATATCTACCACAAGGAAAAGCTCGAAACCGACCTCGACCGGCTCAGGGTTCTAGTATATGCGGACCACGGTTATCTGAAAGCGCGTTTCGGCGAGCCGCGTGTTGAAGATGTCGGACGGGTCGGCACTTGGGTACCGTTGATCGGGCACAAGGGCCAGGGTTTAAAGATTGTAATCCCGGTGGAGGAGGGTCGCCAGTATCGCGCCGGCGAGATCAAAATCGAAGACAATACCGAATTCACCGCCGACGAAATCAAGACGGTAATCGGGCTCAAGAGCGGCGATGTTGTAAAAGGCTACACGGTAGTTCAAAAGGGTCTCGATAGTTTGAAGAAGCTTTACGGAACGCGCGGTTACATTCAATTCAATGCGGGGTTCGTCCCTGACTTCAAAGACGATACAGTCGATCCGTCTAAAGGAGTCGTAGACATAACTTTTGGCGTTGAAGAAGGAAAGCAGTATACGCTGCGCAGGCTCGAGTTCATTGGCAACACCTTTACCCGCGACAACGTGATGCGTCGCGAAGTGTTGTTAAACGAAGGCGAACGGTACAACGAGCAATTGTGGGATCTGAGCTTACTCCGGCTGAACCAGCTCGGATATTTTGACCAGGTTAAAAAAGAAGACGCCACAGTCAACACCAACGAGAAAGAAGGTCAGGTGGATCTGATCGTAAAAGTCCAGGAGAAGGGACGACAGCAGGTCAGCTTTACAGGCGGCGTCTCGGGAATTGGTGGCTCATACATAGGTATTAACTACTCTACCAACAACCTGCTGGGCTATGGCGAAGCGTTGTCATTCAACGTGGCGACCGGCAATCTGCAAAAAATCGTGTCGTTTGGTTTCACGGAACCTTATGTGAAAGGTCGCCCGATAAGTTTGGGGTTCAACGTCTTCTACCAGAACTACCAGTTTATTGGACAGGGGTTTGGCGCAACCACGACTCAGGACATCTTTGGAAGCTTCAATGGCAGTTCGCTGTTTACTCAGAAGACCGCCGGAGCTTCTGTCTCGGCGAGCGCACCGCTCAGTTACTTTGCCAAGCGCTTCAGAATGGGCCGGTTTATCCGGCTCGGTCTTTCTTACTCGTACCAGACGACCGACATCGTTGATCCGGAGGTGAACAGGGACAGCGATCCGACTAACGATATCCTGGTGACCTTCCGACAGAGCGGTGTTACACAGTCAACGGTAGGTCCTTCGATAGCGTACAACACGTTGAACTCGTCGCTGGATCCGACCACCGGGACAGCCATGACGCTGGTTGCGTCCATCACCGGCGGCCCGCTTGGCGGGAAGGTGAACACAATCGCCCCCACCTTTGAGTTCAAGCATTTCCGACCGCTGTTTGCCGGTCGCGAATCGCGGGCTAAGATCGAGGCGGGTAGACCCACTCGAACGCTGGGGATGCGGTTCCTGTTTGGACACATCGGTTCATTCGGAACACCTTTCGTGTCAAACTCACTCTCGTTCGTTGGAGGCACGCCGTTGTTCTCGCGATTCTTCCTGGGCGGCGAACAGGACATTCGCGGCTATAACATTCGCGGCATATCACCTACCGCCCCGATTCAGACAACCTTCACGACACAAAATGTGCGTGCTCAAGACATCCTGACCGGTCAAACACTCAAGGTAAGACCACCTGCGGCAGCGACAGGGGACAGCGTTGCGCCGAGTGTTCTGACTCAGTTTGTCTTTCAAGACCAGGTAGATACAAGCGTTCCCAACTTTCCTGCATTCATAGGCGGAGATTCCGAGATTGTCTTCAACCTGGAGTATCGCATCCCTATAATCGGACCGCTTCAGTTTGCGCCTTTTTTTGATATTGGATCGGCGTTTAACCTCCGCGGTCTTTCCGATCAATTCGAGCGCTCGGAGTTCATCCCCGACCAGATATTGGGGCAGCAGATCCTGAACCCGAGGGGCGAGACGGCGACAGCTCGTGAAATACAGAAGGCCACGACTCCCGAGACCGTCGGCGGGTTGCCGCCCGGTTTCAAGCAGGTTTTCATATTTGGCGACAAGCAGGTGTCGAGAAATGTCCAGCTCTCACGATCGGACAGCGGAATATTCGATAACTATCGGTATAGCATGGGTGGCGAGTTGCGCGTTCAAGTTCCGGTGATCAACGTTCCATTTCGGCTGATTTTCGCCTGGAACCCGAATGCGAGGACCGAAGCGGATGTCAATCCGTTCTTCTTCGAACGGAAGCGCGCGATTCGGTTCTCGGTTGGACGAACGTTTTGATTTGGCCGTTTGATTTTGGTTTACCGCTTCTAACAAGTCGACGGTGCTGCTATAATAGAATTTTTGCAATTGTCCGCTGACGCTCACCGTCAGCGCGGCCCAACCAGGAGAAACAGGAGCATCTATGATGAAATTTAAGTTGGCTGCTTTTTCAGCAGCGCTACTGGCGGCACTGACGGCAACCGTGTCTGCGCAGAACGCTACACAGGCCGGAGTCGGCGCGGCGCTGCCGGACGGCAAGGTCGCGGTTATCAACACACAGGTTTTCCCCGGCCAGATCCTGGAGTTGAAACAAAAGTACGAACAGGTCAACAACCAGTTTAAAGACCGATTTCAAAAACTTCAGTCGCTCGCAGAGCAGATGAAGACGATGGAAAACGATCTCAGAACCAAACAGAACGTATTGAGTGCGGATAAGTACCAGGAGCTGCAGGCAACCTACGCCGAGTCGAAGAAGCGAGGTGAGCGCGAACAGGAAGATTTCAATGCGGATGCGGACAAAGCGCTCGATATCGCGACAAGACCGGTTCGCGATAAGATGACCCAATTCCTAAACACCTACGCCGCACAGCGCAACATCGTCGTGGTAATCAATCTGGCGGGCGCCGCACAGTCCGGCTCACTTGCGTACTGGAATCCCAAGCTGGACATTACCGATGATTTTATCGGCGAGTATAACAAGGCAAACCCAGTTGCTGGGGTAACTGCAACCCCACCCGGTGCGCAACCGGCTAAGCCGCCCGTCAAGCCGCCTGCCAAACCCTGATAACGCGAGGATAAGGAGTAACACATGAGATTAATCAAGCTCGCACTTATAGCCCTCGCGTTGCAGGCGTTATGCGTTTCAGCGCTCGCCCAACAGCCCGGCGCGGGGGTTCCGGCGAAACCAGCAGCCGCAGGAGAGCTTCCAAAAGGTAAAATAGCCGTAATCAACACGGGCGCCTTTCAAGAGAAGGTCGACGAGTTCAAGTCAAAGATCGAGAGTCTTAGCCGCCAGTTCGAGCCGCGCGTCAAAGACGTTCAAGGATTGGCGGACAAGATCAATGCACTCGAGACGACCCTCAAACAACAGACCGGTGTTCTTGCCGCGGCGAAGGTCGCCGAGATGACCGAGAATCTCGACAACATGAAACGTGAGTATAAACGCAAGGCGGAGGATCTTGAGGCCGACGCCGGCCGCGAGCGCGACAAAGCTTTTGCGCCAATCAGTGGGAAGCTCGGAAAGTTCGCTGAGGACTACACGGCAAAGCGCGGCATCGTAATGCTGGTGGACATAGCAAATGCGTTGCAATCGGGAACGGTGATCTGGTTCGATCCGCGATCCGACATTACTCAGGATTTTATAAACGAGTATAACAAGGCAAATCCGGTCGCGACTGCAGCAACAAAACCGCCTCCAAAACCCTAATTTTCAAATCAAATTCTTATGGTATAGGACCTATAGGTCAAATAGGTCCTATATTTTCTCATCGGGGCTGCTGTTTTACTGCAGAGTATCCAGCGTGCCCATGCCGTGATCCTCTTCGTCCTTTATCCGCAACATGTCCAGAATCAAGGCGGTGTTGCTGGTAGTTTGAATGGTCCTGTCGTACGATTCGCTTGTCTTCTCAAACTCGAAAGTGCCATCGCCTGCCCCGGCAAAAAGACTCAGAGCCTTCCGGCCAAAGTCCATGCCAGACTTCGCTCCAACGACCAATCCTTCGTCGAAATGTATTTCTCCGCAAACCGCCGATGACATCACCTGGAGCATACCGGTCAACCGGCTATTCTCGATGATTTGAATAATATCGAACAGATTGACGTCGGCAAGATTGCCGGTCAGGATTTTCTGCGGCCGCTGTTGCGGGGGTGCCTCAGTCTGATGTACATCGCGAAGCTGGCCGGTCACCGAGACCCGAGGATCGAGCCGCTTGGCTTCGAGCAGTCTCTCGTTTGCACTCTCGACATCCCCGGCCGAGATGTGAAGGCTCGCCAGCGCCAGGCAGTGTTGTGCCGCCTGGTCACGACGACCGGCGTCGATCAGGATTTCGCGGAGCTTCTCGCGCAATCCGATGTGTCGGGGCGCGCTGTCGATCGCTCGCTCGAGCGTCTCGATTGCGCGATTGACCATGCGATACTTCACCAGCAAGTCCGCGTCTATAATCGCACTGTCAGGATCGGACTCGTTCGGATTGTTCCTCGACATATTTCCTCTGCTCGTTTTCTGGGGGTTGACGCCAGTGTAACACAAGCGCCTCGGGGCCAACATAGTCTTCTACTGCGGGCCGGCGATGACCGTAAGTCCACTGGTATCCGCGAGTTCAATTAGATCCGAGCGGTCGAAAAGAAGCGTCTTCCCCGCAGTTACGTGAAGTGCCGATGCTCGAGCGGCATTCATTCTCTCGATCGTAGGCAGTCCAATCACCGGCACGTCGAACCGCATGTCCTGGCCAGGCTTCGCTACCTTTACGACTACAAATGATCGGCCGCGAGTCACTTCACCTGCTCGAGCGATTACCGCGTCCGTTCCTTCCATTGCCTCAATAGCGACAACTGCGCGATCTTTTACAGCTATGGTTTGACCCAGATCGAGCCGACCAATCTCCCGTGCTATCCCCAGGCCGTAATCGATATCGCCGCGCTCTTCTTTCGTCGGAGCTCGTCTTGTCAACACACCCTCCGGCGCCAGCAACGGTTCAAGAAACGTGGTCGAATCGATGAGAGTTATGCCCTCCCGCGCGAGCTCATCCGCGACGGCGCCAATCAGACTGTCGGTGTTCTTCGTTGAGAGTCGCGCAAGCACACGGACCATTCGAAGATCAGGAAGGGCGTTCAACCGGAAGATCTGGTGGTGTTTCACCTGTCCGGCCATTATCGCGTGAGTTACTTGTTCCCTCTTGAAATAACGAATGAGTCGCCCGAGCTGACCGACGCCAATCCACTCGATGCGGGCTGCCTGCTGTGCCAGTTCCGGAGAAGCCTCTTCTTTTATCGCCGCGACGGCAATCTCAGCCCCGGAATCGCGCGCACCTTCAAGCACGAGAAACGGGAAACGTCCGTTGCCTGCAATCAGTCCGTACTTCATAAATAGAGAGGCGGCGTGGCGAACACCAAACCAGATTCACTCAACCGAGATCTAAAACTCAACCCAGGTGCCCGCCTCCAGCCGACGAGCCTTGCGATAGAGGTAATCCGCCGAAGCGAGATCCTCAATTGCCAGCCCCAGCGATTTGAAGAGCGTTATCTCATCCCGCGACGTTCTGCCAGTGCGTAAACCAACCAGTATTTCGCCGATCTCTGCTCGAATGTGGTCAGGGCCGATAGCTCCGTCACGAAGCGCGAACAGGTAGTCGCCGCCCTCGTTTATCGTCGACTCGCGTCGATCCACAAACAAACTCGCGGCAGCCATCGTTGCGCTGTCTACTTCGCGTGTCCTTGGTATGCTCGAGCCCACCACATTCAGGTGAGCCCCGGGAGATATCCATTCCCGCTTCAAGATCGGTTCAGCGGCGGTCGTCGCTGTAACAATCAAATCGGCACCGCGCACCGCCGATTCCACGTCCTCGACAGGCTCAATTGGAAAGTCAAAACGCGCGCCCAGTTCGGCGGCAAACTTCTTCGCGTTTTCGAATTTGGCACTGGCGACTCGGGCTCGTCTTATCGGACGAACGCAAGCCATTACGTCGATGTGCCGGCGGGCCTGGACGCCAGACCCGATGATGGCAAGCTCGCCGGCATCTTCTCGCGCCAGAACCTGCGTGGCCACGCCCGACACCGCCGCGGTACGAATCGCGGTAATCGCCGAAGCGTTCATCAGAGCAACCAGTTCGCCGGTATCGGCGCTGAACAGCATCACGCTTCCCTGGTGAGCATCCAGTCCTCGCTGGGGGTTCTGGGGAAACACGCACACAGTCTTCACCGCGTAGGCCGCTAGCTCGCCGGAACGATAAGATGGCATCAACGCCATGTCGCCCTCGGCCCCGGGCGGCGCGACGATCATTCGCAATGGCTGGAAAACATTCCCACGAGCGAGGTCCGAAAGGGCTTCGGCCATAACCGGTATGCACTCGTTGACCGGGAGAAGATCATCGACCTCGGCCTGTGTAAGAATCAGTACTTTCATTACTTTGTTACTCCACGCTCGGAGTCTTCAATAAACGCGATTAAGTAGTCGATCTCGGGCCACCCGCTCAGTTCTCGTTTTATCACCTCGAGCGCCTGAGTGGTGTTTAACTTTGCGGCCAGCAGCAACCGAAATGCGTGAGTGATGCGGCGTATCTCTTCCGTGCTGAAGCCGTTCCGGCGCAACCCCAGAGTGTTCTGGCCATAGCACCGTGCGCGGTTTCCTACGGTGCGCGCGTATGGCAACGCATCCTTTACGACAACCGAGTACCCGCCAATAAACGCGTGCTTGCCCACTCGACAAAACTGATGAATGCCTGAATACCCACCCAGGGTCGCGCGATCCTCCACAATCACGTGACCGCCAAGCGTTGCCCCGTTTGCAAAAATAACGTTGCTCCCGATCCGGCAGTCGTGCGCGATGTGGGCCTGGGCCATGATGAGATTGTCATTCCCGATTTCCGTTAGATTGCCGCCGCCCTCAGTGCCTCGCTGGATGGTCGAAAACTCACGAAATGTGTTGCGTTGCCCGGCTCGCAGCAAACTTCGCTCGCCCCGATACTTCAAGTCCTGTGGCGCTTGCCCGGCCGAAACAAACGGATAAAAGACTGACCCGCTTCCAAACTCGGAAGGCCCCTCGATTACACAATGACTACCTACCCGAACATCGTCGTGCAAAATGACATCGTCGCCGATTATCGAGTAAGGGCCAACAGTGACATTATGTCCAAGTTCCGCCTTTGGGCTTATGATCGCTGTGGGGTGAAGGGACACTTTCGAGAGTCTCTCCTACACCTGCTCGACTGGAGTGAAAGCGGCGCTGCTGACTTGATCGCTGCGCTCGATAATGCTGCGGTCGACGAGAGCAGATGAGATTTCCGCTTCGGCAACGAGCTGTCCGTCCACGTACGCTTCGCCCCGCAGCTTGATGTACCGCGGCCTGAGCTTGAGCACAGTCAACTCGAGCCGCAACTGATCGCCGGGAACGACGGGTCTTCGGAACTTCGCGCGTTCGATGCCAGTGAAGAAAACCAGTTTGGTTTCGCGATCCGGCAGACTCGCAAGCATCATGACCCCGGCTGTTTGAGCCATCGCTTCGACGATCAGCACACCCGGCATCACCGGCGCACCGGGAAAGTGTCCAACGAAAAACGGCTCGTCCAGGGTGACGTTCTTTATTCCAACAACTCGCTTCCCCGGGTCATAGCTGATTATCCGATCGACAAGAAGAAACGGATAACGGTGAGGTAAGATCGCTTGAATCTGGGTTATGTCCAGTAGTGTCTCCATAGCAACCTGCGAAACTCCACCTTTCTTATCGGCTGTCAGTCGGCGCTGGTCGCCGAAGAGCGCGTTAGAGCTTCAACAATCTTCTCTAATCTTCTCAACCGGTCGGCCATTCGGGGGAGCCTTGAGTATAGCACCTGCGAACGACGCCAGGCATTGTAGTCTTGCGCGGGCATTCCAGCCATGATCGCACCGGGGCGAACATTTTTAGTCACCGCCGTACGGCCCGTAAGCGTGGCTCCGTCGCCGATTGTCATATGCTGGTTAGTTCCAACTTGTCCTGCTATAACGCAACCGCGCCCGACCCTGGTGCCTCCCGAAAAACCCGCAAGCGCGGCGACGACGGTGTTTTCGCCGATGTCGCAGTTGTGACCTACCTGAACCAGGTTGTCCAGTTTTACACCGCGGCGTAACACGGTTTCGCCAAAACCTCCGCGATCGACCGCGGAGTTTGCTCCAATCTCGCAATCGTCTTCTATCCGCACCGACCCCAGTTGAAGGAGTTTGACCTGTCGGCCTTCCTCGTCAGGCACAAAGCCGAATCCGTCTGCCCCGATCACCGCTCCAGCATGGATGATGACGCGTTTCCCGATTGTGCATTCGCGATAGATGGTGACATTGGCCTGGATAACAGTATCGTCACCGATTTTGCATCGATCGCCGATCACGACTCCGGGATGCATGGTAACGCGGTCCCCGATAACCACGTCTCGCCCAATAGTAACGCGGGGGTGAACGGACAGCTGGGCGCCGAGAACTGTTCCCGTCCCGGCAACGAGATCCGCGCTTACCCCCAACGGCTCATATTGGACGCGGTGCAGTAGCTCGATTGCGCGGGCAAAGGCAAGCTTCGGATCGCGAGCTACCAGCAGGTGTTGCGATGCGCCTTCGATCGGATTGGCTACGATGATGGCGGTCGCACGAGATTCGCTAACACGAGCGACATAAGCCGTGTCCAGCGCCAGAGTCACGTCTCCCTCGGACGCCAGCTCGAACGGCCGGGCTCGTGTGACTTCGGCGTTCGGCTGTCCCAGCAGTTTGGCGTTTAGCAGTCGTGCAAGCTCAACAAGCTTTGGCATAAACCTATAGCGCGCATAGCGCGAGGTGAAGTTTCCCATGTAGGCGGGCCGGCGAGCAACCGGCCTCACCGACAAGCCCTCTTCCCTTGCCGCTGAATCGACATGGGTCCTATCTGTCCTATAGGTCCTATACCTTCAGAAATCTATACTTCAGAAATCTTGACTGAGAAAATCTGCGCGTGTTAGCTTGCGACTTCTGTTGACTCTCGTTAATCTCGATACTCTGGATTCAATTCGTTTTCGTATCATTGTAGAGGCGACCACAACTCCGATGCTCAAGCGCACACCGCTGTACGAAGCCCACGTTTCAATTGGTTCTAGAATGGTCGATTTTGCCGGGTGGGAGATGCCGGTTCAGTATTCCGGTCACATCCGCGAGCACATGGCCGTGCGCGAGGAAGCCGGACTGTTCGATGTTTCTCACATGGGCGAGATCGAGATCAGAGGATCACAAGCGCTGGATCTCGTTCAACGGATCAGCACCAACGATGCGTCCAAACTCGAAGATAATCAAGTCCAATATTCGACGATGACCAACGAAGCGGGTGGGGTTATCGACGACCTGCTGGTCTACCGAATGAATGCCGATTATTTTCTGCTGGTGGTCAATGCCGGCGGGACTGATTCAGATTTCGAATGGATCAAGGGAAACGCCGGCGAGTTGAGCGTGGAAGTGCACAATACCAGCTCAGCGTTCGCCCTGCTGGCGCTGCAAGGACCGCGGTCCGAGCATATCTTGCAGGAGTTGACCGATCATATGCTGGACCGAATACCGTATTACTGGTCACAGCGCGTTTTAGTGGACGGCGTTGATTGCCGAGTGTCCCGGACCGGTTACACCGGTGAGGACGGATTCGAGATCCTGTGCGATTCCGGTCACGCGAAGCATCTGTGGAACCGGCTGCTGGTTATCGGGAGCGACCGAGGTCTTATTCCTTGCGGGCTCGCCGCGCGAAACACGTTGCGGCTTGAAGCAGCGTTCCGACTCTACGGTCACGACATGGATGAGACTACAACCCCGCTCGAAGCAGGGTTAGGCTGGGTTGTGAAGCTCGGCAAAGGTGACTTTGTCGGGCGCGGCGTGCTGTTGAAGCAAAAGGAAGAGGGACTGAAACGAAAGCTTGTTGGCTTCGAGGTGCTCGACCGCGCGCCCGCTCGCGACGGCTACCCTATCGTGATTGGCGGCGAGCAGGTGGGCGTTGTTACTTCGGGAAGTCCCGCGCCATTCCTAAAAAAGAACATCGGACTTGGGTACGTCCCAACGGAGCACACTGCTGTAGGAACGGAGCTGCATGTGGTAGTTCGCGGACGCAACGTTCCCGCGCGCGTGGTCGAGACGCCGTTCTACAAGCGCGAAAGGAAATATGATTAGGCTGACCAGTTGGGACACACTTCGATACGGCACTAGTTAACGGAGAAAAAATAGATGGCAAACACACCAGAAGATCTCAGCTACACCAAAGACCACGAGTGGGTCCGCGCGAAAGGAGACCAGGCGACCGTCGGCATCACCGATCACGCTCAACATCAACTCGGAGATGTCGTGTATGTAGAGCTCCCGAAAGTCGGCGATAAGTTCGAAGCGGGCGATCCATTCGGCTCGGTCGAAAGTGTCAAGGCCGTCAGCGAGGTTTACATGCCGCTAAGCGGGTCGGTCACCGAGGTCAACGAGAGCCTCAACGATTCACCCGAACAGGTCAACGAAGACCCCTACGGCGAAGGCTGGATGATCCGCATCAAAATTGACAACCCCGCACAAGTCGATGCCCTCTTGACCTCCATCGAGTATGAAGACTACATCAAGGAAGAAGCGGCGGAGTAATCGCCAATGAGATATATTCCGAACTCGCCCGGCGAGCGCCGTTCGATGTTGTCAGACATTGGGCTCGAGCGCATCGAAGAGCTCTTCGATCAAATTCCGGAACAATTAAAGCTCAAGGAAGCCATCGGCATAGGCGAACCGATGAGTGAACCCGAATTGCTGGAGTACTTCCGAAGCCTTGCGTCCGAGAATCGAATCGACTACCAGTCCTTTCTGGGCGCTGGGGCGTACTCGCACTTTATCCCGGTCATAATTGACTCGCTCATATCACGCGCCGAGTTTTTTACGGCTTACACGCCCTATCAACCTGAGCTTAGTCAAGGCACGTTGCAATACACCTTCGAATTCCAAACGATGATCTGCCAGCTTACCGGGATGGAAGTGGCCAACGCTTCGCTCTACGATGGGTCTACGGCGGTCGCCGAGGCGGTGTTGATGGCCAATCGCGTGACCCGCCGAAGCAGGGTCATCATCGCCGATACAGTCCATCCCCAGTATCGCGAAGTCGTTTCGGCTTATACCAAGAACCTGGGATTAACGATAGATGTTATCGAGCATGGCGAATCGGGGAACTTTGACCCAACAACAATGGGCATCGACCGCGAGACTGCCGCAGTCGTCGTTCAGTCGCCAAACTTCTTCGGTTGCGTCGAGGACCTCGAGGCGATCGCCGATGCCGCGCACGAAGCCGGCGCATTGCTGGTAGTCGCCGTAACCGAGCCAATGAGTCTCGGCGTTTTGAAACCACCGGGCGCGTGCGGAGCGGACATCGTCGCCGGCGAGACCCAATCGTTTGGGATTCCATTGAGCTACGGCGGCCCTTACTGCGGCTTGTTCGCCACACTCGACAAACACGTTCGGCAGATGCCGGGGCGGTTAGTCGGTGAGGCTAGAGACAGCGAAGGCCGTCGCGGTTACGTGTTAACCTTGTCGACCCGCGAACAACACATCCGGCGTGAGAAAGCGACATCCAATATCTGCACAAATCAAGGTTTGTTCGCATTAATGGCGACCGTTTATCTCTCGACGATGGGCAGACAGGGCGTTCAGGAAGTCGCTCGCCAAAACCTTCATAAGGCTCACTATGCCGCGTCGGAGATTTCGAAAATCCCCGGGTTCGATCTGAGATTCAGCGCGCCGTTTTTCAACGAGTTCGTGTTGCGCACTCCGCGGCCTGCTACCGAGGTTATCGACGGACTGCTCGACAAGAAGATAATCGGAGGAATTAGCCTCGAGCGATATTTCCCCGGGATGAGCGACGGATTGTTGGTGTGCGTTACAGAGACAGTAAAGAAAGATGCGATCGATAAGCTTGTGTCGGCGCTGGCGTGAGGAACGACAAGAAGCATGAGCAAATCCAGAATCAAGAAAGCAACGACACACGTCGTCCAAAACGAAGGGCTTCTGTTTGACGAGTCAAGGCACGGGCGAATCGGCTATTCGATCCCCAGGCTCGACGTAGCGGAGGAACGCGTAGAGAGGTTGATCGATTCACGTTTTCTCCGCGATGACGATCTGGAAGGCATGCCCGAGCTTTCTGAAGTCGACGTAATAAGACACTTCACCCGGCTCTCTACCTGGAATTACTGCATCGATCATGGGCTCTACCCGTTGGGTTCGTGCACGATGAAGTACAACCCTCGGATCAATGAGAAAGTAGCGCGAATCGACGGGTTCGCTAATCTGCATCCGCTCACACCTGCCCCGTTGGCACAAGGCGCGCTGCAGATTGTCTTTCGCATCGAACAGTGTCTCGCTCAGATAACCGGGCTTGCGGCTGTGACTTCGCAACCGGCGGCCGGCGCGCAAGGCGAGATGACCGGGCTGATGATGATTCGCGCAGCGTTGTCCGAGCGAGGAAATCCTCGCAAGAAAGTGCTGATCCCCGACTCCGCACACGGGACTAACCCGGCCTCAGCAGTTATCTGCGGTTACTCAGTGGAGACGGTGCCGTCGAGATCCGATGGTCTTACCGACCTCGAGGAGTTGCGCCGCCACATGAGCGACGACGTGGCAGCGTTGATGCTCACCAACCCGAATACACTCGGAAAATTCGAGCGCAACATAAGAGAGATTTGTAAGATCGTTCACGAGGGCGGCGGTTTCGTGTATATGGACGGCGCCAACATGAACGCACTCGCCGGCGTGGCCAAACCGGCAAGCTTCGGCATCGATGTCATGCACCTCAATCTTCATAAGACTTTCTCGACCCCGCACGGCGGTGGCGGGCCGGGCGCAGGTCCTGTTGCGGTGACCGCTGAGCTTGAACCCTATCTTCCCTTCCCTCGGGTCGTGTTGGCCAGGGATGGCGAGCTTATCCTGGATTTCGATCGCCCGAAGTCCGTGGGGCGTGTGCGAGCCTACTTTGGGAACTTTGGAGTGCTGGTCCGCGCGCTCGCTTACATTCTGACGCACGGCGATCCCGGCTTGCGCGAGGCGACGGAGACCGCCGTCCTGAACGCGAACTACATCGCAGAGCACTTGAAGGACACATACGAGATCCCGTATCCGGGGCGTGTAATGCATGAAGTTGTTTTTTCTGATAAGCGCCAGCTCAAGCACGGAGTGCGGAACGCCGATATATCCAAGCGGCTGATCGACTACGGGTTCTATCCACCGACGATGTCGTTCCCGTTGATCGTAAACGGCGCGCTTATGGTCGAACCCACCGAGAGCGAGGGACGTGAGGAGCTTGATCTGTTTATCGATGCAATGAAATCCATCGCGGCGGAGGCCGCCGAAGATCCGGAGTTGCTAAAGCGCGCTCCGGTAACCACCAGGGTCGGGCGCCTGGACGAAGTCGCCGCCGCGCGCAAACCGGTGCTCAGGTGGCGACGAGGCCCCACCGAAAACGGCCCGGACGACACATCTGCTTAATCCGTAACTGACTTTATAACTCTCGTCCCTGACTCATTGATTGATGCAATCGTGATCACAGGAAAGGTAATGAAATGACTCGAGACAGTTTGGAAGAACTTCGCGAACGACTTCTTAGCCAGAATAATGTCCAGCAAATGATCCAGGTGCGGGCGTACGAAATTTATCAGATGCGAGGAGGTCAGCCCGGTGGCGAGGCCCACGATTGGTTTCGCGCCGAGAGCGAAGTGCTTGCATTTCTTTTAGCCGATGAATCGCCGGGCAATAATCAGGCCGAAGACATCTCCGCAGAGGCAACCACTACACAAGACCCGGCGGTAAAAGCGCCGGCGCTGAAGAAGTCGAGAACGTCAGCAAAACCCACTGCAAAAGCTTCGAGACCCAAGAAGGCGACAGCAAAGCGATCCACACCAAAGAAACCCGAAGAGTCCAAACCAAAATCCAAGCGAATCAGCAAGAAACCAAAAACGGAAGACAGTGCCCAGTAGATAGGCTTGCGGTTCAAGTCTTAGCTTGCCTACCGCAACGAGGCATCCCGAAATAGAACCTCAGCTGGTTCAAGGTCGGTGGGCTTGCCCCCGCTCCGTGCAAGCTCTCGTGATCGCGACGAAGCGGGGCAAGCCTCCTTCCCAACCTTGAACCTGCTGAGGCCGTGAAAGGACTAAAGCCTGAACCCAAATCGAATGGATCTTTGAACTCGCGTTATTTCTTTGGTGCGTAGTACGCATCGCGGGTTCGTGCTGAGTAACCTGGCCTGGCGAGAAACACCTTAACGTGGCGAAGACGCCCGTCGCGCTCGAGGTTTTTCGGAATGTAGGTGATGATGTATTGATTCTTTAGTTCCCGCGCGACCTGGCCGTAAACATCCTTCATCTCTTTTTCTTGAAGCGGCGAGAATATTCTGCCGCCGGTTCGCGCGGCAAGATCGGTCATAAGCCGCTCGGCTCGCTCGAAACGTTCGATGTAGATGCCCGCTTGTTGAGCAGTGCTTCCTGCAAACACCTTCGCCGCCTTGCCACGATAACGGTCCAGATCGTTAATAAACGCGCGCGCTTTGCTGATCACGTACACGACTGACCCTGATTTGACGATCGCTGTAAGCGCTTGTTCGTAGGTCACCTTGCTGGAAGTGTCATCGCCGTCGCTGAGCAAGATGATTGCCTTGCGACCTTCGACCTTGGCAAGTTGTTCATCGCAGGCTGAATAAACAGCGTCAAAAAGCGCGGTGCTGCCGTAGGTAAAGCTGCCGTTTTTGGTTTGCACCATCCCCGGCTTGAAGCGCCAGGACAGCGCGTGTCGAACATCCTCAGCCTTGGAAGTCCAGTCCTGGATCAACTCGACATGGGAGTGGAACTCGATGACCGAGATTTTGTCCTCGGGCCCGAGTTGACTGACAAAGTGCATTGCCGCGTCACGCAGCGAATTGATTTCTGATACTACTGATCCGGATGCGTCAAGCATCAGCACAACGTTGACCGGTACGCTGCTTACGAGGAAGCTGGCGATGTCCTGCCGCTGCCCGTCTTCGGCAACTATGAACTCATCCTTGACGAGTTCAGTTGCCTGGTGCCCATAGGCATCCATCACGGTGACATTGAGAAGTACTTCCTCGGCTCGCAGCCGAACGGTCTCATCTTGACCCGGTTGTGGTACGGTGGAGGGCTTCCGCCCGCTCTGCGAGTTTGCGGCTCCCAAGAGCAAAAGAAAACACAAAATGGAACCAATGACTCGGCTTGTAAGTTGTTCTGGTCTACACATACGCGCTTTTAGTTACTGCTTGAGTATAGCGTAGGCCAATCGGATGCCGAAACCCGACTACCGAACTCCCTGTTTCTTTTGAGCGCCCGCGTCGCAGTTTTGAAAGAAGTCTTGAATGCTCACGAACTCAGTCCTGGTCTGAGGGAGGTCAATCAAGTTAGGAATTCCTCTCGTCGCCGAGGGGTAAAGGGTGGCGGACCGCAATCTTAAGGGCAAGCACGGAGTGGTTGCGCTTGCGGAAGCCGCTGCGAAGGGCCAAGATGTGATCTGTTTTTTTGGAAAGAAGCTCGGAGGTAAAAAGAGAGACTGAATGAAATATCAAATTGCACTCACTTGTTCTGCATTGTTCTTCGCGCAGAATATCGTCAACGTATTAGCACTCCAGGCGGGAAACAGCAAAGACAAGACCGCAGCCTTCTCATTCGCCGGAGCGAACTACTTTCACCGTTTCACCAAAGGCGACCAACACGAATATACGCCAAGCGGCCAGGAGAATTTGAACGCCTGGACCGACATGATTACGATATGGACGTATCCAAGGGCAAAGGGCGGCGATGACCTCGCCGCAGTGGCGAACTCCGTACTTGAGAACTATAAGACGAACAAGGCTATAGTCGTTAAGACTGATTCGGTCCCCAGAACCGAACAGAAACCAGCAGAACACTTGATCGCCGTAATTTTTGGTCGTCCTGACTTCATAGAAGCGGTGTTCGCTAGATTCAGAATGCATAACGGTGTCGGCAGCTCGGTAATCTATTCGCACCGTATTTACGGCAAAAGCGCTGGTAACCAGATGAGTGCGTGGTTGAAAACAAATGGACCAGCGATGGAGAGGGATTTGATGAAATGGGACGCAATGCCAAAGCTGCCCTCTCCCCAGTAAGTTTTAGTCTTCAGGTCTCATGAATCGCTTTGATTAGATCAAAGGGTCTTGTTCCACACAGACGTGTGAGCCGGAAATATCTACTGTTTGATGACCCCATTTCCGCGTGCTAGACTCAAATCCGATGTTCCGCTTGCTTGATCGTTATCTTGTCCGCGAAATTGTCCCTTACGTCCTGCTCGGCCTGATGCTGTTGACGGCAATTATCTTCGCCCAGGAAGCTAGCCGGTTTTCAGAACTTCTGGTCGTCGCGTCACGCAATGGGCTGCCGATGGAAACCCTCGGGCGGGTTATGTCGGCGCTCGTTCCCGGCATCCTGGTGTTCACCCTTCCTATCTCGCTATTGATCGGAACCCTTGTTGGGCTGGGCCGGCTCTCCGGCGATAGCGAAATCGTGGCTCTCGGCGCCGGCGGCACAAGCCGTCTGCGGATGCTCGCTCCGGTACTCGGACTCTCGCTGATTATCGCGATAGTGATGGTTTACATCACCTTCAACCTGCTGCCGCGATCGATTCACCTTTTGACCGATTTAAAGGCCAACCAGTCCTTGATCTTTCAAAGCCTGAACGCCGAGATCAAGCCGCGAGTGTTTGAAGAGAGCATACCGCAACGAGTTATTTACATTGAGGACATCGATCGCGCGAACAGCCTCTGGCGAAACATTTTTCTGGTCGATCTTGGAAACGGCTCGGGACCGATGAAGATCGTGACGGCAACCTCCGGGTCGCTGCAGCAGGGCGAGCGGTCCGAGATGCCCGAGTTGCATTTGCAAAGAGGCACTGTGCATCAGACAGACACCGGCCGCCAGGACCAGAGCGAGTCGCAGAACCCAGCCTCAGAGCAAGATTCAGAAATATCTCGAGGTGGCTCCTCGACTGGAACCGAGGCGCAGCCCTCGGAAAAGCAACTAGACAAGGAAAAAAAGAAGAACGGTCCGCCCCCGTACACTGCGGCGCGGTTCGACGAGATGACCGTCGCGCTCGAAGTATCCGAGGAAAAACGGAACGGCGCCACCGGGATCGAACGTGAAGCCGGTCAGGTCGAGGAAATGGAGTGGGCCAATCTGATCTCGCATACCCCCGCTGAGGGTGATTTCCGCAAATGGCTCGCCGAAGTGCATAAGCGGGTCGCACTTCCCGCCGCGTGTCTTGTATTCGGGCTGCTTGGTGTGGGGTTCGGAATCACCAACGTTCGCACTGGACGTTCATTTGGATTGCTGCTCGGGCTGGCCATCACCATCATTTTTTATTTGTTGGCGCTGTGGGGTCAACACGCCGCGATTGCAGGCACGCTGCCGGTGTGGCTCGGAATATGGCTGGCTAATATAGTTCTGACCTTGTTGGGCGTGTCTACAATCGTGGCTCAGCGAAGACCGGGCTGGGATCCGCTATCGGTGTTAAGCAGCCTGCGTCACGCCTGGCCGGCCCGTATGCGAGGGGGCGAGGGGGAGAGAGGGCGAGGGGGCGAGGGGGACACAGGGAGGAGGGGAGAAGGGGAAACAGGGAGACTGAACGACGCGGGCGTCGGCTCGTCCCCCAGTCGCCCCCTCGCCCCGTCGCCCTCTCTCCCCCTCGCCCCGTCACCCTCTCTCCCCCTCGCCCCTTCTCCCCGTCGTTCCCTCTTCTCGGCGGGGCGGCCGCAGTTGCTCGACCGCCTGGTGCTCTCTGACTTGATGCGATTCTTCCTGTTCATCCTCGGCGGCTTTTCGGCGCTGATTTTGATCATTACGTTGTTTCAACTGCTCGACTACATCACTCGCAACAACATCGACTGGGCAATCGTCGCAAACTATCTGCTTTTCCTGCTGCCGTGGATTGTGAACTCGGTTGCGCCGATGGCTGCGCTTGTCGCGGTAATGATCACCTTTGGCATCCTTCATAAGACAAGCCAGGTAGTGGCACTAAAAGCTTCCGGCCAGTCGATCTTTCGACTCGCTGCGCCGGCTTTGTTGGCGTCGCTGCTGCTGTCGGCGTTTGTGTTTGTGAATCAAGACTACATCCTGCCGTTCACCAACCGCAGACAGAACAACCTCCGCTACTTGATTCGAAAAGGACAGGAACCTCCACAGACGTTTTATCAGACCACCAATAAGTGGATCTTCGGAACCGAGTCTCGCATCTTCAACTACGCCTACTTCACACCGACAAATAACACCTTCGCGAGGCTAAACGTGCTGGACCTTTCGAGAGAGCCGTTTGGCATCAAGCGGCGTCTATATGCGCGCCGCGCGTGGTGGGACTCCACAAGCCAGGAGTGGGTCCTGGAAAAAGGTTGGGAACGCCTGTTCGAAGGCGATCGGCCAACAGGATTCGAGTCCTTTGATCAACGTCGAGTCGCGCTTGCCGAGCATCCCGAATACTTCAAGAAAGAGTCGGTTGGCTCGTCGTCCATGACGCTCGCGGAGCTGCGCCGGGCAATCAATGATCTGTCCCGATCAGGGTTCGACGTGCTCGATTTGCGCATCGCGCTACAAAGCAAGATCGCGTTTCCGCTAACCTGCCTGGTGATGGTAATGGTCGGATTGCCTTTTTCGTTTTCAGTGGGGAAACGAGGCGCGCTGTACGGTGTCGCCATCGGTATGGCAATAGGGCTCGCGTATTGGGGGCTTACAGGCGTATTCGAACAGATGGGCCGTTATGAGGTGTTGCCGCCCATGCTTGCGGCGTGGGGTCCAAACCTGTTATTCGGAGCGGGCGGGCTCTATTTGTTCCTGACTTCTCGAACTTGAGTATCACTCAAAAGCAACTCTGTGGCTGCAAGCGCCCGCTTATTGCTATCCCAGTAGAGCATCTCCATCGCACGATCAAAGCTTGTCCACTCATATGCGTCGTGCTCTACGGCGTCGATGCGCACATCAGACTGTGTGACTCCAAGCGCAAAACAGACTTCTTCATTGTGCGTGACGCCCGGTGCGTATCGGTTACGCCACTGAGTCGCAATCTCAAACGTATTGACCACTCCGAGTTCTATCAAATCGTCACCCCGGAAATTGATACCGGTTTCTTCCAGAACTTCGCGCGCAGCTGCCTGCCTGTGAGTCTCATCTCCTTCAAGCGAGCCGGTGACCGATTGCCAAAAAGCGCCGTGACTCGGGACCCGGCGAAGCAGAAGATACTGGCGGTCCTCGCCGCCGTCGCTAAATATTACTACTTGAATTGACCGGGGCTGCTTGTATTGCACGAAGGGATTAAACCAGCGCGATGGCGCGCGTTCAACTCGCGACGTTCTGGTCTAACCGATCTCAAAATGTCTTTCACCCTGATCTCCGCTGACACTGAAAACCTCACCACGGCGAAGACCAAGACTGCGCAGCGAACGGCTCAGTGCGCTTCGGGGAACGACGTCTGCGCTCAATCGCTCCAGCGCGTCAAAACCTGGCGTGATCATCGCGCGCCCGCACTCGGCGCATCTTGTGTGTGATCTTCGGAGCGAGCATCCCAGACGCAAGAGCGAGCGAGTTTTCCCACAACCCGGGCAGGTGAGACGGGTCACAAAGCTCTTTCCTTCGATTCTTAAATTATCGGAGCCGTTGACCCCGGATCGCTGATGTGAAAGGCACAGCGCCTCGGCCAGAGTAAGATCCTCGACCGATGACTCGAGACTTCTGATGTCCCAGACTTCGTGACCCGAGAAACGACAGTTTGGATTACGGCGAAATGCAGTGACGTAGTGTTTGTGATGAGTCGCGTCTAATACGATCTGTTTCCCTACCGCGGCGAGATCGCTCTGGCCGTTTAGGAGCTTGACGCACTCTATTGCCTGAAGCGATGCCGCCAACGCCCCCAGGCTTGAGGGCGCGTTGGTTGCCGGAATACCCGAAGCAAACTCGAAACACGGATAAAGCTGTTCCAGGGCCTGGTAATCTCGGTCATCCCAGGGACACTCCAGGCAAGGGTTTTCGACGCCGGGCACATACACATTGATTCGCGCGAGCATGCCTCCCGCTTCAACACCCGCATCAATCAACGGAACACCAAGCCGCCAGGCAAACTGATTCACGTGTTGCCGCGCTACGCGCGAATCAAGGCACGCAAGGATTACAGTGGCCCGAAGCTTACCCAAAGGTACTCGTTCCACGGA
>Ga0075428_100000761_pt1 | contig 33462 bp, 31 predicted proteins | sample RhiMetdeltSRZDD2_FD_75291 | JGI IMG/M metagenome (GOLD analysis project Ga0075428, IMG submission 75291) | Populus rhizosphere microbial communities from Tennessee, USA - Rhizosphere MetaG P. deltoides SRZDD2 | ecosystem: Host-associated > Plants > Roots > Rhizosphere > Soil | place: USA... | reverse complement strand
GCTGAGGAAGAGGAACTGCTTCCACACGACTCAGCCTGTCGACGTTTTTCTTTGACATCGCCGCCCAGCGGATGCCTAATCGTCCGCCTGTCAGGCAAAACAGACCCGCGTGTGGCCGAAGGAGGCGACATGAGACGGTTACGCGACTTCGCCCTCTGCATCCTGCTCCTCGTCATTGCCGCCGATGTGTGGGCACAAGGTGCCGCCCAGATCAGCGGGTTGGTCCGGGACGAAAGCGGCGCCGTGCTGCCCGGCGTGACGGTCACCGTCACGCAGACCGACACTGGCTTCACGCGCACGGTCGTGACCAACGAGGACGGCGCGTACTCGATGCCGAACCTCGTCACTGGTCCCTATCGACTGGAAGCCCAGCTCCAGGGCTTCCGCACCTTCACACGAACCGGCATCGTTCTGCAGGTCGGGGCCGCACCTGTGTTCAACGTCGAGCTCTCGATTGGCGGTCTCGAAGAGTCGGTGACCGTGGAAGCCGCGACACCACTGGTGGATGTGAGGAGCGCCGGCGTCTCCGAAGTGGTCGAGCAGGAACGCATCGTCGAGCTCCCGCTCCAGGGCCGCCAGGTCACAGATCTGATCGTGCTGGCCGGGGCCGCGGTGAACACGGGTCCGGTGACGAACACACGCGGCCGGTCTGATTCCGTCGCGATCTCGGTTGCGGGTGGTCTCCGCACCGGTGTGAGCTTCACGCTGGACGGCGCCTTGCACAACGATGTGTATGACAACGGGAATCTCGCGTTTCCGTTCCCCGATGCCCTCCAGGAATTTCAGGTGGCCACCGGCGGGCTGTCCGCTGAAAGCGGGATGCATTCCGGCGCATCGGTCAATGCCGTGACGAAATCCGGCACCAACCGCTTCTCCGGCAGCGCGTTCGAATTCGCGCGCCATCACCGCTTCAACGCCCCCAGCAACTTCGCAGCGATCGGACCCGACGGCAAGAGAGCCAACGATGGCCTCGTGAGGAATCAGTTCGGGGGAACGTTCGGCGGTCCGATCGTCAGTGACAAGCTGTTCTTCTTCGGCGGCTACCAGGGGACATTGGCGGAACAGGCGACGGCCGACAACATCGCGTGGGTGCCGACCGCGGCGATGCTGAACGGCGACTTCACCGAACGCACGTCGCCCGCCTGCAATGCCGGCCGCCAGATCGCGCTTCGCGCCCCGTTCGTGAACAACAGGGTGGATCCATCCCTGGTGAGCCCGATCTCGAAGGCGATCGCGAAGTTCCTGCCCGCCCCGACCAATGGATGCGGAGAGGTCAAGTACACGGCGCCGATCAAGCAGAACAATCCACAGATCGTTACCAGGCTCGACTTCCAGCTCAGCCCGAACCAGACTCTCTTCGGCCGTTACCTGCTCACCGCGGAGAACACCCCGTCGACGTTCGAGGAGAATGGCAACGTTCTGACGGTACAGGGCAGGTGGAATCGGAGGACGTACCGCGAGCACTCGACCGTGGTCGGCCATACGGCGGTGCTCAGTTCCAGCAAGGTCAACTCACTGCGCGTGACGATGACGCAGGGTGGAAACCACCTCAACGATCCGGCTGTCCAGTTCTTCGATCCACAGTCGCTGGGAATCCCGGTGTACTCCTACGTGCCCGGCTCGATGGGGATGAACGTCACCGATGGCTTCGGGTTCGCCACCGGGGTGGCCGTGAAGGTGGTCATCAGCAAGTCTTCCTACCAGATTGACGACCAGTACACGTGGATCAGCGGAGCGCACCAGTTCGGCCTTGGCGTAACGTCGTCGTACTGGAGCGTCCTGAATTCGGACTATGCGACCTCGAATGGGACGTTCAACTTCCTGGGCCGGCAGACGGGCATGGGCCTCGCGGACTTCGTCGTCGGCGCGCTCGATCGCCTCGATCACGGCGCGCCCAGCACGCTCGACATGAATCAGCGGTACCTCGGCGTCTTCGGCCAGGATTCATGGAGGCTGACGAGCCGCGTGACTCTGAACGCCGGGGTGCGCTGGGAACCCTACTTCGGGCAGAACATGCCGAACGGCGCGGTCTCGAACTTCTCGCTCGAGAACTTCCGCAACGGCGTCGGGTCGCAGGTGTACGCGAACGCGCCCAAGGGGATGCTCTTTCCTGGCGATCCGGGGGTCAACACCCGGGGGATCAAGACCCAATGGTGGAACGTCTCGCCTCGCGCCGGGATCGCGTGGGATGTGGCCGGGGACGGCCGCACGGCGATTCGATCCTCGTACGCGATGAACTACGACCTGCCGACGGGTCAGTTCATGTACCGACTCGCGACGGGCGCACCTTTCAGCAGCCGCACCGCCGTCGACGGCAACCGGCGGTTTGAAGATCCCTACCGCGACTGGCCCGGTGGACAGATCCACCCCATCCCGCAGCCGCCGCGGGCGGACGCGCCGTTTTCCGCCTACACACAATTCGTGACGATCGATCCGGACATCAATTCCACGCGCGTCCAGTCGTGGAACGTCACGGTTGAACGACAACTGGCGGGTTCGAACCTCGTTTCGGCGAGCTATCTGGGCAGCTACATCGACCGCATCTGGGGCCAGGTCCCGCTGAATCCGGCGGTGTTCATGGGAACGGGGCCCTGCACGATCAACAACGTGGCGTATCCGGTCTGCACGGCGTCGACCAATCTCAACCAGCGACGCAAGCTCTCGCTCGAAAACCCGGTGGCCGGACAGGGACTGGGCGCGCTCAGTCGCATTGCGGCCCTGGGCGAGCAGAGCTACCGGGGCGTGAGGATGTCATTCCGGCATCGCGCCGCGACCGGGCTGGGCTTCGACTCCAATTACACCATCTCGAACTGCGAGGCCGACACGTATTACAGCGGCGGCTTCTTCAACTACGACGACGGGTATACGAAGATCGACGACCCTTCATACGATCGCGGCAACTGCGTGCAGAACCGGACCCACATCGGGAACGTCTCGGTCACGTACCAGACGCCGCAGTTCGCGGCTCCCGTCCTTGGCGCCCTGGCGTCGGACTGGCGGATCTCCGGCGTCTTCAACGCGCGTTCCGGTCAGTGGCTCACGGTCTTTACCAACCGGGATATCGCCGGCACGGGGATCCTCGGAAGCACCACGACGGAGTGGATCCAGCGGGTGAACGAGGTGAGTGACGATGTGTATGGCGTCGACGAGGTCAACAGCTACCTGAATCGCGAAGCGTTCGCGTTCCCGGCAGCCGGTACGCTGGGTAATCACAAGAAGAACAGCCTCTCGGGTCCGGGCTTCCGAAGCGTGGACGTGGCGCTGTCGCGGCTGTTGAATTTCGGTGGAACCCGGACGGTCCAGCTCCGCGTCGAAGTGTTCAACCTCCTGAACACTTTCAACCTGGGCAACCCGGAAACAGTCCTCGACCTGGCGACCTTCGGCCGTATCACGACGATGGCGGGAAGCCCGCGGATCATGCAGTTCGGCATCAAGTACGGGTTCTGAAATTGACTTCCCGAAAGCCGTTTCATACAGTCAACGGAAGCAATGGAGGGTCGACGATGACGCGCAACCTTCTGGCCTACTTGAGTGTGGGATTGAGCCTCCTGGCAGCCGGGCAACCGATCCGCGCCCACCATTCAGAGACGGCGGAGTACGACCGGGCGAAGCCGGTGAAAGTGACCGGTACGATCAAGAAGGTCGAGTGGCAGAACCCGCATGTGTGGTTCTACGTCGACGTCAAGGACGAGAGCGGCAAGATCACGACCTGGGGATTCTCCGGCGCTCCCCCGGGCTCGCTGATGCGGAGAGGCGTCACCAAAGACGCGCTGAAACTCGGCGCGGTGGTCAACGTCGAGGGTTCGCGCGCCAGGGATGGTTCGAATAATGCCTCCGGCCGCCGCGTGACCTTCGCCGATGGCACCAATGTCTTTACGGCTTCGGAAGGCGAAAAATGAGCACTCGATGGATGTCGTCGGCCGTCGTTGCCGCGGCGCTCGTCGTCACAGCGAGCGCCACGGCACACGCTCAAGATGTTCCCCGCATGCCGGACGGGAAGCCCGACTTCTCCGGCATCTATACCGCGCCGTCTACGGTCAATGCGACCGGGCCCCGCGGCAACCTGATCTTCAACGCCGACAAGATGGCGCCGGTGAAGCCGGGCGCGGACAGCCTGCTCTACCTGCCGCGGACCGGCGATGCGCGCAAGGATGAACCGCGTGCGGTGTGCATGCCGTCGGGCTTTCCATCAGGGATGCTTTACATCCTCCCGATTCAGATCGTGCAGAACCCCAAGCACATCGTGATTATTCCCGAGCTTCAGCGCGCCCCCCGCATCATCCCGCTCGATGGCCGTCCGCATCGGACCGGACTCGAGCCGACCTACTATGGCGATTCGGTCGGGAAGTGGGAAGGCGACACGCTGGTGATCGACAGCGTCAACTTCAAGCGCTGGATTCTGGACGACTATCACTACACCGATCCAACGAAATCCCGCTGGCACAGCGACGCTCTTCACACCGTCGAACGTCTGAGGCGTGAGGGCAACAAGCTTCACTACCAGATCACCATCGACGATCCGAAGATCTTTACCCGGCCGTTCTCGCAGGACTTCGAACTCACGCTTCGCCCGGACTGGGACAAAATCGGTCTTCTGGAATACGTGTGCGAGGAGAACAATCGATGCGCGGGAGGCAACTGCCGCGAATCGGACGCCCAGTAGCCCTGATCAACGGTCCGCCTGAAGGCGGACACTACCCCGTCTACGTAGTGTCCGGTGTCTACGTAGTGTCCGGCTTTAGCCGGACCCGGACGGCAGCTCTTTGTCAGAATCGAAACAGGCGCGTCGCCTTGATCGCAAACGATCGGTTCTGCAGCGCCGGGAACTGCGGCGTTGCCGTGTCGCGGCCGTCGCTGTAGACCACATATAGATCGCTGCCTGGCGTGTACTCCCAGCGCATCCGCACGCTCGAGGAGAGCGAATGCGCGCTGGGATTGAACTGCGTCAGCGAGCTGAAGGTCAGGCGTGGCGACGGCGAGACCACGAAGCGTGTGCCGACGAGCCTGGCGGTGAAGTCACCGTAGGGCAGCGTCACCCAGTTCAGCGTGAGACTCGGCTCCACCACGACGTGCGGCGAGAACCCGACGCGCCCGCTGTAGGTGGCCGTGGCCCGCGTGCCGTCGTAGAACGATCCATAGGACGCCGACGCGTTTCCCGAGATCATCCGGTTCTGCGCCAGCGAATACGACATCTCCAATACGTCATACGAATAGGCCCCGCGAGGCACGACGACGCCGCGCGCGATGGTGAAGTCGAAGGGCAGGCGCTCGTACTGTCTCGTCGCGGTGATCCTCACGATGTCGCTGCTGTTGAACTCGATGCCGAACTGTCCGGAGAGTGCCCGATCCTCGAGCGCACCTGTGGTCGCATTCGTGTTGTAGTCCAGGTCGCCCTGCCACGTGAGCTGGCGAATGGCGCGGTCCCGCCGCAGCCGCGGGCTGAAGCGTGCGCTCGCGAAGTTCATCGCCACGTTCCCGCGGCGGACAAATCCCACCTCGGGGTTGAAGTCGGGCCCGATGAAGACGCGATCGACTTCGAAGCCATAGCGGTCGCCGCCGTAGAGAAAGCGCGTGCGATAGCTTTCGTCGTCGCCCCGACGATCCGGCGACCAGGTGCGCGCCCAATACAGATTGGCCTGGATGTTCTGATAGAAGCGCAGGTCGGCGTCGACGCCGGCCGTGCTGTTGAGATCGGGCGCTGCGGCCGCCGGCGACCGGCTCGTCGCGATGAATCCCACGCTGCTGCGCCTCAGAATGTTCCTTCGCACGCGCGCAGCGGAGAACGTCGTCTGGACCACGCCGGCTTGCGGTTTGTCATTCGTCGTGATGACCAGTCCGCCGACATCGAATTTGCCTGCCTTGCCGGTGAGGCGTCCGCCGGCGATGACCGGCACCGACTGCCCGTTGCTCAGCCCGATCCGTCTGCTGAAGAACATGATCGGCACCGTCGCGGTGCGGGCGCTGAACCCGGCCTGCCCGCCGAAGTCGAAAATCCCCTGACCCTCGAGAAAGAAATCGCGCTTCTCCGGGTAGAAGACGTCGAAGCGCGTGAGGTTGACCTGCTGCAGGTCCTCTTCAACCTGCGCGAAATCGGTATGCACGGTCATGTCGGCGGTGAGCGCCCGCGTCAGGCCGTACTTCAGATCGAACCCGCCGCTCGATGTCACGTCGTTGGTGAACGGGACTCGCGCAGCGCGATCGGTCGTTACCGAAGACACCCCGTACGGCTTCAGCTCGAGGTTGAGCGCCTGCGCCGGCGTTTCCAGCCCCTCGAGCGGCCCGGCCAGCGCCATCTGCGTCCAGCCGCCGGCGTAGGACGCGGGCACCTGGCTCAACATCGAGCTCTCGTTCTTCCACGAAACAACCCGCCTCGCGTTGATGCCCCAGGTCTGCTGGCCCGCCCCGCGGTAGCGCAGCGACTTGAACGGGATCACCATCTCGACGGTGTAGCCGTGCTCGAACCGCGCCGTCCGCACATCCCAGACGGTGCTCCAGTTCGAATTGTTGCCGCTCTCGTTCACGGCGGCATCGCGCAGCGCACCGAGGGCATTGGTCTGAAAGTAGTAGCCGTTCCGCTGATCGAAGAACGTGTCCAGCACCACGCCGAAGTTGTCATTCTGAAAGATGGCGTTGCTGTCGCGACGGAGCTCGTTGGCGATGATCCGCTCGGGCTGACTGTCGACGCAGCGCGCAGCCACGTAGATGTTCTCGTCATCGTAGAACACCCACATTTCCGTGGGTTCGGTCGCGGGCGCCCCCTCCTGCGGAACCTGCTGGAGAAAGCCGTCGATCGCCGGAACCGTCCGGTAGACCTCTTCGTCGAGACGGCCATCAAGCTGAAGCGGCTCGGTGACCCGCACGGCGCGGACAGTCGCGCGGCCGCGCTCGTCGCGGGTGACGGAAGTTTGGGCGGTGACGGATGTGGCCGCGGCCAGAGTGGCGAGGACCCCTGCCAGGATTCGAACAACCATCAGAACAACGCCAGCCAGGGGTAAATGCGCATCGCGGGATTAGAACACAGGAGCTGGGTTAGCATTCGGGCCACACGCATGACATCACCGGCAGTGACAGCCGATAGCGAAAGACGTCCGGGCCTGCTCGCCCGCGAGCGGATCATCGCCAAACCCGGATTCAACCGCTGGCTGGTGCCGCCGTGCGCGCTCGCGATTCATCTCTGCATCGGCATGGCCTACGGTTTCAGTGTGTTCTGGCTGCCGTTATCGCGCGCGATCGGCGTTCAGCAGTCGGTGGCCTGTCCGCCGGACATGAGCCTGGCCGGCGCGCTGTTCACGACGACCTGCGACTGGCGGATCAGCGATCTGGGGTGGATCTACATCCTGTTTTTTGTGTTCCTCGGTTCGGCCGCCGCGACATGGGGCGGCTGGCTCGAACGCGTCGGACCGCGAAAGACGGGCGTGGTCGCCGCGATCTGCTGGAGCGGGGGCCTCGCGATTTCGGCCGTCGGCGTGATCCTTCACCAGCTATGGCTGATGTGGCTTGGCGCCGGCGTCATCGGCGGGATTGGACTCGGCCTGGGGTATATCTCGCCCGTCTCGACGCTGATCAAGTGGTTTCCCGATCGCCGCGGGATGGCAACAGGGATGGCGATCATGGGTTTCGGCGGCGGGGCGATGATTGGCGCGCCGCTCGCCGATATCCTGATGAACGTCTTTCGAGGGCCCGGCTCCGTCGGCGTCTGGCAGACGCTCCTGGTCATGGCCGGGATCTATCTTGTCTTCATGATGGGCGGCGCCTTCGGCTATCGGGTGCCGCCGCCCGGATGGAAGCTCGAGGGCTGGGCACCACCTCCTGCGACAGCCAATCGGGTTGTCACCGCGGGCCAGGTGCACCTGCGGCATGTCCACAAGACACCGCAATTCTGGCTGGTCTGGGGTGTGCTGTGCCTGAATGTCAGCGCGGGGATTGGCGTGATCGGCATGGCCTCGCCGATGCTGCAGGAGATCTTCGGCGGCTCCCTCATCGGTGCGCCCGGCGTTGGATTCACGGAACTGAACGACGAGCAGCGGCGATCAGTCGCTGCCATCGCCGCCGGTTTTACCGGCCTGCTCTCGCTGTTCAACATCGGCGGGCGCTTCTTCTGGGCCTCGCTGTCGGACAAGATTGGCCGCAAGATGACGTACTACGCGTTCTTCGTTCTCGGGATCGCCCTCTACGCTGCCGCGCCCTGGGCTGCCCATAGCGGCAACAAGGCCCTCTTTGTCGCGTTCTTCTGCATCATCCTGTCGATGTACGGCGGCGGGTTCGCGACCATCCCGGCCTATCTGGCGGATCTGTTTGGAACGCAGTTCGTCGGTGCGATCCACGGCCGTTTGCTGACGGCATGGTCTACAGCCGGCATCATCGGTCCGGTACTCGTGAATTACATTCGCGAGGCGCAGATCGCCGCCGGCGTTCCCCGCGAATCGGTCTACGACTTCACGCTGTACATTCTGGCGGGCCTCCTGGCTCTTGGCTTCCTCTGCAACCTGCTCGTTCGCTCCGTCGCCGACGAGTGGTTCATGAAGGAAGAGGTGGTCGCCACCTCGCAGACGCATCCGCGCGTCATGGGGCCGGCGACAACGGGTGCAATGGGCATCGGCCCCTGGCGATGGGACCTGGTGTCGCTGCTTGCGTGGTCAGCGGTCGGAATCCCCCTGGCGTGGGGGGTCTGGGTTACCTTGTCGAACGCCCTGGTGCTGTTCGGTTGATGAGGGCAAAAATCTACGAACTCGACCGCAGTCCAGCCCAACAGTTCATTAAATCCATCCCGAAAGGCACATCGATTGCTGACAGGCTTTCCGCCAGCGGTCGCTGACCATTTTTGTAACGGTTCCCTGCGTCAAACCTACACGGTAAGCCGCAAAGATATACGCCGGAGCCGCGCGCCGGCTCGAATAACAGATGCGAATTCGCCTCACGAAGAAGTTTGCCAATGTGCTCAACGGGGTGGACCTGACGCAGGCGAGCGTCGGCAGGCTCATGACCGTGTCCGAGCGCGACGGCGAGATGCTCATTGCCGAGGGGTGGGCGGTTCCGCACTTCCGCGCCAGGACAGTTCCCAACCCCCAGGCCCAGGCGGGCGACCAGAACCGGCCCAACAGACGCATCAGGCGCTAGGGCCGGGACCGTGCGGACCCCCTACTGCTGAAGTAGTAAAATCGCAGTCTTCCTCACTGCGATCCATGCCGCATGTACTAGTCGTCGACGATGAAGCTGCCTTGCGCCGACTGTTTGTTCGAGTCATCGAGCGCGAAGGGGTAAGTTCCGTCGAGGCCGAAAACGCGGAGGACGCGCTGCGCATTGCCTCTGACGATCCGCCTCAAGTGGCGTTCTGCGACGTGGAGCTCGGCCCCGGACGGCGCAACGGCTTCTGGCTCGCGACCGAGCTGAACCGCCTGTGTCCTGCGACGGTCGTAGTGATGGTGACGTCGAAAGACAGGGTCGATGCCGTTGTCAACGGCGTCCGCGCCGGTTCGAGGGTTTACCTGATCAAGCCGATCTCGGCTGACGACTTGCGGAAAACATTGAGGGCGAGTCTGGAAGAACACGCCATCCGGATGCGCGACGGCGTGTCAACGCGAATAGCGCCCTTGCCCCCTGAGTAGCCGCCGGCCGCGTGCTATGCTCCGCGCGGGAGGTCGGCATCTTCAGCGGCTCCATCCAGGACCTGCAGCAGCGTCTTGCCGCGCAGCATTACGTCGCCGACTACGGCCTCGCCGTTTCCATCTTCCTGGCCCTGCGTCTGCGCCGCCCGCTCTTCCTCGAGGGTGAAGCCGGCGTCGGCAAGACCGCCCTGGCGGCCGCCGTCGCGTCGGCGCTCGACACCGATCTGATCCGGCTCCAGTGCTATGAAGGGCTCGACATCACCCACGCGGTCTACGAGTGGGACTACGCGCGGCAGATTCTCGAGCTGCGGATACGGGAAGCCGGCGGCGCTATCGATCAGGATCAGGCGCGGCGGGATCTGTACAGCGACGCGTTCCTGATCAAACGGCCGCTGCTGCAGGCAATCGATCCGGCACGCACACGCGCGGCCGTGCTCCTGATCGACGAGATCGACCGCGCGGATGAAGAGTTCGAAGGCTATCTGCTCGAGCTGCTGTCAGAGTTCCAGATCACCATTCCCGAATTCGGGACGGTCAAAGCCAGCGAGCCGCCGTGTGTCATCCTGACTTCGAACCGCACGCGTGAGGTTCACGACGCATTGAAGCGCCGCTGCCTGTATCAGTGGATCGAATACCCCGCCTTCGACAAGGAGCTGGCGATCGTCCGCGAGCGCCTGCCTCACGCGCCGGCGCGCCTCGCGGAGCAGGTCACCGCGCTCGTCCAGGAGCTGCGGCGGCTGGAGTTGTACAAGGTGCCGGGCGTGTCAGAGACCCTCGACTGGGTGGCCGCGCTTGCGGCGCTCGAGCGCGAGACGCTCGACCCGGACATCGTCGAGGCCACGCTCGGGACCGCGCTCAAGGCAAAAGAGGACATCGACGCAGTCCGCGGCGCGACGCTGGCGCGGCTGCTGGCGGGCGGCGCCCGGCGATAACCATCCGGATGTCAGGTCTGCTCGAGAACCTGCTCGTCTTCGGGCGGCTGCTGCGGGCGCTCGGGCTGGAAGTGCATGTCGGCCGCCTGCTCGACGTCGCCGAGGCGCTGCAGCACATCACGCTTTCTTCACGAGACGAGGTCTATCACACCTGCCGCGCGCTGCTGGTGCACCGCCATGACGACCTGGCCACCTTCGACCGCGCCTTCGACGCATTCTGGCGCGTGCACGGAGACCTGGTCCTGCCACCGGCGGCGACTGGGCTGCCCCCGGTCGAGCAAGGCGCGCACGGCGGCACGATCGGAGTCGCGGCGCCTGCCCTTGATGCAGCGGACGAGAAGACGCGCGGCACGTGGACCGACGCCGAAACGCTCGCGCGCAAGGATTTCGCCGCATTCACAACCGACGAACTCGCGGTCGCGCGCTCCGCGCTCGATCGGCTCGAATGGACGCCGGGCCTGCGCCGGACGCGGCGCTGGGTCCGCGGCCGCGGGCCTCGCGTCGACCTGCGCCGCGCGCTCGCCCGCAGCGTCCGGACCGGCGGCGATCTCGTCACCCTGCCGCGACGGCGGCGCCGTACGCGTCCGCGGCCGCTCGTGCTGCTGTGCGACATCAGCGGCTCGATGGAGCCGTACTCGCGCATCCTGCTGCACTTTGCCCATTCAATCGGCGCGCGCCGTCGGGGAGGACAGCGTCTGGAGGCGTTTCTCTTCTCGACGCGTCTCACGCGCATCACCCTGCAGCTGCGGACGCGCAGCGTCGACGAGGCGGTGGCGGAGATCGCCGCCGCCGTGTCCGACTGGTCGGGCGGCACCCGGATCGGGGACGCGCTGCGCCAGTTTCACCAGCGATGGAGCCGCCGGACGCTGCATGGCGGTCCGGTGGTGCTGATCATCTCGGACGGATGGGACCGCGGCGACCCGATCGTGCTGCGCGATCAGATCAGGCGCCTGCGGCGAAGCTGCCACAGCCTGATCTGGCTCAACCCGCTCATCGGCACCCCTGACTACGCCCCGCTGACACGCGGCCTGCAGGCAGCGCTCCCGTATGTGGACGATTTCGTGGCGGCACGGACGCTGTCCGACCTGGCCGACGTGGCGGTACAGTTGAACGCAATCCGGTCCGGCTAAAGCCGGACACTACATACCTGCCTTGGATATCAATGGCTCCTATACCTTCAATGCCCCGCCCGGGCGCGTCTGGGCGCTGCTGATGGATCCGGCGGTCATTGCCTCATGTATTCCCGGGGCCGACCGCTTCGAGCCGGATGGCGAGAACCGGTATCGCACGAAGCTCACGGTGGCGATGGCCGCAATCACCGGGTCGTACGAGGGTACGGTGACGATGTCGGAGGTCGTCCCGCAGACGTCCTATGTGCTGACCGCGGAAGGGCAGGGAAGACCCGGCGCGGTGAACGGAAGATCGGCAATCGCCCTTCGAGAACAGGACGGGAAGACGATCGTCGATGTGACGGGCACGGTGCAGACCGCCGGGCCGATCGCGCGCCTCGGTCAGCGGCTCATCGGCAGCGTGTCGAAGATGATGCTCGACCGGTTCTTCGCGTGTCTGCAGGCAAAGATCGAAGCATCCGGTACGTAGTGTCCGGCTTGAGTCCGTAGTGTCCGGCTTCGTCCGTAGTGTCCGGCTTCGTACGTAGTGTCCGGCTTTAGCCGGACCTCTCCGCCGCAGCCACCAGCGCCCGCTTCGTAAACACCTTGATCATCGCGCGGCGATAGTCGGCGCTTGCGTGCAGGTCCGAGTTGATGCCCGCCAGATCCTCGCCGGCGACCTGCGAGGCCTTCTCGAACGTATCGCTCGCCGCCGGCTGTCCGGTGAGCGCCTGCTCGACGCGTGTCAGCCTGGTCGCGTACGACGCGGCGCCGGTGAGGCCGACGCGCGCCGACGTAATCCTGCCGCCGTTCACGCCGAGCGCCGCGGCGACGCCGACGATCGCGTAATGCGACGCGCGCTGCTTCAGCTTGGCGTATGCCGCGCTCCTGACCGGCGCGAACTGGATGCTGGCGATGATCTCGTCCGCCGCCATATTGACCGTGAAGCAATCCTGGAAGAAATCCGGCGCCTTCACCACGCGCCAGCCGGCCGGCCCCTTGAGATGAATCTCCGCATCGAGCGCCAGCATCACGGCAGGGTAGTCAGCCGACGGATCGGCGTGCGCGATGCTTCCGCCGATCGTGCCGCGGTTGCGTACCTGCGGATCGCCGATGCCCGCGGCCGTGTCGGCGATCGCGGGGCAGCGTTCCTGCAGCAGCTTTGACGTCGCCACATCGTGATGGGTCGTGCCGGCGCCGATCGTGATGCGGCCGTCGCGCTCGCCGATGCCCGCAAGCCCCGGGATTCTTGCGATGTCGATCAGCACCTTCGGCTCGCTCAGCCGCAGCTTCATCAGCGGCACCAGGCTGTGGCCGCCGGCGATGAACCTGCCGCCGCCGTTGGCCGCCTTGAGCTTCGCGACCGCCTCGTCCAGAGAGGCGGCACGAATGTATTCGAATGCGATCGGGATCACGCTCGCCCTCCGTGGATGATGCGCCAGAGTCTTTCCGGCCGCAGCATCATGTCGATGTGCGTCACGCCGAATTCACTCAGCGCGTCGACTGCCGCGTTGACGATGCACGGCGTCGATCCGAGCGTGCCGGCTTCGCCCACTCCCTTGGCGCCAAGCGGGTTCACCGGGGTCGGCGTGGTCGTGGCATGCAGCTCGAAGGTCGGGAAGTCGGTGGCGCGCGGAAGCGCATAGTCCATGAACGACCCGGTAACGAGCTGTCCGTCCTCGTTGTAGACCGCCTCCTCGACCATCGCCTGTCCGATCCCCTGTGCGAGGCCGCCGTGAATCTGGCCTTCCACGATCAGCGGATTGATCAGGTTGCCCGCATCATCGACGGCAATCAGCTTCAACAATTTCGGCTCGCCGGTCTCGCGGTCGATCTCGAGCATCGCGATGTGACAGCCAAACGGGTAGGTGTTGTTGGCTGGCTCGAAAAAGGCCTCATCGCTGAGTCCGGGCTCGAGCCCTTCCGGCAGCGGCACCGGCACGTAGGCATACGCGGCGACCTCGCCAAACGCCTTGGCCGAAGCGGGCACGCCTTTGACCGCAATCGTGCCGTTCTCGAACACGAGATCGGCTTCGTGCGCCTCGAGCAGGGCGGCGGCAAACTTCGCCATCTTGGCTTTCACCTTGCCGCCAGCCAGATGCAGCGCAGTTCCACCCACCGCCTGCGACCGGCTCCCGAACGTGCCGATGCCCTGCTTGACGACGTCGGTGTCGCCGTGGCGAATCGTGACGTGCTCTATCGGGACGCCGAACTGATCCCCGAGCATCTGCGCGAACGTGGTCTCGTTGCCCTGGCCGTGCGGCGAGGCGCCGGTGGTGGCGCTGATTCGGCCGTCGCGCTCGACCGTCACCTGCGAGTGCTCCCAGCCGCCGGTCGGCAGCGATGACGAGGGACCGAGGCCGCACACTTCGACATACGCCGCCAGCCCCAGTCCGACCAGGCGTCCCTGCTTCCGCGCCGCATCGCGCTCGGCCGTCAACGTGTCCCAGCCGGATGCCTCCAGCGCGCGGTTGAGCGCCCGCTCGTAGTCGCCGGAGTCGTAGACCGCGCCCATCTGGGTGGCGTAGGGGAACTTGTTCGCCGGGATGAAGTTCCGCCGGCGGACCTCTGCCGGAGTCATCTTCAGCTCGCGCGCCAGCATGTCCATCGCGCGTTCGAGGAAGTATGTCGCCTCGGGCCGTCCGGCGCCTCGATAGGCGTCGGTCGGTGTCTTGTTGGTGAAGACCTCCGTCAGCGTTGCGCGGATGGCGGGAATGTCGTAGCTCCCATTCGCCATCAGCATCGTCAACGTCGGTATGGCCGCGGTGAGGAGCATGTTGTAGGCGCCGATATCGGCGATCAGGCGCATCTTCAGCCCGAGCACCTTGCCGTCGCGCGTCGCGGCGAGGTCGATGTAGCCGATGAGGTCGCGCCCATGCGTCGTCGCCACGAAGGCTTCGCTGCGGTCCTCCACCCATTTCACCGGGACGCCGAGCTTCTTCGTGATGACGGCGGCGACGTATTCCTCCGCGTAGATATTGATCTTGGAGCCGAAGCCTCCGCCGACCTCGGGTGCGATCGCGCGCACTCGATCCTGGCCCATGCCCGTCATCGCGCCAATCATCGTCCGCAGGATGTGCGGGTTCTGGGTGGACGACCAGATCGTCATCGCCTCCTTGCCCGGCTCGTAGTGCGCGACCACACCGCGCGCCTCGATCGCGTTCGGCACGAGACGATGGTTCACCATCCTCTGCGAGATGACGACGTCGGCGGCGGCAAAGGCCTTCTCGATGGCCGAGTCGTCCACGGTCTTTCCGTCGGCGCTGACGCCCGTCCCACTCGGTACGAATGGCACTGCAAGATTGTTTGGAAAGTCAGGATGGATGACCGTCGGCTTCCCTGTCATCGCCAGCTCGGGGTCGACCACCACCGGCAGCGGCTCGTAGTCGACCACAATCGCGTCCGCGGCATCGCGCGCGACGTACCGGTCGCATGCGACGACCACGGCCACCGGCTCGCCCGCGTAACGGACGACGTCGGCCGCGACCGCGCGGTGGGGAGGCGACGGGAACGGGGTGCCGATCGGCATCGGCGCGAGCATTTCGGCAATCTGCGCACCGGTGAAGACGGCTTCGACCCCGTCCATCGCCGCGGCTGCCGCCGTGTCGATCGAGCGGATCCGACCGTGTGCGATGTCGCTGCGCTTGAAGGCGAGGTGCTGCATCCCCGCCACTTTGATGTCGTCGACGTAGGTGCCGCGTCCCTGAATCAGCCGCGGGTCTTCGCGACGCCTGACCCGCTCGCCGACGAGCTTGGGCAGAACCGGGGTCGCTGCCATGACTTACCTCTGTGCCGACGCCTGCCGGATGGCGTTGACGATGTGCTGATAGCCGGTGCAGCGGCAGAAGTTGCCGGAGATGCCCTCGCGGATCTGCTGATCCGTCGGGCGCGGCGTGTCGTTCAGCAGGTTGACGGCCGACATGATCATGCCCGGCGTGCAGTAGCCGCACTGCAGGCCGTGCTGGTCCCAGAAGCCTTCCTGTACCGGATGCAGGCGGCCGTCCACGGCGAGCCCCTCGATGGTCGTGACCTCGGAGCCGTCGGCCTGCACCGCGAAAAGAGTGCACGACTTCGCGCTTCGGCCATCGATGATCACGGTGCAGGCGCCGCACTGGCTCGTGTCGCAGCCGACGTGCGCGCCGGTGAGGAGCAGCTGCTCGCGGAGGAAGTGAACCAGCAGCATGCGCGGCTCCACGTTTGCTGAGCGCCGCTTGCCGTTGACGGTCATCGAGACCTGCATCTGAAGTCCTTTCGGTGAGGGTGAGACATTAGTGGCCTCGCCGGTCCAAGTCAATGGCACGGCGATTCGCGGCCCGGCCGGTGTTTTCGATATCCTGAACCCAGGCCGAACGTAGTGTCCGGCTTCAGCCGGACTCCCGCATGTTTGCCGCCCTTCAGCATCGCAACTTCCGCCTACTCTGGCTCGGCCAGCTGATTTCGTTCTCGGGCTCGATGATGCAGCAGGCGGCAATCCTGTGGCATGTGTCGCTGCTCGTGCCCGCGGATCGCCGTGGCCTTGCGCTCGGGATTGTCGGCCTGGTTCGCGTCGGGCCGATCGTGGTGTTCTCGCTCTTGAGCGGCGTCGTCGCCGACGCACTCGACCGGCGCCGTCTGATGATGGTGACGCAGGTGTCGGCCGCGCTCGTGGCCGTCGCGCTCGCGGTGCTGGCGTTCTCGGGCCTCGCCGTAGTGTGGCCCGTCTACCTGCTCGCGGCGCTCGGGGCCGCCGCGGGCGCGTTCGACGGCCCCGCGCGCCAGGCGCTCATCCCGAATCTGGTTCCGCGCGAGCATCTCGCCAACGCGCTCAGCCTCAACCAGATCATGTTTCAGTCGGCGTCGGTGCTCGGCCCGTCGATCGGCGGCGTGCTGATTGCTTCGCTCGGCGTCGGGTGGGCGTATCTCTTCAATGCGGTCTCGTTTCTGTTCGTCCTGGTCGCGCTCGTCCTGATGCGGAACGTGCCGGTGATCGACGCCAGCGAGCGCGCGGCAGCCTCCTTTGGCGCCGCGCGCGAAGGACTCCGGTTCGTCTTTTCGTCGCCGATCATCCGCGCGACCATGCTGCTCGATTTCGCGGCGACGTTCTTCGCGTCGGCGACCGCCCTGCTGCCAATCTTTGCGCAGGACATCCTGCACGTCGGCGCCAACGGTTACGGATGGCTGTACGCGGCGCCTTCGGTGGGATCGCTGCTGGCCGGGGCGATCATGATCCGCGCCGTCGATCGCATCGAGCGCCGCGGCGTCGTGCTGCTCAGTGCGATCACGGCCTATGGTCTTGCCACAGTCGCCTTCGGGCTGTCGAGGGTGTTCTGGGTCAGCTTTTTCTGCCTCGCCATGACCGGCGCGGCCGACGCCGTCAGCACGGTGCTGCGCAGCATCATCCGTCAGCTGATGACGCCCAATCGCCTCCGAGGCCGGGTGACCAGCGTGAACATGATCTTCTTCATGGGCGGCCCGCAGCTCGGCGAGCTCGAAGCCGGAGTCGTGGCCAACTGGAAGGGAGCGCCGTTCTCGGTGATTACCGGTGGTGTCGGCACGCTGATCGCGACGGTCGTCGTTGCCGCGGGCGTGCCCGCGCTGCGTCAGTATCAGCGACGAGGCGAAGCGCAGCTCGCAGAAGTGAACAAGGAACTGGCCGTCGGGGAGAGCGGCTCAGCCGGTCGAGAGCTCGGGGAAACGGCGAATTGACCCACTCGAACGTAGTGTCCGGCTTTAGCCGGACTTCGGGTCCGCCTGAAGGCGGACACTACGTACGAATCGTCAGCGACCGCCGCCCGCCCGCGATGTGTCCTGCCGCGAGGCGTGATTCACGGCCTGTCTCGTCCGAGTCAGCGGACGCGGGGATACGCCCTTTGCTTCGAGCTCTTCAACGTGCACGTGGGCGTGGTGGCCGGGCACTTTCCAGAGCACACGGTACCCCGCCTGCCGCAGCATCGCCGCGAGCCCGTCCGGATCCGACGAATGGAAATCGAGCGCCAGGCCGCGGTAGTGGGCGGACATCCGGCTGTGAACGTGGTCGTTGGCCGAGACGAGTCGAATTTCCTGGCCGGTTCGTGAGGCCCAGATCTCGGCCAGGTCGAGAATCCGCAGTGAGTCGCGCGACGTCAGGTGCACCGGCACCCGAAGTCCGCGGATCACCGCGTTTCGGTTAAAGGGGGCAGGGTGTACCCCTGCGACGCCAGAAGCGCGCGCACGCCGTCGAGCGCTTTCCCTTGTTGCTCCACCGCGTCGGCCAGCCGGGTATTCGCCTCGAGCAGCGCTCCGGTCGTACGGCGGTGCTCGGCGATCAGGAAGGCGACGACCGCTCCCGCGAGCAGCCAGGGCAGAATAGAGTTCTTGAACTCGGTCCAGATGTTCATGGGTACGTTCCCTTTGAGAGAGCCGGTGAGCAGACCGACGCCCTTTTGCGAAAAGCACGCCTGTGCCGGCGGCGCACGCCGACAGGTGAAAGACACACCGTCGGGCACGCAACCTAGCGTGGTGACCTGCCAGATGCGTAATCGCAATAACGTTGTCGTTGTTGTTCGCCGCAAGCTCAGCAGATCACGTGGATCGGCTGACGCCACACGGCATGCACCTGTGCGCCCATGCTACAGTGCCGCCCATGGCAGTCTCTGGTAGCAGCTTCCAGGTCCTGACCGCGGACGAAGTCGTCGTACACCTCAAGGCGCTGCGCTCGCGGCAGCCTGTGAACTACTGGGCGTTCTACTCGAGTCAGCTTGGCGGCATCGTGACCGATCCCGCGCTGATGGTGCTCCCGTTCGACGACCACATGGTCCACCGGGGCCATGGCATCTTCGATACCGCGGGGCTGGTCGACGGCCGGATTTACGACCTCGAGGCGCACCTCGATCGCTTCCTGCTCTCCGCCGAGCGATCGAAGCTTCGGCTCCCGGGCTCACGGGACGACATGCGCGACATCATCGTCAAGACAACCGCCGCCAGCGGGCGGCGCGACGGCTCGATTCGCTACTGGCTCTCATCGGGGCCGGGCAGCCTCGAGCTCACGCCGGCGGCGGGCGCCGAGCCGGGCTTCTTCGTCATGGTGTTCGGCGGGCTTTCGTATCCCGAGCGGTGGTACGCCGAGGGCCTGAAAGTGATGACCACGACCTACCCGATCAAGGCACCTCTCTACGCCATCACAAAGGCCACCAACTACCTGCCGAATGTGCTGATGCAGATGGAGGCCAAGGCGGCGGGGCTCGACAACGGCGTGTTCATCGACGAGGATGGCAACGTCGGCGAGAGCTCCAACATGAACGTGGCGTTCGTGACCAGGAACGGCGTCCTCGCCCATCCGAAGTTCGACCACATTCTCGCGGGTTGTACATCGCTCCGGCTTCTGGAGCTCGCCGAATCATTGCGGCAGCAGGGAGTGATCAAGGGCATCGAGGTGCGCGACATCCCGGTGGCCGAGGCACGGCTGTGCCGTGAGATGCTGCTGCTCGGCAGCTCTGTGAAAGTGGCGCCGATCGTCCAGTGGGACGACCAGGTGATTGGCGACGGAAAGCCAGGGCCGGTCTTCAAGGCCCTGCTCCGGCTGCTCGAGGATGACATGCGCAAGGGCGATCGCCTGATCGCCGTGCCTTACTGAACCATGAGCGCTCACTGCCTTCGCCGCCGCTCGATGCTCGCGGCTGTTATCGTCGCCGCGTTGAGCGCCGGCCCTGCGGCCGCGCAGTATGGACATCCGCTGAAGGGGACGTGGAGCGGCGACTGGGGTCCAAACAAGGAGACCCGCCACCGCGTGCTGCTCGAGTTGCACTGGGACGGGAAGGCGATCACCGGCACGATCAACCCGGGACCGAACGCGGTGCGGCTGCAGAAGGCGTCACTCGACCCCGCTGCATGGGATATGCGTCTCGAAGGGGAAGGTCGCGACGCCTCCGGCGCAACCGTGCGCTATCTCATCGAGGGGAAGATCGAGAATCTCGGCGCCTACCGGCGCGTGCTCACCGGCACCTGGACGCAGGGCCCGGAGCGCGGCGACTTTCGACTCACGCGTAACTGATCAACCACGACGGCCACGACGTTGACGAATGTAAGTCGTGTTCGTCGTGTCGTCGTGGTTCAAATGACGAGAGCTATCGGCGCGGGCCGAAGATCGGCTGGCCCAGATCGTCCGTCAGGTTCCACAGATAGCGGTTGTTCTCCTGACAGATGTACTCGGACAGCTCGCCGGTAGCATTCCACGGAATATTCCAGCTGACCGTCCACGGGCTCGTGTAGGCGCCGGGGTCGTCGATGGTCGCTTCGTAGCGCAGCGTGCCCTTGTCGGGCCTCGAGATGCGCTCGACGACGTGGAGCAGGTCGGTGTGCGGGTGGCCGTAGTAATCGATCCACGTCCCCTCGTTGAAGCCGACGACGTCGACGACGAGCGTGTCGCCGTCCCAGCGGCCCACCGAGTGTCCCAGATAGGTCGGGTTGAGCGCGTCGCCCTGCGGATGCGCGCGGCCATCCATGTAGATCTCGCGCCAGATATGCGTCGCGCCTTCGAAGACCATGAAGATCCGCTTCTGATCGGGAAGCTGCACGATCTCCATCGGGTACGGCGTCGCCATCATGCGCGGCCCGCCGGGCGGCAGACAGTAACCCTCGGGGTCGTACTTCGAGACGTTGGCGGAGTTGTAGTCGTACACCTTCGCCGCCCACGGCATGAACGGAATGTGCGGCTCGGATCGCGATCCACCGCGGCCGCCGTCGTCGCCGCCGCCGCCGCGCCCGGCCGGCCCGGCGCCGCGGCCGCTCGCGTGATCGGCCATGTTCTGGATGTACGGCACGTTCCAGACGCCCTTCTCTCCCGGCGCCCGTCCGAGGTTCGGCGTCCCGTCCGCCAGCCGCGGCGTCGGGGCCGGCGGCGTCGTACTGCGCTGCTGGCCGCTGATCGCCCCGCTAATCCCGAGGCTAATCCCGAGCGGCGTCATGCAGACGACGACGGTCAACGCCGCGAGCACGGGGCGAAGATAGGCGCGCATCACGGTGTCGCCTGGCTCGACGCGCCGAACAGGCGCTGCCCGGTGCCCGCGAGGATGACGATGCGAGCGTTGCCGAGCGGTTCTCCGCTGCGCGCGAGGCTCCCTTCGACCGAGACGATGTCGCCAATCTTCAGGGTATTGCGCGTCCATCCCTGGCGCATCAGCCCGTTGGGACTTCCCAGCTCAATCGCCCAGTTCGTCACCTTACGGGTGGCCGTGTCGGTGACGTCGATATAGAAGAAAGTGTGCGGGTTCTGCCATTCGACTTTCGTGACGAGCCCGGTCAGCTTCATCGGCTTGGCGGCGTCGAACTCGGCCGCAAAGGAGTGGTGGGCGAAGACGGCCGCTGCGCCCGTCAGAAGCAGGACGCCGACGACCCCCACGCCCGTCGTGAATCGCATGCGCTTGGTCATTCCGCCCTCCGCGTTCCTATCATATGCTTCGCGGTGCAGGAGGCAAGATGGGCACTCCCGATAAGCGAACGAAAGAGCCAGGAAAACTTTTCGTACTGATAGCGATCCTTGTCGCCGTGGGCAGTCAGCTCCCCGCGCAGCAGTTCCCGCCGGGCTTCGTCGACCCGGCACCCGTGCTGGCGGCGGCGTCGGCCGCGATTGGCGAACAGAACCTCCGCTGCATCACCTTTTCCGGCACCGGCTACAGCGGGGCCGTTGGGCAGACCTTCGAGAACGCCGTCAACGTCGACTGGGCGCGTTCGGAGATGGCCAACTATACCCGCACCATCAACTGGGAAAGCGGGACGAGCAAGGAAACCTTCGACCGCAAGCCGGGAACCAATCCGGCGTCCTGGAAGTACGGCATCGGCTGGGTCGGCGGCACGCCGACCCAGAAGAACGTCCGGCAGACCCACATCGTCAACGGCCGCGTCGCGTGGCACATCGATGGCGATGGCCCGCCGGTCGCCGTGCCGCCCGAGCTCGCAGAGGTCTACCAGCTCGATATCTGGCTCACCCCGCATGGCTTCCTGAAGGCCGCGCGAATGCCGGGCGCCAATCCGAGGGCGCTGTGGCGGTGGGAGCAGCTGGAAAAGGGTCGCGACGGCAACGTCGTCTCTCCCGAAAAGGTCCACGTGGTGGGCATCACGGTGCTCGGGAAGTACCGCGTCGACGCCACCATCAACAGCCAGAACGTCATCACGCGCATCAAAACCACGGTGAACGAGAACACGCTGGGCGACTTCAACATCGAGCACGAGTCGACCGAGTTCGTCGCTGCCGGCAGTTCGAAGTGGCCGATCAACTGGCACTCGCACCAGGGATGGGACGACAACTGGCAGTTCTATTCGCAGAGCACCGGACACAACGCCTACGGCGGCAAGTTTCCGATGGTCCAGGCCAACGCCTGCGGTGATCCCGTGCCGGTCCCCGAATCAGTCCGGCAGACGCCGGCGCCGAACCCGGCGCAGGTCGCGGTGGAGAAGATGGCCAATGGCGTCTACCTGCTGGGCGGCGGACCCGCGAACAGCTACATGGTGGAGTTCCGCGATTTCGTCGCCGTGTTCGAGGCCCCGCTGAGCGAAGAACGCAGCCTGGCCGTCATCGACCAGGTCGCGAAGCTCGCGCCCGACAAGCCGATCCGCTGGCTGATTTCGTCGCATCCGCATTTCGATCACATTGGCGGCCTGCGCACGTACAACCACATCGGCGCCACGGTGGTCACGCACATGCTGAACCTGAAGCTGCTGAACAACGACGTGCTGACCTACAAGGCGCGGACGGTGAAGCCCGACATTCTGTCGCTGTGGCCGCCCACGGAGGTCGCCGAAGGCTACAACTACGAGGCGATCCAGGAGAACTTCGTCATCACCGACAACAGCCGTATCCTCCGCGTGTACTATGTGCAGCCGCTGCAGCACGTGTCCGGCATGCTCATGGCGTATCTGCCGGCCGAACGCATCGCCTTCGAAGCCGATCTCTTCGACACGCACGAGCCGCCGCGGCCCGCGCAGATGCCCGCGATGCGCAGCTTCCTCAACCAGGTCCAGCGGATGAAGCTCGATGTAGCGACGGTCGCGCCCGTGCACGGCAAGCCGGTGCCATGGAGCACTTTCATGGAGGCGATGGGCAGCGCGGCGAAGACGAACTGAACCGATGAATTCGAGGATTTGAGGGTTTGAGAATTTGAGAGCTCAACGCAGAAACAGCGTACGGATGATCGTGACGATGAGCATGCCCAGGAGGCCGCCCGCCATCGCGGGTTCGGGCTGGGCTGAAAGTCCTTTCACCTCGCGCATCCGCTCGAGCAGCGTGTCCTGCAGCGACGGTTCGGCCGGCAAGGACGGTTTCTTCGGGCGGCGCCAGCTCCGATCCTCCAGCAATCGTGATCCGAGCCCGTATCCCAGCGAGGCCGTGCCGATGGTGTAGTAGCCGAGCGCGACGATGGCGACGCTTGTCGGCAGGTCGACGTGCAGGCTCCACCACACGATTCCAGACCCCGCAAGCACAACAACCAGGTCGATCGCGGCGGCCGTGACCCGCTTCCGCACTCTCGCGAGGCGTTCGATGCGGCCGTCATCCAGCGTCATCGACACGGAGCACGATTCCCCGGCGTCTTCGCCGGTCCCGAGCGCAGGCGCCGCGGGCGCAGTCGCCTCCCCGTCCGGGAACAACCGGACGAACTCCGCCATCGTCGATTCCAGAGGACGATCAATTGCCCTAAGATATTCGCGCAGATACGAACGGCGGTACAACCCCTGGGGCCAACGCGAGAGGTCGTTCTCCTCCAATCCCTTCAACAACGAGCGGCTGATTTTCGTAGACGCCGCGATCTCTTCGAGCGACACGCCCTTACTCTCGCGCGACGACTTCAGCCGCGCGCAGAATGCTGCTCGACGGTCTTCTAACACCGCATCATCCTTGCTCCCTGGATTTCCTGGGTACTGCGGGACCGCAAGCAAGAATCGCGCTGATCGAGTACCACTCACCGGCCGTTTGTCGTGCACTTTGGCGCGCGATCGGTGAGTAAATCTTTCTCTCTATTCCGTCGTCATCCCGTACACCGACGTCGCTGCTGTATCATCCGCGAGCATGCCCGTCCTTCTGATTGCCGGCATCGCGCTCCAGGGAGTTCCGCCTTGACGTTTCGACCACATCGGTGCCATCGTGACGCCCCACCACCGGTTCGGGACGCCGCTGAGCATGGAGGCGAGATGAACAGCAACGCCGTTTTCGCTTTGGCCTGCACAGTGTTTCTGTTTCTTCCGCTGCAGGCGTCGGCGCACCACAGCGCCGCCGCGTTCAACACCCAGCAGGAAGTGAAGACCACCGGCACCGTCACCGCCTACAGGTTCGCCAACCCGCATATCTACCTCACCCTCCAGGTGAGGAAACCCGACGGATCGACGGCGTCCCTGGAGGTCGAAGCGGGCGCCGCGTCGGTGCTGAACGGGCTCGGTTTCACCAGGAACGCGATCGCGGTCGGCGACGTGGTGACGATTGTCGGCAACCCCGCGCGGACCAGTCCCGAGAAGCTGATGCTGGGGAAGGAGCTCTACAAGCGGGACGGCACGTACTATCCGCTGAATATCTCCTCGCGGACGATCTATACGGCCAGAAACGATGTTGCGACCAGCATTGCCGGGACGTGGTTTTCGCCGAACACTGAATTCTTCGGCTATAACGGCGCCGCCGCGAAATGGCCGCTGACCGACAAAGGGAAGGCCGCCGTGGCCGCGGTCGATCCCAAGGCGACGACACAGAAGGACTGTGTTCCCGTCGGCGCACCGACGCTGATGCTCTATCCAGTGGCGACCACCATCACGGTGCGACCCGATCGCGTGGTGATGAACGTCGACTGGATGGAGTCCGAACGCACGATCTTCCTTGACGGGCGCCGGCATCCACCAGCCACGGACACGTCCCTTCACGGCCATTCGGTCGGCCGATGGGAAGGAGACATGCTCGTGGTGGAGACGACCAACTTCAGGGACCACCCGATGGGCCTCTCGACCACGCTGCCGAGCAGCGCTCAGAAGCGCCTCGTGGAGCGCTTCCGTCTCGGCGACGATCGCAGGAGCCTGATTTATTCGGGCGTGATCGAGGATCCCGTCTATTTGACGCGGCCGGTCGAGTGGACGGGGCGATTGGAGTACCGGCCCAACATGCGCTTCTCAAACGAGAAGTGCGATCTGGGAATCGCCCGGAGATTCCTCGGCGACTTCTAAGCGCGACCGGCGATCTGCCGGGCACTCACCCGGCGACGAGCCCCGCGTGGTCGCTGCCGCCCTCGGTAAGTCCGCGTGCCTTCATCCATTCGTATGTACGGTCGAAGAGCACCGGATCGTACTGGTCGACATGCTTGTAGCGCACGAACGCCTGCAGCAGCTCATGCGGCTGCAACGCCCCGTTGGTGTGCGCCGCGACGTGATGGGCATATTTGTGGAAGTCGGCGTTGATGCGGTCGACGGCCTGATTCTCCGCCTCGTAGTAGGCCTGGCGCTGTTCTGACGTCAGATCGGGCGAGATCACTTCGCCTCCCCGGTAGAAACACGCGGCGACGATGTGCGCGCCGTCCTTGAGGCCGAGGCTGATGAACGGCTCCATCAACGTCACCACCCGGCTCGTCCCGTTTTTGAGCGCCGCCCAGCGCGCCTGCGGCAGGCCACCCCGCTCAATCCTCACATGGTCGGCACCGATCGCGCTTTCGAGCATCTGCAGTGTGCAGTAGTGCGAGCCGGTGAGCTCCTGGACCACGACCGGCACATCGGCAAGATCGCGCGGCACCTGCAGCGCTTCGTCAAACGTCAGGATGGCTTGTGCCGCCACCGCGGCACGCAAGGCGGCGATGTTTCCGGCCCGCGTACCGCGTTCAAGCCGGTCGATGCTCGCCCATTCGCAGACGTTGTAGCTGTCCGCGGACCCACGCTCGAACATCCGCTCCTTGAGCCGCGACATGATCGGCCGTTCCGCTCGATCTCTCTCGCGATCGGCGTAGGTGGCGGAAAAGCGGACGTCCAGGCCGCGCGCTTCAAAGAGTCCTTCCTCGATGCCGACGATCACCGGCAAATCGAATACCGGGTTATTGGGTGCAATCCTGATGAGCGGTTTCGTCTGCAGAGACATGCCATTGCTCCTGCCCGAAGGGTTTCCATATTGGTGCTGATTCCAGCGCCGGCATCTTATTGCCGCAACGCGTAGACGAACAGCACGCTGCCGGCGGCGATCGCGACGTATTGCCTGCCGTCAATCGCGTACGACATCGGTCCAGCCGAGACCTGTCCGCCGACGCTGGCACGCCACAGCGGTTCGCCGGTACGCGCGTCGAGCGCAAAGAAGTAGCCTTCACGGCCGCCGGCGAAGACCAGGTCCGACGCGGTCGACAGCACGCCGCTGTCGGTCACGTCGACCATCTTGAATTCCCATTTGCGCTCGCCGGTCCGCGGGTCGAACGCCTGGATCGCGCCGTATCCGTCCTCGGGCAGCCGCTGATTGATCGCGCCCGCGGGCGGCCGCAGCGCCGGGAACGACATCGTCGGAAACCTGCCGACGAACTGGCTGCCTTCCTTGTACTCGACGGGCACTTTGAAGTAACGCGAGAACGTATCCATCCAGCTTGGAATGTAGAACAGGCCGGTGCGCGGGCTGTACGACGGCGAGTACCAGTTCGTCGCGCCCTGGTTGTTCGGGTAGACGAGCGTGCCCTCCTGCGTCGGCGCGAGCGCGCGCTTCGGTCTTCCGTGTTCATCGAAGCCTGTCGCCCACGTCACCTTCGTATATGGCTTGCCCTGCAGGAACTGGCCGGTGGTCCGATCGAGCACATACCAGAAGCCGTTCCGGTTCGCCCACAGCATCAGCTTGCGCGGCTGCCCCTGCCACGGCATGTCGACCAGCACAGGCACCTGCGTGGCGTCGTAATCGAACTCGTCGTGCGGCGTGAACTGGTAATGCCACTTCAACCGCCCCGTGTCGGCGTCGAGCGCAATCACCGAATCGGTGTACAGGTTGTCGCCGGGACGCGGATCGCCGTTCCAGTCGGGCCCCGGATTGCCAGTGCCCCAGTACGTCAGGTTCAGCTGCGGATCGTACGAGCCGGTGACCCACGCCGGTCCGCCGCCGGTCTTCCATGCGGTCTTCCCCGCATCGGTCCACGTGTCGTGACCGGGCTCACCGGGGCCCGGAATCGTGTTGAAGCGCCACACCTCGGCACCCGTCCTCGCGTCGAACGCGGCGACGAACCCGCGAATGCCGTATTCACCCCCCGACGGTCCGACGATGACCTTGTCCTTGACGATGAGCGGCGAGAGCGTGAACGAGTAACCCAGCGCCGGGTCGACCAGCGCCTTGTCCCAGATCGGCCTGCCGTTTTTCGCGTCGATCGCGATGAGATGGCCGTCGATCGTCGCCATGAACAGTGTGTCGCCGAGAATCGCCACGCCGCGGTTGACGCGCCCGCAGCAGACGCGCGCCAGCGGGGAAATCGCGGCGGAGTAAATCCAGAACATCCGTCCCGTGGCGGCATCGAGCGCGACGAGATGATTTGGCGGAAGCACCGTGTACATGACGCCGTCGACGACGAGCGGCGTGGCCTCGAATTTCTCGTTCGCTTCGGCCGGCGCCCGCGTCTGGAACACCCACTGCAGCTCCAGGTTCCTGACGTTGGCCGGCGTAATCTGCGTGAGCGGACTGTAGCGCCAGCCGGAGAGGTTCCCGGAATACGTCAGCCAGTTCTGCGGCTCCTGATCGGCGCGGAGGATCCGCTCGAAGCTGACCTGCGCATTGGCGAGCGCCCCGGCGGCGACCACGAAGACCAGCGCCCATGCCGTCGATCGCAATCCGTTCGTCACGGGTTGAAACCTTTCAGCGAGACGAGATACCCGATCACGTCGTCGACTTCCTGAATCGTGAGCGTGTCCCGGTACGAGGGCATCGGCGACGTGCTGATGAAGCCGTGCTCCCGGACGTTTCTCTTTTGAACCGAGACCAGGCGTTCATCCGAATCGAGTATCTGGATGGAGAAGCTGTCCTGGTTCAGCAACCGTCCCGTCACGGTCCGGCCGTCCGTGGTCACGAGCCTGAACGGCCGATTGCCGGGACGCATGGTGGCGCTCGGATCGAGCAGCGCGTCGCGCAGCTCGGGAAGCGGCCGGGTCAGGCCGACCTCGGTGAGGTCGGGCGCCAGCCGCGGCCCGCGTCCATACACGCGATGACAGGTCGTGCACCGCCCCTTGCCTTCAAAAATCGTCTGGCCGCGCGCGGGATCGCCCACTCCGCGCAGGACGGCCGTGCCGATGCCGGTGCGGACCATCGTCATGTTTCGCAGGTAACCGACGACCTGCGCGGCCTCCTGATCGCTGAAGCTGTGCGGCGGCATCGCCGTGCCGGGAATGCCGGTCTTGATGATCGTGATCAGGTCGGTATCGGACGTGCCCCGGCGAAACTGACCGCGGGCCAGCTCGACGCCGGGAATCTCATCGCCGGCGGGACCGTGACATCCGGCGCAGGTGGATTGATACAGGCGCGCGCCGTTCTCGATGTCGGCGGGCGTATAGCCGTGATCCTGGGCGATCGCTTGCCCCCGGTCGTTCAGCGGCAAAAGCGTCCCGGCCGCGGCGGCGAGGCCAACGACGAGTACGGCGACCCTGCGCATGACTGCCAGCCCGCAGATAATAGCGCTAAGATACGCGGCACGAGGCGCACGTTTATGAAGAAAATGGCGGTTCTCTCGCTGGCAATTGCCGTGTCGGTGTGGCGAATCAGCGCCCAGCCGGGTCCTTCGCCCGCCGCACCTCAGGAATACATCACCGGCGTCGTGCAGAGCGACAACGGCACGGAAGCCGGGGTCTGGGTGATCGCCGAGACGACCGATCTTCCGACGCCGTTCACCAAGATCGTCGTGACCGATGACCGCGGCCGCTTTGTCCTGCCGGATTTGCCCGCCGCGACATACAGCGTGTGGGTCCGCGGTTATGGCCTGGTGGACTCGTCGAAGACGGCGATGAAGCCGAGTGCCAACGCCGTCACGCTTCGCGCGGTGCTCGCGCACACGCCGCAGGAGGCGGCGCGCGTCTATCCCGGCGATTACTGGCTGTCGCTGATGGAACCTCCCGCGAAAACCGAGTTCCCGGGCACGGGCCCCGATGGCAACGGGCTTGGCACGGCGATGCTGTCGCAGAACCACTGGATCAACTCGCTCAAGTCGGACTGCAACTTCTGTCATCAGCTCGGCAACCGCCTCACGCGCAGCGTGGATCACATCCTCAAGGCGAAGCCGGAGCTCAAGACGCACGCCGAGGCCTGGGAGTGGCGCCTGGGGACCGGCGTGCGCGGCAACGCGATGTACGCGGTGCTGCAGAACCAGGGGAAGAATCGTCCGCTGCGGACGTTTGCCGGCTGGACCGAGCGCATCGCGAAGGGGGAGGTGCCGCCGGCGCCGCCCAGGCCGTCGGGCGTCGAGCGCAACGTGGTCCTCACGCTCTGGGACTGGGGGACCGACCATTCTTTCATGCACGACGAGGTGGCAACCGACAAGCGCCGTCCGACCCTGAACGGGCGCGGACCGATCTACGCCGTGTCCGCCGGGCACGGCACGCTGGTGATGCTCGACCCCGCGACAAACCGCACCGAAGAGATCGAGATTCCGACGCGCGCGCCGCGGGCAGAGGTACCGTCGAGGTTTCCGAAGCCCAATCGCCCGTCGCTCTGGTGGGGCGAGGAGCATCTGTGGGGCAACCCGCCGTACAACCCGGCCGATCCGCACAATCCGATGATGGACGCCAGGGGCCGCGTGTGGATCACGTCGAAGATCCGGCCGAACGCGGACCCGGCGTGGTGCAGCGATCCGGCCAACCGGTTCGCGGCGTGGTTCCCGCTGCGCACCAGCACGCGCCAGGCGTCGTTCTACGATCCGAGGACGAAGCAGTTCACGCTGATCGACACGTGTTACTCCACGCACCATCTCCAGTTCGACAACGACGCGAACGAGACGCTCTACTTCAACGAGCTGACCGGCCCGATCGTCGGCTGGGTCGATACGAAGCTCTTCGACGAGACGAAGGACGAGCAGAAGGCGGTCGGCTGGTGCGGCCAGGTCGTCGACACCAACGGCGACGGAAAGATCACACGGCCATGGAATGAACCGGCCGGTCGCGGCGGGGCCGCCGGATCCAATCCGGCGCTCGACACCATGGTCGACTTCAACCTCTATAGCGTCGTGCCCAGCCCGGTCGACAACTCGGCCTGGGGAGTCTCCGAGCGATTCCCGGGGTACCTCGTGCGCGTCGATCGCGGCGCGAATCCGCCCGAGAGCTGCCGTGCGGAAATCTTCCGCGTGCCCGAGCCGGGGTTCGATCCGCGCGGCGTCGACATCGACACCAACGGCGTCGTCTGGACGGCGCTCGCCGCCAGCAGCCATCTCGCCAGCTTCGATCGCCGCAAGTGCACGACAACGCTCGGCCGCAAGGCCGACGGCAGCGAGTGCCGGGAAGGCTGGACGCTGTACCAGACCAAGGGCCCGAAACTGCGCGGCACCGACATCCCGGCGGACTTCCACTATTTCAACTGGGTGGACCAGCGGAACATCCTGGGGCGCGGCGAGAACACGCCGCTCGCGACCGGATCGAATTCCGATTCACTGCTCGTGCTCGACCCGCGCACGCAGCAGTGGCTGACGTTGCGGGTGCCGTATCCGCTCGGCTTCTATTCGCGCGGGCTCGATGGCCGGATTGATGATCCCGGCGCCGGCTGGAAAGGGCGCGGTCTGTACGCCAACTACGGCACGCACTTCGTCTGGCACATCGAGGGAGGCAAAGGTACCAAGGGCAAGCTGGTGAAGTTCCAGCTGCGCCCCGATCCGCTCGCGCGCTGATGCCGATCTACGAGTACGCATGCCGGCAGTGCGGCCATCAGTTCGAATTCCTGGTCCTGCCCTCCTCCAACACCGCACCGGCGTGCCCGGAATGCAAAGGGCACGAGCTGGAGCGGCTGCTGTCTGGATTTGCCGTCAACACCGCGGAATTGACCCGCGCACGAGTTAAACAGGCGCGCGCCGCGAAGGCCCAGAGCAAAGATCAGAAAGACCAGAAGGTCGCCGAAGCCGAAGAAGTCAGGGACCACAGGCACTGACCGGATCGATTCCGAATCATTGTCGAACGAGCCGGATCTCGTAGTGCGTGTCGCCGTTGATGATCACTTTCCTGCTCGTGTCGGCGGCATCAGGGGCCTCTGGAACATTGGGCACCAGAGGATCCTCGAAGCCCTCTTTGCTCGCCCCGATCCTATTTCTCGCGCCGCCATACAATCCCGACAAGCGGTACGAACCGTTCTTGTCGGTAGTCGTCGTCTGATAAGTCAAGACCGGGCATCCGTTACCGAAGAAAGGCGGCGACGGCGGAGCATCTTCGCACGAGTATTCTTCTACGAGCGCGCCTTCAATCGGCACGAGTCCGGCCGATGTTTCTTCCGACACCACACCCGAGAGGGTATAGATCGCGACGCGCGGACCGAGCTCGAAATCCACTCGCATATCGCCATTGACCGTCAGGATTTTTCTCGCGGCTGCGTAGCCTGCCTTCACAGCGGACACCCCGCCATAGGAGCCTGGTACTCCCGTGAGGCTGTAATAGCCGTTGCCGTCGGAGGTGCCGGACTGGCTTGCCACTCGTATCTGCGCGCCTTCGAGCGGCGCACTCCCATGCCCCAGGACCAGGCCCGACACCGTGAAGGTCGGATCCGGCGGGCGCGCTGCGGTCGGGGAAGTCGGAGCCGCCGGGCCGTTGCTGCCGCCGCATGCGGACACCATTAACGCGAGGGTCATGACCACAGATCGTCGGCTCATGTGTTGTTTCCGGCTTTGATGAGGCGAACAGAGCTGGCAATGGTGCCAGCGATGGAGGTCTCAGGAAAGGCGACTCAAGCCTACTCTGTTTATGGTCAAGCGGCTGCGAAGCACGTCATTTCGAACCTTCGTTCTCTACCCGCTCATCGTCGTCGTGTGGGAGTTAGTGCGCAGCGGGGGGCGGCTCCAGATTCAACCCTGGTACCTGCCGCTGCTGGCCTGCGGATACCTGCAGTATCGGCTGATTGGCCAGTACCGGATCCGTCACGGGGGCGGAGGGCCAGGAATGGAGACGCCGCCGGAGCGGCTGGTCACCACCGGGCCGTACGCCTGGTGCCGCAATCCGATGTACCTCGGGCACATCGTCTTTCTGCTCGGCCTGACGCTGGCGCTGCAATCGGTCGTCGCGGCGCTGATCACCGTCGCCACTGCGATCTGGCTTCACTTCCGCGTGCGGCGGGATGAACATCGCCTGCAGGCGTTGTTCGGCCCTGCCTATCAGGAATATTCCGCGCGCGTCGGGCGGTGGATTCCGCGCTTCCGATAACGCGGTGCGATGCGGACGGGAGGGTCCTCTGCGCCCCGATCCGCTCGCGCGTTGACCCCTGTTCAGTTTTGGACTGACCCTCTCCGGCCGCGGAACTAGGATTGGAGATGAGAACGATGACGAAGAAGAAGGCACCCAGAGGTCGGGAGCACGCGAGGTCTCTTGCCCGGTGGGAGGGCGAAGGCGGTGCTGCACGAAAGTCCGCAACCGGCGCGGCGCGCGATTCGCGTGGACGATCCCCCGCGCGCTCGATCAGGCGAGAACCACGGTGATCGCCCCGAACGCGACCGTCTCCCGGACTTGGCTCTCCCGCGCGTGGGAAGTGGCCTCTGATGTCGTGATTGCGACCGCCGTGGTGTGGGCGCTGCCGCTGTTGCTCGCGGGAATGGCAGCGCTCCTCGGATTGTTTCTGGGAGCGCTGTGACGTACGCATTTAGGAGTACGAATGCCGGCAGTGCGGCCATAGTTCGAATTCCTGCTGCTACCTTCCTCGAATACGACACCCGCATGCCAGGAATGCGGACGCGGCGCACCGACCCGCGACAGAAGGATCGCACCGACTGGGTTCTAAAACGTCAATTTGGCCCCCACTTGAATCTGGCGCGATGTTGTCACCGTCGACGTGATCCGCCCCCACGTCGGCGCGATCACCGGCGAGCCATCAGCGGCCACACCGGTAAAGGCAATGCGTCCCGACGGGATGGCGAAGTTGGGTCTGTTCAGCACGTTGAACGCCTCGATCTTGACCTCCAGCGTGCGTGCGCCCCCGGCTGAAACCGACTTCACCAGCGACGCGTCGATCGAGACCAGTCCCGGGCCGATCAGCGTGTTGCGACCGAGATTGCCGCGGGTGTTGGCCGCCGGCAGCTGGAAGCAGTTCACGTCCCAGTAGCGCTCCCATCCGCCGAGTACCGGGTTGGACGAACAGCCAGGTTTGAGATCGGGACGCTCGTGGCGCGAGAAGCCCGTCGTGTTCAGGTTGCCCGAGCGGTTGAATCCGAGCTCGACGCTGAACGGGTGGCCGCTTCGCAGCGTGGCGATTCCATTGAGTTGCCAGCCGCCGAGCAGCGCCCCCGCCACACCGCCGCGATCGGCGGCAACGGGAAGCGCCCAGCTGGCATTGGCGGTCAGGTTGTGCCGCGCATGGAACGCCGACAGTCCGCGGTCGTACTCCAGGTCGTACCAGTCGGACACGTACTGCACGTTATTGGTGAAGTCCTGCGAGTTGATCCCGCTCGCATCGTCGACCGAATCGGAGAGCGTGTACGAGAGCTGCGCGCGCCACCCGGCGGCGTAGCGGCGATTCACTGAAATCTGAAGCGAGTCGTAGAACGACTTCGCATCCGTCATGCGCTGCCACACGCCGCTGAAATTCGGGTTCCGACGTCCGGCCGCCGGGTTATAGGTCTTGACGCCATTCACGATCGCCTCGGGCGCAAGGTTGGCGTCGCCCAGGCGAAAGAGATTGCGCCCGCGCGACCCGACGTAGCCCGCCGTGACGTCGAGGTT
>Ga0075428_100000759_pt1 | contig 33540 bp, 29 predicted proteins | sample RhiMetdeltSRZDD2_FD_75291 | JGI IMG/M metagenome (GOLD analysis project Ga0075428, IMG submission 75291) | Populus rhizosphere microbial communities from Tennessee, USA - Rhizosphere MetaG P. deltoides SRZDD2 | ecosystem: Host-associated > Plants > Roots > Rhizosphere > Soil | place: USA... | reverse complement strand
CGCCGATCACGAGCTCCTCGCGAAGTTCCACTACCTCTCCACCGTCTCCGGGGGCGGCTACATCGGCAGCTGGCTTTCGTCATGGGTTCGCCGCCACAACGAAGGCGCGCCCGGCGTGTGCAGCGATCTCGCGGCACCGCCCGCGGATCCCGAAGAACCGGAAGTGACGCCGATTCAGCACCTCCGCGAATACAGCTCCTATCTCGCACCGCGTGCCGCGATGATGTCCACCGATACGTGGACGCTCGTCGCGATCTACATCCGCAATCTCCTGCTGAACTGGACCATCCTCATTCCATTCTTCGCGTCGATCCTCGCGATTCCACGCCTCGTCGAGAGCGCCGCGTACGCGGCGTGGAAAACGCACACGCCATCGACGCGAACCGGGTGGACTGCCCTCGCGTTCGCGGCGCTGGCTGTGGTTCTCGTAGCGACCGCGCGACCGAAAACCGAGAAACGTTCGGGGCGCGAGAAATCGACGGAAGAGATTCGCGCGCGGCGTTTCATCTCCGGACTGTGGCTGCTTCCGCTGTTCGGTTCGGCGGTGATGTTCACGATCTACTGGCCGTCGCTCTCCGCCACACCTAACGCGCCGGTCATCAAAGGCTGGCTCCTGCCAGAGCTTCTGGCACTCGGCAGCGGCATCGCCGGAACGATCTACGCCTGCCGAAGAATCGGCGCGAACGTCTCGGGCGGTGGGCTCTTCGAACGCGTGGCATCCTTCTTCCGGCTGCTCGGCCGATGGCGGCATCTGCGCCGCGCGCTCGGCGAGATCGCGGCGACCACCATCGCCGGTGCGATTGCCGGCCTTCTGCTCCGCATTCTCTTCTCCCGTTTCTTCCCTCCTGAGCTTCTCGGACAGACGCGACAGGATTTGCTCTTCGAGCAATACATCTGCTTCGCCATTCCGACGTTCCTCCTCGTCTTTTTCGCCGAAGCGACACTGCTCGTCGGCTTCACCACGCTTTCCACCAGCGATCACGATCGCGAGTGGTGGGCGCGCAGCGCTGCGCTGATGTTCGTCTGGGCGATTGCGTACATGGCCGGCACCCTGGTCGTGGTGTTGTTGCCCGTACTGATCGCGCAGCTTCCGAAGATCATCGCGCCGCTCGGCGGCATCTCCGGCGTCATCTCGTGGGTCCTGGGCCGCAGAGAAAAGCTGAAGAAGAACGTCGGCGAAGAAAAGACGACGGCGAAAGTGATGGCCCTCGTGCTCAAGGTCGCAGCGGCGATCACGGCCGCGCTGTTGCTCGCACTCATCCCGTTAGGCACATCACGACTGCTGGCGGCACTGCAGACGATCGAGCCGAGCTCGCTGAAGAAGATTTTCGGCCTCGACGCCATGGCGCTCGCGTGCGAGCACCTGCAGGTGCTGAGACACACGCCGTTGGAAATCGCGAGAGATTTCGCACTCTGGAGCTTCGCGCTCGCAGCGCTCATGTCGTATCTGCTCGACGTCAACATCTACTCGATGCATGGGATGTATCGAAATCGGCTGATCCGCGCGTATCTCGGCGCATCCCGCTGGTTCCGCCGTCCGGACGCGTTCACCGGTTTCGATCCGCAGGACAACGTCGACATGTTCGAACTTCGCGCCGAGGCGTTGTGGACGTCGAGTTTCATCGACTTCGAAAAGTTCGCACGCCAGCTCAGGGACGATGCGCATCTGTTCGGACAATTGCCCGCGACCGTTGCTGAGCGTCTCGCGGCGTACGTCGACGATGGCCCCAACCGTCCGCCGCGCGATGAGATTCGCAGTGAAGTCGTTCGGGCGTTGAACGAACGGATGGTGACGCACGATCTTCAGCACAACGTTCCCGCGCCGCACCGGCTCGACATCTTCGTCGCGAATCGCCGATATCTTCAGAAGCAGTTCGGCGGCCTCATCACGCCGATTCCATACGACGACGCGCCTTCCGCGGCCGTCGTCACGCGATCGACGAAAACCGAATACGCCGCGCTGCGCTCGACGCTTCGCGTGGAGACGCCGGCCCGCAAACGGCCGCCGATTCACATCCTCAACGCGGCATTGAATCTCGTCAGCGGGGACAATCTCGCGTGGCAAGAGCGGAAGGCGGATTCATTCACGATCTCGCCGCTTCACTCCGGCAACCGCCGTCTCGGCTATCGCGACTCGTTCGACTACGGCGAGCACATTTCCCTCGGCACAGCGCTGGCGGTGTCGGGTGCGGCCGTGAGTCCGAACATGGGCTATCACTCCTCGCCTGCCGTCACCTTTCTGATGACCGTGTTCAACGCGCGACTCGGATGGTGGCTCGGCAACCCGTCGAAGGCGCTGTACAACCAGCCGGGACCACGAACGACGCTCGAGAACCTCATCGCCGAGGCATTCGGCGACACGAACGATGAAAGCAATTGGATTTTTCTTTCGGACGGCGGCCACTTCGACAATCTCGGAATCTACGAGATGGTGCGCCGCCGCTGTCACTACATCGTCGTGTCCGATGCGACTGCCGACAGCAAATATGCCTTCGCCGATCTCGGAAACGCGGTGCGGAAGATCCGTGTCGACATGGGCATTCCGATCACCTTGCAGACCGCGTATCTACCGCCCGAGCCCGGCCAGATCGCGGGAAAGTATTGCGCGGTCGGCCTCATTCACTACGGCGACGTCGATGATGTCCCTTCACATCATCGCTACGGATACCTGCTGTACATCAAGCCGGCCGTCTATTCCGAATGCCCTCCGGACGTGCGGAATTACAAGAATGAGAACGACAGCTTTCCGCACGAGTCGACGGTCGATCAGTTCTTCCGCGAGTCGCAATTCGAGAGCTACCGCGCCCTCGGTCGCCACATCATCGGTCAGATCTGCCGCGACAAACTCGACAAGCCGCGCAACATCCCGCCGGGCGTCGGAGCCTTCCTCGCCAAGGCGAAGCAATATGTCGATGTGCGAACAGCAACGCGCAAAGACGACGGCAAGTCGTTGCCGTAGCATCACCCCATTGATTTCACCAACTTCTTCGGCGCGATCGCGCGATAGCTCTCGTCGATCCACGCGCGGAGCAGATCGCGCGGCACATCGGCGACTTTCGTGAAGCGCGCGGTGACCCATCCGCTCTTCCCGAGTCCATAGCCGGTCGGCTCGGCGAACGGCAGGTCGGCCGCCATATCGCGCGAGGTCGGCAGCTTCACGCTCATGCTGAGCTCCTTCGCGTTCTTATCGCCACCGAGAAACACGAAGGCCTTGCCCCTGACCTTCACGGCGATGTGACCCCACGGATGATCCTCGTGCGCCTCGGGGAACGACATCGCGTAGTCGCGCAATTCGAGCTCGATCGATTCCAGCGTCTTCTTCGCCATGTCCTTTGTCATCCCGACGCGGAGCGAGGGACCTGGGCGGGAGCGAGGAGCGATGAGTGTGCCTCCCACCCACCAGGTCCCTCGCTACGCTCGGGATGACAAGCATATTATCCGCGCGCAGCAACGAAACGTATCCGCAAAGAAAGGAGACGCCCGGTGCAATACGACGTGGCGACGTACGCCGAACATTCGTTGACGCAGAAAAAAATGGCGCCTGGGATGAACAACCGTAGCTTCAACACGACGGAAGTTCAGCAAGGAACGAGGATCGCACTCGATCCGAATCTCGAGACGATCATTCTTCGACCCGGCTTCTATTCGCTCGGCGGATTCTCGGCTGTCAGCTATTACGACCCGAAGGCGCTCGACCAGTCGCAGATCCCGACCAGCTGCCGGCCATACGGCGGGTATTGCCGGCTGATTCGCGAGGCGGATCAGAAGTCGCGTGACAACCGCCTCGCGCTCGTCGTCGGCTCGGGCTCGGACGCGAATCTCATTCCAAGCACGGTCAGCATCTTCTTCAATGTGACGGCGTCCGCGAAAGAAGAGCGGCTGGTCATGCAACATCAGATCGGCGAGAACGTCGAGGGCGTCTATCTTCAGGTGTCTTCGCCCGACTCCACATGGCGCATCTTCGCGCGTCTGACGATCGTGCGCCTCGGCGATCCGCTCGACTGAACCGAGAGCTCTCTGCCGGTCATGAAGAAACGCGTCTACATCATCTACACGGGCGGAACGATCGGCATGCGACGCACGCGATCGGGCTATGTGCCGCGATCGGGATCGCTGCAGGCGCAGATGGCGGAGATGCCGGAGCTGCGGCACGACTCGATGCCGTCCTACACGATCGAAGAGTACGACCCGCTCCTCGACTCCTCGAACATGACCCCCGCCGAGTGGGTGAAGATCGCGCGCGACGTCGAGAAACACTACGATCGCTACGACGGCTTCGTCGTGCTGCACGGCACCGACACGATGGCCTACACCGCCTCGGCGCTGCCGTTTTTGTTAGGCGGTTTGCGCAAGCCGGTGATCATCACCGGCTCGCAGATTCCGCTGTGCGAGATCCGCAACGACGCGCGCGAGAACCTCATCACCTCGCTGATGCTGGCCGCGAATCACGCCATCCCCGAGGTGTGCTTGTACTTCGGCGGGAAGCTCATTCGCGGCTGCCGGGCCACGAAAGTCAGCGCGGACGGATTCGCCGCCTTCGACTCGCCGAACTTCCCGCTGTTAGGCGCGGTGGGCATCGAGATCGAGATCAACTGGGATCTGGTGCGCGAGCCGCGCGGCTCGGAGCGCATCCGCGTGCCGGAGCTCACCCGTCCGATCGTCAGCGCGCTGCGGCTTTTCCCCGGCATCTCCCCGGAGCTCGTGCGCAACGTGCTGCGTCCGCCGCTGCAGGGACTGGTCCTCGAAGCGTACGGCGTCGGCAACGGACCGGATCAAGATCGCGCATTCGTCGACGCGCTCGCCGACGCGACGAAACGCGGCGTGGTCATCGTCGACTGCACGCAATGCCTCGAGGGAACGGTGAACCTGCACGAATACGCCGCCGGATCCGCGCTCGCGCGCGCCGGCGTGATCAGCGGCTTCGACATGACCGCCGAAGCGGCGCTGGCGAAGCTCTACTACCTCTTCGGCCGCCGCTACTCCTCGCAAAGAGTGAAGAGCGAGATGCAGAAGGATCTGCGCGGCGAAGTGACGGTGTAGCTGGAGTGCTCCGCAACTCCGCGCAGTGTTGGCAGTAACCCGCGACCTCCGGCGTGACAGCCCCTTGATCGCGGGGTATTTAGAGAGGGAGCGATCTACGGGGGTGGGATAACTCGCTGATTCCGAGGGAGTTAACGGCTCAACATCGCGACCTCGCGAGTCACCTTGCGAGTTTCGCGCGACTCGCAACGTGCAACGGTTCTTGTGCGTGGAACACATCCGTAATTTCGTGTCCGGTCCAAGGTCGAACGGCCCCATTCAAGACTCAAGTGGACCCGCCGGGGCTTTCTTGAGGCCGTCGGCCGCGACTGCGATCGAAGGACTAATGCGGAACAACCATCGCTTGGTCCCGCAGAAACATCTTCACTCGAAATTGTACGAGATGATCACTCTGGCGATCTCGACGTTCATGTAATCGATGTAAACGATGTTCGGTTTCGGCTTCTTCAGAGCGCTTTGCATCGACAACACGCCGGGCAAATTCGAGTTGGCCGTATGGGCTAGTTCTCTGATGGAACCCTCTGCGCCGGCAGTCAGCGTCCATGACAGCAGGAACAGGTAATCTCTTCCCATGCCTGCATACTCATTCCATTTGCCGATTTGATCCTCGGACATTTTCCCGTACGATGACGTATCGGAGTATCGATCGCAAACAGTCATATTCAAACCTCTATAGCCACAGATCCAAACCTTCTTCCGCTCGACAAAACCGTCACGGAACCGAAAGAATCCATGCGCCGGATCGATGCCCTCGTCATAATCGAGCACAATGACGACTTTGCCGGCCGCCTCACGCAAAACGAGGTTGGCCAGATTCGAAGTGTCGTCGCTCTTATATAGACATTTTTCAAACTCAGGAGACAGCAACATGTTTTTGAGCCTTGCTTTAGTGTCTTTCTTGTTGTCTCGAATATGAGACACCTTCAGGATTACGACTTCTGTCTGATACCGCTGTAAGAATGAAATTGCTTGTCTCAGGATCGCCGCGATGGATTGGCCGTTACATCCGAACGGGCCGGTACGGTGATACGTGACCAGCTCCCCATGATCATAATCAATTCGAATATCGAAATATCTGGAACCTGCTTCCAACTGGCCGTAAATATCCATCTGCTGGGTTTGCGTGTTGGAGTGACCGGCTCCAATCGAGCAATGGTGCAATTCCGACATTCCTGCGTCATGGCTTCCAGGCATCATGATATTGTTCAACGTTGTTTTCTCGGGAAGTTTCCCCATCCAGGTTCTGGTATCGGTTGTCATTTGTTCATCCTCCCACAAGCTTTCCGTCGCGCTTCGTTGTCCACGCCGGTGACCATGACGAGGTATCGCGGAGTGCATGGCTACGGGCCGATGCTCGTCCCCGTGGCGATCCGCTTCGCGCTTGGGCCATTCCGTTTCCAAGACGTGCAGCTCAAAAAGGCGGAGGCGGAAATCGCTATGGCCGCAGTGAGCGAACGTCTCCGGAAGCCAGTTCTACGAATGTTTGTTGGACCCAAATGAACGATAGCGGCTTGCCATCATGACGGCAAGATAGAATTTCGGAATCGGCCGGCCATCACGCCGTCTAAAACGTCGGAGTCTGCGCTCGATAGTCGCGCCTTGTACGTGAACGCTGCGCGTGCCGCTAGTGTGTCGCGCCGGCGCTCACGCCAAAATTAGGCGTTGACGAGATGTGCCATCAGACCCACATTGATTGCAATCCGCAAACACGGCAGTCCACAAGTGCGTCCAGCAGGATCAACTGCATGTATAACCGTGCGAGGCGGTTCGCATCTGGAATTCGCGCCTGAGCCGTTCCGCGAGCTTCTTTGGATTCAGCTTCGCTCCGCGATGTCGGACAGGCTTTATTGAAAGGGGAAACACATTGGTAACGATACGTGAGAATCAGGTGATGATCTGCGTGTTTGATGAACTCGGCAAGCCGGTTTCGGATCTAAATGGCTGGGACATTCAATTCCCACCTCCGACTCCTGTCGTTCCGGGCGGCAACGTAACCGCAAGACAAGCGAGTACAAGTCAACCGAATCCAAGGGTCGTTCGCCGTTCTAACGTGTTCGACATCATGTTCCTGGCTGGTCGTCATCAGACGGAGCCGGTTGCGATCGAGTATTTGATTGAGGGATATGGTTCCTCCCTGACGAATACCAAAACGTGGCCACGCGCAGACACGGCGATCGACATAAACGCAGATACACATCAATCAGCAAACATGTCCGTGAAAGGCAACTACGAAACGCCAAAGGAGCTTAATTTCTATTTTCCGGTCACGATTACGACACCTCAGGGTTTTGCCATGAATCTGCTGCTGGCGCAGAGCGGGCACACGCGCGCTCTGGTCCAAAAGCTTAAAGCAATCTCGCCAGAGGCGAAGGTACTGTACAAGGCCGTCACGTTTGATGCGGAGGTTGATTCAGTCGAGGCATTTGCGTTCATGGCAACGATGGAATTCATCAGCCTATTGGTGGACCTGCTCAAAGATCTCGAGAACCCATGGTATGTCACGGTCAAGGGCACCAAGGATTGGCCTTCTGTCAGCGCGACCAAAGGTTTGCCTCGCATTCTGGGTATCGGTCCCACACGCTCTGGTGGAATGCAAGCATGCAGTTTTTACTATGACTCCAAAAACACGAGCAACTATACGTTCAACCTCAAGTTATATCCTGAAGTCGAGTCGACCGTCCGGCGATGACCGTGCGATAGCGGCCGTGAACTTCGCGCACCCGGACCTTCGACGATAAAGCGGCCGTCGCCGATCCAGATCACGCGCGAGCAGAGACGTTACGGAGACCGGGCGTCCGAGCTGTCTTCGAGCCGGAGCATCCGCTTTTCGGGTCGGACGGGAAGCTCCGCGCCTTGCGCCTCACTGCTTACGCGGCGAAGTGCGGGCACGCCATCCATCTCCAGCGGCACGCACGATTCCTCGACGTCCCTCGACACCCTCATCTTTTGCGAGGCTACAACTCTTTCAGCAATGCTATGAAAGACAAAACGCCGCAAGTCGCGGCGCATGCGATCTTTAAATTTAATTTGGCGGGGCCGACGGGGCTCGAACCCGAACATTCGGCGTTAGGCGCCCGAACGCCCGCCGCGCGCCCCGTTTTCACGCGTCACTTTTCCAGCAGCGAGCGCAGATCGGCAGCGTTAAACGGCGTGAGCAAATCGGTAGGTTTGCAGCCGATCGCGGCGGCCAACTTGAGGATCGTTTCCAGTGTCGGCATGTAGCCGCCGTTCTCCAACTGGCTGAGGTCGTGCTCGTTCCGTGAACATCGACGACAAACCCGGAAACACTTCTTCGTTTTGGTCGCGGGTCCGCGCGGGGTTTTCATGTTTGAGAATCGCGCCCTTGCGGTCTGCATCAAGTTGCGCCGCGCTGGAAATCGTGATCGCTTCTTCGATGGAGGCGAAATAGAGCGCGATCTTTGCGGTGGGGCGCTCGTTCCTCCGGGCGCGCAGCTTCATGCCGAGCTCCGCGACGACGGCTGTGAGATTCGTCGTCGTGGGAAGGCAACGCCGGTGACGGATGCCGACGGCTTCGAAAAAGAGCTTCGCCCCTTCATAAAGCCAGATTATTTGGCAATCATGCTATAATGCCCTTCTTCCAGAAAGAGGCAAATATGCGGTGGTACCTTTTCATGGTCGTCGCGACCCTGTGCGCGATGTCGACAGTTCCTCTGTTCGGCGGACCTTGTGCAGCCGGGGAGTATTCCTTCGCCGGCGCATGCCGCACCGAGACGTGGGTGCGCGCGACGTTCGAGCCCTCGCTCGGCAGCGGACAAGTGCTCGACGGGATCATCGGGAGCACGATCAGGAGCTCGACGGGTCACCTCGTGCTCATCGTCAGCTCGGGCAGCAAAAACAAGGTGATCACCTACGATGTCACGTCGAAGCAGACGACCACGATGCCGGCGCTGGCGGGATATGAGCTCTCGAGACGCAACATCTTCGAGTTTGGCTCTGCGAACCGCGCATGGTGCACGTCACTGACGGAGTGTTTGGCGGCCGGCATGTGGTTCACCTCGTTGACCGAGTCGGCCACCGGAACAAAATTCTTGCCGTGGAAAACCGACAGTGCGTTGGCCCACTATAGATTCGACGGCCGGTATTACGAATGTGATGGTACGCGGTGTATGCTCGTAATTTTGGACTACGGGTCGCCGGCGCCGACGGCCGCAGTGCGCTGCGCCGACATGCTCCACGAGACCCTTCGCAAAGGCGCAGCGACTGCCTGCCAGGCGGCCATCACCTCTGCGCTGATGCCCGGTCTGTCGGCCTGCGGGACAATGTCCGAGACAATCAGCAACTCGACCACTCTCCTTTACTCGTGCGAGAACATTCTATTCAACTCATCCGATCTGTCGCACGTGAAGCTGTACGCCGACGAGAAACATGCAATGGGCACGTCGGATCTGACAGCTCCGTCGCTGCTCCGCTGATGAGTCGACGATCGGTCAGGCGGACGCAGAGTTGCGGCTCACGCCTCGCTTGACCGATCGCACGTCCCCGCCATTCAACGCTCGTGTCGAATGACGTTGAGTTCTTCGATCGCGCTACGCGTCCGCGAGGGCAAGCCGATCGAGACGAAGTCCGTCTGCAGCGACGGTACGTGGAGCTTCGACGGAACTACGCTCCGCTTCAGGCGCGAGATCGCGACCGCACCGCCGGACAGGCCGATGCCGCTGGTGTTGCGGGTCGGACCGTAGTACGACGGGGCTCGAACCCGCGACCTCCGGCGTGACAGGCGGGAGGGCTAACGGTTTTCGGCGCTTTCCTTCGGGAGCGGGCTCCCTAACTCGTTGAAATCCGAGGTATTTCTCCCGAAATTTCGCGCGATTGAGAGTGCTGATTCTGACCACGAGCGACCCGGCTGCTGCGAACGATCAGGCGGAGTAGGAGCCGGCCGTGCTGCACTATCGAGGTGAAATCGATGTCAAAGCGATCGTTGCGGCCGTGTTGATCGTCCGGCAACTGGAGCGTGAGAATCCCGAGGTCTGATCGAGCGACTTCACGGCGCAGTTAGGCGAGGCGTACAGGGATTGGACCGCCAAATTCATCGACACCATCGCCGACTATGCGGAACGCGACGTGCGTGGCGCGTCGAATCCGCAGCTGGCGGCGCGCGCGGATACAGCGGGCGCTCACAATCGTTCCGCTGCGTCGCGTTTCTGTTCGCCGCTCGCTCGCACGGCCTGCCGCCGTCGCATCGTTGCCGGCCGGCGACGGCTAATGACATGCGCGCGTCGCATGCATGCGATGCGGCGTCGTTTTCTTACGACGGCGGATCGAATCTGCATGCGGTGCCCGGTCGCGTGAGTCCCATCCGCTGTGGGATGAATGCGACCGTGCATCGAAGGCTTCTCGTCCAGAGGACAGATCAACGCGACTGCGCCACGTATTCACTCGATCCGGCGTCGAATGAATCTCGCGTGGAGGACAGTGCATCCGATCGCCGATCGGGTTCTCCATCCCGTAGAACTCTACAGGGGTAGTCGAAAATTTTCGCCCTTCTTTAACGCCGGCACACCTGCTGTGATCTCAACGCTGTGGGAGATCAACGACGTCGCCTACTGGCGTTGATGAATGCAAGCGGCACGCTCCATCACTTTGCGCTGACGATCGCGCGGTTCCGAGCCTCGCAACCGAGGGGCACGTCACGCTGTCTCTCAATGTCGCTCGCGATTTTCATCCCAGATGTTTGAGCTTGTAAACCGCCGGACCGGTGTACTTCGCCTCCCAGGGGGGTGGGGGATTGCTGTCCTCGCGGAGCTCCGCCACGAACACGCCCGGCATGTCTTTGACCGTCCACAGTGCCATGTAGTTTTGACAACAATCACAGGGTGACCCTCCACTGCTGGTCCAGATTTTTTCGCCGATCTCGCCTTTTTCGACCAGGTCGCTGCGGACACAACGAAATCTCGGGCGCTGGACGGGGCCTGTGCCGTTCAGTCCCACCCAGCCGAGAGCGACGTAACCCTCAGGCGCAATCGCCGAGTAGAGGAACCTCAGACCGTAACGGTCCTTCCACTCGCACCGCCAGCCCTTCGGCTCCTTTAGCATCGGTCTGGTCGGATCGTCCTTGTCGCCCAGCACCTTGACCGTGAGCGAATATGGCTGCTGAACAAAGAACGGCTTGTCGATCATGGTCCATAATTTGGTCCGGTCGCCGATGCTGAAGAATCCCTCCGACACGTCGGGCCGAGGTTGTACTATGCTGCAATCGACTGAGAATAGATTTCTGACTTGGCCGTCACTGGAGCTCCATTCCGTCCACCCAGTGTACGTCGTGCCGGCCTGAAGGACCGGCCTTCGATCGCAGCCTTTGTGTTCGTCGTTGCCCGTCTTCAACGCCTCGGTCCAGTATACCTTCGACAGAACGCGCGACGCCGCTGCCTTTCCCGCACTGATGGCGCCGTCGAAGAATCCGGGCCAGCGGTCCGCGGTTTCCGTCCCGGCCCAGAAGATGTCATGAAAAGGTGTACGCCAGCCCACCTTCGCGCTCCTGGTCCAGACATTCGTACCCAGGTAGCAGGTGTAGGCCCCTCCAGTCCACGGTTTGGTATTCCAGTTGTAATAAACGAAATCCACCGGGGCCCTGAGTTGATTGTTCCAATCGGGGTCGTTGGATGATCCGAAGTAAGCGACGAAGTCGTTCAATGCAATTTGCTTTACGTACTCCTCCTCGCTCTTGCCGTTCCTGGCCGCGTCTCCGGCAATGTTGGTGTTGCAGTTCGCGGCAATGAAGGCCGTCAGGATTCCCGGTATCCCACCGGGAGGGGAACTGTCAACGACGAACTCACAGGTTTCCAGGTTCCCGAGAGCGCTGCCGCTGAGGCAGCGTTCGCGCCAAAAAGCCGTCTCGTAAACCGCGTGGACCTTCCCCATGGAGCCCATGGGCGAGCCCTCGCTGAATTCGCGATATTCGGTCGGCATTCCTGGCTCGCCTATGGGAGTCTCGAAACGAATGCACTTACGCAGCGACGGTGGAATGGCGACGATCACGGCACTGGCGTTCACTGTGCGGTCGTTGCCATCCTTCAACTTCGCGGTAATCCTGACGCCGCCTTCTTTCAACTGCGCGATGATCGTGACACCCGCGTTCGTGTGAATGCAGCTTTCGCCCATGCTCTCTTTTTTGATTTGGTCCGCCAGGATCTCGGGGATTTGCCCTGCTCCGCCGCAGAGCAACCACTTCTCGGGTGTTTCCGATTGCGGACTGACGCACTGCGTCCATGCCATGTGTAGTGCAGAGGCCTGACTCGGCTCGAAGCCTCCCGCCCCGCCGACGTTTGCCTGAAATGTGGGTAACCAGTGCGGGTACGAGAGGGGGTCGGGGGCACCTCCTCCACCTTCAGATGCAGGTTTTTCGAGCCAATCCTTGAAAGTCATGCCGTCCCACTTGACGGCTTCCGGTGTATCCCATGGACGATCCGCGGGGATCGTCGAAGAGAGCTTGAGAAGTCTTTCCTTCCAAACTTTCTTTTCAGCAGGCTCTGGAACACACTTATCCATAATAGGAAGATTACAACCGGTCAGACCCGTGAAATCCAGCGTTTGACAATCGCCCTCGAGCAGACCGGAGACGTCGCCATTGAAATCGGTCTTCTTGTCGCCGAATTTATTGACGCTCTTTCCCCTCTCGAAGCTGTCAAACGGCGTGATTCCCAACTCGGTCACCAGCGCCATCATTTCGTACTGCGTCGGGCCGACCCATTGCCCGCCATAATCGACATAGCCGCCGGAGACCGTTTTTCTGCCGAACATGCGCCCGCCGATGCGGCAGTTGCCCTCCAGGACGAGCACCTTCTTTCCGGCTCGAACCAACTGCCGCGCTGCGATGAGACCGGACAAGCCCGCTCCCACGACGATTACATCCGGCGGCTTGTTCACGTCCAAGATGTGCACGCAGTTCGAATTCTCCTGCTCGATGCCCCCAGCGCAGTGATCCCCGGGTCTCTCCGCCGGGCATGCGTCCGGCCTTTTGACGAGCGAGCAGTCCTTCGCCTCCGCGTCGGTGGCCACGCCCAGCGTCAGCCCCGTCACCCCCGCTACCACGACCTTGCCGAACATCCGCCGGTCGAGTTCACTACGGGTCTCGTGGTCGTCTTCGTCGCCTTTCAGATTTTTCATTGGCAATCTCTCCGTCGAGTGAATGGATATCCATAATGGAGCGCGGATGGCGCAAGTCACGGATAGCGGCATGGAATTCGGGACGCCAGACTGCCGCGCCTCGTGATGCGAGCCCCGAGACGGCTCGCACGGCGATGCATACGCTCCACTCAATTCCTGACAGATGGATGGACTAGGGGAATTACTGAATGCGGTCAATGTGCATCTGGCGTGCTGGTCTGTCAAGAGGTACTTTCGGCGTCACGCTCCATCCCGGCATCGGGCTGGGCGGCCGTCGCGGCAACGGCGGCAGAGCTGAACCAGACGTGAAGAACCCGTTCCTGCGGATGACGAAACTCATGACCTGTTTCCGGGTCACGTCCCGCGTTCTACGAGTCGGATCCGACGAGGGGAAGGAGCTTCCTTTGAGCAAGCGTCGGGAGAGACTCGCCTGCGTTTGTCGTTTCGACGGATACAAAGCGTTGGGCATGCGTTTCGAGCCGACGCTTTCGTTGGGAGTCGTGACGGAGGGCGCGCCGATCTCATCCCGCTTCACCGTGGCGCAGGTTGACGACGATGACGGCGACAAGGCCGAGACAGAACGCGCTCCAGAGAAGCGTGACGGCGAAAGCAATCCGTGCTGGCCACATGCGCGCGTCAGGGTAGCAGGCGAAACCCATCATTTTCATTCGCGGCGGTTGGAAAAACGCGGAGACGCCGCAGTCGATGAATCCGACGGCCCGAAATCAAAACAGTCGGGCAAGAGGGAGATGCGAATGAAACGAAGAATCCTCGTCTGTCTCGGTTTGATCGGAATGCTCATCGTTCAGATTCCGCTGTCGGGTTTTACGCAAGGACTGATCGACTTGGGAAGCATTCTGCCCGTCGGTCACGAGTGGATCACTCGACAGGCGGCCATCGAGGTGTTAGGCGTAAAACCCGACGTCGTCCCGTATGATCCCAACGATCCGCGCCTCAATTGGCCGCAGCACGAGCGGGCCAGCCACCTCAGTCTGGCCGGCGCGGAGAAGGAGGTCGCCCGCATCAAAAGCGTCAAGGTGGACGATCCTCGCGCAGCGGCGACATTCAAATTGATCGCCGACGCCATCATCGGCGAGCGATGGGGCGACATCGGCGGCGTCAACGTCGCGAAGGCAAAATTGGACTCCATCGACTGCTTCGACAACGTGGCGCAGGAACCGTCGGACATTCAATACGACCATTTCATGCGCAGACCGGATGATAAAGATGCATGCGGCGGCGTGACCGCGGCGCAAGAATCAGGGCGGTTCGGACATGCGTAACTCCTTTCACCATCGACATCCATACTGAAGGAGTGATGCGGGCGCGTAAAGATGTCGCGCGAGCAGAGGGATTTCCGAGGGGAAATGAGGGCCCGGACGGATGCCGTGACGCAGCGCACGGCTTCCGGATCATCGCCTCCATAAGTTTTGCGGTTTGTTAGGAGGCAGAATGCATTCAAGACGCCGGTTCTCGATCCCCTTCTTCGTCCTCGCCGCCGCGGCGGTATTTCCTCTTCTCACCTTCGCTACCGAACACCGAGGCGCGCGGCTCATCACAACGGCCAGAGCGATCGAATGGCATCCGGAAGATCCCGCAACCACCTTCCTTTCCGTACAACGGCCGAATGGCGAAGTGATCCAGGAGACCTTCGCGGCGGGCGACCCTCCGCTGTTGCGGCTCGAAGGCCTCGCCGACGGGATGTATTCGTACGAGTTGCGCATCGCGCAGACCGACTCCGCTCCGCTCGTGGAGTCCGGATCGTTTACGCTCGCGAACGGAGTCATCGTTGCGCCGGACGCGGTCGAGAAAACGCTCAGCACGCGACGGCCTTCGCTGCCTGAGTCGAACACATTCTTCAGCGACGATGTCTCCGCCAAGGGCGGCGTCTGCGCCGGTTTCGATTGCACCAACGCAGAGAGTTATGGCTTGGCCTCGGCGAAGTTGAAAGAGAACAACACACGCCTCAAATTCGAAGACACGTCGGTCGCCCCCTTTCCGACCAGCGACTGGCAGCTCAGCGCGAACGACACGACCAGCGGCGGCGCGAACAAGTTCTACGTGGAAGACCTCACCGCCGCGACCGTTCCGCTCTTGATCGAAGCCGGTACACCGACCAACGCGCTTTATCTCGATAGCACAGGACGAATCGGATTGCGCACCTCTACACCCGGCAGAGATCTGACCATCAGCGTGCCGGTCTCTCCGATCATCCGCATGGAGCAGAGCGCGTCTCCGTTCCAGGCCTGGGACATCGTCGCGAATGATGCGAATTTCTATGTGCGCGACGTCAATCACGAGTCGAACCCGTTCATCGTGCGTTCCTCCGCGCCCTACAATTCGCTCGTCGTCGACAGCACCGGCAACATCGGCCTCGGCGTCGCGACACCGCTCTTCCAGATTCATCACAGCAGCGGCGCTAAACTCGACGCCGGCGACTGGGTCAATGCATCGAGTCGCGCGGTGAAGCAAGACATCCACGACCTCGACGGCGCCGCGGCATTCGACGCGTTGAAGGCACTGCAACCCGTGACCTATGCCTACAAGGCGAACCCACGCGAGAACCATGTGGGCTTCATCGCTGAAGACGTGCCGGATCTCGTCGCGACCGTCGACCGCAAGGGACTCTCTTCCATGGACATCGTCGCTGTGCTTACGAAAGTGATCCAGGAACAGCAGCGGACGATCGAGGATCTTCAGACGCGTTTGCAGCAGCTCGAGCAGAAAGAGCAGTAGGACGCACCTTGTCATCCTGCGCCGTTTCTACGCGGCGTAGGATGACGTGCCTCGGTTGCTACAATCCAAACCGTGGCCAAGAAGGCAATCGTCTACTCCTGCATCGAGTGCGGCGCCCAGGCGTCGAAGTGGTTGGGACGCTGTCCCGAGTGCAACGCCTGGAATTCGTACGCGCAGGAAGACGCGCCGGCGGCGGTCGCGCATCCGGCCGCGCTGAGCGCGGGCACGGCGCCGATGCCGATCGGCGCGATCGATTTCGATGCCGTGCCTCGCGTGTCGACGCACATCACCAGTCTCGATCGCGTGTTAGGCGGAGGTCTCGTGAGCGGCGCAGTCACGCTCGTCGGCGGTGAGCCGGGCATCGGAAAGTCGACGCTGCTGCTGCAGGTCGCCGAGGAGCTCTCGCGCGAAGGTCCGGTGCTCTATGTCTCGGGCGAAGAATCGCCGCGGCAGATCGCGATGCGCGCGCGGCGATTGCGCACGACCCACGAGAACATCCGGCTCTTCACCGAAACCTCGATCGAGAAGATCCTCGCCGAGGTCGAGAAGATGCGGCCCGCGGCGGTGATTGTCGATTCGATTCAAACCGTTCACACCTCGACGAACAGCTCGATGCCCGGCTCCGTGGGACAGGTCCGCGATTCGGCGGGCGTGCTGATGGCCGCGGCGAAGCGTCTCTCCGTTCCGGTGTTCCTCATCGGACACATCACGAAGGAAGGGACCATCGCCGGACCGAAGACACTCGAGCACATCGTCGACACGGTGCTCTACTTCGAAGGCGAGAAGTTTCAGAACTACCGCGTCGTGCGCGCGTACAAGAACCGCTTCGGTCCCGCGAACGAGGTGGCGATCTTCGAGATGCACGACGATGGACTCGAAGAAGTCGCGAATCCATCCGCCGCGCTGATCTCGCAGCGCAGCCAGTCGCCGGGATCGGCGGTGCTCGCCGCGCTCGAGGGAACGCGGCCGTTGCTGCTCGAAGTGCAGGCGCTGGTCTCGCCGACGCACTTCCCTTCTCCACGGCGCATGGCCATGGGCATCGATGCCAATCGCGTGTCGCTGCTTCTCGCGGTGCTCGAGCGCAAAGGAGCGGGCACGTTCGCGCAGAGCGACATCTACGTGAACGTCGCCGGCGGTTTGCAGATCGACGAGCCCGCCCTCGATCTCGGTGTGATCGCCGCGGTGCTCTCCTCGCAACGCAACGTTGCGGTCGCGCACGATCTCGCGCTCTTCGGCGAGGTCGGTCTCCTCGGCGAGATCCGCAGCGTCTCGCAGCCCGATCTCCGCGCGCGCGAGGCCGCGGCACTTGGCTTCCGCAGGATCATCGTGCCGCACTCGAACGCCGCGGAGATCCGCGCGGATATCGACGTGATCCCGGTGCGGCGCATCGAGGATGTGTCCGCTTCGCTCTTCTGAAGGATCTTTACAAGCTCGGCTGCGGCCTCTAAACTCGCGTCGGCCCTGAGCGAAGTCGAAGGGCGCTCACAGGTCTCTCTGCCCAAGGTCAAGCATGAATTCACGACGCGCGCGCTGTGGGAGGGTGAGTACGCTTGCAGCATTGCTGCTGGGCCTGCTCGTGCTGACTGCTTGCGCAACCTCCACCACGACCGCAGTCGCTACCGCGCCGCCTCCTCCATCCGATGATGATGATTTCAGTGAGCTGATCGCGCAGATGCGCGCGGATCTGAACATCCACCATCTGCGACAGAACGAGCTTCCGAAAGCGCCGGCGAAGCAGGCGCAGAAAGAGCGCGATCAGGAATTCGCGACGCGCGCGAAGGAGCTGTTCGAGCCGCTGGACGCGTCGACGCTGCAGATGCCCGTCGTCGGTGTGCGGCCCTACGAGCTCGCGAACAGCTGGGGCGATCCGCGCGACGGCGGACGCCGCAAGCATCGCGGCATCGACATCTTCGCGGCGAAAGGAACCGCGGTCGTCGCCGTCGCCGACGGCATCGTGAGCTTCATCGGCGAGCAGCCGAAGGGCGGCAACTGTCTTTGGCTGACGACTGAAGCCGGCGCATCGTTCTATTACGCACATCTCGACCGCTGGGCCGCCGGTCTCTACGAAGGCATGGAAGTCCACAGCGGCGATCTCCTCGGCTATGTCGGCAACACCGGCAACGCCAAGACCACCCCTCCCCATCTCCACTTCGGGATCAACGAAAACGACGAGATGGTGAACCCCTACCCCGTCCTGACGAAAGCCGCCGTCGTGAAACGCGCGCGCATCAACGTCGAAGTGGGCGGCGCGATGGGAACGCGTTAGGCGGTCCGCCCGTCAACGCCGAGCACGTTAGGCGGCGCATCACACTCTGTTGGAACGCCGCCCTGTCACGCCGGAGGTCGCGGGTTCGAGCGCGGTTCGGCCCCGCCAAAGTAAAGCTCTCATGCGCCGTGACTTCGCGGCGTTTCGTGTTTTCAGAGGGCCGCTTTGAGAATTGGAGACTCGCAAGGTGACTCGCAAGGTCGCGATTTTCGGGAGCGAAAATTTGCGCAAACCCGCGACCAAGAAATACGAAGTGTTTCTGGTTTCCGCGCGAGTGTTCCACGGAAAAAATGCGTCACGACGGCACTTAAAAGCGAGCGCGGAGCGGGGCCGGGGCGAGGGTGTGAGGTGCGGCGGTTTCGCATGGCGCGGATCGGAGCGCGAGTCACGGCGCGAGAAGGTCACATGCGGTTGCGGGGATGGATGCGTACATGATGGCCAAGAAACTCGCCAAACAGCGCGCCACGCGGACCTCGCCGCCCACGTCGCCACCATCGGCCGCCACCTCGACCGCTCGAACGGCTCGACGGGAAAGGCGAAGAAGAAACGGAGCAGAAGAAGGAGTCGGATTCAGAGTGACGACAGCCCGCTTCACGGGTCTGGTGACGATGCTTTTACTGATGAGCTGTCAGGAATGTAACTCTCTATTCCACATACAAATGATTAAACCTATCTCGCCCTTATGACCTTGCGGATGTTACCATCCCGTCGAGGTAACCCATCTCTCAGCCTACGGAGGCTCAATTGAACAAGCGATCTCGTTTCAAAGAAAGGGTAATGGTGTGTCTTACGGTTGCGTTGGGTTTCATGGCCGTGCCCATGACCGTCGACGCGGCCTCGTTGTACAGCTACAGCAACAGCAGTCTCAGCGATTCCACTCACGAAGTATTGGAGCCAATGACCGTCGTTCACCGTTCTGGGGGCGTCGATTGGTATGTGTCGGCGTACATCAAGACGGATCATCCGAATGATCCCTCGCATAACCATCGGATTAACGCTTCCTACAACCAGAACCTGCAAGGGTCGTGGACGCCGGTGGAGCTGCCGCTCTATAACCCGTACGATCCACCCGCCGTCAATTTCACGCAGTCCCAGGACCCGGTGCTCCTCAGCAACACCAGCGATGTCAGCATGCACGTCGTCGGCATCACGTACAGCGGGAGCGCCCAGAGCACGACCAACCTGTGCCAGTCCGACAATCAGGTCAGTCTCTGGACTTCCTACAATGGCGGCCAGTCGTGGTCCTATCCGGTCCGGATTCATCGTAACGGCGTGGGCGCAGGCCGATTCGCCGACAAGCCGGCGGCACTGGTCTCGAAATATTCGACAAGGGCAGGCAAGGTCTTCATCGCCTTCAACGATTCATTCGTCGGCTGCACCGGCAGCGCGGGCGCCGGCTCCATCATTCGTTTTTATTCATTCGACCCCAGCACCGGCACCGCCTCTCTGCTCGCCAGTCCGATCTCCGGCTACAACGTCACCAATCCCGTCATTTACGAAGACCCTTCCAACGGAACGCTCTATCTGTCGGCGATGAAGTTCGACGGGACTCCGGGAATCGTCTTCTTTACGTCATCGAACGGAGGCTCGTCCTGGACGGATACCGGTGCGCCGGGGACGATCACCGACTCCGGACTCCTGCCTGGCGGCAGTTTGGTCTGCAGCAACAACAATGAATGCGCCGGCGCTTCGTTTGGCATGACCGGTAAGTTCGATCCGGTCTACGGCTCGATCGTCGTCGTCTTCCATCGCCGCAAAGACACCAACGGCGCTGAAGTGATGTTCACCCGCGGATTGCCGGGCCGGTGGTTCACCCCGGCGAATATCAGCTCGAATACCACCGATTATTCATGGCACCCCACCCTGGCCTTCGACGGCCTCGGAAACGCCCTCGTGACGTATTACGACTACGATCACGGATCGTCGCCCACCCAGCTTCGTTATGTGGTCAAGTCGTCGCAGATTGCGGCGGGGATGATGAGCGCATCGGGTGAGACGACACTGTTCGATGCGTCGCAGCCGTCGGTGCCCGTGCCGACGTACTACGTCCACATTCCCGGCGTCGGCGACCTCAACCAGGCGGCCTTGGGCGAGTACCAGGACGTCTTCTTCTGGAACAGCAACTTCTACGCGGTGACGGTCTACATGAAGAACGGCGTGGGCAACATTTACCACCTGCGTATCCTGCCGTAAACGTTCACACTCACGATGCGATGGAAGGGGTGTCGCGAACCGGCGCCCCTTCTTGCACCCTGCCGCACCCCGCACATACCGCGCCGGGTGAGGGGCGCTTCACGCCTCCTCCAAATCCTTGAACTGCTCCCTTGTCGATCGCCTTGTCGTACGCCGCGTGTGCGAGGGCCATTTCGGACCGGAGCCGCTGCGAGAGACGGTGATGGTCTGCGTTGGATGCAACGACGCCGACGTCCAGCTGAAGCGCTGAAAAGCTTCAGGCGGAAGTTCACTTCGGCGGAGTCGTCGTTCAGTCGGTTAGACCTCTGGCCTGTCACGCCGGAGGTCGCGGGTTCGAGCCCGTGGGCCCCGCTAAATTAAAGTGCTCACCAGCCGCCACTTCGGCGGCTTTCGTGTTTTCAATGGCCCGAAAAAGAAAATTGGAGTTCACAAGGTTCGTCACAAGGTCAGGGTTTTTGAGGGCGCCAGAAGCAACGAATAACACCGCCAAACGTGAGTGTTCCACGCGAACACAGCCAATGTTTCACGGCACGTGAAGCGCGCGGAGCGCGCTTGAAAGCTTGAAGCCAGACGTGAGCGGCGCGACGCGGGATGCCCACTCAGCGGCGCCGCCGGGCGCGCGATCGACGGCGATGCTTGCGCAGCGCTTACGAAGCGAGCGGCGAATCGGATGCAGACATGCGCGCGTGAACGCGGGAGGCTCACTCAGCGGCGCGGCGGGCGATCCACGGCGATGCTTGCGCAACGCCTGCGAAGTGAGCGGCGAGCAGCGCGAAGCGATGAGGTACTGGCGCACGCGCCTGCCCTCGATGCGCAGGCCGTGATAGCGGATCGAGAAGTCGCTGCCGGCCTCGCGATCAGTTGGTCGGTTCGGTGGGCGTCCGAGGAAGGGCGCCACATCCGAGACTTTAACCACGAGAATCGCCGTCCGGAACAGATGGTCATAGAGCAGCGAGCGTGGCCGCGCTGCGAAAGACGATATCGGTAGCGTACTCGGCCTGCATAATGCTCCAGTGATAGCGGTCCAGCGGCTCGCGGCGCACTGGAACGTCAGGCGTGATCGCGGCGCGGCGCCGCGGGGCGGAGGGGATGGTACTTGCGCGTAGACATAGGCATCACTTTGATTTGGGCGGCGAAGGACAGCGCTGAGAGGGAGGTCGTGTGGTTCGTGCTACAGTAAACTTTATTTCCACCCCAGCTCAATTCCTCCGAATTCACCCGGCCAGCGGGCTAGCGTCAGAGTTCGCATGACCAAAGCTGCGTCTGAGCTGGAAAGGGTATATCCCGAAGGCTGTCAGGTCGGAGCCATTGTGGACCAGGTCGAGCCATTCGGCGTGTTTGTCCGGCTGGAGGCCGACCCGGACGTGGTCGGACTGATCCGTCCGCGGGAGTGGAGCTGGGGCCGCTCCCCCCTCGACCTCGAAGCGGAAGTCAAGCCCGGGGATCGTGTCGATGCCGTGGTGTTGCGGCACGGCCGGCAGGGAATCGGCTTGATCATGAGCCGGCGGCAAACCCTCCCCAGCCCCTATCCGGCTTTTTGCCGCCGGCACGCGCTCGGGGGTGTTGTCGAAGGGCGGGTCTTTACGCGCAAGCAGACCGGCGTGGAGGTGCTCCTCGACGGAAACGTCGATGGGTTCATTCCACGGACCGAAATCCCCGATTATGGCCAGTATGAAGACGGCTTCGGGCTGCTGACCGGCGACTGGATTCAAGCCCAGATCCTGCGCTTTGAAAACAAGAGGGAAACCGTGGTGCTGAGCGTCCGGGACCTGCTGCGCCGCCGTCATCAATCGCGGCGCGATCGCGTGGCGGGCGAACGACTTACTTTGCGAGACCACCCCAGCGTCGGACCGGCTCTCGAGAACATCAGCCTCACTCTCCAACTCCAGAATCTCGAAGTACCGGACGTCAGCTCCGAGCTGCGCACCGCGTTGGGCAGGATTCTCGTAGTCGAGGATCACGAGGGAGTCAATGAGTCGCTGGGACAATATCTCAGCCTGCTCGGTTTCGCGTGTTATGTCGCGCGGTCGGTGGAGGATGGCCGTACTCGAGCTGCAGAGCAGAGCTACGGACTGGTCATCCTCGACGTCAACTTTCCAGGCCGCAAGGGGGTCGAGCTGGTCGACGGTCTCGCCGGTCAACCCACTCCTCCGCTGATCCTCGTGGTCACCGGTGCCTCGGAAGGGGACTGGGCACGGCTGATCGCCGATCACGGGACCAAGGTCCACGGCATCTTCCGCAAGCCCACCCAGGTCGCGCGGATACTCGCTTTCGTCGAGAGCGTCCTGGCTGGCGGCAAGCCGGCGGACGATAGGACCTCCTCCAAAACGGGCTTCGACACCAGTGACATCGACGTCTCCGGGAGCGGGGTCCATCTCGGCGCGAAGGGCCGGGAGCGGATCGCGCGCCGGATCGAGGACTTGCGCCGCGCCGCCAACGCCGATCGTGTGTTCGTCGTCGGCTACCAGCCGGGGCCGCGCTTCGAGCTCATCGCCGGGACTCTCCCCCCCATTACCCAGGACGTGGAGCAGAAACTCGAGATCAGTCCGGTTGGCAACGTAATCCGCCGCTCCGAGGCGATCGTGATCCAGCAGGTCTCCCGCCACAGCGCGCAGTTTCGTCACCTCCTGGAAGTGTTGCCATTGCAGTCTTTCGCCGGCGAGCCGATCCCGTATCGCGACCGCTCGGAATACGGTCTCTTCCTAACTGGCCAACGCGAAGACCAGCTGACCCTGCGCCACGAGGAGCTTCGGCGCGTGGCCCACGAGATCGCCCAGTGGCTGGCCGCGGAGCGGCTCAATGAGGTTATTACCGAGAACCAAACATTGTTGGCCACTGGGTTCCTCGCCGACAGCCTCCTCCACGAGATCCGCAATTCAACGGAGGCTCTCAATCACTCTTCCGGGGTACAGGCGCTGCTCGCCCAGAAGTACGCCAACGACCTCGGCGAGATGAGCCCGAAGGAGGTCGTGGAGTTCAAGAAGGCCGTTCTCCGCATCCGGAAGGATACTCACGAGCTCAAACAGGTCATCGAGCTGTTCCGAAACCTGGCCGGCCAGACCGCGGTCGAGGAGATCGAGCTTGAGGACATTGTGCAGCGCTTGGTGCGAGCAGTCACGCCGCTGGCCGATGACCGCGGCGTGACAATCGAGACAAAGTTTGATCAAAACATGCCGCTATTGCGGATCGTCCCCAGGCTGCTCGAGCACCCGCTGCTCAATGTCATGATCAACGCCATCGAGCAGATGACGCTCGCCGGTGGCTCCGATCGCGTCCTGCAGGTGTCAACCCATCGACATGATCACGAGACCTTCCCCGTCGCTGTCTCCATCCGCGATGACGGCCCGGGTATCCACCAGGTTCACGCGGAGAGGATTTTCGAGCTCTTCTTCACGACGAAGCCGCGAGGCAGCGGCCTTGGGCTGCATTTGTCGCGTAACTTCATTGAGCGGCTGGGCGGACGGATCCGCCTGGTCCGGAGCGTCATGTTCGTGGGGACTGAGTTCTCCATCGAGTTGCCGCGGAGCGTCCTGGCTTGATCGCCGCCACCGAATTTCCGACGCGGATCCTGGTTGTCGATGATAACGAGAGCATTCGGGAGGGACTGTGCGCCCGGCTAAAACTGAGCTCTTCGCGCCACAGGGTTGCCGCCGCCGCGAGCGGTCAAGCGGCGCTCGAAATCCTTGAGGCGGACGAGCACGACGTGGTGCTCTGTGACCTGGTGCTGGCCAAGTCGAAGACGAGTTCCTCTCTGTCCGGAATCGAATTGGTCCGGGAGATTCTCAGCAAGCACGAGAATGTTCGCATCGTGGTCTTCACGGGTAAGGCGATCGATCAAGAGACGAAAACCGCCGTGCTCCAGGCAGGAGCATTCCTCCTCCTCAGCAAGCCCGTCGACTTCGACGAGCTCGCGCATGCGATCGATACAATCAGTTCGATCCGTCGCAACGAGTACTTGGGCCGCTGCTTTCAGACTCTCTCCGAGATCGCCTACAAGCTGCAGTCAAGCCTCGAGTACCAGGACATCGCCAAGCGAGTGGTGGAAGGATGTCGCGACCTCGGCTTCGACCGCGCACGTCTCTATCGTTATGATGCCGACATCAAGACCCTGATCGGCGAGGCATCGGCGGGAATGCCGGAATCGTTTCGGATGCAGGACTATAAGATCCCCTTCGCGGCCTCGCCCATCGTCCGTTACATCTTGGCAGTTGACCGCCCTCATCTCTGGAACAAGCAGATGATCACCGGCGAGTTCGGTCCTGATTCGATCAATCCGTGGATGACGGAGCTCGAGCTGCACGACATCCCGTGGATCGACTGTCCTTTGCTGGTCGGCAACGCATCAGTCGGAACACTTTCAGTCGACTACCGGCGGCATCCTGAGCGCCCTTACCTGGAGGAGGACCTCAAGATCATGGGTCTATTCTCCGGTCTGACTGCCCAAGCGCTCAACAATGCGGCCCTCTACAAGCAGGAGGCGCTGGCCAACGCTACATCGCGCCACGTGCTGGACGATGCTCCTGATGTGGTGATCTCGACCGACCTCGACGGTGTGATTAAGTTCGTCAGCCCTTCCGCCGGAAGGGTGACTGGCTTGGCCCCCGAGGCGTTGACCGGCCGACCGGCGTCGGAAATCGTCACCGACGAGGAAGGCGATACGGAGGCAGGGAAGCGTGTGGTCGCGGAGATCATCGCCAAAATCGTGCAGGTGAAGACCATCCCCGATCAGAGGGTCTTTGTCCGCACGTCAGAGGGCGAGCCCCAGCCATTCGCCCTTTCGGCGAATCTGCTGCGTGGTGAAGACGGCAATGCCATCGGCATGCTGGCGTTCCTCAAGAACCTGGAAGCCAGCGAGGAGCAGACCAGGCAATACCGCGAGCTTCTCGAGGGAATCGGCAATGGTGTGCTGCTTCTGAGCCGGAACGGAATGATCGCATTCAGCAATCTCAAAGCCTCGAGACTCCTGGGGAGAGAACAGGTCTCACTCCTTGGCTGCAACCTGGCGGACCTTGTTCCGAAGGCCGAGCGGGAGGCGTTGAGAAAGGCGTTGGGAACCGCCCTCGACAGAGGTGAGGAGCAGACGCTCGATCTGATCCTCAGCACCGACGAGGGTGCCCCGACCCAGGCCCGGCTGCATGTCACGCCTGTGTGGCCCCGGAGCAAGTCCAGCGGTGTCATCGTTGCTCTCTATGGTCAGGAGGAGTACTTCACGCTTCTACGGTGGGGCCGCCTTGCCGACCTCGGCGTGATGTCCGCGAGCGTCGCCCATGAGATCAATAACGCGCTCAACAACCTGATTCCGGCGGCTCGTGACCTCGACGAATTCTTACGGCGCTCCGGGGACATAACTCCGCGAGCGGCCAACTATCTGGACATCATCGAGCGCACCGGTCAGCGGGTCAAGCGGTTCGTCGAACAGCTCAAGGATGTTGCACGGCCCCGTGAATTTCATAAGGTCGAGATGTCGCTCAATGACATCATTCAGCAATCCATCAATTTCTTCGCGGCGAGATTTCGCGAAAAGGGGATCGAACTCGAAATCAATCTGGCGGAGACCCTACCCCCAGTCTTTGCCGACCCGAATCTCCTTTGGCAGGTTTTCGTGAACGTCCTCTCGAACGCGATGGAGGCGATGGATGGCCAAAGCGCCCCGAAGTCGATTCGGGTCGTCAGTCGCGTCATCGATTCGGTGCTCGTGACAGCGGAAGTCGCGGACACGGGGCCCGGTATTGCTAGGGACGTTCTGGACACGCTCTTCGATCCGTTTGTCACCACCAAGGCCGGGGGCCAGGGCACGGGTCTGGGGTTGGCGATCGCGAAGAGCATCATCGAGGAGAACCACGGCGGCACGATCCGGGCGGCAAACAGAAGGGAAGGACAGGGGGCCCTGTTCGTCATCGAGTTGCCCGTGAGGGGGCGTGATGGGACTGCGGCCATGGCGGTAAAAGATGAACAATGATGTCGATCGGCGCACGATCCTGATCGTCGATGACGAGCCGGACTTCCGCAGCCTCTTCCGCTATCAGTTCCAGGACGACCTCGGCTACGAGGTTCTCGAGGCTGGTGATGGCGAGGAGGGCTTGGCCGTAGCCATCGAGCACGCCGGCAAGCTCGACCTGGTGGTCACCGATATCAAAATGCCAAGGATGGACGGCGAGCAGCTTATTCTCGCCCTGAGGGAGCGTTGGCCGTCACTGCCCATCCTCGCCATCACCGTGCATGCTGACATCAAGAACAAGTTGCATCTGCTCGGCCAAGGAGCCTATTACTACCTGAACAAACCGCTCGATCCCTGGCCTGTAGTTGAGCGCCTGGTCGAGAACGCGATGCGCGTGTACCGGCTGGAGATGGAGATCCAACGCAAGCGCCTGAGGGAAGAAGAAATGGCGCGCCTGGTGCGCTCTTACCTCCTCGACAACGCCGAAGTGGGTAGAGCACGGCCCGGCCGCTCTCTGGCGGCTGCCTCTGCAGACAGCCTGGCCGTGGCCGGGCTGTTCTCGCTCGATATCCAGTTGGAGGCAATTGAGATCGCGGCGCCGAGCGGAGACTTTGCCGAGTGGTTCGAGCGTGGAGGCAACGAGCTGATCTTCTACCTCGCTGATGCTGCGGGTCACGCGAGCGTCGTTGCCTGCATTTTGGCCTGCCTGAGCAGCATGATCCTCCATCGCTGCCACCACGGGTGGTCTCCTACAGTTGCCGAGATGATCGAGGAAGTCGACCAAGCCCTGATCCGGCTACGGGCCGCGGGGGCGCTCGACGTGAGGCTCTACCTGACCTTCTTCATGGGGTGCATCGACCTGCGGAGCGGCGAGCTGACCTACGCGAACGCAGCGCACACAGAGGCGTTGCTCTTCAGCGCGGCAAGCGACGGGCGAGAGGGCTCGACATGCCGCCGGCTGCGCTCCAAGGGCCGGGCCGTGGGCATGTCCCTCGGTCCCAAGACGACGGTCGAGCGCGAGCTGCTCAAGCAGGGAGACGTACTCTTCCTCTACTCGGACGGTGCCAGCGAGCACCTCGCAGACGGGGTTGACGAGCTCGAACGAGTTGTGGGCTCCCTGCTCGCGGAGCCTGCGAAGGTCATCGTGCAGGAGGTTGCAAAGTATCTCAAGGTCTACTTCGCCGGCAGGGGCTTCAAGGACGACACGACGGTAATGGCGATCAAGGTGCTGCCAGCACTCGTCGTCGACGAAGCTCGCATACCTCTTTGAGGAGATCGTCATCGACCCTTGCGATCGCGGCTTCCAAATGACTGCCGTCCGCGACTTCAACGAGTGGCCTCAAAGTGGGCCCGCTTCTTCGTGAACCTCGCGACGGGAGAGGTCGAGTAGGACGCAAGGAACCGGATTACGGACCGAGCATCCCTCCATGACCGTGTTACCTTGCGATGACCTGATCCGGCGCTCGAGGCGGCCTTTCCGCAGATCATTTGACCCGCCGCTGGTTAGACCCGCGGCCTGTCACGCCGGAGGTCGCGGGTTCGAGCCCCGTCGGCCCCGCCAACTCACCGACCAGGCGGCGGTTCTTGCCGCCGCGGTCTCCGGAATCCGCCGAACAAGCCGATCAACGCCCGTGCCGACGCCGGTAGCGCCGGCGCCGGCCCCCGCGCCGGATCGCAAGGCGTGACGACGAGCAACGCGCCGAGCACGCCGGCGATCGCGCCGGAGGCGCCGATCGCCGAGCACGCGTGATCCCGGACTGAAGATCGCATGCGCGAACGTCGCAGCGAATCCGCAGAGCAGATAGAACACGAGATAGCGACCGTGTCCCAGGCGGTCTTCGACGTTGTCGCCGAAGATCCACAGGTAGAGCATGTTCGAGCCGATGTGCATGAGACTCCCGTGCAGAAACATCGACAGGACGATCGTCATCAGATCAACGCCCAGTTTCACCGGGGTTTGAATTCCGCGGGCACGGAGAATCGTCTTCCGCTACAAGCTAGGGTTCAGCGGGGACCAGCTCCGATGGTATCATTCTGATATCATGGAGGTGTTTGTGGCGAACCTGCTGCTGCGGGATCTCGATGACAAGGTGCTTCAGCGTCTGAAAGCCGCGGCAAAAGCGCATCGCCGGTCGCTGCAGGCCGAGATCCACGACGCTCTCGCACAGGCGAGCGCGCGTAGTCTCGCCGAGACGCGACGTTTGTCGGCGCGATGGCTGAAAAGGCTGCAGGGACGAACGCACTCGGACAGCGTTGCGCTGATTCGGGAAGACCGCGACCGATGAGCGTCGTCGTCGACGCGAGCGTCGTCATCAAATGGTTCGTACCGGAGGCCGGAAGCGACGCCGCCTCCCGATTGCTTGCATCCGACGAACGACTCGAGGCCCCCGACCTTCTTTTCGCAGAGATCGCAAACGTGCTTTGGAAGAAAGTTCTGCGCGGTCAACTGACGCGCGACGAAAGCGAGCAACTCGTCAGCGATATCGAAAACATCGCCGTGGGCACGACCCCCTGTCGCGCACTTGCAAACGACGCACACGCGATCGCGCTCATCACGTCGCGCTCGGTGTACGACTCGATGTATGTCGCTCTCGCCCTGCGCCTCGACACGCGCGTGATTACAGCAGACGAACGGTTCTTCCGTGCGCTGCAGTCATTTCCCGGCCTGGCCGGATCCATCGAGCTTCTCGCGTGATCATCAGCGGAATGCGTTAGGCGGGACGCCGCACTCGAGGAGCGGCTCCATCACGAACGATCGATCCCGCGCGCGCGGGTGCGGAAGCGTGAGCGCCTTGGTGCGCATCCGTACGGCGCCGTACAGAATCAGATCGAGATCGATCACGCGCGGCTCGTTGCGGATGCCGCGGCGTACTCGGCCGAGGCGCTTCTCGATCGCCAGTAATCCTTCGAGCAACCGCTGCGGCGCGAGTGGTGTATGGCCGGTGACGACCATGTTCAGAAACGCAGGCGATCCCGGCGGCGCATCGACCGGCTCCGTTTCCCGGATCGAGCTCACGCGCACGATGCGCATCACCTCGTGCAATGCATCGATTGCGCGCTGGAGGTTGTAGCGGCGATCACCGAGGTTGGAGCCGAGGGCGATGACGATCGTGTGCACGATCACTCTTCGACATTCACGTCGTTCGTCAGCTCGTTCACGTCGTCTTGCGCGCACGGAAAGAAATGGCGGAGCTCTTCGCCGGCGCTGTGGATCGCGTCGACGATGCCGTCGGTGTATTCGCCGGCCTTGAAGCGAATGGTCAGCTTAGCCGCGATCTCGTCCCAGAATCCCGCCGGCACGCGCTCGTCGATGCCGCGGTCGCCGAGGATCACGAAGCGCTGTTCCTCGCAGGCGATGAAGAGCAGCACTCCGTTGCGCAGCGCGGTCTTGGTCATGCCGAGGCGCTCGAACGTGCGCTCGCCGACATTGCGGATCTCGCCGCGCGCTTTCGGCTGCACGTGCACGCGAATCTCGCCGGACGTGAGCTTCTCCGCGGATGCGATCGCATCGGCGATTCTCTGCTGATCGAGTGACGCGAGAAAATCCTTCTGAAGCATCACCAGCCTCCCGAGGCGCCGCCTCCGCCGAAGCTGCCGCCGCCGCCGGAGAATCCTCCACCTCCGCCGAAACCGCCGCCTCCGCTCCAGCCGCCGCCACCTCCGCCGATCGTAAATCCTCGGCCACCGGAGAAGATCAGCGGCCAGATGCAACCGCTGCATCCGCCTCCGCCGCGCAAGATCGGCAGCACGACGAAAAAGATGACGATGAGAATGAAGATGATCGGAATGATCCCGAGATCCCCGCTGCCGCGCCGCCGCCCGCGCTCTTCGCGCGGCTGCATCGGCGGCACCGGCTCTTCGCCCGTGCGGATCTTCTTGATGACCGCGTCCGCACCCGCATTCAACCCTGCCGCGTATTGACCGCGCTGGAACGCCGGCGTGATGAACTCGCGAATGACGCGCGACGAGAACGCGTCCGTCATCGTCCCTTCGAGTCCGTATCCGACTTCGATGCGGAGTTTTCGCTCCTCGACGAAGACGAAGAGGATCAGGCCGTTGTCGTACTTTTTCTGTCCGACCTTCCACGCCTCCGCGCAGCGGATCGTGAAGTCTTCGAGCGCTTCGCCTTCGAGCGACGGGAAGGTGTAGATGATGAATTGCGCGCCGCTCTGCTGCTCGAAGTCGGAGAGCTTGCGATTGAGAAGATCGGCCTCCGTCGGACTGACGATGCCCGCCCGATCGGTGAACCATTGGTTAGGCGGCGGAGGAACGTCGAGCGCGTGAAGAGAAAGCGCGCCGAGGAGTGTGCACAGGAAGAGCGCGACTGGCCGCGCTCTTCCTGCTGCATGGAGAAGGCTCATTTCTTATTGAAGTCGAAGTCGACCTGCGGCGCCGTCTGGCTCTCGGCCGAGCCCTGGAAGTACGGCCGCGCCTTGAAGCCGCTGAAGTTCGCGACGAGATTTCCCGGGAATTTGCGGATCGCGGTGTTGTACGCCTGCGCGGCCTGGTTGTAGCGACCGCGCTCGACGGAGATGCGATTCTCCGTCCCTTCGAGCTGCGACTGCAGCTCGAGGAAATTCTGATTCGCTTTCAATTCGGGATATCGCTCGACCACGACGAGCAGCCGCGAGAGCGCGTTGCTCAGTCCCTGCTGTGCGGCCGCGAATTGATTCAATGTGTTTTGATCCGCCGGCGCCGCGCCCGGCGCTCCGCCGGGACCGCTCGGCACCATCACTTGTCCGACGCGCGAGCGCGCATTCACGACCGCTTCGAGCGTGGACTTCTCGAAATCGGCCGCGCCCTGAACGGTGCGAACGAGATTCGGGATGAGATCGTAGCGGCGCTGATACTGGCTCTGGACTTGCGCCCAGGTCTGATTCACCGCTTCGTCGAGTCCGACCAGATTGTTGCGAACGCCGACGAACCACGCTCCTCCGATGATGAGGATGAGAATGAGAGCGCCGACACAGCCGAGTAATCCGACATTGCGCATGCTGCGGTCCTCCCGCTAGTAGTCTTCCTCTTCTTCGTCTTCCACTTCTTCTTCGCGATCTTCTGCTGTGGCGACGAAGTCCTCTTCTTCTTCAGCGCCTTCGGCCGCTTCGCCCGCAGGTGTGGTGATCTCTTCTTCTTCCACCGGCTCTTCGACGACGCGACGTCCGCGCGGTGCCGTGTAGACCGGCGCCTCGTCGGCGTCTCGCTGATCCGATCCGCACTTCGGGCAGAGCGGCACAGGCTTGCCGAGGTCGTAGAACTTCGTGTGGCAGCTATAGCAGGTGTACTTTCTTCCCAGCTCAGGCATCGGTTTCCGGATTCCCCTTCCAAAAAAGCGGCGAAACCTTAGCACAATGGGTTCGCAGTTGGCAGTAGGCAGTTTGCAGGACTTCCGGCAAAACGCGAACGGCGGGCCAAAGCCCGCCGCTCCTGCTGACTGCCCACTGCGGACTGCCTACTCGGTCTTCGGATTCGCTTGTGCAGCGCGCGTGCCTGCGTCGTTCGTCCGGCCCTCGCCGCTGCCGCGCGTGCTGGCCGCGAGTGTGGCCAGCTTCTGCGCTTCGGGGAACACTTCCAGAGCCTTCTCGACCTGGGCGTCGCCTTGGAGACGATACGCGTACGATGCATCGAAACCGTATTTCGCCGCGACGATCTCGGCCTTCAATGCGCGCTCGATGAACCGGCGATCATCCGCGTTCTGCAGCGCATCGCGGATATCGCTTTCGGTGGCGATCTCTTTCTCCACGGCGTAGTGCACGAACTCTTCGACGACCGCAGGCGTGATCGTGACGTCCTTGGTCACGTTCGGATGCTTCGCCGCATATTCGACCGCGTAGTTGAAGATCGCGCTGCGCACTTCGAGGAGCTGCGTCGTGCGCGCGAGCTGCGGCGGCTTCACGAAAACATCCGGCGTGATCCCGCCGCCGCCGTAGACGACGCGGCCGGTGTCGGTCTTGAATTGCTCGCGCTGATCGAGCGGTATCTCCGGACCGTTCTCCGCTTCGTCGGCCATGTAGTAGTCATACACGGACGAGTAGTCGCGCTGGATGTTGCGTCCCGCGGGCGTGAAGTACTTCGAGGTCGTGAGCGCGAGGCCCGCGCCGTACTGCAGCGTGTAGACGCTCTGCACCAGGCCCTTGCCCCAGCTCGTTTCGCCGACGACCAGACCGCGGTCGTGATCCTGAATCGCGCCTGCGACGATCTCCGAGGCCGATGCGCTGCCGCGATTCACGAGGACGACGATCGGCATGTCGAACTTCGCATGCTTGCCCGGCGCGACGTACTCCTGCGCGGAGTCCGGCGTGCGGCCTTTCGTGTAGACGATCATCTGTCCCTTGTCGAGGAAGTGATCGGACACGCCGACCGCGGCATCGAGAAGTCCGCCCGGATTCATGCGCAGATCGAGCACGAGCTTCTCCATGCCCTGATCCTTGAGCTTCTCGAGCGCTTCGTCGAGCTCGCGCACGGTCGTCGACGTGAAGTCTTTGATGCGGATGTAGCCGACGCCCGGACGGAGCATCAGGACGTTGGAGATGGAGTTCGTCGGAATCGCGGCGCGCACGATCGTCAGAGGAATCGGTTCCTTCATGCCGACGCGCTGGATCTTGATGTGGACCGTCGTGCCTTTCGGTCCTTTGAGGCGCTTGACCACTTCGTCGAGCGAGAGGTCTTCGGTCGCGACGCCTTCGACCTCGGAGATCACGTCGCCGGCGCGAATGCCGAGTCGCGACGCGGGCGTGCCTTCGAGCGGAGTGATGACCGTGACCTGGTCATTGCGCTTCGTCACGAGGATGCCCAGGCCGTAGAACGTGCCCTTCTGGCGATCCTGCATGTCGGAGTATTCGCGCGGCTCGAGGAAGGACGAGTGCGGGTCGAGCGTGCGGAGCATGCCGTCGATCGACGCGTACACGAATTTGTCCGAGCTGATGTCTTCCGCGGACCAGGCCGTCACCGCGTTGAGCAGATCGGTGTACTCCTTCATCCGCTTGGAAAGCTCGGTGTTCTGCATCGGCGCACCGAAGAGCCGGTTGCCGTAGAACCCGCCGAGCAGCGTGGCGCCGGCGATCGCCACCAGCACCGTCAGAGAAAACGTCCACTTCGTAGTCTTCGTCACTGTTGCCATAGTTGTTCGCTGTCCGTAGCACGTCAAGTTGTCCGGTTTTTTTAGCAAGTGAAGTGTCCGGTCGGGTTGATGTTGGGATCAGCCGGTGATGCCGATCTGCTTCTGACTGAGAGCTTCGATTTCTCT